>Ga0302326_10001261_pt1 | contig 65148 bp, 59 predicted proteins | sample Palsa_T0_3_FD_202264 | JGI IMG/M metagenome (GOLD analysis project Ga0302326, IMG submission 202264) | Peat permafrost microbial communities from Stordalen Mire near Abisko, Sweden - Palsa_T0_3 | ecosystem: Environmental > Terrestrial > Soil > Palsa > Peat permafrost | place: Sweden: Abisko...
CGCAGCGCATACGGGATTGGCCCCATTTTACCGTAGGGCCCCGCGGTGTGCGCCTCCGGCGGTTTTGGGGTGACGCCTTGGCGTTAGGCGGTCGAACTGAAAGTCCTCATCCCGTCTGCGCAGCGCATACGGGATTCGAACCCGTGTACCAGCCTTGAGAGGGCTGTGTCCTAGGCCTCTAGACGAATGCGCCGTGGGCGAGGGGGCGGGATACTAGACACACTTCGCGCGGGGCACAACTGCTATTTCCGCGCCGTGGAGGGCGTCTCAGTTCTGCTTCTTGCGGAAGGTCGCCGGGTCGACGGTCGGCGCAATGCGCGCTTCGTAGTAGCGGCCGGTGTAGACTTTGCGCAGCGCTTCGATCGAGTCGTGATCAAGGGTCGGGTCGATCTTCCTAACGAGGTCGCAGAGTCCGTTGTAGTAATCGATAAAGATCTTCCGCTGCTCAAAGTCCGTATTCACCTGGTACGCTTTGGCCAGGGTCGCTTGAAGACCTGGATCACGCTGTGCCTTGGTCAGCGCCTTGCGCAGTTTGATCCGCTTGTGGAGATTGTCGTCTTCCAGGACGGTCTGGTTCGGTTTTATCGCCGCCGCGGCCGCCGCTTTGTCCGCCGGTTGCACGCCATCCGGGATGAGCGGCACGTCCGAGGAAGGCTGGGGCGTTTGGGGCGACTGCGATGGCTGGAGTGGTTCGGGGGCGGCCGGCGCCAGTCCAAAGGAGCCTTGCGGGTCCGCGGCGGCCAGTCTGGAAGACGCGGCGAGCGCGAAGAGCAGGGCAAACGGGAAGAGCGTCAGTCTTTTCATGGCAAGGAAGTGCGCTACCGTAGCTCAAACTTTTCGTTTGAAAAGGGTCCGATTCTCCCGCATGCGGTGGTCATGCCGATTCTCACCCGTGCGCCACGTCCCGTGGCGCTGGACCTTGCCCCTCCCGATGTGGCTGCCGCCTGCGCTCACCTGCCCGGGCGCGTCTACTTCGACACCGCCCTCGAGGGCGGCGAGGCGGGACAGTTTTCGATGGTGGCCGCCGATCCGCGTGGCATCGTCCGCGGCGCCGGGCCGGACGAATGGCTCGCGTTGCGGTCGGCGCTGGCGCAGCGGGCGACTGGCCTGCGCTGCGATGATGGACTGCCGGACGGTTTCGCGGCTGGTTTCGTCGGCTACGACGGCGCCTTTTGCTTCGGCATTTACGAAGACGCGCTCATTTACCGTCATTCCGAACAGCGCTGGTACGAGATCGGCGAACTCGCCTCCCGCCTGCGTCCCGGCCCCCCGGCGCCGCCGGCGACCGGCCCGCGGTTCGTGCCGCGGATGGCGAGGGCGGAATTTTGCGAACGGGTCCGGCGCGCCCAGGAGTACATCGCCGCGGGCGACATTTACCAGGTGAACCTCGCGCACCGGTTTTCGGCGGAGTGGGATGGCGATGCCTTCGCCTTCTACGAAGCCCTCCGCCACTATTCGCCCGCCCCCTACGCCGCCTTTGTCGAACTCGATGGACGCGCGGTTCTTTCGACCTCGCCGGAATCCTTTCTAAAAATGTCCGGTCGGTCCATTCGCACGCGACCCATCAAGGGGACGCGCCCCCGCTGCGCCGACGTAAATGCGGACGCGCTTTCCGCTTACGACCTGCGCAACTCACCGAAGGAAACGGCCGAACTCGTGATGATCACCGATCTCGAGCGCAGCGACCTTGGGGCCATCTGCGAATACGGCAGCATCCAAGTGAAGGAACTGCTGAAGCTCGAAAGCTACGAGCACGTCTTTCACCTCGTCTCCACCGTCGAGGGGCGCTTGCGCGAGGAAGTCGATCATGTCAGCGCCCTGCGGAGCTGTTTTCCCGGGGGATCGATCACGGGCGCGCCGAAGAAGCGTGCGCGCGAAATCATCGCCGAACTGGAACCCGAAGCGCGCGGCATCTACACGGGCGCGCTCGGCTGGTTCGGTTTCAATGGCGAGAGCCAGTTCAATATCGCCATCCGCACCGTCATCCTCGAAAACGATTGCGCGCACTTTCATGTCGGCGCGGGGATCGTCGCCGATTCCGTCCCGGAAAAGGAGTGGCAGGAGACGCTCGACAAGGCCGCGGGCATCCTCCTCGCCGCCGAACGCCTCGGTGCGGGTTGAGCGGAAAGTAGTCGATGCCTGGTTTCCAGTTCTGAGTAAGAATCCGCGACGCGTCGACTGAGCACTAAGAACCAAGCATCAAACTTCAACGCGGGTGCGAACCATTCCAGAGATGGAAAAGGCTGTTATCGAACGTGAATTGATAGGCGACGTAGCACTGAAAATTGATTGGACCGTCAATCGACCGGCCCACAGAGAACAGCAGATGATGTTCTTTGCTCAAATCAATGACCGCGCCGAAATTAAAGGCCGTGCCCAAATTGGGAAAGTCGGTTTGATATGCCGTTTGATGATAAATCTCGGCGCCGATAGTTACGTTCTCGCTGATTTTCCTTTGCACGACCAGGCCGCCGTACCCCCAATTCTTACTCCCAATATCCGCACCCAGCCCATAGCCGCCACCGCCGTACGCCGTCCAGTCGCCCCAGCTCTTCTGAAGCCACATCGGGAGGAATGCCTGGGGATGACCGACGCCGAGGTTCTCTTTCAGGCTGCCGGTAGGAACCTCCAGCAATGGGAAAACACCGACTTGCGGCACGGAGTCCGTTTCCTGGACAAAACGGAATTTCACGCCCAATTCCAGGTCACCAAAACCGTAGTGAGTGCGTCCGTCCGAAGGCACATCGTAGCCCACCGGTGCAATGACATGGAGCTGCACATTGGGAATAACACCATAGTTCAATTCCAAGTGCGGCCCAGTGCCGGATATGTCGCCTGGTATTTTGGAATCAAAGGACGCCACATAAAACTCCCAATGTTGAAATTCAACCGGCTCCGGGTCGTCGGTGACAAACGGGGGGCCGGCCTCAGCGGTTCCGGCGACAATCGAAGTCAGCGCGCCGATGCAGGCGAGAATGAGGTTGCGTGGTCCTGAATGCACGGTGAGACAAAGTTTGCGGTCGGATCAATGGACGGACGCGGATTCGCGCGGCGGTCGGCGCCTGTCAGTCGATGAATAAATAAAACCCGACGATGATGAGCGTCGCGCCCGCGACTGCGGATACGACGATGCCGATCAGGCGGCTGGCGCTCATCTCTATCCCTCGTCCGCCTTTGACCAGCGTGAGCAGCGCGCCCACGCCGAGGAAGAGGAGAACGACGATGGCGCTATGCGTGGTCCAGTGGTGGCCGGTGATCTTTTTCATCCCAGCCATCACGGCTTCGCTTTTCTCCTTGGCGACGACGATCAGCGAATTGACGACACAGGCGATGGCGAGAGCGAGCCCGAAGGCGATGGTGCATTTGGAGATCGTGCTGTTTTCCATGGTATTGCTTCCAGTTTGAGTTTACCGCGGCAGCAGCCCGACCTTCACCCCCATGGCGATAATCCCTCCTTCGCCATCCATGGCCAGGGCCAGCAGGGCGACGATCGCGGCCACCCAGAGCATTAGTTTGCGCGCGTCCTTGCTTTCGACCAGGTTATCTGAGCCGGCGATGGGCAGATAAGTGGTCAGGAGCAGGAGCATGATGACCAGATGCTCCTTGGTTTCCATGATCGCGTTGTGCGCGAACGGCCACGGCCCTTTGAGAATGATGGCCTTGTCCACCTTGTAATAGATGACATACCAGTACCCGCCGGCCAGGAAGGCCAGCCACATAAAACCGGCCGCGAACCAGCTGATCGTTTGGATGCGGGCGAGGTTCGCCTGGCTCACCTGCAGGACATCGACGAAGAGCCACACGGCCGCGATCATGCAGGCCACCCCAAAGAGAACGTGCGTCATCAAGAGAATCTCAGTCATAGGTGTTTTCAAGCAGAAGAGGATCGGAACTTTGATTGCGAAGGGGGCGCGGGCCGCGCCACGGGGTTTCGGGCGCGTGATTCGCTCTGCCCTTCTTTTGTTTCCACCTCGTGGAAAAGCTCCTGCAGACGCGCGCGCACTTCCTTCAAAGCCGCGCGGCCCTGCGGAGTGATCCGATACAGCCGCCGGCGGGCTCCGCCCTTCTCCTCGCGTCCTTTGATCCAGCCATCCTTCTCCATCTTGCGGAGCATCGGGTAGAGCGTGCCGGCGCTAATCTTGTAGCCGTGATGCCGCAGCTCCTCGATCATCCAGTTGCCATACAACCCGCCTTCTTCCGCATGATGCAGGACGTGCATGCGGATGAAGCCGGCGAGGACGCGCTGGAGGGATCTGTCAACGGAATCCATGATCGATATTCGATTACGAATCTCGATAATCGGAGATGCCGAAAGACGGGTGCAAGAAAAAAACTCACCAGACCGCGTCAGATTCGCTCGGCGTGATCTCCCAGCAACTCCGCGACACAGGCGAGGAGATCCGCCATTGAGAACGGCTTGCTCAAAATGGCGTCGAACAGTTCCCGCTGCTTGACGAGCCTTGGGAACCCGGTGATCAAAATGATCGGCTGGGCCGGCGCCTCCATTTTGATGGCGCTCGCGAGCGCTTCTCCGTCCATTCCCGGCATCATCCGGTCGGCAATCACCAAATCCCACGGCTGCCCGCGGAAGAGGCGCAACCCGGATGTTCCATCCTCGGCCACGCCGACGAAATATCCCGTCTTTCGCAAAACGCAGCCGAGAAAGTAGCAAATCGCCGCATCATCCTCGACGAGCAGGATTCTTTTGCCCTGCCAGGGGTGGCGGGATGGGGCGCTCATTTCAGTGCGAACATAACGGCGGGATTCGTTTTGAGGCGCCCAAACGGTTGTTTGCGATTTCCCCTTTCCGAACCCATCGGGAGGAGTGATGCCCGTGGAAACCAGTACTAAAAAATCGGGGCGACAGGATTTGAACCTGCGACCTCTTGGTCCCAAACCAAGCGCTCTACCAAGCTAAGCTACGCCCCGTTTTGCGGGAAGCCACTATGCGGTGAAACGGCCCAACGGCAAGAGATTCCGCACTGAATCCGCAACGAAGAGCCGGTCCCCTGCCGACACAACGGCCCCGGGAACGCAGATTGATGAGAAAAGCCGCGTTCCGTCGTTTGAGGAAGAGGTCGGGCTTGACCCTGAACTCGATGAACCGGTGACGCTGGGTGAGCTGCTGGCGTCTCGTCATGAAGATCCGGTCATGAGCAGTGCCAGGAACATCGATCGGGATGCGTTTCTGGCCTCCCACGATTACCGCTCTGGCCCAATCGTGAAAGGGCTCATCGAATGTCGGAAGTTCATAGAGATGGCCAACGCTGGGACCGGCTATTCAAAAATCTACGAGTTGAGGCAAAAGCTGGCGGATGATCTCCTGGCCTTCATGGGCGAACACGCCATTGAGGATTCTCCAAAAATCCCAGCATGGCGTGGCAACCTCATGGCGGACAGGGAGAGAGCCGCGTGCCAGGCTGATCGTAGACGCCATTGAACCAGTAAAGGGCCAGCTTCATCCATCCACGGTGGAGATGGTCCTTTCCGCGTCACGCGCATTACGGATTAAAAATCAGCCTCCCATTCGCGGTGTCGTAAATGGCCTTGGCCTTGGTAAGAAATGTCATACCCAATAGAAGGGGGCCATTAGGGCCGGCGTCAATTGCCACAACATCTGAAACTATTGTGTCGCCTACTCTAATTGAGTGCAAGATAAAACATCTGTGTTGCGACTTGGAACCATCGGCGATAATGCTAACCACATTCCCGCGAAAATCGCTCTCCGTTAAGGTTCCAGTTTGCATTAGTTCGTTGACTACGCCACTCGGAAGAGCAACCGTAGATGCCCCACTATCGATCACGAAGTTTTTAGTGAGGTTGCCGTTGACCTGAACAGGAACCTTTCGTGTTCCATTTTCCATGATCGTGTCCACGGGTCTTGCACGCATAGCGGCTTGAGGCTTGGCACGCAAAGCGGCTTGTGCAGCGCGGTCATTGGCGGAGGCAGCGCGCGCTTTCCCGAGATCATTCGTGAGCTGCGTTTCATCCAAGGAAACTTTTCCCGAGGGAGTCAAATAAATGCCGGGCCGCACCAGCGTCACTCTGGTTCCCGGCGGGAGGCCGATAATTCCATCTTTGGTTTCCACGTGTGCTGGTGTGAGTAAATAAAAAACACCTGGAGGAGCCAATTGGGAACCGCCCGTCTCTGGCAATGAAGTGGCTTGCCGAGTTGGAGTGATAAATGCGCCGTCTAAGGGTGAATTGAAAACGCCGGGTTGCGGATTCTGTTTTAGGGCCTGTTGTTGCCGTTGGGCGACTGTCGTCGGATGTCCTGCATGATAGGCATACCACCCGCCAAAACCAAGAATAGCTACCCCTATTGTGACAATCAGAGCAATCCCGCCGCGTACTATGGCATCGATGACCATCCCGATCAACCATCCCAATCCGCCGCCAATACCACCAAGAATCGCGCTGAACGTAATGTGGTCTAGGGCGTTTCCAGAAGTTCCGCCGGTGAGAATCGGGAGGCCAAGCGCCAATGCGCCGAGAATGCCACAGATCCGTGGAATCTGATGATTGCTGACATTATTCGATGGCACAGGGCAAAAACGCTAGAATAGCGATGCCCTCGGGGCAACTGAAAAGACAGGAAGGACGACCATGCCTCATCATCCAGCAGCAACAGCCATCAACCTGCCGAATCCAAACCCACCCTCGACGCCATTCGTGGCTTGAAGGAACTCGGCGACACGCTCAAACAGGTCCAGCGTGAGCACAAGACTGTGCAATCTGTGCGCTCGACCCTGGAAAAACTCCAACGGCTGAACTTCACTTGCCGGGTTTGAATTCTTTCAGCGTCAATGTCATCCTGGCACCGTCGGACCTAACCATCTCAGACTTCACCGTGCCCACATTTCGAGCTTCCCAATGGTCCGCGCTGATACTGCCATTGAACCATTTTGCCTGGATGTGGGCACATTTCTCGTAGCTTTTGCCCCCGATAGTGACTGTTTCAAAACCGATAACGGTGTTAATGACGCTATTCTCTCCAACCGTGCTGCGCCACCTCTGCCCCACGGTGAGCGGATTCGGTAATTCCATCTGTTCCCTGGAGTCTTGCTCACTCTCCGCAACCGCATAATATCCTGCTTCATCCTTGCGAGCGAGAATGATCGTTTCCGATGAAGACGGTGCGCGTTCCTGCCACACGTGGATGCGAAAATAGATTTTGCCATCTCTCTTGACCTGTCCTTCGACCTTACGATGTGAGGTTCCGTTGGTAATCCCGCCATTCGACAAAACCATCTGCGAGTTCATGATCCACTCACACCCTTCGCTCAACGGCTCATAATCGCTTTGCTCGACGGCCAGCAAAGGGCCAGCAGACAGGATCGCCACAGTCACGCAGATAGGAAATGAACGCATAAACGGATGGGGCAAATTATTCAGGCAACAACTGCGGGTGTCACTGCAAATCTTCACTCAACAACCCCAAAAAAGGCAAAAATGCCCTCAAGGAATACGGAAGTTCTGAAGAAGATCCGGCAAACGCTGGAGATCGAAGATCCGGACCTGCTGTCCAGGCTGGAGAACCATTTCAAGAGTTTTCTGCGCGTGCTCGCTGCCACAGAAACCGACGTGACCCGATACGCTGAAGAACTGCGGTTGGCCGTCATCGAACAAGAACGACGCCCGGTGCTCGACTACATCCAGCAAAAGGGCCTCAGGAACATCACCATTGATCAGGTCGAAGAGGCAATCAACACACTCTTCCCTGGTCGGTTCATTAAAGCATAAACCCGTTTACTCATTCGAGCGGACAAAGCCAAAGAAAGGAGCAAACGAACAAAATGGAAAGGTAAAGAGGCCACACTTGACCGACAAAGGGCCCCGAGGCAAAAAAACCAAAATTAGAATTAAGTTTAAGAAAAATTGCTAACAGTCGCCCGCCGACGGTGGAAGTGGAGGGGGGCCCGGATCGGCCGCTTTCTTCGTCCCAGGTTGATTCCTCCGAGGGGCGAGCATCAATCCCAAGGCACTCACCGGAAACAGGATGATACCAACTACGACCGAATGGCCGATTGCAAGGACCATAAGGAAAATGTCCACCTTCACCGTGCTATTTCCCTCCCATTGATGCATGGAGGAATGCGACCAGCGGAAATGGAGCATCAGGATTGTCGTTGCCACCGCGATCTGCGCGAGGATAATTCCCCGCCACCGCCTGAATAGCGCCAAAAGAAAGGCGAGGGCAATCCATGACAGCCAAGTGACCGTATCGTATGGCAAAGAGAAGTACCCGGTAGAGTCGGTATCATTCATCGAAAGTCAGTAACAATCATCACGAGATGAACAGTCGTCAGAGTTCGTGGATTCGTATGTCGAGCACAAGGGAAACCGGCGCCGCAAGCCTGTGCGGTTTCGAGTCAACCGGGAATTCCCGAGATGGGGCGTTCTTCATACGATGAAGGGGTTGAATGCGATGATTTTTGGTTGGGAGGCCGGGTTCAAGCTAAATCGGCATTGGTCGGGGCTCTTTTATTAGTTTGTGTTGCCCTCGATGCTGGATTCCCTCGGCATTCGGCCCCGTTCGTCTGGTGCGGCGCAACTACTGGAGCGCTTGTGGATGTCCATTCCCACGTAATTCATGGCAGGTTTCTTTTTTCGATCGCCTTACCACGGTTCAGATTCGCCTCGTTTTCATGCTACCTGCCCCCTCTTGTTTTGCGCGACCCGGCTTCCTGAAGAGCTTCGGCCTTCGCTCTCCGCTGGTTGATAAACCAGACCACCCAGATACAGCATTCATACCATGGCGATGATTGGGATGGCGAGGGCCACGAAGGTCATCGGATCGGGTGTCGGGGCGATAATCGCGGCGGGAATGAGGATGATCGTGTAGGCAAACGGACGGGTCTTGGAGAGGAACGATTTGCGGAATTCGGAATGTGCGCTTCGCACAAGCGAGGGGTAGGGCGCATTGCACCCAATGCGCCGGACGAATAGCGCTATTCGTCCCTACCTCCCGCGACGCAGAGGCTCGAGACTTCCACTTCGGTTTTCGCATGGCAAAGTCTCGGGACGAGCGGGGGGAGAATTCGGTTGGAAAGGAAGCACCACCGCACCCGCTCTCTGCAGTGCCAACCGCAAAACCATTTCCCCGTCACCGCGCTTTTGGCAGCCCCGGCCACTCGGAATTTCACCACATCCGGCGGCATGGTGCGAAACGATGCATTGAAGCTGGGACCCAGCGCCGCTTCACGAATCGATATTCGCCACGCCCTTGCGCCGTTTTTTCTTGCGAAAGAAACGACGATCCTCAAAGTGCTTACATGGCAGAGCGATCTTTCCAAATTCGCGCCACTCCGACCGGAGTCGTGGATGGTGAAGTCGTCGTCGACGGGCGCGGATCCAGAGCCTGAAATCGTGACAAAATTTCCTTTCTTCAATCAGTTCACTACCACCTAATTCTTATGACGACCTCCCGTTATCTCGGCATCTTCCTTCTGACCGTCTCCCTGGCCACGGCGCGAGGAGGCGATGATAAAGCGACTGGCGCGGGTTCACCGGAACCAAGTCAAGCGGAGCTGGAAAAGCTGGTCCCAGAACTTCCCGGACAAATCGTTCAAGCGCTCCCGGAACAGATCGTCCAACCGCTCCCTGGGCAGATCGTCGGATGGCTTCCCGAACAGGTCGTTCAAGCACTCCCCGGACAGATCGTTCAACCGCTCCCCGGACAGATGGTTCGAGCGCTCCCTGAACAGATCGTTCCGGCGCTTCCCGGACAGATGGTTCGATGGCCGCGGCGGCACGTGAAACCGCTCGCAAAAACCGGGACTTTGACGCAGGCCGCAGCGAAGGCTCCTGCGCAGTAACAGCCTGACGGCGTGCAACGGACGGTGGGTGCCTGAGGCGTGCGTTTTTTGGGCCTGGCATCGCGACTGCTTTGGATCTCCGGGCAATGAAACGCTCGACCACTGCTCCAAAGCTCAAGTGGCTGCGTGGGACCAAAGGCGATCGTGTTGGTCTCATCCTGCCTTCCCGGTAATTCCGCATCGCCTGCGGTAGTTGCGCCGTCCCAAAACCGGCACGCTCTCCCAAGCCAGGCAGTTTACCTGGCGGCCGGCACGGGGGCGGCGATGGGCTGGCCTTCGGTGATGTGGACGTTGCGGATCTGCACGCCGTCGGCGGCGGCGAACCACCAGCGGACTTTGGGTGTGGCGAGATAGGGGTGCTGGGCTTTGAGGTCCTTGCCGTCGAGGCGCGCGGCCATTTGGTCGCCGGCATATTCGACGCGCAGCGTGTGCCAGTCGTCAGGCTTCAGATCGACCGGCGTCTCGGTGAGGGTGTCGCTGGGGACTTTGCCTTTCACTTCCGTGGAGTCCTCACAGATTTTAAAGCTTTTGGGCGCGATCACGACGCGCCCGACATGTTTCTGGCCGTCGCATCCCACGAGGAAGGATTTGCCGGCATTGAAGCGGAACTCGCATTCCCAAATAACGTTGGCGGGGCCGGTGGCAAGGTGCAGGACCGGAATATGATTCTCATCCGGAATATTGGTGACCATGAGGACACCATCGGCCGGTTCCCATTTTCCCTTGGCGACCGACCATTCGGACCCGAGCGGTTGCTTCAAATCCGGGGCGCTGATGACTTTGCCGGGTTGATTGAGCAGGGGCCTGGCTTCTTCCGCGAGCAAGGGGAACGCCACGGAGGCGAGCAGGGTGAAAACGAGTGGGAGGGTGGATTTCATGCGCAGGAACAACCCACGGCCACGGAGTTTCTTGGTCCGTCGCGGGGGGAATTGGATGTTGGATGTTGGGTGTTGGATGTTGGATGTTTCCCCCGGCCCCCCCACCTCCCATGAAACTACCCACTTTCCTCTTCGGACTTCTCTTCCTCGTGGCAGGCGCTTTCGCCCAGGACATTATGACCCTGCCCGGCACTCCGCCATTGACCATGGGCGGCGATCTTTCCGCGCAAATGCACCAGGCGGCGCTGCGCGACATGGACAAGCGCATCGCGGATTCGATCGCGGCGCGGGCTCGATATTGGCCGCACGGGGACGTGGCGCCGGGGTTACGCACCGAGTTCGAAAGGATCATTGGCGCCAGTTTGCGCGATGGAGCGAGCCCGATGGAGCGCTTCGGCGAGGACCCGAAACCGTTGGATTTCGCGGCAGACGTCAATCCGGCGCTGGTCGCGGAGACCTCGCGCTATCGCATTTGGCAGGTTCGCTGGCCGGCGGCCGAGAGTATCCACGGCGAGGGGTTGCTGCTCGAGCCGCGCGAAAAGCCGCGCGGCTACGTGATCGCCCTGCCCGACGCCGACCAGACGCCGGAGCAAATCACCGGCCTGGCGCCGGGCGTCCCGGCGGAATCGCAATTTGCGCGGCGCCTTGCGGAGAATGGGTTCGGCGTGATCGTGCCGGTCCTGATCGACCGCAGCGATGCCGGTTCCGGCAACCGGCAGGTGGGGGTGATGACGAACCAGCCGCATCGCGAATGGATCTATCGGCAGGCCTTCATGATGGGGAGACACGTCATTGGTTACGAGGTGGACAAGGTCCTGGCGGCGGCGCGTTGGGCCGGGTCGCACGGAGTGCCGGTCGGCGTGGCGGGTTATGGAGAGGGTGGGCTCATCGCCTTTTATAGTTCCGCGACGGGGGAGCATGGCGGAGAACTTTTCCGATCGACCCTGGTCAGCGGCTATTTCAAGTCCCGGCAGGACACCTGGCAGGAGCCGATCTACCGCAACGCCTGGGGGCTGCTCCGCAAATTCGGGGATGCCGAAATCGCCGGGCTCATCGCGCCGCGTGGTTTGGTGGTGGAATACAGCGCTGAGCCGCCGGTCGAAGAGCCGCCTCCGGTGACCGACGGGATGAAGAAATGCGCTGCCCCGGGCAAACTAACCACGCCGCCGCTCGCCGAGGTGGACCTGGAATTCAAGAGGATCGATCAATTCGTGCTCCCGGACACGCAGCAGCGAAAGCTCGTGGCGGGAGAAGGTGGCAAGCGGATGCCCATGGGCAGCCAGGCGGCGCTGGTTGAGTTTGCCAAAATGCTGGGCGCGCCGGCGGCGATGAATCTCTCCGACGAGATGCCGAAAGATCTGCGAAAGGCGTTCGATCCCGCCGCGCGGCAACTGCGGCAAATGAAGGAACTGGAGGCCGACGTTCAAGCGCTGGTGCGCAAGTCCGCGGCGGTCCGTGACCAGGTCGTGCTCAAAGAGCTGCTGCCGGAATACGGGCAGGAGCAGTGGACGCTGAAATTGCGGTTCGATGCGTTCGCACCCGACAGGACTCTCCCGATTACGCGAACATTCCGGGAGATGTTTTGGCGGGACATCCTCGGCAAAATCGACGACCCGCTGCCGCCGCCGAATCCGCGCACCCGCAAGATTTATGACGAACCAAAATGGACGGGATATGAAGTAGTTGTCGATGTCGGCGGCGAAGGTTTTGCGTGGGGGATCCTCTGCGTGCCGAAGGATCTGAAGCCCGGCGAAAGGCGGCCCGTGGTGGTGTGCCAGCACGGGCGGAATGGTCTGCCGCAGGACGCGATCACGGGCGATCAGCCGGCCTACCGCAATTTTGCGGCGCGCCTTGCGGAGCAGGGTTTCATCACCTTCGCGCCGCACAATCTTTACCGAAAGGAAGCGTCCTACCGGACACTCTCGCGGAAAGGCAACACGATCGGGCTGTCGATGTTCTCGGTCATCGTGCGGCATCACGAGCAGTGGATCAAATGGCTCGGTTCGCTGCCCTTCGTCGATCCGCGGCGCATCGCTTTTTACGGCCTGAGCTACGGGGGCGAATCGGCGGTGCGCATTCCGCCGCTGCTCGATGGGTACTGTCTGTCGATCTGTTCGGGCGATTTCAACGATTGGCCGCGCAAGGTCACCGCGACCGACGACCGGCACAGCTTTATGTTTACCGAGGAGTGGGAGATGCCGTACTTCAACATGGGCAACACGTTCAGCTACGCCGAGCTCACCTATTTGATGTTCCCGCGGCCGTTCATGGTCGAGCGTGGTCACCACGATCAGGTTGCGCCGGACGAATGGGTGGCCGCCGAGTACGCCAGGACGCGCTGGTTTTACGATCAGTTTGGCCTGGGAGATCGCACCGCGATCGAATTCTTCAACGGCGGCCATACGATCAACGGCCAGGGGACGTTCGAGTTTCTGCACCGGCACCTGCACTGGCCCGAAGAGCCGTAGTTTCGCTCGCCAATCGGCAAACACCTAGTATTGTGCGCGCCGACATGCCGCTCGACCTCAAGAGCCTCATCACATCCCGACTCGGAGAAAACTACAAACTGCACGAGTGGCACCTCAATCCCACGCTGGTGCGGGTGCAGCGCATCATCGGCTTTGACCAGGTCTATGCCCGGGCCGAAGGGGCGTACCTGTACGATCTCGACGAGCGCGATTACCTCGATTTCCTCAGTGGCTACAGCGTTTTTAATATCGGGCGCAATCACCCGGCGGTGCGCCGCGCCATCGCCGACGTGCTCGAGATGGACCTGCCCAACATGGTGCAAATGGATTGCTCGCTGCTCAGCGGCCTGCTGGCCGAGGCCCTCCTGAAAAAGCTGCCGCCGCACCTCGACGCGGTTTTCTTCTGCAACTCCGGCGCGGAAGCGGTGGAAGGCGCGATCAAGTTTGCCCGCGCGGCCACGGGACGGCCGGGTTTGCTGGCGCTTCAGGGATCGTTTCACGGGCTGACGCACGGCGCCCTGTCGGTCATGGGCGACGAGCATTTCCGCGAAGGCTTTGGTCCGCTGCTGGAGAATTGCGCACGGGTGAAGATGGGCGACCTCACCGCCCTCGAGCAGCATCTGGCGCGCAAGGACGTGGCGGCCTTCATCATCGAGCCCGTGCAGGGCAAGGGTGTCAATTTTCCGAGCGGCGACTTTTATCGCGAAGCGCAGCGGCTTTGCCGCCAGCACGGCACCTTGCTGATCTGCGACGAAGTCCAGACCGGGCTTGGCCGCACCGGACGCTGGTGGGGTTTCGAGCACTGGGATCTCGAACCCGATCTCGTGACGGTCGCAAAATCGCTGAGCGGCGGCTACGTGCCCTGCGCGGCGGTGGTGGCCCGCCGTGCCATCTACCAAAAGACCTTCAGCCGGCTCGATCGTTGCGTGGTGCACTCGTCCACTTTTGGACGCAACAACCTGGCCATGGCCTGCGGTCTGGCGACCCTCCAGGTGCTGGAAGACGAGCAACTCGTCGAACGCGCCCGGGAAAATGGCGCCAAATTGGTCGCGCGCATCGAGCAGCTCAAGCAGCGCCATTCGCTCATCAAGCAGGTCCGCGGCCTGGGGATGATGGTCGCCATCGAGTTTCATGAGCCGAACGAACTGTCCGCGCGCATGGGCTGGAAGCTCCTGCACCGCGTCGAGCGCGAACTTTTTGCCCAGATGCTGGTGACCGCGCTGTTCCAGCAGCACCGCATCCTCACGCAGCTTGCGGGACACTCGATGGATGTCATCAAGATCCTGCCGCCTCTCGTGATCGGCGAACGCGAGATCGATCGCTTTGTCAGCGCGCTCGATGCGGTCCTGGTCGACTGCCGCAGCTTTCCCGGCCCGATTTGGAATCTCGGGGCGAATTTCATCAAGCACTCGCTGCAGCGTTCGACGGTCGAACTGGCTGGCGCGGGACGGTGAGCTTGGTGGAGAGCGTGTGGTCGGGGCGCGGGGATGGTGGGGTGGGCCGGGGAGGATGGGACGATGCGACAATCAGACAATCGGACAATCGGACAATCAGACAGCCGGGCGGCGCGCGTTATCCCGCGGCGCGGTGCGCGGATGCCACGCTGTTCCTGCCTAAATCGCTGATTTTTGCCTTTGCGCGCGGTGTGGCGTTGACAAGCCTGCGCCCTTTCGCCGAATCGTGTGCGCCTCGTGTCGCTATTTCTCCATTTCGTCTTTTTCCAGGAAGCTGTTCCGTCCGGGGTTCCGTGTTCGCTGCTGACCGCATTGGACCTGCCCGCAATCCCGCGACTGCGGGACGTAGCGAAGCGGGCGGGTGTTGGAAGCCGAGGCTTTGTCCCGCAGGCGCGGGACCCATGGTGCAATGGGGGCAATTGGGTGTTGGAATCCTTCTGTTGTCCCGCGGTAGCGGGATCCCGCGACTGCGGGAGATGTTCGGCGGAGCTGCCTGCCTCGTGAAATTCTGCCTTCGTCTTTTTCTCCTTTGGCTGTGCGCCACGGCGCTGGCGCGGGCCGCTTCCAACTTCGATTTGCACCGCGATACCTTCGCCTTTTCCAACGACACCTATTTCCAATACGGCGTCGACGAACAGGGAAAGTTGCACATCACCCGGCGCGACAAGCCGGCCGAATTCACGCATCGCTGTTTCGTGCTCGCGCGGGCGGTGCTCCAGTTTCACCAGTTTGCGCGCTTCGATCCCCGCCAGCCAAGGCTTTCCCGGGAGGAGTACCGCCGCCGGATCAAGCAAATCTGCCGCGTTCCCGTGTGGAGCAGGGGACCGGCGGAAAAGCTGGTCATCCCCGGGTATGCGGACCTGCACAGTTTTTCCGTGGCCTACGAGGGCCTGCTCAAGGAGAACCTCGGCAATTGGGTGCCGAGCTATCTGCGGCTGGGCAATTGGCGCATGATCATGGGCCATTTTCGCTGGGGCCAGGCGGCGGCGGCGAAATGGCTGGCCGACTCGCTCGATCGGGGCCAGTTGCGGGCCATCTACCTCGCCCGATTCCCACACATGAACCATGTGGTCGTGGTTTATGCCATGCGCCGCGAGCCTGAAGGCAACCTGTCCTTTACCGTCTACGATCCCAATTATCCCAATGAACCAAGCTGGGTCTTCTACCGGGCGAGCGAACGCAGTTTCGAGTTTGAGCCGCGCTGGTATTTTCCCGGTGGGCGCGTCAACGTGATGCGCGTCTTTATCTCGCCGCTGCACTGAGAGGGCGCTATCCGTTGCCGAATATGTTCACCGGTCTGGTCGAAGAAACGGGCGAAATCCTCGCCCTGGAGCGTTCCGGCGATGGCGCGCGCCTGACGCTGCGCGCGCCCGTCGTGACGCGCGATGTTCGACTGGGGGACAGCATCGCGGTCAATGGCTGCTGCCTTACCGCGACCGCGTGCGAGGGTGACACGCTGGCTTTCGATCTGCTGGCCGAAACGCTGGCCCGCACGAATCTCGGGCGACTCGCGCCCGGCGCGTCCGTGAATCTCGAACGCGCCCTCGCCGCGCACGCCCGCCTGGGCGGCCATTTCGTCCAGGGCCATATCGATTCGCCCGCGGAGGTGCTCGCATTCGAGCAGGTCAAGGCGGATCACCGTCTCGAGATCGCGCTGCCTGGCGAATTTGCGCGCTACGTCGCCTTCAAGGGCTCGATTGCCATCGATGGCATCAGCCTCACCGTGGCCGAGCTGCGGGAGAAAAGCTTTGTGGTCTGGATTATTCCCCACACTCTGGAGGTGACCAATCTGCGCGCCACGCAGCCGGGAAATCTCGTCAACCTGGAATTCGATCTCCTGGCGAAATACGTCGAGCGCATCCTCGCCGCCAAGTCACCGCGCCTTTAGACGCCGCTCTTAGAACGACACCCGGACGCCGCCCGACACGCTGTTTTCGTCGTAGCGCGTGCGTGCGAGTTCGCCGTCGTAGTAGAGGTAGGTCGAGGTCCGCTCATTCCAGAGAATGGCAAAGCCGGCGCCGAGGAGCAGGCTGTCGCGGCCGACTCTCGGTCCGCTGGTCCGGAAGTCATCGCTGGCGCCGTCAAACGTCGAATCGATCGAGTAGGTATTGTCGCCGAATTCATGCTGCCAGGCGGCGCGCAATTCCGGCTTGATGACGATACCGCCCAGCTTCCAATCGTAGCTGGCCTTCATCCCGAAAGCCGTCCGCAACGAATCCTGGTTTTGCCCCGGGAAGTTCAAGGGAGCGAGCGAGCCGTTCTCGTTGAAATCCTGGAAGCCGACGTAGGTGTAATGGAAGCTCGCCGTTGGCCCGATGGTGAAGCCGCCGATCTTCCAATCGTAACCGGTGGCCAGGAGCACATTCAGTTCGCCGCCATCGGTGTCGCCACGGGCCGTGCCATCGAGCGCGGAGCGGCGCGTATCGTAGCTGTTGTATCCGCCGCTGGCCGCGGTATCGACATAGAAACCGCCGGTGAAGTAGGTGGAATAGAGGCCCAGCTTGCCGCCGTTCACAAAAACACGGCCATGGTCCGTGAGGTCCGAGGCGGTGCCGGCGTAACCGGCATCGATGCCCACCGCGAAATTGTTCGTCACCTTGTAATCGGCGCCGACCGTAAAGCCGCCCGTGGTGATATCGTAGCCGCGCGCATTGTCATCGCCGGAGACATTCACCCATTCCCCGACACCCGTAATAAAGACGCCCCAGCGATCCTCTGTGGGAGCAACCTCTTTCATCTCCTTGCTCTCCTTGCCGTCGTCGCCGCTCGGTCCCGCGGAACCCACACCGCCGCTGTAGAGCGGTCCGCTGCCCGCGGCCGCAAATCCCGAGGCGCTGAAGCCATGAGAGCCGTAGCGAATGTCATCCATGCGGCGCTGCAAATTCATCGTCTGCACGTTGTCGAGGGCCACACCCATGGTGAAGATCGAGGTCAATTGATCCGGCGAGATCCTGTCGAGATCCCCGGGCAGATTCGCCACAGAGTCATTCTGGAGGACGCTGACCAGGTTGCCTTGCTGACCGTGGATCGAGGCAAAGTCCACGGCCTTCGCCACCGCGACTTGGTTGGGCGTCAGGCCGGAGACGGATGCAAATGGACTCATCTCGAGCAAGACCACATTTTTCCCATACACGACTTTCTCCAGCGGCAGAGCGTCTACCGTGGAGAATTTTCCGACAACTCCGGCGCTCGAGGCGAGTACCGTGAGACGGTTGCCCACGTTCAGGCGTGGCGAATTGCCAACCTGGACAATGCGCAGTTCCCCGCCAAGGGCCGCCGGGCCCTGCACGGCGAGCGCGCTGTACTGGCCGACTTTATTCCCGGCCACCTCGATGGTCAGCGTGCCCAACTTGCTCTGGGAATAAGTTCCCTTCACGTTGAGAATCCCCGGGGCATCTCCAGGGGCCACGTTGCCGCTGTTCACCACGTTTCCGCCGAGGATACCGACACCGGCCAAAGTGCCGCCCGGATTGACGAAGGTCTGCAAGCTTCCAAGGAAGCCATTCACATAGAGCTTTCCACCGTTGACATTGGTGGTTCCGGTAATGGTGGCAACGCCATTGAGGTAGACATTGCCGGGCCCGTTCACATCCAAACTGCCAAACCCGGCGCCGACATTGTACATGCCGCCGTTGAGGTAGATGTTGTGGGCGCCGCCGAGGATCAGGTCGACGGGATTGCCGAACGTAATATCGCTGCCAATGAGGATGTCGCCGCCAACGGCGCTGATGTGGGTGGAGGAAACGAACACCCCTGCATCGAAATTGAAGTTATTGAGCTGAATGCCCCCGAAGCCCACGGTGTTCACAAAGTTGATGACCTGAGGGTTCGCCGAAAGGTTAGCGATGTACCCGCCGCCGTCCAGGTTGACGGAATTTCCGTTGAGCCGGAACGTGGCCGCACTTCCGGTATAAGTGATCGAATCGATGAAGGTGTTGGCCGCGGCGTTGTTGTAGGTGGCCGTGAGCCGCGGCGAACCGGTGAAAGTCAAATCGGCGTCCTGCATGTCGTTGGCAGGCGTCTTCTGACCGGCGGGGGCATTGGTAATCCAGTTCCCAACGGTCTCCCAGTTATTGTCCACCGCCCCGGTCCACGTGTAGTCGTGTGCTTGGGAGGATGCCGGGCTCAAAACCAGAATGGCGAGCAAGGCGCCAACGGAAGTATCAAGGATGCGGGAGCGTTTGGGCGGTTTCATCGTTCAAAGGGAGCGCTGGGGCGAGAGCAAAGGTCCTGCTCGGTGCGGAGTAAAGACTTTTGCGCTGCGCAGCTTGTTCTGGTCCTCCTCTCCCATGCACCCTCTGATGCTGGCAGGAATTTCACGCAGACGAGGTTGTGCATGGGATAAAAGATTTGCTCGATTTTTTCGGAGTATGCGTTCGAGGAGTATTGTGGCAAGCCTTTTAAGAGGGGCTTTGTGAATTTCAGGTGACGAAAGGCGCTGCCCCGTACATCCCACCGTTGATTTCCGGGAACCTCCGCTCTAGCACTAGCGACCCTGTTGTCGCCCTTCCATGGATCTCCCCCAGCCAATTCGAGCTTCCGCCACAAAGCCCCCCGAGCAGAGCGCGGCGGCGGAAGTCCCCTTCCCGGTGCATTTTGGCGCCGTCCTTGCGTGGTTGGGTGTCTGTGTCAGTTTCCTGCTCCTCCAGGCGGAGACGGGACTGCGCTCTTATTTCTGTCCCGTGCAAAGCGGATGCGAAACCGTCCTGAAGAGCCCATTTGCGTCCGTCCGGGGCATCCCACTTCCTTTGCTGGGCGCGGCGTTTTACGTGCTGCTCCTGGGAGGCTGGCTGGTGGTGAGCGCCATTTCTTCCCTACGCGCGCGGCTCCGGGTGCTGGATGGGATTCTCTGGCTGCTGCTGGCCGGTTTCACCTTCTCGGCAGGCCTCATGTACGTGCAGTTTGCCGTTCTCCACGCGTTTTGTCACCTCTGCACGGCATCGGCGCTGACGGTCGCCGCCTCCCTGGCCACGGTGGTGCCGGCACGCCGGGCGGTGGCCTCCGGCGCCGCGGGGGCGTCCCCGAAAAGCGCCCTGGCGATGGCGCTCTTGGCGGCATTTCCGTTGCTGATTTTCCTGGCCGGCCATCTCGCGGAGCCGCCGAAATCGCCCGCGAGCATCCGGTTGCTCGATTTCTCCGCCGCGCACCGCCTCGGGCCGGCGGACGCCCGGGTGCAAATGGTGGTCTACTCGGACTTTCAATGCGGCTTCTGCCGGGAACTGGCGCCCGTGCTGCGCCGGCTGCAGGCCGAGTTTCCCCAGGACGTGGCGATTGTCTTCCGGCATTTCCCCCTCCCGGCGCACCCCCGGTCGCTGCCGGCGGCGATTGCCGCGGAATGCGCCGGCGAACAGGGCAAATTCTGGGAATACCACGACAAGCTGTTTGTCGAGGGCGGGGATTTGGAGGAGCTTCGGTTGATCGCCCTGGCCGTTTCGCTGGGGCTGGATGAGGCACGCTTCACGACTTGCCTGCGCTCGCCGCGCCCACGCCAGGAAGTCGACGCCAGCCTGCGTGAGGCCGCGGCGCTCGAACTGCCGGGCGCGCCAGCGGTTTTCCTCAACGGCCGGCGCCTGGAGGGCGCACTGACCTACGAACGGCTCCTCCCGAAAATCCAGGAATTGCGGCGCGACCAGCCCTCCCGCGAGCCGCCGCGCTAGCTAGAGCGTGTCATGCATTTGTTGTGGGTAGGGACGCTTGGCCCCAAGCGTCCGTCCGCGTCTCTGTCGCGAAAGGACCGCCGTGCACTCCCGGCGCATTGAGGCCAATGCGCCCTACCTGGGTGGCCTGCGCGCTAGAGGGACGGCGCGCCGCGCCGTCCTCGGTATCGTAGCGCATACCGATTGGCCGGCGGTGCTATTGGAAATGGCGCGAGAGGACGCCGGCCCATTCGACAGGCTCAGGGCAGGCTCAGCGGCGTCCCTACCCACGACAAGTGCATGGCCCGCTCCAGGGAAAAAATGTGTGTTTCACGCGTCGATTTGGGTCGCGGGCGCGGCGCGTTTTGTGGTACACTCCTGCTTCATTCGCCCGGGTCCATCTCGCATCCCGGAAAACGGGTCGGGCCGGGCGAATCAAGACCCAACCAGCGACCACCAATGATCACCATTGACCCTTCGCAAATCGGCCAAGTCAGCATTGCCAACCCCGCCCCGGCGCTGGCCTCGGAATCGCCCCGCGGCCACGGGATCGGCTCGAACGGAGACCGCACGGCTCCGGCGGAAATCCCAAAATTCGCGTCGCCGCGACAGATTGGAGACGGACCATGGGCATGGGCGACCAAGGACGCATTGCGCCACATCAACGAAACGTTCGCCGACAGCGGCTTGCTGGTCAGTGCCCGGAGCGTGTATCTGGCCCTCTGCGAGGTCGCCAGCGACAAACAAGCCGAGACTTTCCAGATCTCGGTCGCCGCCATCTGCGCGCGATCGGGAGTGGGCGATCGGTGGGCCCGCAAACTCCTCCACCATCTCCGGCAAGCGGGAGTGGTGGCGATCCGCGAGAACAAAGCCGCCGGCGGCCTGAACCTACCGAGCACCTACACCTTGCTGGCCCGCCCGGCACTGAGTGCCGCGCGTCCGGCAGTCAGTGCCGCGCGTCCGGTAGTCGCTTCCGGCATTTCGCCCGCAGCCACTGCCGACGTTAGAAGAATGGAAGAAAAGGAAGAAAGAAGAAGTACCCCCTCTCCCCCAAGCCGGCGCGTTCGCGCCTGGGAGGGAGGGGTTAAATTTCAGCAGTTTTGGGACGCCTACCCAAAGAAGCGCAGCAAGGCTGCGGCCGAGAAGGCCTGGGCAAAAATGGACTGCGGCGAGCTCCTCGACGATATTCTCGCGGCTCTCCGCCTCGCCATCGAATCTGACCAATGGACCAAGGAAGGCGGCCGCTACATTCCGCATCCGGCCAACTGGTTGTCCGCCAAGGGTTGGGAGGACGACTACTCGCCGTCCGAGGGACCCGCTCCGGCCAAGGAAAAATGGCGCGAGGATTGGCTCCCCTGGCTCAGGGCCAGCGGACATTCGCTGCCGAGAAATAGCGATTACCAATTCGCCGAGCCCTGGGTGAAAGACCAATTCTGGCACGAAAGGCTGGCTGCCGGCCGGGCAGGTCGCTAGCGCCGTTCTGCTGTTAGGGGGTGTACCGAAAGTCTAAGTTATGGAGATTATAGATGTACTTTTTGCCGTGGTTTTGAGAGAGACTCCGGATGAACGCAATGCCATCTCTGCCGAGCTATCCGACGGATCTCAAAGACCTGGAGTGGGCCATCGTGGAGGAGGTTTTTGGTGGGCCGTCCAAAATCGGGCGACCGCCCCGGTTTGATCGCCGGGCCGTGTTGGGAGCCATCTTTTACATGGTACGCACGGGCGGATCGCGGCGCTTGCTCCCCGCACGATCTGCCGCCGTGGCGCATCGTCTATTAGTACTTCGCACTTTGGCGGGCCGCGGGGCTCTTTGAAAAGCTCCACGACGCGTTACGCGTCGCCGCCTCCCTCCTTATTATCGCACGGCTCGCCAGACCTTGAGGACTTCCGGTACACCCTCTCACCATGAAAAGCATCCCAAAAACTCAAGTCGAGGACGAGCGGAGAAAAGCACGGTCCCGTTTCCGCTGCCTGTTTCTTGCCACAGCCCTCGGCGCCTTATGGGCCATAGCGATGAATCAGCCCCTGGCGGCGCAATCAGTCGGCGACGTTCTCCCGCCGTGGTCTGCCGGCGGTCTCGACATTCACCACATCAACACCGGGGAGGGCAACGCCGCCTTCCTGGTGCTCCCGGACGGCACCACCATGCTCATCGATTGCGGTTACGGCTACGACTTGAAGCGCCCGCCGAAATACAAAGCGCCGCGCCGTCCCGACGAGTCGCGCACACCCGGTGAATGGGTCGCTCGTTACATCCAGAAATTCCATCCCGATGGCGTCCAAGGCGTGCTCGATTACCTGGTCATCTCCCACTTTCACGGCGATCACATGGGGGGTGTGCCGGTCCTGACGCAGCAAATCCCCATTCGACAGGTCCTGGATCGCGGCTGGCCCGATTACGAGGCGCCGCCGCGCTTCACGGGAGAATTGGCCGATCAGTATCGCGTGGCGCTGAAAAACGAAATCGAGCAGCACGGCGCGAAAGCGGAGCGCTTCAAGGCCGGCGTCGCCGATCAAATCGTCCTGCGCCGCGCTCCTGAGCGCTTTCCCAGCTTCGAGGTACGCAACCTCGCGGTGAACGGCGAGGTGTGGACCGGGGAAGGAACGAAAACACGATCCCGCATCCCCGGAGGAGAAACCGCGGATGAGAATGCCTGCAGCGCCGCCCTGCGCATCCGGTACGGCCGCTTCACTTACTTCTCCGGAGGCGATCTACCCGGCAGCGCCGAGGAGCAACTGGTCCCGGGCGCGACTGGAACCGCGCCGCGCACGCGTTCGCCCGCTTGGCGCGACATCGAATCCGCCGTCGCCTGGGTGACGGGTCCGGTCGATGTGCTGCTCCTCGATCACCACGGCAATTTCGACGGCTCGAACGCCTTTTTTCTGAGCGTCCTTCAGCCGCGGGTGGACATCGCCAACGTCTGGGCCAGCCGGCAAGTGGACAAGGAAGCCCTTGGGCGCCTCCAGTCTGAGGACCTTTATCCTGGGCCCCGGGATATTTTTACCACGAACGGCATGTGGGACGGGCGAAAGGAACATCTCATCCGCCTCCTCGGCGAGGAAGGCGCCCGCCTCCACATCGCCGCGCTCGAGGCCCTCACCGCCACGCAAGGGCACATCGTCGTTCGCGTCGCGCCCGGTGGCGCCAGCTACATGGTCTACGTCCTCGACGACTCTGCGGAGTCATTCCGCATTCGTTCCGTGCACGGGAAGTACGATCCACGATAGCTTCCCGTGCCAGCCTTGAGCCAAAGCGCACCGCGGCGAGAGCGCAGAACGTGACGCTGGTTGCCATTGTGTCTTTCGAGAATTGAAGGCGCAGGCGCTGAGAGCCGCGTACCGAAAGTTGGTTCCAAGAAGAAAAGGACCACGGATTGCCCCATTTCGCCGTGGGCGTCTCGCTGCTCGGTTTCACGGATGGCACGGATTGCGAAGGCTGAGAAATCCGCGTAATCCGTGGTCAAAAACTCATATCTGACGGACTTTCGGTACGGCCTCTTAGCGGAGATCGGACCGTTCCGGCCCCGGTGCTGCGGCAGGCTCTTTGGCCTTCTGCGCTTTCGCGATGCGGTCGAGCCCGCTCTGCGCGATCATGTCGCCCCCCAGCCGCATGGCCTCGCGGTACTTTTCAATGGCCTCCGGGAATTTCCCTTCCACTTCGAGATGGCCGGCCACCGCGTTCAGGACGCGGCCCGACTTTGGATCGAGCTCGAGAGCGCGTCGATACAGCGGGTCCGACTCGGCAAAGCGCTTGACCTCGTCAAGTTCGCCAGCTTTGTCGAGGAGGTAATTCACGTCACGCGGCGCCAGGTCCATGGCGTTCCCGAAGGCGGTGATGGCCCGGTCTTCGAACCGATCCTTGTCGGCGGGGCTGGTGGCGAGGTCCGCCTGGCTGATGAAGGCTGCGCCCAAGGCATAGTAGAGTTCCGGATTGCGGGAGTCGTATTTCAGACCGCGCTCGGCGAAATCCTGCAGTTGGCGGGCCACTTCGGGCGAGGCCGTGAAATGCCAGTCGGACATGACGATTCGGCAACGTTCGGCGTAGAAGTCCGCTCCCGCGGAGGGCAAAACTCGCAGCACCATGCAGAGTCCCAAGGCCGGCAGAACGAGCCGCAGAATGGCCGGAAAGCCTCGCTCGCGTTCCTCGGCCGGCAGACCCTCGGGTCCGGCGCTAGGGCTGGCCAGAAGGGCAAAAACGAAAGCCACGAGCAGCACATTGGCCCCCATGTGGAGACTGAAATCGAGCAGACAATAGACGAGGCAGGCGGCCGCGGCGCTCAGTGCGGCCACGTTGAGGGCCAGGGAATTGCTGGCCAGACCCGAGTGGCCTTCGCGACCCGAAATACGCCGCCGAAAAATCGTCCAGCCCATGCGCAAATGGGTCTCCAGGAAAATGACCGCGGCGATGATTCCCGCGATGCCGTACTCGGCGAGGAGCTCGAAATAGTCGTTGTGCGCATGAACCGGGTCGGTTTGCACCGCCGGACTCCGAAACTGGCGTCCATAGTAGAGGTACGTGCCGCTGCCAGTGCCAAAGGCGGGTTGGAGCCGGAATTGTTTCCAAGCAGCCTGCCAGAGCCTCATGCGCGTGGCATCGATCGTCAAAGTATTGGTGGCGCGCCAATTGAGTTGACTATTCTTCGAGACCATCGCCCGGAAGCCCCAAGCGACGCCGGCGATGAGAAGCAACCCGACGAGGAGAACACCGATGACGCGCCCAGGCGCGAGTTTGCCGACGAGCACCAGGCTTAAAAGCCCGAAGACGAGCAAACCGACCGTGCAGGCGATGTAGCCACCGCGACTGCCGGTGGCGATGATCCCGGCGAGACAAACCAGAGCCGCGTAACCCCAGAGCAGCTTCGCCCAAGCGGGCCATCGGCCCCAAAAGGCCATCGAAACCGCCAGCATCAGGGAGATTTCGAGAAACACCGCGAGGTGGTTCGGATAGCCATAGAAACCGCTCACGCGCGGGCTAACGTCGGGAATCAGCAGCAAATGGAAGGAGGTGAGGCTGCGGTGCGTGAAATACTGGGCGGCACCGACGGTGCAGTTCGCCACGGCGAGGACCAGCAGGCCGGTGGCCAGGGCGACGCGCCACCTCGAGGAGGTGAGATTGAGGGCGACGATGAGGTAAAGGGTCAAGCCGCCCAGGGCCAGGAAGAGATCCTTGCGGGCGAGATATTCTTCCGGAGAAAAAAGCGCCCGAACCGCGATGTATCCGGCGAAAGTGAGCGCGGCCGCCAAACATTCGCCGTGGGCGCGAGGGATGCGCACGTTCCGCCGTGGCCACCATGCGAGAAAGGCGCCCAAGGCCAGGAGCGTGAAGGCAGGAAGACACAAGGCGATGGTTCGACCACCCGCGAGAAACATCGTCGCGGCCACCGCGAGCATCACGACCATGAACAGGACGAAATTCATCCAGCTTCAGAGCAGGCAGCTCTCCCTGTCCCGGTCCTTCAAAGAAAAAAAGCGGCGCGGAGTCCGATCAGGCGCCAAAACCAGGAATCACAAACCCGGGTTCGTCGTGGGGCACGCGTTGCAGGCTGCCGTATTATTCGCCAAATAGGAGGATTGGGTGGCCGGCGGCACATTGTAAATCGTCGTCGTGCCCATATAGCACATCGTCGCGTTTCCGGACGCATTGCAATAGCTCCCAGTTGGTCCTCCTGAAGTACGGCCTTGAAGGTCCGCCGACCAGAACAGACCAAAAGCGAGAGCACCGCTGGCTACGGCAAGAGAGAGGAAGGAAAGGCGTCGCGTGTTCATAATTTGGCGCTTGGGGATAAGGAGCTTGACTTGATTTACTCCCGGCTTCGCGTGCTTGTCAAGACGCACTGTGCGGGAATCTGATGGCCGAATACCAGCGCATGGTCTCGACGAGGGCCGGGCCCAAGCCGGTGCTGGACTCGAAACCGATCAAGCGGCGCGCGGCGGAGATATCCGCGACGGAATGCACAATGTCCCCGGCGCGGGCGGGGCCGAGAATGGCTGGGCGGGGTTTGGCCAGATCCAGAGAAGTGGCGGCCCCGGCGAGTAGCGCGTGCAATTGCGCGAGGGTGGTACCCCCACCGAGGGCGACGTTGAGGACGGTTTCCGGGCCGATCCGGGCATCGCTGGTCGCGGCAAGGAGGTTTGCCTGGACGACGTCAGCCACCGGGCAGAAATCGCGGCTCATGGAGCCGTCACCATGGATGACGCACGGCTCGCCATGAAGGATTCTGGCGATCCAGTGGGGAATGACGGCCGCGTAGCCGCCGGCCGGATCCTGGCGTGGGCCGAAGATATTGAAGTAACGTAGGCCGATGGCTTCGAGGTTGAACTGGTCGTGGAACAGTCGGGCGTAGATCTCGGCGATCTGCTTGGAGGCGCCGTAGGGCGAGAGCGGGCGGCCGATTTGGGACTCGACTTTGGGGAGACGGGGATCATCGCCGTAGACGGCGCTGCTGCTGGCGTAAACGACTCGCCGCACCCGCGCGTCACGCGCCGCGAGGAGGATGTGCAAAGTGCCGGTGACATTTGTCTCGTGGCATGCCAGCGAATTCTCCAGCGAGAGCGGCACGGAAACAAAACCCGCCTGGTGAAGCACATAATCCGCCCCCGCGCAGACCGCGCGGCAGGTTTCAAGGTTCGTCACCGAACCCTCGTGCAGGGAAAAGCGCGCCCATTGCGGCGCACTCACCCCGGAACGCACCTCGTCCAGATTGCGCTTCGATCCGGAAGTGAAATTATCCAGGCCCACCACTTCCTGATCGAGCAGGAGCAGCGCTTCGAGCAGATGCGACCCGATGAATCCCGCCACGCCCGTGACCAGCCAGCGGTGCGGCTGGGCGGCGAGTTGACGGCGCAGGAGGTCGTAGCGGGACATGGGATGCGGAGCGCGGAATGCGGGGTGAGGGGTACGGCGAGAAATCACGAAGCGCCGGGGACTGGCGAGCAGAATTTCGTGACGATTGCGCGCCGCTCGTGTGCCAGAGTAGGGTCGCGGCTCATGCCCGCAGAGTCCATCCCTTCGCCTTCCCCGGCAAATGCGCCCGTGGTCTATATCAACCTCTGGGCGCAGGGCGGGATGAAGCATGTTTCCGAAGCGCTCGTGCACGCGGTGGCGCCCGGTTGCAAACTTCTCTACGTCCGCAACTACGAGAGCGATCAGCCGGTCGAGGCCTTGCGAGTGGATCTGGAACCGACGCGCCCCGGCCACTGGGGCGATTTGTGGCGGATCGTCCGCACGATCTTCCGGCGGCGTCCACGCGCCATTCACCTCAACAGCGAACTGCCCATTCTGCTGCCGCTCTTTCCGTTCCTCGCCTTTTACAACACCGTCATCACGCTGCACGACGCCGTCCCGCACGCGGGCGAGCGGCTCGGGAAACGGCTTTTCATGCGGCTGCACCTCCTGCTGATCTTCCTGTTTGTCCGCAAGCTCATCGTCCACTCGACGGTCATCCGCGCGCAACTGCCGGCCTGGCTGCAAGGCCGGGCCCACGTCCTGCCGCTCATCAATTTTCAACTTTGGGGCCGCGGCGGGCTGCCGCCTCCCGTCGATGGCCCATTTACGGTCCTCTTCTTTGGGCGGCTGCTGCCCTACAAGGGCCTGGATTATCTGCTGGCCGCGTTTCGCCTGCTCGACCCCGCGAAATTTTCGCTGCTGATTGCCGGCGAGGGCGACCTGCCCGCCGAGGTCTTCGCGACGCCAAACATCCGCGTCATCCATCGCTTTATCGCCGATGAAGAACTGCCCATGGTCTTCAACCAGGCGCACGTCGCCGCGCTGCCCTACGTTGCCGCCTCGCAAAGCGGCGTGGCCTTGCTGGCGTTTGCCTTTGAGCGCCCGGTGGTCTCCACGCGCGTCGGGGCGCTGGCGGAAGTGGTCACCGATGATCTCAACGGTTTCCTCGTCGAATCGCGCTCGCCGGAGCAACTGGCCGCCGCGCTCCAACGCGTGGCCGAGCCGGCGACCTTCGCCCGCCTCGTAGAGAATGTGCGCCGGCAAAATGTCAGCGCGGATGCGGAAATTCGCGGGCGGTTGCTGGAAGTCTATGGCGCGTGACTCGCGGCGGCTTCGCGGAGGACTTTTTCGTATTCGTCGGCGATCGTGACGATGTCGAACGTGCGGGCCTTTGCCCAGCTCGCGTGTTTCATCGCGATCAGCGTCGCATCGCTTTCGATGAGCCATTGCAGCTTGTGGGCGAAAGCCTCGACGCTGCCCGGTGGCACGAGGTAGCCATTGATTCCGTCATCGACGACGTCCCGCAGGCCGGGAATATCGGTCGCGAGAATCGCCAGGCCGTGCCGAAGCGCTTCGATGGCCGCGACGGGCAGCCCTTCGCTTTGCGAAGGCATGCAGAGAATGTCGGCGCCGGCCATCACGCGATGCACTTCCACGGCATCCAGCCAACCGGTGCTGCGCACCTTGTCCTGAAGTCCGTTGGCGGCGATTTTGCCTTGCAGCCGGTCCATGAGCGGACCGTCCCCGATGAAAGTCAATTCCCATGGCAGGCGCAGCAGCAGCGCCACCGCTTCGAGGAGAAAAAGAGGGTCCTTCTGAGGATTCAATCGGCCAATGAAAACAAGATGCCGGTGCCGGCGAGGCTCGGGCGGCGGGAGAGACGCGCTGCTCAGGTCAATGCCGTTGAGGATGCGCACGACTGGACGGTGGTAGGCGTTCACGGCGAGTTCCTGGACAAATGAACTCACGGCGGTCGCCGCCGCCGCGCGCTTCCATACCTGGCGGGCGATCGGGCCGATCCATTGGAAGAGCGTATCGGTTTGCGCGGGCACGCCGCCCGGCACGTCGCCCAGGTGCGCGGTGAGCACGTAGGGCACGCCGGTGAGACGATGGACGGCCCAGGCGAGCATGCCGGTGGGCATGGCGAAATGGGCGTGGATGACGTCGGGTTTCCATTCCCGCACATGCCGCAGCGCCGGGAGAAAACTGGTGAGGCAAAAAAGCCCCATCTCGGGCACGGTGCAGGTGTCCGGCACGCGGCGCCCGCTGGCGGTGCGGAACACTTCGACGCCGCCGATTTCTTCGCGTGTGGAATGCCAGCCCAGCGCGGCGGTCTGCACGCGCACGGCGTGGCCGCGGGCGGCCAGTTGCTCGGCGATACTTTGCGCCACGCGCCCGCCGCCGCCGCCGATCGGCGGGTATTCGTAGCAGAGGACGAGGATGCGCATGTGGGTGAAGTGCTCAGTTTTCAGTTCTTAGTGCCCAGTGGGCGCGCTGCGGCGGTAAACCCGAAACTCGAAACCAGAAACCAGAAACTCCGCTCCGCGGCTCATTTCTTCATCCATTGGGAGAGGAGCCAGTAGCTCCAGAGGAAGAGCCGCTCGTCGCTTTTACCGGACATGTGGGCGGCATGCTTGCGCTCGGCGAAGGCCACGTCGAGGTGCGGGAAGGTGCGCGCATGGTCGAACTCGAAACGGCTTTCGCGCAGCCACCGCCCGATGGGCATGCCAAAGCCTTTTTTCGGGCGCTGGATGATTTCCCGTGGAAGCAGTGGCGCCAGGGCTTTTTTCAAAATCCACTTGGTGTCGCCGCCGTGCAGCTTGAGCTGCCAGGGAATGCGGCGGGCGAGATCGACGAACTCGATATCGAGGAATGGCGAGCGCGCCTCGAGCGAGTTCATCATGCTGGCCCGATCGACCTTGGCGAGGATGTCGTCCTGGAGATAAACATTGGTCCAGAATTGCAGGGCGCGGTTGATCAGATTGGGCTGGGCGCAGCGGTCCCAGGCCTCGATGGCTTCGCTGTAAATTTCCTCCTCATTCGCCGGCTCGCGGAAGAGTTGGGCGAGGTCGCGCGGTTCGAGGCCGCTCATCCACACGGCATTCCACAGCGGCCGCGCATAGCTCAGGCCCATAAGCGTGCGCTTGATCTTGAAATCGAGGCTCAAGTTTTCGTGCGAGACGGGCAGCCGGGCCGCGAGCAGGCGGATGGCTTCGTGTACCGGATGGGGGACCAGCCTCGCGTAAAGGTCCGCCTTGCGCAACGCGCGAAAGGGGTCGTAGCCGGCGAAGAGTTCGTCGCCGCCGTCGCCGCCAAGGGCGACGGTGACGTGCTGGCGGGTGAAACGGGAGAGCAGGTAGGTCGGAAGCAGCGAGCCGTCACCGAGAGGTTCGTCCAGCCGGGAGACGATCTCCGGAAGGAGCGCGACGGATCTGTCCAGGTCGAGGATTTCCTCCCGATGCCGTGTGCCAATCCGCTCGGCGACGAAGCGGGCGTGCGCGCTCTCATCGAAGCTGGGCTCATTGAAGCCGATGGAAAAGGTGTTGAGTTGTCCCGCGGGAACGTGCTTCGCCGCGAGCGCGGCGATGGCCGAGCTGTCGATGCCGCCGCTGAGGAATACGCCGAGCGGAACGTCGGACATGAGACGGCGTTGCACGGCGCGTTCGAGGGTCGCACGGATTTCCTCACACCACTCATCGATCCTTCGTTTCTCGTCATTTGGGCAGTCCTGTACGGCCAGCCGTGCACCGCCGTCTCCTGCAGATCGGACCATCGGCTCCGGCTGCAAGACGAACTCCCAGTATCGCCACGTCTTCAATTCCCGGCTGGCCAGGTCGTAGGAAAAGGAATGGCCCCCGGGCAATTTCCAAACGCGCTCGTAGATGGAACGCGGCGCCGGAATGTAGCCGTAGGCGAAGTATTTCTTGAGCGCGAGTGGCGAAAGATCGCGCGGACATTGCGGATGCGGAAGCAGGGCGGGGAGTTCGCTCGCCCAGGCGAAGGCGCCGCCCTCCTGAAAATAGTAAAGCGGCTTTTTGCCGAAACGGTCGCGCGAGCCGAAGAGCCGGTTCCTCGGCCGGTCGTAGAGGACAAAGGCCCACATCCCGTTGAGGCGCTCGACAAAAGCGTCGCCCCATTGCCGATAACCGTGGAGCAGCACTTCCGTGTCGCTGTGGTCGGTGAGGAACCGGCGCCCGGCTGCCTTCAGTTCCGCGCGAAGCTCGGCGTGATTGTAGATCTCGCCATTGAAGTCGACCCCAATCGCCCCGTCCTCGGTCCACATGGGCTGCGAGCCACCGCTGAGATCGACAATGGAGAGCCGGCGATGGCCGAGGTAAACACCGGCCTTTTCCTCGAACCAGTGTCCCTCCGCATCCGGGCCGCGATGGCGGATGGCGTCCGTCATCCGCTGGAGGACGTCACGATCGCCCCCGCCGACGAAGCCAGCTATTCCGCACATACGGTGAGTGAAAAGCCATCCGAGGGACACACCCGCCTGCGAAGCAGAGTTGCCGGCGACCGCCGTCGCCGCCCTTTGGGTAGCCTCCCGCGCTCCCACGAGGCTGGCCTCTCGCTCCGCTCGAGTTCGCTCCCAAGTGCGTTCCCAAGCTGGAGCTTGGGCACGAGGGGATTTGGCGCTGTCGCGCGCGGTTTTGTCATCACGCTCGGAGCGCGCGATCCACCGACGCTCGTGGATCAGCGCTGTTTGAGGCTGTTTTCGGTGTTGGGGCTCCCGTCATTGGTCATTGGTCATTCGTCATTCCTCCGCCCGCCTCAGCCGGCGCCATTTGCCATGTTCCGCGTCGCGCGGACGGCGTAGACCCTCTTGCCCTGGCTCTCGTAGAAAGTGCGCATGATCATTTCCGCGAGCAGGCCCATGAGGAAACACATGATCCCGGTCAGAGAGCTCATGACGCAGAGTAGTGGTAGCGGTGTCTCGATGAACGACTTGTGGCCCCAGAGTTTATAATAGACGGCCGCCGCGCCGGCGAGAAAGCTGACGGACAGAGAAATCAGCCCGACGGCGCCGAAGACGTACATCGGTTTCTCCGCGTAGCTGTCGAGAAACTTCACCACGACGAGGTCGCAGAGCACCTTGAGCACGCGCTCGAGGCCGTATTTCGACTTGCCGGTGGTGCGGGCGTAGTGGTTCACGGTTACTTCGGTGATTTTCGCGCCGTGCCAGCTCGCGTAGATGGGAAGAAAACGGTGCATCTCCCCGTAAAGGCGCACGGATTTAATGACTTCGGCCCGGTAGGCCTTCAGCGAGCAGCCGAAGTCGTGCAATTCGACGCCGGAAACAAAAGAAATGAGACGGTTGGCCATGATGCTCGGGATGTTCCGCTGGAGGGCATTGTCCTGCCGGTCTTTGCGCCAGCCCGAACAGACGTCGAACCCCTCCTCGATCTTGGCGAGCATCTTTGGAATGTCGCTCGGGTCATTCTGGAGATCGCCATCGATGGGGACGATCACCTCTCCACTCGCATACTCGAATCCCGCCATCATCGCTGCCGTCTGTCCGTAATTGCGGCGGAAATGGACCACTTTAATGGACGGATTCTCCCTGGCGAGGCGGTCGAGGACTTCCTCGCTGCCGTCGTGGCTGCCATCGTTAATGAAAATCAACTCCCAAGGCCTGCCGAGCTGGCCTAGAACCGCGGTAACGCGTTCGGCAAGGACCGGAAGCGCTTCGGCTTCATTAAAGACTGGGACGGTGACCGAAATCATCAGGGCGGGAGAAAGGGCGGAATTAAAGGGAGGCGGCGGTAAATGGGCAAGAGGGGAATGAGGTGGGAGCACCAATTCTCCCGATTTGTTCATTTTTTTCTGGACAGAATGGGCAAAATCGACCTTCTTTCTCGCTCATGTCTGCTCAAACCGACCTCGATTCCCTCGAGCATTCCGCCGCCACGGCGGGCTCGCCGGCGCTTTCTGAGCTCGAAATTGAGGCCATCGACCTTTTCATCTCGCTCATTCGGCTCCTGGGCATGCCTAAATCCGTTGGCGAACTTTACGGCCTTCTCTTCGTTTCACCGGTGGCGCTGCCGATGGAGACGCTCATGGACCGGCTCAAGATGAGCAAGGGGTCGGCCAGCCAGGGATTGAAGCTGCTGCGTTCCTTTGGCGCGGTAAAGACCGTTTATGCGGCGGGCGATCGCCGCGATCACTATGTGGCCGAAATGGACCTGAGCCATTTCGCGACGAATTTCATCAAGGGTGAGTTACAGCCCCATCTCGACAACGGGCTGCGCCGTCTGGACCGCATGGAGCAATTGCTCGGCAAGTATTCACCCGAAAATCGTGAGATTGCCGAGAACCGGCTTGCCCGTTTGCGTCACTGGCACGAGAAAGGGCAGGCCATGTTGCCCTGGCTCCTGAAATTCCTCGTCACCTGATGCGACCGGAATCCCCTATCTCCCGGGAAGCGCTGTCTTTTGAAGCGAAATGGTACTGCCTGCGCTCGCAGCCCAAACACGAGCACATCGCGGCGGCGCACCTGCGCATCCATGAAGGCATCGAGGTCTTCTGTCCGCGCGTGCGAATCCAGCGGTCCACGCGGCGTGGTCTGGTGTGGTTCACCGAAGCGCTTTTTCCCAATTACCTGTTTGCGCGCTTTGCCATGGAACGCTGGCAGGCGCGGGTGCGGTCCTGCCAGGGGGTGGGCGGGATCGTGCGCTTTGGCGACGATGTGCCCGAAGTGCCGGAGCGCGCCCTTGACGATTTGCGCACCTACATGCAGGACACCGAACTCAAGACCCTGCCCTTCACCATCGCCGAAGGCGATGACGTGGAGATCGTCGAGGGCCCGTTTCGGGGACAAAACGGCGTGGTGAAGCAACTGCTGCCCGCGCGCGAGCGCGTGAAAGTGTTGCTCGAAGTTTTAGGCGGAGCCACCGAAGTCGACCTGAGTCTCACTTCGGTCTTCAAGGAAGCGGCCGTGGTGCTCTGAAGCAGCGCCGCGGCTTCTGAAAACAACATGAGATACATGCCGCAGGATCGGCAATTGGAAGGTCTCGCTGGAAGAAATTCCGGCGAACGACCAAGGGCGGCAGCTTGCCTTCGTTCATGAGCCGCGAAAATACTTCGACGGAAGATCTGAGCCAGTGGACCGACGTCCTGACCCCGGACCGCGGCTGGCTGGATTTCCGTCTCGGTGAATTGTGGGTCTATCGCCACCTGGTGATGCGGTTTTTTCGACGCGATTTCGTGGCCAGCTACAAGCAGACCATCCTGGGTCCGCTGTGGTTTGTGATCCCGCCGATCCTCACTACCCTGATTTTTACGGTGGTTTTTGGCCGCATTGGCCGGATTTCCACCAACGGCCAGCCGGACTTTCTTTTCTTCATGCTCGGCGTCACCGTGTGGAACTTCTTTGCCACATCCCTCAACAAGGCTTCGCTCACCTTTTCGAACAATTCCGGGCTCTTTGGAAAAGTCTACTTCCCGCGGCTCGTGCTGCCGCTCTCGACCATCCTGACGAACCTGCTGACCTTCGCCATCCAGTTTGCCGTCTTCGTGTTCTTCGCGCTCATTTTCTGGTGGCGCGGCGGACACGTCGAACCAAACTGGCGCGTCGTCGTCCTGCCGATCCTGCTCGTGCAAATGGCGGCGCTCGGGCTGGGGATCGGCTGCATCGTCTGCGCGTTGACCACCCGCTTCCGCGACTTCGCGTTCATGGTGACCTTCGGGACGCAACTCTGGATGTACGCGAGCTGCGTGGTTTACCCCCTATCGCAGATTTCCAAGGGATTGCGCTGGGTCTTCATCCTCAATCCGATGGTGCCGATCATCGAAGCCTTCCGCTTTGCCTGCCTGGGGGGCGGGATGGTCGAGATCTGGCATCTGGCCATTAGCGCCACCGTCACCGCGATCCTTCTCTTCGTTGGTCTCATTATGTTCAGCCGCGCGGAAAAGACCTTCATGGACACGATCTGAACGGATGTCTGTCGTCATTAAACTGGAAAACCTGAGCAAGCGCTACCGGCTTGGGAGCATCAGCCGAAGCATGTTGTATGAGGATATGCAGCGGTTTTGGGCGAAGCTGCGGAAGAAGGAAGATCCCCTGGCGTGGGTGGGCGTCGGACCCTCCGAGCAGAGCGGTGAAACCAGGGAGATCTGGGCGCTGAAAGACGTCAATCTCGAGATTCGCGACGGCGAGGTCCTTGGCATCATCGGCCGCAATGGATCTGGGAAATCAACGCTCCTGAAAATCCTCTCGAAAATCACCGCGCCGACCAGCGGACGCGCTCTGGTCAAGGGCCGCGTTGCCAGTTTGCTCGAAGTGGGCACCGGATTCCACATGGAGCTAACCGGCCGCGAGAATATCTATATTAATGGCATGATTCTCGGAATGGCCAAGGACGAGATCGACGGGCGATTCGACGAGATCGTGGAGTTCTCGGGTGTGGAAAAATTCATCGACACGCCGATCAAGCGTTACTCCAGCGGCATGCTGGTCCGGCTGGCCTTTGCCGTGGCCGCGCATCTGGAGCCGGAAATCCTGATCGTCGACGAGGTCCTGGCCGTGGGAGACAGCGCCTTTCAGCGCAAATGCCTCAACCGGATGAATACCGTCGCCCGGGAGGGGCGGACGATTCTCTTCGTCAGCCACCAGGCGGCCGCCGTGGAGAATATTTGCCGGCGCGGCGTGGTCCTGGAAAGCGGCCAGCTAAAATTCGACGGCACGCAATCGGAGGCGATCTCCTACTATGCCAGCACCTTCACCCAGCGATCTGGCTGCCTGCGGGACCGCGCCGATCGTCGGGGCAACGGCGACCTCCGGGTGCAGGCGATTGAATTTCGTGACTCGCAACAACGCGTCGTCACGACGGCCCATGCGGGTGAGGATCTCGATATCCATCTCTATTTTGAGAACGCCACGCCTCATCTCGCGCGGCCGAGCCTTTATGTGCAGCTTCACGTAAAGAGCGACCTGGATATTCCCATCTTCACGCAGAGTAACATTTACACCGGCGATTCGTTTGCCGCCAACCTCCCGGAACGCGGGGCGCTGGTCTGCCGGTTGCGCCGGCTTCCGCTGCCGAGCGCCCTCTTCCGTCTGAGTTACACCGTGGCCTCGGCGCCGACCGGGGGAGTGGTACTGGATGCGCTTGAATCCGCCGCGGAAATGCACGTGGAAGGCGGGGATTTCTTTGGCAGCGGCCTGCTCCCGCCGATTCATCAAGGCGTGGCGCTGGTGGATGGCCAATGGCGCCTCGAATTGGATGCCACCGAACCGGGTAAATCGCCTCCCACAAACGTCCTGGTAACGTCATGACCGTGACCATTCAAGAAGCGGAAGAGCGCTCCCGCGCCTCGACGCCGATCCTGCCACGCCTTCGGCGGCGGTTGGGTTTGATGTTATCGCGTTTTCGTCCCCCGCCGCCCCTGCCTCCGGCCGTGCAAAAATATGTGCGGTTCAACGAGGAGCAGTGGGGCCCGCCGCCGGTCTCGGAAAACGAGGCGGTCTTTCTGGTGGGTATCTTTCGGTGGTTTCCGTGCATGCCGGGTTACGCTCATGTGGCCAACCATTTTGCTCGAAAGGCCTCCGCCTCGATCGAATGGTACAATTTCTACGGCCGAACCGATCGTGAGGTCGAGGCCATCTACACGTCCTTTGGCGCCCGCGCCGGCTTGTCGCTCAGTTTGATCCGCATCGATGAGGAGCGTGCGCAAAAGATATCGAGCGCGATCTATTCGGCCCTGAAAACGAAAGCGGACATCCTGGAGATCACCGTCGAGCAGTTGAAGATCGGCGATCTCATTTACGATTCCTACATGCGCACCAAACCGCATCCGACGGTTGACCTCCGCGATCCGAAATTGGCGGAGATGATTCTTCAAGGTGTGCGCATCACCCTGGCCTGCCGGGAGTACTTCTCCCGCAGGAAGGTCGTCGGTGTTATCCCGGATCACTTTGTCTATATCTATTCGGGGATCATCACACGCTGTGCGCTCCTGTCCGGGGTGCCGGTCTACCAGGTTCTCTATTGCGCAAACTTCTTTGCCTTTGCGGTTTCCTGCGCGCCCGGCAGCAGGAATCTGCCGGGATCTTCGCCCTATCCTTTTTACCGTCAGATGTTCGGCCGCCTTTCCCCCGCCGAACGGGAGCAGGCGCGGGAGAAGGGCCGGTGCGTGATCGAGCGCCGATTGGCCGGCTACGCCGACGGGGTGCTCTCGATCATGGGCGCCGCGCACGGTAGTCCGGCGGTCCAGTCGGCCTACGGCGGCGGCAACGGAAAACCGGCTCTCCAGGACACCGGCCGGCCTCGAATTCTCATCCTCCTCCACGATTTCTGCGATGGAGTGCACAATTACCGTGATTTCCTCTTCCCGGATTTTTATGAGTGGATTCACTTCCTGCTCAAGCACGCCGTCGGGACGGAATTCGACTGGTACGTCAAACCGCATCCAAATGCCGCCCGCCGCGGAGTTCTCGCGGAGGTTAATGGCTCCGTGCTGGACGAGCTGAAAGCGAGTTATCCGAAAATTCACTTTCTCGAGCCGACGACTTCTTCGCGGCAAATCATTCGGGAAGGGGTGAAATCGATGTTCACCGGTTACGGAACGGCAGGCCACGAGTTTGCGTATCTGGGGGTGCCGGTCGTCAATGCCGGCGACAATCCGCATATTGCCTATGATTTTAATCTGCATCCCCGCACGCTCGAAGAATATGCCGCATGCATCGCCCACGCCGATTCTCTGCAGGTCGATATCCGAAAAGAGGACATCGAGGAATACGTCTATATGAATTATATCTACTGCGAGGAGGAACTCTCCTGCGGCGCCAACCCGATGTCTGCTGAATTCCTGGCTTCCGAGGAATTCAAATCGAAGCGGTCGCGACCGGAAACACTGGAAATGTTGATGCACCGGTTTAGCGCGAAGGAAAAACGCGAATTCGCGGATTATCTCGACCACATACCTCACCTCGCGGAACCGCTCTCCGTGGAGGTTCGCCTTCGGAAAACACATCAGGCGCAAGCGGCTATCCTCACTACCTAATCGCATGACCCTGGATCAAAAAACTATTCTTGTTACCGGCGGGACCGGCTCCTTTGGCAGAAAATTTACCGAAATCGTCCTGCGTTCATATCGCCCGAAGAAGTTGATCGTCTTCAGCCGGGACGAACTCAAGCAGCACGAGATGCGGCAGGTTTTTCCCGATTCCGCGCAGACACCGGTGAGATATTTCATCGGTGACGTCCGCGATCGTGAGCGGCTCGAGCGTGCTTTTCACGGAGTCGACATCGTCGTGCATGCGGCCGCGCTGAAACAGGTTCCGGCCTGCGAGTACAATCCGATCGAGGCCATTAAGACCAATATCGTCGGCGGAACGAATGTGATTGAAGCGGCGATTGATCAGGGGGTGAAGAAGGTTCTCGCGCTGAGCACGGACAAGGCCGTCAATCCGGTGAATCTCTACGGTGCGACGAAACTGTGCGCGGAGAAGCTTTTCGTCCAGGCCAATGCCTACTCCGGCGATGTGGGCACGCAGTTCAGTTGTGTCCGCTACGGCAATGTTGTGGGCAGTCGTGGCAGCGTGATCCCCCTTTTCAAAAATCAGCGCGCCAGTGGCAAAGTGACGGTCACTGACCGGCGCATGACACGGTTCTGGATTACCCTGGACCAGGGGGTGCGGTTTGTCATTCGTTGTATTGAGCGCATGCACGGCGGAGAAGTCTTTGTTCCGAAGATCCCCAGCATGAACATCATGGATCTGGCGCGGGCGATCGCCCCGGATTGCGCGGTCGAAGATATCGGCATCCGCCCTGGTGAAAAGCTCCACGAGGTCCTTTTGAGTGAAGATGAGGCGCGCGGCACGCTTGAACTGGACGATATGTACGTCGTCCAGCCAGCCCACCCCTGGTGGGATAGCGAGGCGTGGGTCGCGGGGCAGCGACTGAAGGATGGCTTTCGCTATGCCAGCGACTCAAACGCGCAGTGGCTTACGGTCGATCAACTGAAGGGTCTTGCGGACGCGGAGCCCTGCCTGTAGGCCGCGCTTGGCCCATTCTCTCATCATGTCTGCATTCACGGTGCCCACCACTCTGCTGCCTTACGGCCGGCAGTGGCTGGATGAGGACGACGTCGCGGCGGTGACGCGCGTTTTGCGATCGGACTGGCTCACGACCGGTCCGATCGTCGACGAGTTTGAGCGCGCCTTTGCGGATTTCACGGGTACGGCCCATGCCGTCGCGGTTTGCAACGGGACCGCCGCCCTGCACGCGGCGACTGCCGCCATCGGCGTCGGCCCCGGAGACGAAGTCATCGTGCCGGCGATTACGTTTGTCGCTACGGCCAACGCCGTTCTTTATCAGGGCGCAACCCCCAGGTTCGCCGATGTTGACCCCGATACTCTGCTCATTGATCCGGCCGACGTGGAGCGCCGGATAACTCCGCGGACAAAAGCGATCCTGGCCGTCGATTATGCAGGTCAACCCTGCGACTACGAAAGATTGAGAGACCTCGCCCGGCGAAACAACCTGGCCTTGCTGGCCGATGCCTGTCATGCCTTGGGCGGCACCGTCCAGGGCCGGCCTGTCGGTGGACTGGTGGATTTGAGTACCTTCAGCCTGCACCCGGTAAAACCGATTACCGCCGGGGAGGGGGGAGTTATTACCACCAATGACACGCGGCTGGCGCAGGCGATGCGGATTTTTCGCAATCATGGCATTTCGAGCGATTTCCGGCAGCGCGAGAGGCAGGGTTCCTGGGCGTATGAAATGGTTTCGCTGGGTTATAATTACCGGCTTTCGGACATCCATTGCGCGCTTGCCCTGAGTCAGTTGGCCAAACTTCCAGCTTGGGTCACGAGGCGCCAGGCCATCGCCCGGCGCTATGACGCCGCTTTTTCCGGGGAAAGCGCTTTTCGTCCCCTCGTGGTGCGCGCCGGCGTTTCCCACGCGTATCATCTTTACGTGATTCGCTTGCGAGGCGGCATCGATCGCGGCGCATTTTTTCAGGCGTTGCGCGCCGAAGGCATTGGGGCAAACGTCCATTACGCCCCGGTCCACTTGCATCCGTACTATCGGGAGCATCTGGGCGGCGCGCACGGTCTTTGCCCCGAGGCCGAACGTGCCGCATCCCGGATCATCACGCTTCCCCTGTTCCCCAGGATGAATGATGATGACGTCGAGAAGGTGATTTCCGCTACTCTGAAGGTGGCTCAACGATTCGATGGCAACCCCTAAAATGAATACACTCGAACACTGGCAAGGCGATTTTGGACGCGAATACACCGATCGAAATGTCGAGGATTACAAAACCCGCATCCCGGCTTTTGCGGAGATTCTTGCGGGCGTAAAGGTCGAGCGCGTCCTCGAAGTCGGGTGCAATCGCGGCCATAACCTGGCCGCGTTGGCGGAATTGCTGGGACCGGAATCCGAAGTCGTGGGGCTGGAACCGAATCGCTATGCGTTGCGTATCGCCCGGGCGGCGAGCACGGCGGTCAGCGCCTTGCACGGAAGCGCGTTCGATCTGCCGTTCAGAGACGGTACGTTTGACCTGGTATTTACGGCCGGCGTGCTCATCCACGTCGCCCTGGCGGATCTCCCGACAGCCCTCCGCGAGATCTCGCGAGTCAGTCGCCGTTACATCCTTTGCATGGAGTACTTTGCCGAAGAAGAGACGGAAATCCTTTATCGCGGCGAAACCGGGTTGCTTTGGAAACGAAACTTCCTGCGGCATTACCAGGAAATGTGGCCCTCGCTGCAACTGCTCAAGACCGGCTACCTGGGTCCTGAACAGGGATGGGATCGCATTACCTGGTGGTTGCTGGAAAAGCGGTGAAGACGATCGCCATTATCCAGGCCCGCATGGGCAGCTCCCGGCTCCCGGGAAAAGTGCTGATGGATCTGATGGGCCAGCCGCTTTTGGCTCGCGTCTTGAACCGGACAAAGCGCACACCGGGCCTGGATGACGTTGTCGTTGCCACAACCACCAGCCCTGCGGATGAGAAAATCGTCAGTTTTTGCCACACTTACGGTTGCCGCGTTTTTCAAGGAAGCGAGGCAGACGTTCTCGATCGTTATTTCCAGGTGGCCAAGGTGCTTCGCGCGGACGCCGTCGTGCGCATTACGTCGGACTGCCCGATCATTGACCCCGGATTGAACGGCCGTGTCATCGATGAATTCCTTTCTGCTCGGCCGTCTGTCGACTATGTTAGCGTATTCCTTCCCCGTTGGACTTTTCCCCGGGGCCTGGACGTCGAAATTCTGAGCTATGCGGCTTTGGAGCGGGCGTGGCGTGAAGACCACAATCCGGAGTGGCGCGAGCACGTCACCGAATATCTCTTGCATCACCCCGAGATTTTCTCCATGCGAGGCGTCAGCCATGAAGTCGACTGCTCTGCGCATCGCTGGACGGTGGACACACCTGAGGACCTGGAATTGATCCGCAGAATTTATGCGAATTTTGGCCATGATCGGTTCTCCTGGCTGGAAACGCTCAATCTCATGGATAAAAATCCAGAGTGGTTCGAGATCAATCGCCATGTTGCCCAAAAGACAGTCTGAATGAACCGCGCGCTCCTCATCCGTGCGGACGCGAGCACGGAAATTGGAGCCGGTCACGTGATGCGAACGTTCGCCTTGGGGCAGGCCTGGCAACGCCGCGGAGGACGGGTCGTCTACGCCGCCGCGTCGATGCCGCCGTCCCTGGCCGAGCAGCTTGCGTCGACTGGATTCTCGTTGGAACACATCAACTCCCCCTCGGGCAGCCCGGCGGATTGCCGTGAGACGCTGTCGATTGCCGCGGCGAATCATGTCCCGGGATTGGTGGCCGACGGATATTGCTTCGGCGCAGATTGGCAAAAATCCATTAAGGAGACCGGGCTGCCTTTGACCATCCTCGACGATTACGGACACGCCGATTACTACTGGGCCGACTTGATCGTCAATCAAAACCTGGAGGCTGACCCAGCTCTGTATCATCATCGGAATTCAGGAACGCGTCTTTTGCTCGGCACAAGTTACACACTCCTGAGAGAGGAATTTACGGCGCATGATCCGAAACTGCGGCAGGCGCCAGCCATTGCCCGGCGCATCCTTGTCACCCTCGGAGGGTCCGACGGGGAGAATGTCAGCGCAAAAGTAGTGCAAGCGCTTACTGCCGGCATGAGTTCGGATATTGAGGTCCGGCTCATCGTCGGCGGGAGTAATCCACATCGTGAGATGCTTCGATCAATGATCGCCAGCGTGGATTACCCGTGCGAATTGTTCGTGGATGCGAAAAGGATGTCTGAGCACATGGCTTGGGCCGAACTGGCAGTTTCAGCCGCCGGCAGCACCGCGTGGGAACTCGCGTTCATGAGCGTTCCCATGATCTTGATCGTCACCTCGGAGAACCAACGGGCCATCGGAAGGCGCCTTGCTGAAGCGGAAGCAGCGGTTGATCTTGGCGCCTTCGGGATGCTGCGTCAGGAGACGATCGCCGCGGAGGTGGCGGGCCTTTGCGCCTCCGGTGAAAAGCGGCGGAGTCTGATCCAGAACGCCCGTAAGTTATGCGACGGCCAGGGCGCGATGCGCGTTGCGGCAGCGATTGACGAATTGTGCAAATGACTTCGATTAGGGCCGGAAACTATCTGCTTGGCGCCGGACATCCTTGTTTCCTCGTCGCGGAGGTTGGGATCAACCACAATGGCGATCTCGGTTTGGCCCGACGGATGATTGAGGCAGCGGCGGAAGCAGGCGCCAATTGCGTTAAATTTCAGAACTACGAAACCGGGGATTTTATTTCGGACCGAAGCTTGCAGTTCGACTACACCTCCCAAGGCAGGCCGGTCCGCGAATCGCAGTACGATCTATTCAAGCGCTGCGAGTTAAGCCGTTCCGATCTTCGCGCGATCCAGGAACATTGCCTGAAATGTGGCGTCGTTTTTCAAAGCACACCGACGAGCGAGGCTGGCGTCCAGGCGCTCGTCGAACTCGGCAGCCCGCTGCTAAAAAACGGATCCGACTATCTGGTCCATCTTTCTTTGATTGGGGCGATGGCCCGGACCGGTCTTCCGACGGTGCTTTCCACTGGCATGGCGACGGTGGGCGAAATTGACGAAGCCGTCCGTGCCTTTCACGGAGCCGGAGGAAAGGAACTCATCCTGTTGCACTGCACCTCTTCCTATCCGACACCGGCTGCGGACGTGCATCTGCGGAAGATTCCCGCGCTCGCCGCCGCTTTTGGCTGTCCGGTTGGATTTAGTGATCACACCTTCGGAGTCACCGCCGCGCTCGGCGCGGTCGCCTTCGGAGCTTGCCTCATCGAGAAGCATTTCACCATCGATCGCAACTTGCCCGGCCCCGATCACCACTTTTCCTCCGACGCGGGGGAGTTCCGTCAACTCGTCGAGAACGTGCGCCATCTCGAAGCTTGCGTCGGTGAGGCCGCGATCGGCCCGACGCCGACCGAGGAATTTGGACGGGAGAATTTTCGGCTCTCGTGCGTCGCGGCCGGCTCCCTGCCGCGGGGCCATGTGCTCGCGGCCTCGGATATCGCCTTTCGCCGTCCTGGAACCGGCCTGCCGCCAAAAGCGATCGATTGGCTGGTCGGTCGAATCCTGCTGAACCCGATCGATGCGGGCGCGGTTTTCGATCCCGGACACTTTGTCACTATGCCGGTGTGACGCGGGAAAGCTCGCCGCGAGGCAAGAATGTCCGTGGCGGGGAAAAATGACGTCGTCGCAGTCGCCAGCAACCGGACTCATGCGTGTTGTTTTTTTGGGCAATCATACGGTCGGCTGCCGCGTCCTCGACGTGCTTGGCGAAATGTCCGTTGTCGCCGGCGTCGTCGCGCACCCGCCCGATCCGGAAGATGGCGTCCGGTATCTTTCCGTATATGACTGCGCTTCGCAACGGGGCTGGCCGGTCGTTCGCGCTCATGGCCGGGCGCCAGAGTTGGCGCACTTTGTCGCTAAAGCGCGCGCGGATTTGCTTTGGATCACGGACTACCGGTATCTTTTGCCGGCGGAAATCGTGGCGCTTTCTCCCCTTGGTGCGATCAATCTGCACCCAAGCCTTTTACCTCGTTACCGCGGGCGTGCCTCCATTAATTGGGCCATTCTCCACGGAGAAACTGAACTGGGATTGACGGCCCACTTTGTGGATGCCGGCATGGACACCGGCGACATCATTGAACAGGTGAGTTACACCCTTACGCCAGCACAGAATGCCGGCGATGCGCTGGAGATTCTCTATCCCTTGTACGCGAAGATGACACGGATGGTGCTCGCCAAACTTCAAAAAGGTCCGGTCGAGCGGCGGCCGCAGGACGAGTCGCAGGCCAGCGCATTTCCGCGGCGCCGCCCCGAGGACGGGTTGATCGATTGGCGCCAGCCTGCCATTCGCGTCGCCAATTTGATTCGCGCCGTGGCCCACCCGTATCCCGGAGCTTTTACCACTCTCCATGGGAAACGACTTACTATTTGGCAGGCACGTATCGCCGAGGAAAACGGATCCCGAGGTTTGCCCGGGCAGGTGATGGAAATCAACCATGGGGAAATTCTGGTGCAGTGTGGGTCGGGCATGATTGCTCTGACTCGCGTGGAAGCCGAAGAAACGCTTGAACCACTGACGGCCGGCTGCGGCCTGGGGTAACTGAAAGCCTCCGCTACCGAGATGTGGAAGTCACTAAAGTCCCGCGTAGAATGTTAACGCCTGTTCCGCACAATCGCCTGACATTTGGCGAAGCCGAATGTGAAAGTGTTTTACGCACGGTTCGTAGTGGACGGTGGGCGCAAGGTCCCCGCGTGCAGGAATTGGAATCGGCCCTGGCGCGGCAGGCAGGGGTCGAGCATGCCGTCTGTGTCGCTTCCGGATTCTCCGCCCTCCGCCTCGCTCTCGGAGCCTTGGGTGTTGGCCCTGATCACCGCGTCCTCGTCCCCGCCTATTCCTGTGTGGCTTTGGCAAATGCCGTCCTCGCCTGGGGGGCGACTCCGGTCCCGGTCGACGTGGAGGCTGCCGGCTGGAACATCGACCCGGCGCAATGTCGGCGGTACTTTGGAGACTCCCGGCCGCGGGCGGTGATCGCGGTCAACACCTTTGGTGTTCCCGCGCGCGTTGAGGAAATTGCGGGCGATGCCGTGCCCGTGATTGAAGACTGTGCGCATGCCTTTCGCGCCGAAGTGGACGGAAAGTGGCTTGGCTCGCGTGCTTCGCTGGCGGTCACTTCCTTCTACGCCACCAAATTGATCGGCGCCGGCGAAGGCGGCGCCGTGCTGACGAATTCCCCGGCAATGGCTGCCTATGTTCGAAGGGCTCGCGATTACGGAGACCAAACCGCGGACGGGCATCGCATGAATGATAAGATGAATGATTTGGAAGCTGCCCTCGCGCTCGCTCAATTGGAGCGGCTTTCGTCCATGATCGTCGCGCGCGAGGCGGTGGCGGCTCGCTATCTAAAACTACTGGCGATTCCCGCGCTCGAACAGGTCTTCCGGCTGCCCTCGTCCGTAGACCCGCGAATCTGGTATCGGTTTGCCGTGGAGATGATGAACGTACCCGCGGAACGGGTCGTCGCCGACCTGGCGGGTTTCGGCGTGCACGCGGCTATTCCCGTCAGCGATTGGCGGCCGCCTGACGCCGGGGGCGGTCCGACGGCCGACCGCGCCTATAAGAGCCTGGTTTCGCTTCCGCTCTACCCCAGCTTGACCGAAGATGAGCAGGACGCCGTGGTGGAGGCGTTCCTGCAACTCGGCGAAGGGTACTCTCATGGCTGAGCAACAAGACGATCCCTTTGAACGAATCACCGACTTTTACGACGGCTTGATTCAAAAGTACGGCCACGATCCGCGTGCCTGCGATTACGGACGGGCCGAGTCCCAGCGCATCAAGTTCCAGGTCTTGAGCGAAGTCGCCCCGTTGGAAAATTCAAGTTTGCTCGATGTCGGCTGCGGGTTTGCCGATTTCGCCGATTTTTTACAGGCGCGCTTTCCGGGTTTGCAATATTCAGGTATGGATCTGTGCCCGGCCATGATCACCGAAGCAAGGAACAAGCACCCGGCACTCGATCTCCAGCAGGCCAATTTCATCCACGCCGACTTTGGCCGAACGTTCGATATTGTCACGGCCAATGGCATCTTCTACCTCTTGGGAGACCAGGCGTGGGAAATCATGAAGCGGATGATTGAGCGCATGTTCAGTCTGGCCACATCCGCGGTGGCCTTCAACTCACTGAGTGCTTGGGCGCCGGACCAGGAAAAGGGCGAATTCTATGCCGATCCGTCGGCGGTCGTCGATTTCTGCCGGCGATTGACCCCGCGGGTGGTGCTCCGCCACGATTATCATACTCGCGATTTCACCGTGTATCTTTATAAGACGGCGAAAATATGATCGTCTCGATCAATCAGCCCGCCTATCTGCCCTGGCTGGGATACTTCCATCGCATCGCGATCAGCGACTTGCACATCGTCCTGGACCATGTGCAATTCGAAAAGAACAGCATGACGAATCGTAACAAGATCCGAACCAAGGAAGGCTGGTGCTGGCTGACGGTCCCGGTGAAGACCAAGGGGCGTTTTGGCAATTTACCCATCCAGGACCTGGAAATTGATAACCTTCAGAGTTGGGACCGGAAACACCTCAATGCCCTGCGCTCGAATTATGCGCGTGCGGCGTACTTTGGTGATCATGAACCGTTCTTTGGCGAGATTTACTCCGCGCCGTGGCCGCGCTTTGCCCCACTGGCTCGAAAGATCACCGAATATTTGCTCAAAAAACTGGAAATCCGAACACCCCTGCGTTACAGCTCGGCTCTGGCGGTGCCGGGGGAAAAGAGCGAATTGATCCTGAACATTTGCCGCGCCGTGGGTGCAACAAAGTATCTTTCCGGGCCCTTTGGCCGTGACTACCTCGACGAAGCGGCTTTTCGCGAGGCAGGGATTGAGGTCCGGTACCATGATTATCAACACCTCGCTTACAAGCAGGTCTTCGATGGTTTTGAATCCCATATGGCGGCGGTTGATCTGCTGTTCAATTGCGGTCCGGAGAGCGGTCATCTCCTGAATGGGGGCCAATGCCTGTCAAATCCATGAAGAAGAGCCCCGACGAACCGGCTGTGAAGGAGCCATTGACGGTCCGGAATATTCGCGAATTGTACGATCAGGGCGTCAATATCATGGGCTTTTGCCGAGACCGGGAAGGCGTTACCCAGAATTCGCTCGATACGATTCTTCTCTCCTATGATCTCCAGAGCGGCAGTTATACGCGTGCCGCTCTCGAGGACGCGGAATATCGCAGGAATCTGGAACATTATGCCGGAGTCATCGCCGGAGTGCTCGATGATTTGGAGGGCGAAACGTTGCTCGAGGTGGGCGTGGGTGAAGCGACCACTTTTTGTCACGTCCTCTCCCGCCTGCGCCGGATGCCGTCTGCGGCGTTGGGATTTGACCTTTCCTGGTCGAGAGTCGTTTGCGCGCAAAAGTATGCCGGCCGGTTCCCGGAATTGAAGCTGCAACTCTTTACCGGGGACCTTTTTGCCGCCCCGCTGCCGGATTCATCGGTGGACGTCGTTTTCACTTCGCATTCCATCGAGCCGAATCACGGTCGGGAAAGGGAAGCATTGCAGGAATTGTATCGCATTACCCGCCGCTGGCTGGTGCTCTTCGAGCCCACCTACGAGTTGGGTAACGATGCGACCAGAAAGCGCATTGAAGAACATGGCTATATTCGGAATCTTCCCGCAATCGCGCGCGAATTGGGCTATCGCATCACCAGGCATGAGTTGCTGGATTCGACCTGGTCGCCCCAAAATCAAACCGGCTTGATGGTCATTGCCAAAGAGCCCGCCGCATCCGCGGCGTCGCCTCCCGCCCTTGCCTGTCCGATTTGCAAGGCGCCTTTGGACAAAGTGCGTGGGCACTGCTTTTGCGGAAACTGCCTAAAAGTTTTTCCTGTGCTCGATGGTATCCCATGCCTGCTGCCGGCCAATGGAATCCTTGCGAGCAAATACCCGGAAGCTGTGTCATGAAACAAGCGGAATACTGTTTTTCAAATGGAGGCCGGGGCGACGTATGAGCACGCTCGTTCTTGCCGCTCATCCGGATGATGAAGTGCTGGGTTGCGGGGGCACGATGGCGCGCCTTTCGCAAGATGGCGAAGCCGTCTACATCGCGATTCTTGGTGAAGGGATCACCTCGCGCTATCGGGATCGAGGCGAGGCTGATGCCGCTCTTCTCGAGCAATTGCACGGGCACAGCCAGCGGGTCGCGGATATGGTTGGCGCCAGGCGCTTGTTTCTGCGCGGCTTGCCCGATAACCGGTTCGATACGGTGCCCCTGCTGGATATCGTCAAAATCATCGAAGAACTCATTGAGGAACTTCGCCCCGATGTCGTTTTTACCCAGCATGGTGGCGACTTGAACGTGGACCATGCCATGCTTTATCGCGCCACTCTCACTGCCACCCGCCCGGTCGGTGGTTGTCCGGTCCGCAGGGTGCTGGCCTACGAAGTGGCTTCGTCCACGGAGTGGGCCTTCGGCCGGTTCGCGCCCGCCTTTCAACCGACGGTTTTCGTGGACATCGGCAGCACTTTGGAAACGAAAATTCAAGCCATGCAATGCTACGAGAGCGAAGCCCGGCCTTTTCCGCACCCGCGTTCTCCAGAAGCTTTGCGCGCGATTGCCCGCCGTTGGGGGTCGGTCTCGGGTCTGCAGGCCGCAGAGGCGTTTGAATTGGTGCGCGAGATTCGCTGAGATTTGTTCACCGTAAGTTGACCACCCAGGAACGAAGCCATATAGACCAGATCATGGAAGAAACTGCCTCCGGATCCACCACCCCGACTGCCAATCCGCCCCTGAGCGTGAGGGGCATTCAGGGACTTTACGACCAGGGAACAAATGTCATGCGGTATTTTCGCGAGGTGGCGGGCACTTCGCGCAACTCTCCCGAGGCGATTTTGATCTCTTATGATCTTCAGAGCGGATGCGATATCCGGGCGATGCTTGACCCGGAGTACTCGGCGCGCTTTGACGCCTACGTGACCGCGATTGCGGACACGCTTGGCTTGCGTGGCGGCACATCGCTCCTTGAAGCCGGCGTGGGAGAAGCCAAGACTTTGTGCGACGTGGTCGCCAGGTTGGCGGTGAAACCTCAATATATCTACGGCTTTGATCTTGCCTGGTCCCGAATTGCCACCGGTCTCCAATACGCCGCGCGGTTCGAGCAGCCTCCACCACAGCTTTCAACCGGCGATCTCTTCGCCATGCCTTTTGCCGACGATACCTTCGACGTCGTTTTTACGGCGCAAGCAGTGGAACCCAACAATGGACGCGAGGAGGAAGCCCTGCGTGAGTTGTATCGCGTTACGCGCCGTTGGCTGGTGCTCTTCGAGCCGGACTACGAACTTGGAAACGACGAAACCAAACGCCGGATTGAAGAACATGGCTACTGCCGTGATTTGGCAGGGGCGGCCACGCGCCTTGGATATCAGGTCGTCGAGCGTCGTTTGTTGGGCGCGCATCTGCGGCCGTCGAATCAGACGGGCGTCTTGATTATCGAAAAGCCATCCAGTGACAGCACCGCTCCGACGCCGGGCTACGCCTGTCCGCGGTGTCACCGGCCGTTCGTCTCACATTGCCACAATTACTTTTGCACGGAATGCCTGACGGTGTTTCCGATTCTTAACGGCATTCCGTGCCTGCTACCAGGCAATGGAATCCTCGCCACTAAATACCTTGAATTCCGCTAACGTGGGCACTGGCTTCAGAACAGCCTTTATTGGCCTGGGGCGCATGGCCTCATTTTTGGAAGAGGAAGTCGTCGATGGAACTTACATTTCCCACGCGGCGGCGATCCGGGATGAACCGCAATTCCAGCTCACGGCAGGCGCGGACGTGGACGAAGGACAGCGCGCGAGATTTCGAGACCGCTGGAGCGTCTCCGCCCTGTTTGAGTCCGCCCAGGAAATGCTGCGCACGGAGCGCCCGGAGGTAGTCTGCGTGTGTTCACCAACTGAGCGGCACATGGAAAACTGTCTGAGCGCCATCGAGGCGGGATGCAGGGCGATTTTTTGCGAGAAGCCCGTTGCCTCACGATTGGATGAGGCCGACGCCGTGGTCCGGGCATGTGAGGAGAGGAACATTATTCTGGCGATCAACCATACGCGCCGCTGGACCCCGAATTTCAATACCGCCCGCGAGCTTCTCCTAGCAGGCCGGCTCGGGAAAATCCAATCCGCGGTTGCGCACTATGGTGGTGGAGTTGGCAATATTGGCACGCATCTGTTTGACCTGCTTCGTTTCCTCTTCGGAGAAGCCGAGGCGGTGACCGCGCTGGCCGATTGGAATTCCGATGGCGATCCCGATATTTCGGGCTACTTGGAATTCGCCGCGGGATTTGGATGCCATATCGTCGCGAATGACACGAGGGCGCATTACTTTTTTGAAATCGATGTTATCGGGGCGGAAGGACGGCTGCGGATTTGCCGCAATGGCCAGGCCTTGGAACTTTACGGGCTCGAGCCCAGCCCAAGCTTCGCCTACGCACAGGAGTTGAGCCGCCAACCGGAGTTTTTTGAGAGCCGCGATCGAACTCCTTCGCTACGACTGGCCTATCGCGAACTTGCCAGTATTTTAAATGGGGTGGGTCCCGCCAGGCCCGCCTGTGCGGGCGCCGACGGCATTGCCGCCATGGATATCGCCTGCGGGTTGATGCTTTCGGCGCGTCACGGTCGGGAGCGGATCTGCTTGCCCTTGAATGCGCGGCACGAGAAGCTTCCATCCCGCCAGCGCGGAAACGCGGTTTCCGCGTCCACCCACTGACCAGAAATCCCCACCTTTGGAATCCATGAGCGCTTCTCACCAGCTTGCAATTCTCGGCGGGTCGCCCGTACGGCGGACGCCTTTTCCGGCCGTGGCCTGCCTGGACGAGGATGAGGAGCGGGAGATCACCAAGGTCCTGCGCAGCCGATTGCTCTCTGGATTCTTCGGCAGTACGAATCCGAATATCCAGGCGCAACTGGCGATGACCAGCGCGGAGGTTATTCGCGCAAATCTCGGCGACTATAGTTTTTTGGGCGGCAGGACCGTGCGGCAATTCGAGGCGGATTTCGCGGCCTTTGCCGGAATGCCTTTTGCCGTTTCCAACCATTCCGCGACCGGAGCGCTTTCGACGGCGCTTGCGGCCTTTGGCGTGGGCCCCGGCGATGAGGTCATTACCACCTGCATGTCGTTCACCGCGACCGGGACGAGCATTCTGGCTTTCAACTCCATCCCGGTTTTTGTCGATGTGTCGCCGGAAGCCTACTGCCTCGATCCGCGAGCCGTCGAACGGGCGATTACGCCGGCGACCAAGGCCATCATGGTGGTTCACCTCTACGGATTGGCCGCTAACATGGACGCGATCCTGGATATAGCCGCACGACATCGTCTTATCGTGATCGAAGATTGTGCCCAGGCGATCGGGACCCGTTATCGAGGCCGCCTCGTCGGAACTATCGGTGACGCCGGCGTCTTTTCCTTCAATCACCAAAAAAACATCACGACGGGCGAAGGCGGAATGCTGGTCACGCGCCGGCCCGAGGTGGCCGCTCATGCGCGCCTGACCAGAAATCACGGCGAAGTCGTGCCGACTGACGAGTGGAGCGATAGTTCGCTGATCAACGTCATCGGTTTCAATATGCGAATGACGGAATTAACGGCCGCGCTGGGCGTGGCCCAACTGCGTAAACTGGCGGAGAATAACCGCGTCCGCAACGAAAACGCGGCCTTTCTCCGCGATCGGCTCGGCAGGATTCCCTCCCTGGCCTTTCAAGAGATTCCCGAACATCTCGAACCGTGCATCCATGTTCTCGCGGCGGAATACGATGCCCAAAGTACCGGCGTGTCCCGCGACGATCTCGTTCGTGCTTTGTCTGCGGAAGGTATCCCCGTGGGGTGTGGCTACCCGCGGCTCATGCACACGCACCCGCTCTTCACTCGTGGGATTGCCTATGGGCGCGATGGTTACCCGTTTACGGCGCCGGGGGCACGGCGCCCCGCGTACGGCGCCGGGACGTGCCCCTATGCGGAACAGATTACCCGCGAGAGGCTGATCACACTTCCGGCGTTACATCGGCCGTGCACCCTCTCGGATATGGAATCTGTCGCCCAGGCTTTTGAGAAAGTGTTTGCAAACCTCGATCAGCTAACGACGGGTCGCGCCGCGCCCGTGCTTGCCTAGCCATCCGGCAGGCCGTTTATTCATCCCCATGCCAGATCAACCTCAAGCCATTGGCGTCATCCACGCCCGCGGCGGTTCGAAGCGAATTCCGCTCAAGAACATCAAGCTCCTTGCGGGCAAACCGCTTGTCGCGTGGATGATTCAAGCGGCCAAGGCCAGCGCCACCTTGAGTCGCGTTATTGTTTCGACCGATCACGATGAGATTATGGCCATTTCCCGCCAGTACGGGGCCGAAGTGCCGTTCCGTCGCCCCGCCGAAATCTCCGAAGATGTGCCTTCGGAATTAGTCACCCAGCATGCGGTCCGCTTCTTGGAGACACACGGCGGAATTAAGCCCGATGTCGTTGTCACCCTTCAGCCAACAACGCCGTTTTGCCGTCCCGAGGACATCGATGCCTGCGTCCGTCAGATTCGCGAGCACCAGTTGGACTCGGTGGTCTCCGTGGCGCCCATCCGCGAGCGGCCGGAATGGATGTACCGGATGGAAGGCCCCCGGGCGGTATCGTTTCTAAACGTCACTCATCAGGGTGAAGCCGGCGTCTCGCAGAGCCTCCCTCGGCTCTACATTCTCAACGGCGCCGTTTTCGCCACCCGCTACGACGTTCTGATGGAGCAGAATCTGATCATCGGCAAAAACCTCGGTGCACATGTCATGCCCCACGAATTGTCCGTGGATATCGATGAACCGATCGATTTTATGCTGGCCGAGCAACTGGCGCGGACACTGGCCCCGGCCACTTCGCCTTCCTGACGGGCAATTATCGATCTCCACAATCTTCCCATTATGCCTGAAATGATTATTAACGGCCGCAAAATCGGTCCCGATGACCCTCCCTTTGTGATCGCCGAGATCGGCATCAATCACGAGGGTAACTTCGACAAGGCGGTGCGATTGGTCAATGACGCCGCCGCCGCCGGTTGTGAGTGCACGAAATTCCAGTGCCACGTCATTGAGGACGAAATGATCCCGAATGACGTCGCCCCTGCGCATACGCCGGAAACGATCTGGGATATCATGAATCGGTGCGCTTTTAATGAAGAACAGGAGCGCGAACTTAAGTCGCTGGTCGAAAGCAAAGGCATGATCTATTTGAGCACGCCTTTCTCTCGCGCGGCGGCGGTGCGACTGGAAGGAATGGGTGTGGGCGCTTACAAAATTGGTTCCGGTGAGTGCAATAACTACCCCTTGGTCAAACACATCGCCGCCTATGGCAAACCCGTAATCCTGAGCACGGGCATGAACGACCTCAACTCCATCCGGCCCGCTGTGGAGATCTTGCGCCAGGCCGGGGTCGCGTTTGCCTTGACCCACTGTACGTCGCTTTACCCGACGCCCTATGACAAAGTTCGTCTTGGCGCCATCCCGCAGTTGCTCGCGGAGTTTCCCGACGCGGTGGTCGGCTTGAGCGATCATAGCTTGCGCAACTACACCTGCTTTGCCGCGGTGGCCCTCGGGGCTTCGATTCTGGAAAAGCACTTCACTTCGGATTGGAATTGGCCCGGACCAGATATCGCCGTCTCGATGGACCCCGCGGAACTCCACGACCTTATCGAGGGCAGCAAGGCGATCCATCTTGCGCGCGGAGGTTCCAAGACCATCCTGCCGGATGAACAGCCGACGATCGATTTTGCGTACGCCTGTGTCGTCTCCATTGCGGAGTTGCGACGCGGTGACCGGCTGAGCGCCAGGAACATCTGGGTCAAACGGCCCGGAACGGGCGAAATCAAGGCGGTTGATTTCGAGCGGCTGCTTGGCCGTTCGGTCACACGCGATATTCCGCGCGATTCGCAACTGACCTGGCAGGATATTGCTTAGATGAGGGATCTTTCCCAATCCGTCGCCCCCGACCTCAGTGATTGGGTCCGGGGAAAGGTTTTCTGTCTGGTGGGCGGCACCGGGTTGATCGGCCGTGCGCTGGCGGATTGCTTGCGGCGGTGGGACGCTCGGGATGTGGTGGTCGTCAGCCGGAGAGCAGCGGACCAGCGTCCCGGCTTGACCTGGCGGGGAGCGGATCTCGTCGACCCCCAAAGCCTTTCTGGGGTGCTTCCCAAAGATGGCATCGTCGTTCACCTGGCGGCCCTGAAATATGCCGGGCAGGGCGCTCTCAATCCCGACGCGTTTTTCGATCTGAACGTTCGCGGGACCTGGAATTTACTGAACGCGTGCCGGGAGGCCGGAGTGGCAAAATTCATCTATGCTTCGACAGGTCTCGTCTATGGCGTGCCCGCCCGGATTCCAGTGCGCGAGACCGACCCGGCGTCTCCGCTCTCAATCTATGCCGCGACCAAGCTGGCCGGTGAAACGCTGGCCCACGGATTCGCCGCGGAATTCGGACTGCCAGTGGTGATCGCCCGACTGGCCAATATTTACGGCGATTCGGTTGACCCAGAGACGGTCTGGGGACGGATTCTCAATCTGGCCGCGGGTGGACTGGACGTGGAATTGCGCAGCCTGCGCCCGGAGCGCGATTACCTTCACGTCAATGACGCGGCGGAGGGCCTTCTTCGCCTTGCTGCTGCTGAGTTTCCTGAGCGAAGCGTGACGGTCAATGTTTCGACGGGCGTCGGGACTTCAGTCGGCCGGTTGGCGACGATCGTTGCCGAAGAAGCTGGAAAGCGGGGGCGCCAGCCGGCGGTTCTGGAAGCCACTCCTCGCATGGAAGACCGTATTCCATCGCTGGTTTTGGACAACGAATTGCTCCTCCGTACCACCCGCTGGCGGCCGCCTGTTACGGTTGAAGCTGGTATCCGGAGAGCCTTCCAAACGCTGGTCGCGGCATCCCATGCAAGAGCGTAAGCGCAAGATCGCGGTATTTACCGGCAATCGCGCCGAGTACGGCATGCAGACACCATTCCTGCGGTGCCTCGCGGAGGATCGGCGTTTGGAGTATCTGCTGATTGTTTCGGGCGCGCACTTGAAGACCGATTTCGGCCGGACTTTGCATGAAATAGAATCCGACGGTTTTCACGTCGATGCCCAGGTTGAAATTGAACCGGTGGGAGATGACTTGTTCGGAACTGCTCGTGCCATCGGTTCGTGCATCACAAATATCGCTCCCGTCCTGGCCCGTTTGCGCCCGGATTTTGTGGTCGTTTGCGCCGATCGTTTTGAAGGCTTTGCCGCTCTCGTCGCCAGCACGCAAATGGGTATTCCGACGGCGCACATCGAGGGCGGAGACTATACGGAGGGTGGCGCCCTCGATGACTCGGTGCGGCACGCGATGACCAAACTGGCGCATCTCCACTTTACCACGAACGAAGAAGCGGCGGAGCGAGTTCGACGTATGGGCGAAGAACCGTGGCGGGTCCAAAGCGTAGGTTTTCCTCCGCTCGATCTGATCGCCGCCGGTCTTTACCCAAAACCGGCGGAGGTCTATGAGAAATTCCATCTCGACCCGGATCGGCCGATTCTGATTTTCACGCAGCATTCCGTTTCCACGGAGTACGATCAAGCTGCCGCGCAGGTTCGGCCTTCGCTGGAAGCGCTCGAGGACGCGGTTCGCGACTGGCAATGTCAGATCATCATCACTTTCCCCAACGATGACGCGGGTGGCCGGGCGATCATGGCTGAATTGAACACCCTGGCCGCGCGGGAAAACCCTTCCATTCAGATTCACTCGAGTTTGGGACGCTATTACTATCACGGCATTCTCAATGTGGCCGACGCCTGTCTCGGCAATTCCTCGAGCGGGATTAAAGAAACGCCGGCATTTCGCTGCCCATACATCACCATCGGCAGCCGGCAAAAGGGCCGCCTCCGCGCCCACAATGTTATTGAGGTCGGCTACGACCGCGCTGAAATCCGTGGTGCGATTGGCCGATGCCTTACGGATCAAGCATTTCTGGAAGCCGTTCGGACCTGTTCCAATCCCTATGGCGCGGGAAACGCCGGCAAACAGATTTGCCAAACGCTGGCGACGGTCCCCATCGACCTTCGCCTTTTGCAAAAGAAGCTTACCTATTGAAGAAGCGCGCCGAAACCGCCAGTCTCGAGTCACCGATCACTAATCGGCTCGACGATTGTTGCATCACCCCCGGGCAGTCCCTGCGGGAGGCGATTGCCCTCATCGATTGCAACTGCAAAGGAATCGTCTTGGTGGTGGACCCGGAGAACCGGCTTTTGGGCACTCTTACCGACGGGGACGTCCGCCGGGCGCTGCTCACCGGGCGGAGCCTGGAAACGACGGTCGCCGATCTCCTCGCGGCAAAGGTGGATGGATTGTACCCGACTCCGATCACCGCTCAACCCGGGCTGCAACCTCACGAACTCCTGCAAATTCTGCAACGGCACGACATCCATCAATTGCCGCTCGTCGATGGCGATGGCCGGATTGTCGATCTGATCGTGCTCGACGATTTGCTGCCGCACGAGGCGCTTCCGGTGCAAGCGATTATCATGGCCGGTGGAAAAGGGACGCGTTTGCACCCCATCACGCAAAATGTGCCGAAGGTCATGCTCCCGATTGGAGATCGTCCCATTCTCGAACACATCGTCGCCCAGTTGCGTAGCGCCCGGATCAATCGCATCAGCGTGGCGACTCACCATTTATCCGAACAGATCAAGCATCATTTCGGAGACGGCCGGCGATTCGGGGTCTCGCTGGACTATGTTTCGGAGGAGTCGCCCCTCGGTACCGCGGGCGCCCTCGCTCTCCTCAGCATGGGGACGGAGCCACTCCTCGTCATCAATGGAGATATCCTCACTGAAGTTGATTTCCGCGCCATGCTCTCTTATCACCGCGAACACAAGGCCGATATCACCGTCGCCGTCCGGCAGTTCGATGTTCAAGTGCCTTACGGTGTCATTCAATCCGACGGCGTGCTGGTCACGGATATCCAGGAAAAGCCGGTCTTTAATCTCTTCGTCAATGCCGGTATCTATCTTCTTGAACCCATTGTGCATCAGCATATTCCCAAGGGTCGCCGGTTCGACATGACAGATCTCATTCATCATCTGTTGAGCCAGGGGCGCCCCGTTGCGAGCTTCCCGGTCGTCGAGTACTGGCTCGATATTGGTCAGCACAAGGATTACGAGCAGGCGCAGAAAGATATTCAAAGTGGCAAATTCGGAGGAAAGTAAACTGATGCATTCCATCGCACCGGATGGAGCGATCTATCCCGTTCCTCGGATCGAGGAGATCAACGCCGATTTTGTGGGGATTGCGCAAAGGGCGCGCGGCTGGCGTGTGGTCGTGGTGCAAGGGCTTGGCTTCGTTGGCGCCGCGGTAGCCGCTGTCATTGCCGCCGCTCGGGATGCCGCGGGCGCTCCCTTGTACTTCGTGATCGGAGTGGATCTTCCGACCCCCGCCGCCTATTGGAAAATCGCCAAACTGAATGCGGGTTGCGCGCCAATTGCGTCGCCGGATGCGGAGTTTGACCGGCTCGTTTCGGAAGCCGTGGGCCAGACCCAAAACCTTTGTGCCACCGCCTCGGAAGAGGCCTACGCATTGGCAGACTTCATCATGGTGGACGTCCATCTTGATGTCGTCGACCGTGCCGTCGAGTCGGCGGCCGAAATTCAAGTCAATCTCGCCGGGCTGGAATCCGCCATTCGCGCGGTCGGTCGCGGCATGCGAGCCGACGCTTTGGTTCTCGTGGAAACGACCGTGCCATTTGGAACGTGCCAGCGCGTGATTTTCCCGACTTTGTCCGAGGAGCGTGCCGCGCGCGGAATTTCCGCGCCGGTGCTGCTCGCCCACGCCTACGAGCGCGTCATGCCCGGCCCGCGTTATCTTGCGTCCATTCGTCGATTCTGGCGCACCTTTTCCGGCATCGACGAGGCCTCCGCCAGGCGGGCGCGCGAGTTTCTCGCGTCCTTTATCGATACCAGCAACTTTCCGCTGCGCGAGTTGGACGATCCGGTCGCCTCCGAGATGGCCAAGATCCTGGAGAATTCCTACCGCGCGGCAAACATCGCCTTCATCCATGAATGGACCCTGCTCGCCGAACGCGCGGGTGTAAATCTGTGGGAAGTGGTTGATTCGATTCGGGTGCGCAAAGGGACGCACGATAATATGCGTTACCCGGGCTTTGGCGTCGGCGGATATTGCCTGACCAAGGATTCACTTCTCGCCCAATGGTCGGCCACCCATCTCTTCAAGATGGATCACGTCCTGGAAGTGACCATGAATGCCCTGCAGATCAATTATCGCATGCCGTTGCATTCTTTTGATTTGTTGAGTGAGCTGTGCGGTGGTGCGCTCGAGGGACGGCGCATCCTCATCTGCGGTGTCTCCTATTTGCCGGATGTGGCGGACACGCGCAATTCGCCGACCGGGATTTTCGTGGATGCGCTCGCCGCCGCCGGCGCGCATTGGAGCGCCCACGATCCGTGCCTGCGATTCTGGCCCGAGCAACCGGATGCCGTCCTCGTCGAGGACCTCGCCGGCGCCTTGCGCGAGACCGAAGCGGTGGTCTTCGCCGTGCCGCACGCGGCCTACCGCGCACTTTCACCGGACCATTATCCGAAACCACTCCTGGTGGTCGACGCGAACAATGTCCTCGACGACACCAAAGCCGCCTCGTTGCACGGCCGGGGTCATCGCCTCCTGGGCGTCGGAAAAGGGCACTGGAAAAAGCGCGGCTATCATTCCTGAAGATGAGTAAAATCCTGATCACGGGCGCGGCTGGTTTTATCGGCTGGCATCTTGCCATGCGGCTCAGCGCCGATCCCGCGAACAGGCTTACCTTGGTCGATAACTTTGTCCGCGGCCGGAACGACAAGGATTTGGCGACGCTGCTCGCGCATCCCAATGTCACTCTGGTTTCGGCCGATCTTTCGGATCCGCGGACCTTCGGCACGCTCGGTTCGGGGTTCGATCATGTCTATCACCTCGCGGCCATCATCGGCGTGAAAAACGTGATGAAGAGGCCATGGGATGTCATTCGGATCAATGCCTTGACGACATTGCACCTGGTCGAGTGGTTTTGTCAGGGAGGCGGGGCGAAGCTTCTTTTCTCCTCGACGAGCGAGGCCTACGGCTGGACACAGCGATTTCATCCCTTGCCGATCCCGACACCCGAAGGGGTTCCTCTGGCGCTTACCGATCTCGCAAATCCGCGCAGCTCCTATGCCGGGAGCAAGATCTTCGGTGAACTCGCGGTGACGCACGCGTGTACCACTGCTCGAAAGCCTTTCACGATTGTGCGCTACCACAACGTCTACGGCCCGCGCATGGGTTTCGAACATGTGATCCCTGAACTCTTTCAAAGGGCCATGGCCGGGCAGGATCCACTCGTTGTCTATTCCGCCAATCACAGCCGCGCCTTTTGCTACGTCAGCGACGCGGTTGCGGCGACCAGCGCCGCGATGGAAGCGGACTCTGCCAATGGAGAAACCATCAATATCGGTAATGACGAAGAGGTGACCATCGGCGAACTCAGCCGCAGGGTCCTCGCGACCATGGGCTTGTCGGCGGCGATCGTCCCCGGGACCGCGGACCACGATCCGATCGTGCGGCGTTGCCCGGATATTTCCAAGGCGCGCCGCCTCCTGAATTTCCAGCCAGCGGTCGCTCTCGATGACGGCTTGCGACGGTCGTTTTCGTGGTACGCGCCGCAGTTGCGGGAAATGAAGCCAGTCGCCGGGAAGAGCCTGTGAGCATCGCGAATCAACTCGTTACCCGCCTCCTGGAGCGTCTTTCAGGACGAACAGCGGCGCCACCGCGGATCGCGCGCTTTACCCAGGCGTATGCGAATCGAGTTCGCCGATGGGATTTGCGGGGAAATCCCCAGGCGACGGGGCCTCGCGTGGGAGTTTTGGTCACTCCGTGGATGGAAACTGCCGTGCCGTTCGTCAATATCGAATGCGCGGCGGCTCTTGCCGCTGAAGGGGCCCGGGTCACGCTGATTTGGAATCCGGACAGGACCTTCTTTAATATTGCGAAGGTGGCGGAGGTGGAGGAACTCGGGCGCCTGATCGACAGTCTCCGAAGCCGCTTTGAAGTGGTGAATCTGCCGTCGGAGACGGAAGACGCGGCCGGGGATTCGAGCGCGGTCGATCGACTGATCTCGGAAAACGCGGTCAGGACTCTCCACGGGGAGGGTAAAGCAGAAGCCTTTTTGCGCGAAAACCCCGAGGCCGTTCAGCGTTTCCGGCGGCACGTCGGGCAAGTCCGTCGGTTGCTCAGCAGCAAGCCGTTTGACTGGCTGCTGATTCCCGGCGGCATCTGGGTTGCCGGTGGCGCTTTTCGTCACGTGTGCGTTGAGTTGGGCATTGACTATACCACCTACGACTCCGGGGATGGCAGCCTTTGGTGGGCACGGCAGGGCGTCGCCTCACAGTCTCCCGATCTTCCGGGCGCCTTTGCCTCTTTGCGAGCCCGCTGCGCCACCCACCCGGAAGAAGCGCGCATGGCCATAAAACAGGCTTGGGAGCGTCTGGAGGAGCGGACTCGTGGCGAAGATCAATACAAATTGCAAATGGCGCCGCTGCAAGCGGGCCGCGAACCGCCCTGCGATCTCCTCATTCCACTCAACGTTCGCTGGGATTCCGCCGCCCTCCTGCGTTTGGATGTCTTTCCCTCAGTCATGGATTGGCTTCGGCAGGTGTTGACCTGGTTGCGCCAAAGACCGGGCGTGACGGTGGCCATTCGCCAGCACCCTGGAGAGCGTCTGCCGGGTTGGGATGAGACTGACGATTGGCAGAGCGTCCTGGCCGGGTTTCCCGATTTGAGCGGGCGCGTGCGCTTCATTAAAGGGAACGAGAAAGTCAATACCTATAACCTTGTCCTGGGCGCCAAAGTCATTCTACCTTTCACTTCACGCATCGGCATCGAAGCCGCGATGATGGGCAAGCCGGTGGTTCTCGGCAGCGAGTGCTATTATAGCGGTCAAGGATTCACCTGGCGGGGCCACACGGCGGCACAATACTTTGACCTCGTTGATGAAGCGCTCGCCGGCCGGCTCATCATCTCCCCGGAAGCCCGCGAATCGGCGCATCTCGCCTACTACATCCTTGAGAAATGCCTGGAACTGCGCACGGTATTGACTCCGATGCCCGCGGACTATCTGCGCTGGGTTGAAATTGCGCCTTCCGAGTTATGGGCGACCCCGGAAATTCGGGATTTGCTTCGCGCCCTTTTGCAACGTGAGTTATTGGCCATCGTTCGCTACGAGCGGCACGCGGCAGGCTTCTGTGTTGACTGAGAATCCGCGGGAACTTTCCAGGGTGACGGCGGCATGCCGCCGGCGCTTGCCGGCGAAGAGAACGCTATGAAAAAAGAAACCATTCTCGGTGTTGGGGCATTGGGTCACGACGCCGCCAGCGCACTCGTTTGCGCGGAGACCGGAGAGATTCTCTATGCCATCGCGGAAGAGCGGCTCCGGAATTTGAAGCATAGCTGGCATTTTCCATACGGCTGCATTGAGGCCGCTCGCCAGCATGCCTCTGATCACGGGATGCAAATTGTGGAAGCGGCGATCAATTTTCGACCGGAAGAATTTTCGACCGGCACATTGCGTCGTGAAATTGCGGCCATTCTCAATGACCCCATAAAGACAGATGAGTTGATCGACCAACTCCGGCAGATGATTGTCTTTGCTGACTACTTTCAGCCATCGAGTTTTTCCGATGAACAGGTCCGGCGCTGGCTGGCCGCCCGGGACGTGCCTGTCGAACTGCATGAACCCGTCTGCCTCCGAATCAGTTGGTATTACAATTGGTCGGTGAAATACCGGCGCATTGGTGAGATGGCCGCTGGACTCCTGCCGGGAGCCCGCGTGCATCACGTGAACCACCACCTTTGCCACGCGGTTTCGACGTACTATTCCTCGGGCTTTGAGAAATCATGCGTGATTACCTGGGATGGCCAGGGCGAATCCCAAACCACGTGCGTCTATCAAGCCGGTCCGGAAGGCATCCGTCTCGTCGCGGAAACGCCCTGGCCGTTCAGTCTCGGGATGCTCTACTTTGGCGCGACCAACTATCTCGGCTTCAAACTCGGGGACGAATTCAAGGTCATGGGCATGGCGGCGTATGGGAAGCCGCGATTCTATGACGCGCTCCGGGAGATCGTAACCTTCGACAAAGGGCCGGTCGTCCGGTTCCGCGAAACGGATATCTATTCACGCCAGGAATTTCCCACCGGCCATTACTGGTACTACTTTACCAAGAAGCTGGGTTCGTTCGCGTCGCGGAGGTTGAAACATCTGCCTCTGTCGCAGGAACATTTCGATCTGGCGGCTTCCATCCAGAAAGTTTTCGAGGAGGTGGGTGTCGAGTTTGCGCGATTGGCCCTTGCCGAGACAGGTGAAAAAAATCTCTGCCTGAGCGGAGGGGTGGCACTGAATGGCTTGATGAATGAGGCGATCCGCCGGCGGTCAGGTTGCTCCCAAATCCATGTGTTCCCCGCCGCGGGTGACGATGGCACGGCGCTCGGCGCGGCCTGGCAGCGGGTATTCGAACGCAGGGGCCTCAAGCCTCGAAAGCTGGCGTTGCCTTTCTTCGGCGAAGGATTCGGGGATGAAGAAATTCGTCGGGAGCTCGAGAGAATGAAGCTCGTGTTCGAGGAGCCGCCGGATATTCATGAACGAATTGCGGAGGCGCTGGGGGCTCACGAAATCGTCGCCCGCTTTTACGGCCGTTCGGAATTCGGACCGCGCGCCCTCGGCAACCGTTCCATTCTCGCCAATCCCGCGCGTCCGGAGATGAAGGACATCTTGAATGAGCGGATTAAACACCGGGAGATGTTCCGCCCATTTGCTCCGGCGTGCCTCCTGGAAAGGGCCGCCGAGTACTTCGATATCGATGTCGAGGCTCCCTTCATGCTTCTGATCGCGCCGGCCCGCCCGATTGCCCACGATCGAATTCCAGCGGCCGTTCATGCGGACGGGACCTCGCGAGTGCAAACCGTTTCCCGTGATGGCAACCCGGATTTTTACGAGACGATCGAGGCCGTGTATCGCCGCACCGGGACCCCGGTCGTCATCAACACCAGCTTCAATATCAATGGGGAAGCCATTGTGGGGACGCCGCGGGACGCGGTCGAATCCTTCGCTCAGATGGACATCGACCATCTTGCCATTGGAAGGTTTTGGATCAGTAAGGCCGCAAACACCTTTCCAAAAATGTCCGACGCCGAGTTTCTTGAAATCCGCAAGAAACGTTTCACCGACACACACAAGCATGTGCTCGCCCGCTATGACATCAACCGCGAGTATTTCACACGTTCTGGGCGCAAACCAGACCACCGTGGCGGGCTGCTCGCCGGTCTTTTTCGCACCTTTTCCTCGCGAAAGCCCCTGCCATGATGATGAGATTCCTTGGCCGACTGCGCCGCGCACTGGACCAGTTCGACGAAATGTCCCGGCTCCTCGGGCAACTCGGCCACGCCAGCGGGAGCGTCCGCGAGGCTCTCGGCCGAATTGAAGGCCGCCAGGTCGCCGGGCAATCCATGCCGCATCTGGCCGACTACGAGTTCAAAGTCTACTCGCAATGGGGCGAAGATGGGATTATCCAGCGGCTGATCCAGGCCGTTCCGGTCGCGCAGCGCATCTTCGTGGAATTTGGCGTGCAGGATTACACCGAATCCAATACGCGCTACCTGCTCACCCACGATAACTGGAGCGGTTTGATTCTCGATGGCAGCGACGCGAATATTGCTGCCGTCAAGCGTGAGCCGTTATATTGGCGCTACAACTTGAAAGCAGTCGCGGCCTTCGTCACCCGCGAGAATATCAACCAATTGCTGCGGGAAAACGGACTGAGCGGACCGATCGGCTTGCTATCGGTGGACATCGATGGAGTTGATTACTGGATTTGGGAAGCGATCGACGCCGTCACACCGGCGCTGGTGATTGCCGAGTACAATGCCCGCTTTGGACCGGAGCGCGCCGTCACGGTGCCCTATGATCCGGCGTTCGTCCGCGAGCAGGCGCACCATTCCGCGATTTACTACGGCGCTTCCCTGGCGGCGCTCGTGGCCCTTGGGCGGCGGAAAGGCTACGCTTTCTTAGGCGCCAACAGCGCGGGCAACAATGCCTTCTTCGTGCGGCGCGAACTGCTCCCCGCCGGGCTGCCGGAAATCACCGCGGCTCAAGGTTACGTGCCGTGCCGGTTTCGCGAAGCGCGCAATGCGCGCGGCAAGCTGGCCTTCCTCTCTCCGGAAGAGGAAGCCGCCATTCTCGAGTTACTACCCCTCGTTGAGGTGAAACCTTGAAAACCGTGTTGATCACCGGCATCGCCGGCTTCCTCGGTGCGCACGTGGCGCGCCATTTTGTCCAGGAGGATTGGCAGGTCATCGGAATCGATGAGATTCCGCTGGCGAACGTGTCCCTCACCGGAGTGACTTGCCACCGTTTCGCGCTTCCCGACGAGAAGTTGGGGGAATTGCTTCGCACCTGCCCTCCGCAAGTCTGCATTCATTGCGCAGGGTGTGCGTCAGTCGGGTCTTCGATGGACGCACCCGCCGCGGATTTTCGCGGCAACACCGTGCTCGTCTTCGAATTACTCGAAGCATTGCGCCGCCATGCCCCGGCCTGTCGCTTTGTTCTCCTCTCCAGCGCGGCAGTTTATGGTGATCCCGCCTCACTGCCCGTTACCGAGGGCCATGCCGTCCTTCCGCTCTCTCCCTATGGTTATCACAAGCGCCAGGCGGAATTGCTTTGCGAGGAATTTTTCCGGATCTACGGACTGCCGACCGTCGCGGTGCGCATCTTTTCCGCCTACGGCCCGGGACTGCGCCGGCAGGTTGTCTGGGACATCTGTCAGAAGCTGCTGACAACCGGGCAATTGACTTTACGCGGCACCGGCGAGGAGAGCCGGGACTTTATTCACGCCAACGACATCGCCCGTGGTTTGCGGGTCGTCGCGGAAAATGCTCCATGCGACGGCGGGTTGTATAACCTGGCGTCGGGCCGGGAAGTAACCATTGCGGAACTTTCCCATCTGCTGCTCGCTACGCTCGGCTCCAAAGTGCAGCCGTGTTTCGACCGGCGGCCAACGCCGGGAAATCCACTGCGCTGGCGGGCCGATATCTCGAAGATCGCCTCATTAGGATTTGTTCCAGCGATTCCTTTCG
>Ga0302326_10001263_pt1 | contig 65042 bp, 53 predicted proteins | sample Palsa_T0_3_FD_202264 | JGI IMG/M metagenome (GOLD analysis project Ga0302326, IMG submission 202264) | Peat permafrost microbial communities from Stordalen Mire near Abisko, Sweden - Palsa_T0_3 | ecosystem: Environmental > Terrestrial > Soil > Palsa > Peat permafrost | place: Sweden: Abisko...
CGCGCCCGCGCCCGACCCCCCGGGCGCGCCCGACCCCCCGGGCGCGACCGGCGCCACCGGCGCCACCGCCGTCAGCACCAGAGTCCCCGCGTCCCCTTTCAAGAAGAGACCGAGGTCGGTGACAAACGCCTGTACGCGCGAGCCAGGTGAGGTGACGTAGGGCACCGCGGCCACAGTCCGCCGGTTGGTCAGCGTGGCCATGACGACGACTTCGTCGGCCGTGCTGGCCACGTCGTTGCCACCTCCGGACCCGACCAAGAAGGACTGCCCGGGGATGACGGTCGAGTTGATGTTGCCTCGTTGGTCGATCTGGGCGGCACCGAGGCACGCCAGAAGCGTCGTGCCCGGACCGCCGACCAGGGCGCCCAGGACGACGTCGCTGTCGGCGAGCATCGTCGCGGTCGGGAAGCTGCGGTGGTTGAAGACGAACGGGTCGGCCGGCGTCGGCTCATATCCCCACAGCCCGAGCTCGGCGGTCAACACCACGTCGAGGCCCTCGGCCCGGGCGATGCGTACGGCCAGCCACGCCGCCAGGTTGGCGACGCCGGCGCCGGCGAGGACGGCGTCCGCGCCCCGAGATGCGATGCGCCCGGCAAGGTGGCGGGCGCCGAAGACGGCGGCCAGCTCCCACGCCCCGACCGGCGCATCCAGGTCCGGCGGGTGGGCCTCCTCATCCGCCCGCCAGGACGACGGGTCGGCGCGCGCCCGTAGCGCGGCGATGCGGGCGGGCCCGAGCCGATCCAGGTAGGCAGCCTGGTCCGCGGGCGCGAGCACCCAGTGGTGGATCCACTCGTCAAAGGCGGCCGAACGGCTGGCGTCGCGAACCTCGGACCAGAAAGCCAGATCCTCGCCGTAGGCGTCGACCGGCGTGTCACGGGCAAAGAGCCCCCCGGGGTGGGCGCCCATGGGCGCCTCGGCGACGGCCAGCACCCGATGTCCGGGAATCCGGACCAGGTGCGACCAGGGCCGGATGTCGTCGACCACCCGCTCGACGGTGACGATGGCGCCCCGCCGCGCCGCCATGGCGCCCCAGACCCCTTCGAGCAGAGGAGGGTTGAGCGCCACGTTGCCATCCCGGTCGGCGATCGGCGCGTGGAGCAACGCCACGTCCGGCGCGTAGGGAGCGAGGAGCCCGACCGGGGGGCCGCCGGGAGCAAACGGCGAGCCCACCATCGCGAACCCCTCGTTACCGGCCATGCTGGACCCGACGAGCGAGCCGGTGACGATCGCCGGCAGCCCCCGCGCCGCCGCCTCCAGCCGCTGCAAGAACGTGAGGAAGGACCAGTGCTCGACCTCCACCGACCCAGCGAGGTAGGCGTCGCCGAACCACGGGTTGGGTGTGAAGTTGGGGAACACGTCGCCGGAGTACCCGGTGATGACCTTGCGCACGAGCCGGCCCCGGAAAAATAGGGTGCCGAGGCTCGACAGGCTGAGCATGACCAAGGTGAACTCGGGATCCTTCTCCCACCACACGCGCGCGAGGTGCCGGGCCGCGGCCGTCCAGCGCGAGTGGTTGGTGACCACGTGGACGGCGTCACCGCGCCGGACGTGCGACACCGCCTCGTCGAGGCTGACGACCTTGTCCACCACCGTGGGGAACACCACCGTGGGGAACGTAGCCGTCACCCACTGGGGCCGCATCCGGGGGCCAAGGTAGGTTGAGAGCGTGATCGACTACGCCGTCGGCGACGACCATGTTGCTCGGATAACGCTCAATCGGCCCGACGCCAAAAATGCCCTGACCGTCGAGATGCGCGACGACCTGGTATCGGCCGTTCGCCGTAGCCGTGCGGACGACAAGGTGCGGGCGGTGCTGATCACCGGAACGGGCGATGCGTTTTGCGCCGGCATGGATCTGCGGGCGTCGACGGTCACCAACGCCGGGCAGGCAGGCTTCAACGCGCGGGCGACGAGCGAGGCCCTCCGCGTCGGGGTGCAGGCTTTCATCACCGAGCTCTGGGAGCTCGACAAGCCGACCGTCGCCGCCGTCAACGGCACCGCCGTGGGCCCCGGCGCCCACCTTGCTCTCGCGTGCGACTTCGTGGTGGTGCATCCGACGACCCGCTTTGTCTGGTCGTTCGCGCGGTGGGGCCTCGTCGTCGACGCCGGCGGTGCCTACCTCTTGCCTCGCCTGGTCGGGCTCCCGCGGGCCAAGGCCATGGTGATGCTCGGGGAGGGGGCCGTGGGCGCGGAGGCGGTGGCCATGGGATTGGCGTACCGCTGCGTTGACACACCGGAGGAGCTGCTGGCCACCGCCGACGGCCTCGCCGTCCGCTTGGCCGCCGGGCCCACGCGTTCGCTGGGACTGTCCAAGCAGTTGCTCAACGCCACCTTCGAGACGGGCCTGGCGCCGTCGTTGGATCGCGAAGCCCAGGCTCAGGCCATGGCGGCCACATCGCCTGAGATGGCGGAAGGGATGGCGGCGTTCCGGGAGCGCCGGGATCCGGACTTCGCGAACCTCCGCTAACACGCCGCGCTGCGCCCAGCCGCTAGCCTTTCGGGGATGAGCCCCCAGGCGATGGGGAAGGCGGAGGCGGGGAAGATGGCGGGCAAACCAACCAAGCAGGCGGCCAAGACGGCTGCCTCATCGACCACGGCGGGCGGCGGGCCCGCGCAAGAGCGCACGCTGCGCAGCCAGGGCAAGAAGACGCTGCGCAAGCTGCTCGATGCCGCCATCGTCGTGTTCGACGAACGCGGCTACCACGCGGCGCGGGTCGATGACATCGTGCGTGTCGCCAAGACCTCGCACGGGACGTTCTATCTGTACTTCTCGAGCAAGGACGATCTCTTCCGGGCTCTGCTGGCCGACGTTGGCGAGGAGATGGTGGCGCTGTCCGAGCTGCTGCCGCCCATCACCCGCGATCGGGCCGGCTATGAGGCCCTGCGCGCCTGGCTCCAACAGTTCTACGCGTTGTATTCCCGGTACCACCCTGTCATTCGGGCGTGGATGGACACCGAGGTCAACAGCCTTGATCTCGAGGGTCTCGGGGTCGACGTGCTCGGTGGCTTCATGACCGGCCTGATCAAGCGGGTGCGAGAGATCGATCCTCCCCCCGTCGATGACCCTGACACCGCGGCGCTGGCGATGGTGGCGATGGTCGAGCGCTTCAGCTACTTCGCGGTCATCCAGATCATCCCCGTTGAGCTGGACGTGATGCTCGACACGTTGGCCACCATCTTGCACAACGGTCTTTTTGGCGGCATCGACCGCCGGTGACGCGGGCGCACTAGGCGGGGTCAAACCACGACCACTCGCCTGGTCGTATGGTTTCGAGCGCCGCGGCAAACACTGGGTGCAGCGGAGCGTCGTCTCCCCAGTTGTCGGCAATGGCGCCGGCGATGTCGTGGGCCACCGTGGCCGGATCCTTGGAGAGCCAGCACACGGTGATGCGGTAGCGGCCCGGCGACCAGCCGGGGTCGGTGTAGAGCTGGCTCGTGGCGAAGAGGCTGATGCCCGCGACCCCGGCGATGTCGAGGAGGCGCGCAATCCGCGCGACGTGGGTCAGCTGAAGCCACCCATCCAGCGTCCGCGGCTCGTCCACCTCCTCGACGATCACATACACCCCCGCCGCCGGCCGGTAGGGCAGGACCTCGGGAGCGATGAGGACATCAGGTGAGGCGTACGTCGCCAGGAATTGCAGCCCACCGAAGAGCCGCGTCGCGCGAGAGCGGTGAAAGCGTCCGAGGTTGCCAAGGCGGTGGCCCAATTCGACAAAGTCGGTGAGCGTCTGCTCGATCGGGTCGGTCATGAGGTACAGGGCGACGTACTGCACGGGCGCCAGGTGATCGCTGCAGGCGAGCTGCGCGGCTCGGCACCGCGGGGTCAGGACCCAACGGTCACCGAAGGCGATCCCAGGGATGGCGTATTGCGATGGCAGATGGTCGAGCTGGTGCCACTCGTTGTACGCGCCGTGCTCCGACGGGTCGGGCACCTCGACGAAGGAGAAGAAGCCGACTTTGATCGGCAGCGTCATATCGTCCCGTCGGCCTGGTAGGCCGCCAGCTCGGATGAGGTCAGGCCGACGAGGTCGCACCACACCTGGCGGTTGTGCTCTCCGAGCCGAGGGGCCGAAGATGGCGCCGACGGTCGTTGGCCATCCAGCCGCGGGAACGGCGCCTGCTGCTTGACCGGTCCGGCCACGGAATCGTCGACCACGACGATGTCGCCCCGCTCGGCGAAGTGGGGGTCGGAGAGGATCGCCGCCGCGTCATAGGCGGCCGCTACCGGCACGTCATGGGCGACGCACAACTCCTCGATGGCGGTGGCGCTGAGACCCGACGTCCAATCGGCCACGATGCCGTTGATCTCATCGGCCCCGGCGGCGCGCTGCGCCAGGGTTGACCAGCGCGGATCGGCGGCCAGGTCGGGTCGACCCATCGCTTCGCACAACCGCGAGAAGTTGGCGTCGGACCCGCCGACGATGCAGACGAACTTGCCGTCGGAGGTCGGATAGTTGTCGAGGGGCGCCGAGTTGGGCAGTCGGTTGCCCTCCCGTTGACGGGTGATGCCGAGCCGATCCTGCCCGGCGATCGTCCACTCCAGGATGCGCAGGATCGACCCGTAGAGCGGCGCGTCGACGACCCCGCCGATGCCCGTGCCCCCGTCGGCGCGGTCCCGGCGATACAGGGCGGCGATGACAGCTTCAGCAGCGAAGGTGCCGGTCAGGTAGTCGGAGATCGTGACCCCTGGCCGCACCGGCGGGCGGTCGCGATAGCCGGTCAGGTGGAGGAGTCCGCCGTAGGCGATGCCCATGCGGTCGAGTCCCGGCCGGGGCGAGTACGGCCCGTCCTGTCCGAAGACGCTGATACGTGCCCACACGAGCCGCGGGTCGCAATCCGAGGGACCGACGTGCCACTCCTCGAGGGTGCCGGGGCGGAAGTTTTCACACACCACATCGGCGGTCGCGGCGAGGCGACGAAAGAGCGCCTGTCCGTCCGGGCGGCGCAGGTCGAGGGTGGCGCCGAGCCGTCCGCGGCCCTCGACCGACCACCACAACGAGTATTCGGGACCGTCGCCCTCGGTCGGCACGAACGGCCCGATGGTCCGCATGAAGTCGCCGCCCCGCGGCTGTTCGATCTTGATGACCTCGGCGCCCATCTCTCCGAGGAGGCCGGCGCAGAACGGGGCGCCGATCCGGGTCCCGAGGTCGATGACCCGAAGGCCGGCCAGCGGCTCACTCATCCCGGTGCTCGGCGAAGACCTCCTTCATCGACGACTTGGCCTTCCGTGCCTCCAGGGCGTCGAGCGCGGTCTGCGTGTTGTGCATCCAGTGGTGAGCCATGAAGTGGTACTTCCACGACTGCTGCTTGCCCATCAGCGTGGCCACGTTGTTGATGGAGTCCTTGACGACCATGGCGGTCGCCGGCGGGACGAGGGCGACCCGCTCGGCCAGCTCGACGGTCCGAGCCATGAGCTCGTCGGCGGGCACGACTCGATTGACCAGACCGAGCCGCCACGCCTCCTGGGCATCGATCTTCTCGCCCGTCCAGAGAAACTCTTTGGCCTTGCGGATCCCGAGCTCCCATGGCTCTACGAGCAGCTCGACGCCTGCGCCGGTCATGCGCAACACCGGATTGGAGAACATGGCCGTGTCGGCCGCCACGATGAGATCGCACATGCAAGCGAGCATCAGCCCGGCAGCAACGCAGGCCCCTTGGACGGCGGCGATCGTCGGCTTGCGAAAGTCATGAATGCGCTGGCATCGCCCGACGTACATCACCTGCTCGTGGCGAAACTTGCCTTCGGGGGTTTCGCGCATCGCCCGCCACTCGTCGATCTCGGCTTCGCCCACCAGCGCCTTCAGGTCGTGACCGGCCGAGAAGTGTTTGCCGGCGCCGGCAAGGATGACAACACGGACTTCGTCGTCGGCATCGGCCTTGTCGAACGCGGCGTCGATGCCGTCGATGAGCGCGGTGTCCTGGGCATTGGCCACGTCGGGTCGCTGCATCATGATGGTCGCCACATGACCGGCGACTGAATAGGTGACGACGGGTTCACCCACGGGACACCCCCTTGTGCTCCTGGACGGGCCGCGGAAGTCCTAGCACTCGCTCACCGATGATGTTGCGCTGGATCTCGTTGGTGCCCGCCCAGATGGATGACGCCTGGTAGTAGAGCCAGGACCGTTGCCAGTTGCCGTTGCCGGGGTTGTCGGCGGCGTCGCGCCATAGTGGCGCGGCAGGCCCCACCACACCCATCGCCGTTTGGTGGAAGCGCTTCGACATCTCGCTCCAGTACAGCTTGAGGGCGCTGCCCTCCGGCCCGGGCTCGCGACCCTTGGCCAGGCGGCTGATGCTGCGCAGGTTGTGAAGCTGAAACAAGCGGACCTCGACATAGGCCTCCGCCAGCTGTTGGCTGAGCCGACGGTCGTCCCACGCGCCGGTCTCGGCGGCAAGGCGTAGGAGCTCCTCGAGGAGCTGGATGTGGATGACCAGTTGACGCGGGTTGGTCCCGCGCTCGTGGGACAGGGTCGAGTTGGCGACCCGCCAGCCGTCATGCTCAGGACCGATCAGCTGGTCGGCTGGGACGAAGACGTCGGCGAGGAACACCTCGTTGAACTCGGCCTCACCCGTGAGTTGGACGAGTGGGCGCACCTCCACCCCCGGCGCGTGCATGTCGACAACGAGGTAGGAGATCCCTCGATGTTTGGGTGCGTCGGGGTCGGTGCGAGCGAGGCAAACTCCCCAGTCGGCAAACTGGGCGTAGGAGGTCCACACCTTCTGGCCCGTGACAGACCATCCGCCCTCGACGGGTACGGCGCGCGTGGTGACCGAGGCCAGATCGCTGCCTGCTCCCGGCTCGCTGAACAACTGACACCACAGATCGCTCGCCGCGAGGATCCGCGGGAGCCAACGATGCTTCTGCGCATCGGTCCCGTGGGCGAGCAGCGTCGGCCCGGCCAAGTTGATGCCGATGCGGCCGACCATCTCGGGGGCTCGCGCTCGAGCCAACTCCTCCTGCACGATGAAGTGCTCGACCGGACCAGCGCCGCGGCCGCCCAACTCGGTGGGCCAGGCGACGCCGACCCATCGGCCTTTGGCCAGGCGCGCCTGCCACGCACGGAGGAAGGTGACCTCTTCCGCCAGGTCGTCAAACCGGGGAGGTAGACCCTTGCCGTACTCCCAGGGCAGATGCTCGACCAGCCACGCCCGCACCTCTTCGCGCAGGGCGGTCTCGTCCGGCGTGGGGGACAGATCCACCGCGCCAGCATCGCACAGCCCCGTAAGCTCGCCCGGCCATGGACTTTGAGCTCTCCGAGGATCAAGTCGCCCTCCAGGAGGCAGCCCGCCAACTGCTCGACGGGCTCGCCGACCCGTCGCGGGTGCGGGCCCATTTGGCGTCGGCCGACGCGTATGACCAGCCGCTCTGGGACGCCATGGTGGAGCAGGGATGGTTGGGAATTGCCCTCCCCGAGTCGCACGGCGGCATCGGGCTGACGTGGGTCGAGGCGGCCGTGCTCTTGGAGGAGGTCGGCCGCCACGCGGCGCCGGTCCCGCTCTTGTCCCAGCTGCTCGCGCTTGATGCTCTGGCCACAGCCGGGGACGACCGGACCGCCGGCCTCGCCGACGGATCTGTCCTCGGGTGCGTGGCCTGGAGTCGACAGCCCCGGGCCGTCCGGGCTGAAGGCGACGGGATGAGTTGGAAGCTGACCGGGCGTCCGGATCCGGTGACCGGTGCCAGCTCTGCTGACCTGGCGGTGGTCTGGACGCCTGACGCCGTGTTTGCCGTCGACCTGGCCACCACCGGCCGCCCCGTGGCGGAGCCGGCGATGGACGGGACGCGGACGATCTCTTGGTTGGAGCTCGACGGCACGCCGGCGATCAAGTTGGGTGGGGCAGATGTCGCTCGCGACCTGCTCGACCGGGGTGCGGTCGGGGTCGCCGCCCTCCTCTTGGGCGGGGCCGCGCACGTGCTGGAGATGACCGCCCAGTACGCCAAGGATCGGATCCAATTCGGCCAGCCCATCGGCAGCTTCCAGGCCGTCAAGCATCGGTGCGCCGACATGGTTGTCGACGTCGAGGGGATGAGGTCGACGGCCTGGTACGGGGCGTGGTCGATCGCCGCGGGGGACCCGGATGCGTCGGTGGCGGCGTCAACCGCCAAGATCTGGTGCTCGGACGCCGCCCGTCGAGTCATGGCATCGGGCCTTCAGGTGCACGGCGGGATCGGCTTCACGTGGGAGCACGATCTGCACCTCTACCTGAAGCGAGCCCAGCTCGACGCCCTTACGTTTGGCGACGCGTCGTATCACCGCGATCGGCTCGCCGGTCTGCTTCGAGCCAAGGTTGATGCAGGCGTCAGCGTGATCTGAGGTCAGCCCTCGGCGGCCAGGCGCTCCAGTGCGGCGCGGTCGACCTTGCCCGACGCCATGAGCGGGAGGGACTCGACGGGCACGACCCGCTCCGGCCATTTGAAGCGGGTGATGCCGCGGCTCTCCATCCAGGCTCGGGAGGTCTCGATGTCGAAGGTGCCGGCGGCGACCACAAAGGCGCAGACCCGATGACCGAGGCGATCGTCGGGATAGCCGACGGCAACGGCTTGAGCGACCTTGGGGTGAGCCTCGAGTGCGGCTTCAACCTCGGCGGCGGAGATGTTTTCGCCGCCGCGGATGATCACGTCCTTGATGCGGCCCGAGATGGTCAGCCATCCAAGCTCGTCCAGCCACCCGAGGTCGCCGGTCCTGAACCACCCGCCCTCGGCGAACGCTTCCGCCGTCATCGCCGGATCGAGATAGCCCTCGAAGAGCTCGGGTCCCCGGACCCAGACCTCACCGACCACCCCCGCCGGCCGCTCGCTGCCGTCGGTGGGATCGGCGATGCGAATCTCGGCCTCGCCCGTCGGATGGCCGTCGGTCTCGCGCGCCCGCTCTGGCGCGTCGCTGGGCTCCGACGTGGTGACGGTGGGCGCCTCGGTCGAGCCGTAGGTCCGCTTGACCGTGCACTGAAGCGTCGCTGCCGCCGACTCGACGAAGGCGGGCGTGACGCCCGATCCTCCCGACGACACGAGCCGCAACGAGGTGACCCGATCGGTGCTGAAGGCGGCGGCGCCCATCAGGCTCACGAAGAACGTCGGTGGCCCGATCATGAAGCTCACCCCGTGCTCTTGGATCAGGCCGACGGCGGCGTCCGGATCCCACCGACTCATCAAGACGCTCGTCATGCCTGCGACACCAGGTACGAGCACGCCGTTGAGCAGCCCCGAGATGTGGGCGAGTGGAGCGGGCATCAAGACGACGTCGGAGGGCGTCAGGCCGTGCACCGCGGCCATGGTGCGCGCCTTGGACAGCAGTCCGCGGTGGGTGTGCAGTACGGCCTTGGGCCGCCCGCTCGAGCCCGAGGTGAACAAGACCACAGCCGGGTCCGACGGTCGGGGTCCGAGCCATGGTCCGGCGCCTGCCACGTTGGGGGGTGGCCACGTCGAGTCGCCCGGTGTCAGCGGCACGGCGTCACGTCGGGCGCCGGCGGGCAGGTCCACTCCGGCGATGGTGAGGTCGGGCTCCACCTGGTCAAGAGCGGCGGCGACGTCGGCGGCGCCGGCGGCGTGGTGGACGGGGGCCGCGACCGCGCCGATGCGCCAGCACGCCCGATAGAGGAGATAGGCCTCCAGCCCATTGGGAAGCTGCCACGAGACCACCGAGCCCTGAGCGACGCCGAGGCCGGTCAGCCATGTTGCCGCCGCGCTGATCAGCCCGTCGAGGGCCGACGGCTCGACGACACGCCCGCCATCCACCACGCGGGTAGACCGCTCGCTGCTGAGACCGGCATCCAAGGGGGGCACATCCCAAGGCCCACCCGCCCGGAGGTAATCAGCCGCCCGGTGGTGCGTGATCGTCGGTCGAAGGGGTGGGCGCGGGACCACGGCCGGGATGGTAGGTGGCCACGAGGATGGCAGCACTGTGGGATCCGCGGCCCGCGCTGGAGATATCCTGCTGCGATGGCCAAGACATCTGTGGAGATAGACCAGGACATCCTTCGTCAGGCCGCGGAGATCCTTGGCACCCGCACGCTCAGAGCGACCATTGACGCCGCCCTCAACGAAGTCGTTCACGCCAAGCGACGCCTTGAGCTCGTCGCCCTTCTCAGCCAGGAAGGACGCTTCGACTTCGAGGCGGCCGAGTCCGCGTGGGGTTCCGACGCCTGATGGCTCGAGTCCGTTACGTGGCGGACACCAGCGTCTTTGCGCGGCTGGTAAAGCCGGCCGTGGCCGCGGTCTTCGCACCCCTCGCCGCGGCGCGGGAGGTGGCGGTCACGGGCCCGGTCGCCTTCGAGCTCGGCTACGCGGCGCGAAGCGCGGCGGACTATGACGCGCTGACCAGCCGCCTTCAAGCCTTCCCCTCACCACCGACCACCGAGGCTGACCATCGCCGGGCCCTCGACGTCCAAGGGCGGCTGGCGTCGCGTGGTCAGCACCGAGCCCTCTCGTTTGTCGACGCCCTTGTGGCCGCGACGGCTGAGGCTCGCGGACTGATTGTCCTGCACTACGACGCCGACTTCGAGCTCGTCTCCCAGATCACCGGCCAGCCGCACGAGTGGGTGGTGGCGCGGGGTTCGGTCGACTGAGGCGACCGGTAGGGTGACGCCGATGTCAGGGACTCTCGCACCGGGCGCGGTGCCGGCGCCGGGAGAGGCGCCCATGCCGGCGCCCAACGCGGCGGCGCTGCTCCGCAACAACGCGAGCGACGCCGACCGTCGGGACCGGCCGGCCATTCGGTTCGAGGATCGGGTGTGGACGCACGGCGAGTACCTCGCCCAATCCTGCCGGTGGGCCAACCTGTTCCTGGCCCACCGCGACCCCGCCGCGCCGTTCCACGTGGGCGTGCTCCTCGACAACATTCCTGAGTACCTGTTCGCTTTCGGTGGAGCGGCGATGGCGGGAGCCACGATCGTCGGGATCAACCACACCCGCCGGGGCGAGCACCTCCTGCATGACTTCACGCATACCCATTGCCGACTGCTCATCTCCGAGCCGCGTCACGCCGAGTTGATCGATCCGATCGTCGACAGGCTCGGAGCACCACTCCTCGTGGTTGGCGAGGAGTTGGATGCCGCGGTGGCCGCGGCCTCTCCCGCCGACCCAGGGCTCGATCCCAGTCCCGATGACCGATGGGCCCTCATCTTCACGAGCGGTACCTCCGATGCGCCCAAGGCCGTCATTTGCTCGCAACGCCGTCTGATGGTGACCGGGACCCGCATGGGCATCATGCTCGGTATCACGCCCGACGACGTGGGCTACGTGTGCATGCCCCTCTTCCACTCCAACGCCGTGATGGTCGGCTGGGCGCCGTCCATCGTCTACGGCGCGTCGGTCGGACTGGCTCGTAGGTTCAGCGCGTCCGGCTGGCTACCCGATGTCCGCCGGTACGGCGCCACCTACTTCAACTACACCGGCAAGCCCCTCGCCTACATCCTGGCGACACCCGAGCAAGCCGACGATGGCGACAACTCACTTCGCGTCGCCTATGGCAACGAGGGCGCGCCGCAGGTGGTGGAGGCGTTCGGACGCCGTTACGGCGTGCAGGTGATCGACACGTTCGGCGCCACCGAAGGGGGGGTGGCTGTCAACCGGGCCGACTCCTCGCCGCCCGGCTCGCTCGGGCTTGCCGGGCCCGGCGTGAGGATCGTTGACGAGGATGGCAACCAGCTCCCGACCGCCGAGTTTGATGCCAGCGGTCGCCTCGTGGATCCGGCCACGTGCGTGGGGGAGATCGTCAACACCAACGGCGTCGGGCCGTTTGAGGGGTACTACAACAACGACGAGGCCAACAACCGCACCACGCGCAACGGGTGGTACTGGACCGGCGACCTGGGCTACATCGACGCGGCCGGGTATCTCTACTTTGCCGGCCGCAATGCTGACTGGATCCGTGTCGATGGTGAGAACTTTCCATCCGGGCCGATCGAGGTCGCGCTGGCCCGTCACGGTGATGTCATGTTCGCCGCTGTCTATGGGGTGCCCGATGCCCAAGCAGGAGACCAGGTGATGGCGACCCTTGTGCTGCGCGAGGGCGCGCACTTTGATCCGGAGGGCTTCGCCCGATGGCTCGATGCGCAGGCCGACGTGGGCCCGAAGTGGCGGCCCCGATATGTGCGGATCACCGCGGCGATGCCGACGTCGCCGACCAACAAGATCCTCAAGCGCACGCTCGTCTCCGACAAATACCGTCCGGATCGGACGGGCGGGGATGCCATCTGGGTGCGTGACCGCGGCGCTGCCGCCTTCCGCCGTTTTGACGACACCGACGCCAAGACCGTTTACGACGACTTGAGCGCGGCCGGCAGGGCCCGGTTCTGGGATCTCTGAATGGACCTCTCCTTCAGCGATGCCGAGCACGCGCTTGCCGGCGAGGTGCGGGAGTGGCTGGCGGCCAACCTGACGCCCCCACCCGCCTTCGCCACCATGGCCGACGAGATCGAGTGGGGCCGCGCCTGGCAAGCGAAGTTGGCGGCAGCACGATGGGTCGCGATCCACTGGCCGACCGAGTACGGCGGCCGCGGCGCATCGCCCCTCGACGTCGCCATCTTCAACACCGAATACGCCCGGGCGCGAGCACCGCAACCGGTCAACCGCGTCGGGATCAACAACGCCGGACCGACGCTGCTCGCCCACGGCACCGACGCCCAGAAGGAGCGCTGGCTGGCCCCACTTCTCACCGCCGATGAGATCTGGTGCCAATTGTTCAGCGAGCCCGGAGCCGGCAGCGATCTGGCCTCGCTATCAACTACCGCCACGCCCGATGACGGTGGCTGGGTCCTCAACGGCCAGAAGGTCTGGACGTCGTATGCCCAGTTCGCCCGGTGGGGGATCTGCCTGGCGCGGACCGATCCCGACGCGCCGAAGCATCGCGGCATCTCCTACCTCGTGGTTGACATGACGGCGCCCGGGATCGAGATCCGCCCGCTCGTGCAGATCACCGGAGAGGCGGAGTTCAACGAGGTGTTCTTCGACGACGTCTTCGTGCCGTCGGACCATCTCGTCGGGCAGCAAGATCAAGGTTGGGCGGTGGCCAACACGACGCTGGCGCACGAACGGGGGACCAACTTCCCGTTCAAGGAGCAGGTGGTGCACGAGGTCTACCTCGACGAGCTGTTTCGGGTGGCATCGGACAGCGGCGCGCTCGACGATGTGGGGATCGCCGATGCGCTCGTCGATGCCTTCGTCGAGCTGCGGATACTGCGGCTCCACAATTGGCGGACCCTCACCCGGCTCGGGCGGGGACAGGAGCCCGGTCCTGAGTCGAGTTGGGTGAAGCTGGCGTGGACCAAGATGACCGAGGACCTCTCGGAGGTCGCCCTCGCCGTCGCGCCGATGGACGCCAAGTGGCAACGCCAGTGGCTGTGGAGCAAGGCGGCCGGCATCGCCGGCGGGACGTCGGAGATCCAACGCACGATCATCGGCGACCGCATCCTCGGCCTCCCTCGGTGAGCGGCCCCCGATGAAGTTTGGGGTCGCCCTCGGACGGGTCAATCCCGCGCTCTTTGTGGAGGTGGCGCAGGAGGCTGACCGGCTCGGCTATGAGTCGGTGTGGCTACCGGAGCATCTCGTGTTTCCGGTCAACATGACGCGGTCCCCGTTCCCCGGGCAGGAGCACCCACCTGTCCCGCCGCAGACGCCTGTCTTCGACTGCTTCGCCTACCTGTCGTTCCTCGCCGGGGTCACCGAGCGGGTCCACCTGGGCAGCCACGTTTACAACCTCGCTCTCCGCCATCCCTTCGTCGCCGCGAGGGCCATCCAGACCCTCGACATCGTGAGTGGCGGCCGGGCCGAGATCGGGATCGGGGCCGGATGGTTGGAGAGCGAGTGGCGCGCGGCCGGGCTCGACTTCGCGACGCGAGGCGCCCGCCTCGACGAGGCGCTCGCCGTGTGCCGGCGGCTGTGGTCCGAGGAGGTCGTGGCCCACCACGGGACGCACTTCGACTTCGACGACGTCATGTTTGAGCCCAAGCCCACGCAACGACCGTGGCCGCCGATCCACGTGGGTGGTGAGTCCGACGCCGCCCTGCGCCGGGCGGCCCGGCTCGGCGACGGATGGATCGGCATGGGCCACACGCCGGACTCGGCGGCGGCGGTCGTCGCCCGCCTGGACGCGCTGCGCTCGGACAACGGGCGGGCCGACGCCCGATTCGAGGTGACGGTCGGGCCCTCGGGCGACTTCTCGGTGCCCGCCGACGCCGCTCCGTGGGAGCAAGCCGGCGTCCACCGACTGATCGTCGCTCCTTGGACCCGCTCGCGGGAGGCGATCGACGGGTTGCGGCTTTTCGCCAGCGGAGCAGGGTTCGCGTAAACCGATAACCTGCTTCCCCGGGGAGCCCGGGTCGGGCCTCGGGGAGGTCAGAGTGCGGAGGTCACAGTGAAGGGGATCATGGACGGCATCCGCGTCCTGGAAGTCGCGGCGTGGACGTACGTGCCGGCGGCCGGGGCGGTGCTGGCCGAGTGGGGGGCCGACGTGATCAAGGTCGAGCACCCCGAGTCCGGTGACCCCCAGCGGGCCCTCGTGACGTCAGGTCTCGTGCCCAGCGGACCCGGCGGCATCAACCACATGATCGAGCTCCCCAATCGAGGCAAGCGCAGCGTCGGCATCGACCTCAAGACCCCCGAGGGCCATGAGGTGCTGATGAAGCTGGCCGAGACGTCCGACGTGTTCCTCACGAGCTTCCTCCCGTCCGCCCGCAAGTCGCTGCACATCGAGGTCGAGGACGTCCGGGCTGTCAACCCCAACATCATCTACGTGCGCGGATCGGGCCAGGGGCAGCGGGGCGCCGAGGCCGATCGCGGCGGCTACGACGCCTGCTCGTTCTGGGGCCGCACGGTGGCCGACATCCTGACTGGTGAGGGTGAATGGCCCGTGGGTCAGCCCGGTCCCGGCTTCGGAGATCTGATGGGCGGGATGACCATCGCCGGCGGCATCAGCGCCGCACTGTTCCACCGCGAGCGCACGGGCGAGGCCGTGGTCGTCGACAGCTCGCTGATGGCGACTGGCATGTGGGCGACCGGAGCGAGCGTTCTGACTGCTGGTCTGTTTGGCATCACCAAGATGCCGAAGTTCACGCGCACCGACATGCCCAACCCCCTCGTCAACACCTACCGCACGTCTGACAGCCGTTACCTGTCGCTGATCATGCTCCAGGCTGACCGGTTCTGGCCCGACCTCGTCGTCAAGATCGGCCACCCGGAGCTGCTCGAAGACCCCCGCTTCATCGACGGACCCACCCGGGCCGCGCACGGCGTCGAATGCGTCGCCGCCCTCGATGAGATCTTCGGCAGCAAGACATTCGCCGAATGGCGCAAGATCCTGATGGATGTCGACGGCGCCTGGGCACCCATCGAGACCTCAGGTGAGTTGCTCGAAGACCCCCAGGCGATCGCCAATGGCTACATCCAAGAGGTCACCGCCGCGACCGGCGCGACCTTCAGGATGGTGCCCTCGCCCATCCAGTTCAACGAGGAGCCGGGCAGCCTGACCCGGGCTCCCGACCACGGCGAGCACACCGACGAGGTGCTCCTCGAGGCCGGCTACGACATGGATCAGGTGATGGAGCTCAAGATCGCCGGCGCCATCCTCTGACCACCGAGATGCGGATTGTCATACCGCTGTTACCATCAGAATATGACCGCTCGCAAGCAGCGTCTTACCGTCACCGTCGACCCTGAGCTCGTGGAGGCCGGGCACCGAGCCGTGGCCGGCGGGGAAGCCGACTCCTTGAGCGCCTGGGTGAGTGCGGCCATGGCCGACCGGGCCCGCCGCGATCAGCTGCTGAAGCGTCTCGGTCTGGCCATCGCCGACTATGAAGGCGAGTTCGGCGAGATCACCGCCGTCGAGTTGGCTGCCCAGGCGCGGGTCGACCGGGAAGGGGCCGTGGTCGTCCGCGGCCGCAAGCGACGGGGCGCGGCCCGCGCCGGTCGGGCTTCGGCGTGACTCTCGTGCTCGACGCCGGCGCACTGATTGCCCTCGAGCAAAACCAGCGACCGATGTGGGCGAGATTGAAGGCCGCTCACCTCGCGGGTGAGCTCCCCGTGACCCATGCCGGCGTCGTCGGTCAGGTGTGGCGGGGCGGGCCGCGCCAGGCGCGACTGGCCCAAGCCCTTAGGGGCATTGACGTGCGACCACTTGACGCGCCGCTTGGGCGGCGGGCGGGCGAGCTCCTGGCCGGGACGGGCCTGGTCGATGTCATCGACGCCGCGGTGGCTCTGCTGGCCGGCGACGGTGACGAGATCGTCACGGGGGACCGACAGGACCTTGCCGCGTTGGTGGCGGCGCTGGACCTACACGTCGAGCTGATCGGCCCCTGACGGCACCCGCAACGACCGGCTCTAGCCGACCTTGGCTTTGGCGCCGCTCTTGCGATTGCGGCCCCGCACGGTCTGATCGAGCGTCACCTTGCGCAGACGCACGGAGGCGGGCGTCACCTCGACGCACTCGTCGTCGCGGATGAACTCGAGGGCCTGCTCGAGGGACATCTCCACGTGGGGGATCAGTCGCTCGAGGACCTCTGCGCCCGAGGCCCGGTGGTTGGTCAGCTGCTTGGGCTTGGTGATGTTGACATCCATGTCTTCCGAGCGGGCGTTTTCCCCGACGATCATCCCCTCGTAGACCTCGATGGTCGGCCCGACGAAGAGGACGCCACGTTCCTGAAGTCCGATGATGGAATAGCCCGTCGTCGGACCGCGGCGGTCGGCGACGAGACTGCCCGTGGGGCGGGTGCGAAGGGGGCCGCACCAGGGCTCGAGACGGTCATAGATGTGGTGGAGGATGCCGGTGCCGCGCGTGTCGGTGAGAAATTCGGTGCGGAAGCCGATGAGGCCGCGGGCGGGCACCAGGTACTCCATGCGGACCCAGCCGGTGCCGTGGTTGACCATGTGCTCCAGGCGGCCCTTGCGCAGGGCGACCAACTGGGTGACGAGGCCGAGGAACTCGTCGGGCACATCGATCGTCACCCGCTCAACGGGCTCGTGCACCTTGCCATCGATGATCTGGGTCAGCACCTGCGGTTTGCCGACGGTGAGCTCGAAGCCCTCGCGGCGCATCATCTCGACGAGCACAGCGAGCTGCAACTCGCCTCGCCCCTGGACCTCCCAGGTGTCGGGTCGCTCGGTGGGCAGCACGGCGATGGAGACGTTGCCCACCAGCTCGGTGTCGAGGCGGTCCTTGATCATGCGGGCGGTGAGCTTGGTGCCCTCTTTGCCGGCCAGCGGCGAGGTGTTGACGCCTATCGTCATCGACAGGCTCGGCTCGTCGACATGGGTGACGGGCAGAGGCCAGGGGTCGGCGGCGTCGGCGATCGTCTCTCCGATGGTGATGTCGGAGATGCCGGCGATGGCGATGATGTCGCCGGGCCCGGCCTGGTCGGCCGCCACCCGCTCCAGGTTTTCGGTCATGTAGAGCTCGGTGATCTTGACCATCTCGATCGCACCCGTCCGGCGGCACCAGGCCACCTGCTGGCCCTTGCGGATCGAGCCGTGGAAGATACGGCAGACGGCGAGGCGACCGACGTAGGGCGACGCGTCGAGGTTGGTGACGAGCGCCTGGAGGGGGTGGTCGTCGTCGTGAGCGGGGGCGGGGATCGTCGATCGGATGATCTCGAAGAGAGGCTCGAGGTCGCCGGTGTCGCCGATCTCTTCGACCTTCGTCCACGCCCGGCCGGCGCGCCCGTTGCAGTAGATGATGGGGAAGTCGATCTGCTCCTCGGACGCGTCGAGGTCGATGAAGAGCTCGTAGACCTCGTCGAGCACCTCGGCGATGCGGGCGTCGGGCCGGTCGACCTTGTTGACCACGAGGATCACGGGCAGATGGGCGGCGAGCGCCTTGCGGAGCACGAAGCGGGTCTGGGGGAGCGGGCCTTCGCTGGCGTCGACCAGCAGCAGGATGCCGTCGGCCATCGTCAAGCCCCGCTCGACCTCGCCGCCGAAGTCGGCGTGGCCCGGGGTGTCGATCAGGTTGATCTTCACGCCACCGTGACGGATCGACGCGTTTTTGGCGAGGATCGTGATCCCCTTCTCCCGCTCCAGATCGTTGGAGTCCATGATCCGGTCGACGACCTGCTCGTGGACGCCGAACGCGCCGGATTGGCGCAGCATGGCGTCCACCAACGTGGTCTTGCCGTGGTCGACGTGGGCGACGATGGCCACGTTGCGAAGGTCCTCGCGGACGGCCCGCGGCGCGTCGGCCTGACGGGGTCGCGCCGAGTGGCGGGTCGAGCGGGGGGACGCGCCGTCGGTGCCGTCGGGCGGCTCAGCAGCGTCAGAATCCGGTTGCGTGTTCACACACCAGCTTCGCACACCCCGACGGGCGGCCCCGACGGCCCCGACGCCCCCTACGCCCCCGACGGCCCCGACGGCCCCGACGACGGAACGCGTGCGGGCAGAACGGTGTAGGTCACGGTGCTGGCGGCCGCCAATCGGTCGGCGCCGACATCGCGGATGTCGACGCGGACGACGACCGTCGTCCGGCCCCTCCGCAGGATGTGGGCCTCGCCCCGCGCCGGGCCGACCATCACCGGCGCCAGGTAGTGAACGCTCAGGTCGGCGGTCGCCGCCGCGAAGTCGGGCGCTTGGCCGATGAAGACGGCCTGCCCGGCCACGATGTCAGCCAGCGTGGCGATCAAACCGCCCTGGAGCGCTCCGCGCGGATTGGTGAGGCTGGGAGTGAGGGCGAGCTCCATGGCGCAGTCCGCCCCCTCCACCTCGACGCTGCGCAGGTCGAGTTGGGAGAAGAGGTGGGTGCCGGTCTCAATGGCGTCGCGATGGGCGTCGTAGGCCTCCTGGAAGACCTGCTGGATGGACTCGGCGGACACGCCGGCAACGGTAGTCGCCACCCGGAGAAGGCCATTCGCGAAAGATTGCAGGACGGTACGCTGGCGGCTCACCCAGGGAGGCGTCGTGGAGCTCGAGTTCACCAGTGACCAGGAGGACCTCCGGGCCTCCATTCGCTCGGTGCTCGCGGGGGAGTGCTCGATCGCGCTGGTGCGCGAGATCGTGGAGAAGGGCACCCGGCCTGACGCCCTCTGGGCTCGCATGGTGCAACTCGACTGGCCGGCTCTCACCGTGGCCGAGGCCAACGGCGGTATCGGGTTCGGCATGGTCGAGCTGGTGGTGCTCGCCGAGGAGCTGGGTCGAGCCGTCGCACCGGGCCCGCTCTTCACGACGGCCGCGCTGTTCGCCCCCGCGGTGAGGGAGGCCGGTACGGCCGAGCAGTGCGACAGGTTTTTGGGCGCCGTCGCCCGCGGCGAGCTGACGGGGACGCTCGCCGTGGCCGAGGCCACAGGTCATTGGAATGCTGCCTCAGTGGCAGCGACGGCTCGCCCCGACGGCGACGCGTGGTTGCTGTCGGGCACCAAGCACTACGTGATCGAGGGCGACCGGGTCGATGAGATCGCCGTCGCCGCCCGTCTCGACGATTCGGTCGGGCTCTTCGTCGTCCCCGCGGCATCGGTGACCCACACGCCGTTGCGCACGCTCGACGGGACCCGCCGGATCACGTCGGTCGATCTCGACGGCGTGCGGGTGGAGGGTGACCGCAAGCTCGGCGGGTCCGACGGCGGCGATGCCACCGCCGCCATCGAGAGGGCGGTCGAAGAGGCCACGACCGCGCTGAGCATGGAGATGGTCGGCACGTGCTCCACCATCTTCGACATTGCTCTGGCTTACGCCAAAGAGCGCGAGCAGTTTGGGGTGAAGATCGGGTCCTTCCAGGCCATGAAGCACAAGTTCGCCGACATGTTCATCGTCCTCGAAGCGGCGCGGGCCACGTGTTACTTCGCGGCGGTTGCCATCGCCGAGGATGATCCGCGCCGCTCGTTGGGTGCGTCGATGGCCAAGGCCATGGCGGGGGACTGCGCCCGGCGCATCTGCCAGGAGGGCATCCAAAGCCTGGGTGGGATCGGCTTCACCTGGGAGCACGACATGCACCTCTACGTGAAGCGGGCGATGTCGTCGGCCGCGCTCCTGGGTACGGCCGAGGAGCATCGTCAGCGGGTGAGCGCGCTCCTCGGTGTGCGTTGACCGAGTTTGACCTCGCGGTCAAGGAGCCGACCACCGCCACCCCACCTCGGGCACCGGGTTCGGCGCGCCGGTCCTCGCACGTCGACGTCATCCCCATCCCGGCTCCCGGGGTGACCGCGGAGGAGGGCACAAGATTCGTACTGCGCGGCGGCGCGCGTGACGTGCAGACGGGGGCGGACGGCTCGGGTGTGGTCGTCGAGGCCGCCGAGCTGGTGGTGTGGATCGGCCGCGACGGTCTGATCAGCCACCTCGAGGTCACACCCGATCTGCCCGGCGCCTCCTCCCTTGTGGGCATTGCCCCGATGGTCGGGTTTCGACACGCGGCGCGGGCCCTGCTCGACGGCGCCGACGGCGCCCACGGCGCCGACGGGCTGCTGGCCCTGCTCCTCGACGACATCCCGATCGCCATGCTCTTGTCGGGTTACGGGCTGCTGCGGGCCGGTCAGTTGACCAAGCTGCCCGTCACCGCCGGTGACCCCGCGGGGCGGATGCGCGACCTCTGCTCGGGTTGGCGCTCGGACGGCACGATGATCCGCGGCATCGAGCTCGGCACCGGCGTGCCCGTGCCTCACTTGGCCGACGCGCCCGACCTGGGGTGCTCCGACGATCCCTTGGCCGTTCAGTCGCTGCCCGACTTGCCGCTGGGGGCCCTTCGTCGTCGGAGGCGGATCGATGCGTTGCGGGGAGACCCGGTCATCATCGAGGCAACATTCCGAGATACCTTCCGCGCTGCTGAGCGCGAAGGGACCCTGCACGAGTACGTCGTGCGAGCGACGGCCGACGGGGCCGGCCGCATCGCCACCATGACCGCCGAGCCTCGCGTGCTGCCGTGGCCCGAATGTCCCGCGGCCGCCACCAACGTGGCCGGGCTGGTGGGGGCCCACCTGGGTGGACTTGGGCGTCGGGTCCCCGCCACCCTGACGGGGACATCGGCGTGCACGCACCTCAACGACTTGCTGCGCGGGCTCTCGTGCGTGCCGCGCCTGGTGAAGCTGGCGGCGGGCGATTAGCGGCGCGGGAGGCCCAGCACCCGCTCGGCGATGATGTTGTGCTGGACCTCCGAGGTGCCGCCGGCGATGGTGTTGGCGAAGCTGTGGAGGTAGGCGAGCGGCCAGGGCTCGTCGCGTTCCATCACCGTGACCTCGGTGCTTTCGGCCATGTCGAGGGTGAGCGGTCCGAGGGCCTCGGTCATCTCCAGCGCCAGTCGACGGGAGAGCTCGCTCCCCATCAGCTTGAGCGTCGAGTGCTCCGGTGACTCCATGCCTTTGGCGAACTTGGCGAAGCCGCGGTAGCCCATGAACTTCAGGGCCTGCGACTCCATGTAGGCGCGGGCGAGGTTGGATCGGAAGACGGCGTCCTCGGCGAGACGACGGCCGTCGGCGAGAGGTGAGACCGAGAGCTCGCAGAGCTTGGCGATGTCGCGCTCGAGCCTGGTCGCCTGGCCGATCCAGAGCATCCCCCGCTCGTGGGCCAACGACCCGCCGGCGATGCTCCATCCGTGGTGGAGCTCGCCGACCAGGTTGGCGGCGGGCACTTCGACATCGGTGAGGAAGACCTCGTTGAAGTCGGCGTAACTCGGGTTGGTCAGCTCCGGCAACGGACGCACGGAGATGCCCGGCGTGGCCATGTCGATGATCAGCACGCTGATGCCTTGATGCTTGGGCGCCGTCGTGTCGGTGCGGACGAAGCAAAAGCAGTAGTCGGCGTGTTGGGCGCCCGAGGTCCACACCTTCTGGCCGTTGACGATGAAGCGATCACCGTCGAGGTCGGCGCGGGTGCGCAGTCCGGCGAGGTCGCTCCCGGCACCCGGCTCGCTCATGCCGAGACAGAACGTCACCTCGCCGCGCAACGTGGGCAGCGCGTAACGCTCCTTTTGCTCCTCGGTGCCGAAGTCGAGGATCGACGGGGAGATGATCGACAGACCCTGCGGGTTGAGGCCTCGCGGGATCTGGCGGTTGGCGATCTCCTCGAAGTAGACGAGCTGCTGGATGGCGGTCGCGTCACGCCCGCCCAGCGACGGAGGCCAACCAGGCACGAGCCAGCCGGCGTCGAAGAGTCGACGCTGCCACGCCCGGCCCCAGGCCGGCATGTGGGCCGACGAAAGACGCGGCTCCGTGCGCTCGGATGCCGGCGGAAGATTGGCGTCCACCCATGCCACGAACTCGGCCCGGAAGCTCTCCGTGCTCTCCTCGTAATGGAGCCTCATGGTCGCCCAACGTAGCGGTTACGGGTGGCGCGCCAGCTGGTAAGCACATTCTCTGGTCGCGGAAGTATGGTGACGAGATGGACGTCGCAGACATGGTGATGGTCAGCGTGGACGACCACGTGGTCGAGCCGCCCACGGTCTTCGAAGGTCGCCTGCCGGCTGCGTACAAAGACCTGGCACCGAAGTTCATCACGCGTGCCGACGGCACGAGCGCGTGGACCTATGAGGGGGCCGAGATCGGCAACATCGCCCTCAACGCGGTGGCCGGCCGCCCGCCCGACGAGTACGGGATGGAGCCCACCTCGTTCGACGAGATCCGCCCCGGTTGTTATGACATCCACGAGCGGGTCAAGGACATGGACGCCAACGGGGTGCTCGGCTCGCTGTGCTTCCCGTCGTTCCCGCAGTTCTGCGGCCAGCTGTTCGCTCGGACCGCCGACAAAGACGTGGCCCTCGCCATGGTGCGGGCCTACAACGACTGGCACATCGACGAGTGGTGCGGCTCCTATCCCGGCCGCTTCATCCCTTGTCCCATCCCCGCCATCTGGGATCCCGAGGTGATCGCCGCCGAGGTCCGGCGCACGGCGGCCAAGGGTGCCCACGCCGTGACCTTCTCCGAGAATCCCTCCAAGCTCGGATGGCCCAGCATCCACTCCGACCACTGGGACCCGTTTTGGACGGCGTGCAGCGATGAGGGCGTGGTCGTGTGCATGCACATCGGTTCGTCGTCACAGGTGGTCATCACGTCGGACGACGCGCCGATCGACTGCCTCATCACCCTGACCCCGATGAACATCGTGCAGGCCGCCGCCGACCTCGTCTGGTCGCCGGTGTTGCGCAAGTTTCCTGACCTCAAGATCGCCCTCTCCGAAGGCGGGATCGGCTGGATCCCGTACTTCTTGGAGCGCATTGACTACAACTACCAAAAGCACCGCGCGTGGACGCACCAGGATTTCGGCGACCAGTTGCCCAGCGAGGTCTTCAACAGCCACATCATCACGTGCTTCATCGACGACAACTTCGGCGTGGCCAGTCGCAACTTCCTCAACATGGACGCCGTGTGCTGGGAGTGCGACTACCCCCACTCGGACTCGACGTGGCCGACGGCGCCCGAGACACTGATGAAGCACATGGACGGCGTGAGCGACCATGACATCGACCGCATCACCCACCGCAACGCCATGCGGGCGTTCAGCTATGACCCGTTCAGCACCATGGCCCGATCGGACTGCACCGTGGGGGCACTGCGGCAACGGGCGGCCGGTCATGACGTGGCCATCCGCTCGACCAACCGCAGCCACGTCGGTCATCACGCCAACAAGACGATCGACCTCGGCCGCTAAGACTTCGTCGCTGATCTCTCGGCCGCTGGCCGAGCTCACTACCCAAGGGAGCACACGCACATGGATGACGTCCTGGGATACGCCGGCAAGAAGGTCGTCGTGACCGGTGCCGCGTCGGGCATGGGGGAGGCGACGGCGCAGGTCCTCGTCGACCTGGGGGCTGATGTCACGGCCATCGATGTCAACGAGACCAAGGTCGGGGTGCAACAGAGCCTCGAAGTAGACCTGCGCGACAAGGGCGCCATCAGCGCGGCCGTTGCCGAGATCAAGGGTCCCATCCACGCTCTTTTTAATGTGGCCGGTCTGCCCGGACCCCCCTTCCCCGACTTGGACGTCATGCTCGTCAACTTCGTCGGCGCCCGCCATCTGATCGAGTCGGTCGTGCCGTCGATGCCGGCGGGATCAGCCGTCGCATATGTCTCGTCGGCCGCCGGTGTGGGGTGGCAGGGGAGCCTCGAAAATCTCAACCCGCTGGTGCAGAGCGACGGGTTCGACGCCGGCAAGGCGTGGTGCGAGGCCAACACCGACCTCATCGCCCCGAGCTCCTACCTGCTCTCGAAGCAGGCGATCATGGCGTGGACGGCGTGGCGTTGCGTGGGCTTCATGAAGGATCACGGCGTACGGCTCAACTGCACAGCGCCCGGCCCGACGTCGACGGCGATGATGCCCTTCTTCCACGAGTCCGCCGGCAAGGCGCTCGTTGACATGGCGCAGGGGCCGGTCGGTCGTTACTCGACGGCCGAGGAGCAGGCGTGGCCGCTGGTCTGCCTCAACAGCCCCCGGCTGAGCTATGTGGTCGGCGAGACCTTCTACACCGACGGGGGGTTCTTTGCGGCGCTGCAAACGGGACAGGTCGACTTCTCGGCCTTGACCGGCGCCTGAAGCGGCCACATTCTTCAAGAGGTCTGTGGAGGTGGTAAGTTCCGAACTATTCGGAACACAGATGCATCCAGGAAGGCGGCGACTCCCGATCAGGGCCTCCCGCAAGAGCTCGCCGAGCTCGTCGAAACCAGCGGCTGGCCGGGGCTAGCCGGCCGTGTCATCGGCGAGCTGATGCTCGCCGACCCGCCGTACCTGTCCACCGCGCAGCTGTGCGAGCGCTGCGGCGCCAGCAAGGGCCACCTGTCGACGACGTTGAAGCTGCTCACCACGTCGGGACTTGTTGAGCGCTTTGGCGTGCCGGGCAGCCGCCTCGACCACTACCGCATGGCGCCCGACGCCTTCGTGCGGTCGATCCGGCGGAGCATCGAACCCCTGGCCCGGCTGGCCGAGCAGGCCGACCGGGCCCTCGCCAGTTTGCCGCCCGGCTCGCCCGCTGCATGGCAGGTCACCCGGATGCGCGACATCAACCGATTCCTGGCCGAACGCGTCCCGGAGTTGATCACCGAATTCGAGAGCTCCACCACGACCCGCCACCCGGCGCATCGCTGATGCGCACAACGGGCCGCATGGTGGTTGCCGGTCTCGCCGCGCTGGCGGTGCTGGCCGTGGTCGGGTGCGGCACCACCGTGGCGCCTTCCGCCCGCCAGGCTGCCGCCCTCAACAGCGGGACGGCCGGCGGTCTCGGCAACGGGAGTCCGGGCGCCCTCGACAAGGGGGCCGGGAGCGGTCTCGACGGTGGGACCGCGGCGGGAGTCGGGGCGGGGTCGGGAGTCGGCGCCGGCGTCGGCGCCGGCGCTGTTGGCACGGGTGGAGCGGCGGCGCTGGGGTCCGGGTCCGGTCCGTTGGGCGCGGGCGCCTCGTCGGGGAGCGCGGGCGGCGCGGGCGGCGCGGGCGGCGCGGGCGGCGCGGGCGGGCCTTCGGTAGCGCCGACCGGACCGCTCACGATCGGCATCGTCGTGTTGGAGAACGACGCTGCGGCCGCCTCGACCATCGGCTTGAGCTCGCTCAACAACGGTGACGAAGAAGCGGAGGCCAACGCGATCGTCGCCTACATCAACGCCCACGGCGGTCTCGCCGGGCATCGGCTCGTGCCGCTCTACTTCGCGTACTCGGCCAGCCAAACCGGAACCGAAGCGGGCCTCGAGCAGTCAGCCTGCGACGACTTCACCCAGGACCATCACGTGTTCCTCGGCATCGGCGAGTTCGAGTCCCTCGATGACGTCTTCGACCACTGCATGGAGCAGGCGGGCGTGCCCGTCATTCAAAGCGTGGCCGTGGTGTCCACCGGCGACCGGACGCTCCTGAGCGACCTGCCTGACGTCTACTTCCCGGGCGGCTTGCTGCTCGAAGAGCAGGCGAGCAACTATGCGGCCGCGCTGGCGGCCGAGGGTTTCTTCCATCCCGGCGGGCACACGGGGATCCTGGCCATCGACGACCCCTCCTACGAGCGCGTCGTCTCCAATGTGCTGCTGCCGGCACTGGCGGCGGTCCACGCCAACGTCAACGCCGTCGAGTACTACTCGTCGGGAACGTCGACCGACACGATCGCCCAGACCCAGAGCACCGAGCTGCACTTCCGCGCCAACGGTGACACCCAGATCCTCACCCTCGAAGACACCGCCGACATTCTCTTTTTGATGGAGGAGGCGCAGTCGCAGGGCTACACCGGCTTCCGTTATGGGTTGTCGACCACCGACGATCCTGCGGTGCTGGAGCAGACAGCACCTTCGGGCCAGATGGCCAACGTGGTCGGCATGGGCTGGGCCCCCGTCTTCGACGTCGACATGGCCCACGAAGGCACCCTGCCTCCGCGGCAGGCGCTGTGCTCCAACGTCATGACCGAGGCCGGCCAGGCGCAGACCAGTCAGTACACCTTTTCGATCTCGGCGACGATCTGCGAGGCGCTGTGGTTTTTGCAGGCCGCCGTCGACGACGCTCCCACCCCGCTGTCCCGGTTGACCCTCCGCCAAGGCGTCGCCGACCTCGGCACGTCGTACGCGTCGCCCCTCACCCTCGCCTCCCGGGTCATACCGGGCGAGCCGGGCACCGCCGCCGAGTACCGGCCGTTCGGCTACCAGGCCGGCTGCTCCTGCCTCGTCTACACCGGCCCTCCCGACCCACTGCAGCGCTGACCTCACGCCGCGGCCTACCTATGCAAAGGACCTGACAAATGCCAACACCCCTCCTTCCGCGACAGCCAACGCAAGCCGGCGACGTCGCCCTCGACGCCGTCGTGCTCGGCGACGGCCCACTCACCGTGGTCTTCGCCAACGGGATGGGGTCGCCGCTCGAGGAGTGGGCCCTCGTCGCGCCGACAGTCGCTCAAAGCTGCCGGGTCGTGTGTTACGACCGCCGCCCGGCGCCGCCCGGTGGCCCGCTGCCCACCCACGATGCCGCGCAGATGGCCGCCGACCTCCGCCACTTGCTCGATGCCCTGCGTGTCACCGGCCCCCTCGTCCTCGTCGGACACAGCTGGGGCGGCGTGGTCGTCCGCCGCTTCGCGGTGGACCATGCCGACGACGTAGCCGGGATGGTGTTTGTCGACGCAACCCACGAAAACATCAAGGGAATGGTGCCGACCCGGGCGACGACGGCGCTCTACGGATTCTCGCAACTCTTCCTCCAGGTCGGGCTGATCCGGCGGCGCCTCCTTCGGTCGCTGGGGTTCGGCCGGCTCGGTCCCGTCGAGTCGACGATCGTCGACAACCTGCCGTGGCCGGCCATGAGCCGCACGTCCCGCGCCGAGTACGGGGGCACCGGGCCGTCATGCCAGGAGCTGGCCCGTATCGCCCCGGATCTCCCGCATGTTCCGACGCGCATTTTGCTGGCCGGCGGTCGCGGGTTGACCGCGAAACTCGGCGCCAAGCAGCTTGCGGGGATCCGCACCGTCTGGCAGAGCGCCGCCGCCGGCGTGAGCGAGGCGACGGTCCAATCCGTGCCCGACTCAGGTCACTACATCCCGCTGGACCAACCCCAGGCTGTCATCGACGCCATCGACGATGTCGTCAGCCGGGTGAGCGTCGCTTAGAGGCCGCCGCTGATCGTCTTGGTCTCCAGATACTGCTCGAGACCTTCGATGCCGTTTTGGCGACCGACGCCGCTCGCCTTGTAGCCACCGAAGGGGGCGTCGGCGCCGTAGAAGATGCCGCCGTTGACGCCGACGGTGCCGGCGCGGATGCGGTGGGCGACGGCCAAGGCCCGCTCCTCGGACGCTGACGTCACCGAGCCGGACAGGCCGTACTCGCTGTCGTTGGCGATGCGCACAGCATCGTCGTCATCGTCGAAGGAGATCACGACGAGCACGGGGCCGAAGATCTCCTCCCGAGCGATGGTCATGGAGTTGTCGACGTCGGCAAACAGCGTCGGCTCGATGTAATAGCCCTTGGACAGATGGCTCGGGCGGTGGCCTCCCGTCACCAGCCGCGCCCCTTCGGCGACGCCGCGCTCGATGTAGCCCATGACCCGGTCGCGCTGCTTGGCGCTGATCTGCGGGCCCTGCATGTTGGACGGATCGGTCGGGTCGCCATAGGCGAACGTCTCGAAGCCCGGCGCCATCAGCGAGATGGCCTCGTCGTAACGGCTGCGGGGCACGAGAAGGCGGGTCAACATAGCGCAACCCTGCCCGCCGTGCATGCACACGAAGCAGGCAAAGGGAAGCGACGAGGCCAGGTCGGCGTCCTCCAGATAGATCTGGGCCGACTTGCCCCCAAGCTCGAGGAACAGGCGCTTCATGGTCGCCGCCCCCTTCTCCATGATGCGCCGCCCGGTGGCCGTCGAGCCGGTGAAGGAGATGAGGTCCACCCGAGGATCGATGACCAACTCTTCCCCCACCAGATGGTCCGAGGACGTCACGACGTTGAACACGCCGGCGGGGATGTCGGTCTTCTCGGCCACCAGGCGACCGAGGCGCGTCGCGTTCCACGGCGTGTCGGGCGCCGGCTTGACGATCAGGGTGTTGCCCATGGCCAACGACTGGCCGACCTTTTGAAGGGTGACCTCGAAAGGGAAGTTCCAAGGAATGATGGCCCCGACCACACCGGCCGGCTCCTTGACCACCTTGCGCCAACTGCGCATGCCAAAGGCAGTGCCCTCGGGCAGCTCACGCTCCCACTCGAACCGGTCGATCATCTCCGCCGGCCACAGCAGGCCGTCGGCGAGAGGAGCGTCGAGCTGCGGGCCGTAGGTGATGGCGATCGGGCACCCGACCTCGGCGACGAGCTCGGCCCGGATGCCCTCCACGTCTTCGACGAGCGCGGCGTGGAGCTGCTCCAGGCAGCGTCGGCGGAAGGCTCGGTCGGTCGACCACGACGTCTCGTCGAAGGCCCGGCGGGCGGCGCCGATGGCGTCGCTCATGTCTTTGGCGTCGGCGTCGGCCACGTCGCCGAGCACGTCTTCGGTGGCCGGGTTGATGTTGTCGAACCGCTTGCCCGAGCGGGCCTCGCGCAACTCGCCGTCGATCAACATGCGTACTTCCGCGCCAAGGTCGGCGGTCATCGTCATCTTCGTGATCCCCCGGCCGTCAGACGTAGGTGCCGACGCCGACGAGCTCGCCGAGGTTGCCGCCCATGACCTTGCGGATCTCTTCGTCGCTCAGGCCCTTGAGGTCGTCGATGAAGGTGATGGGGTCGGCGAGTCCTTCAGGGTGCGGATAGTCGGAGCCAAACAGCACCCGGTCGGCGCCGAGCAGCTTCACCAGGCCCACGGGATCTTCCTCGTGGAACGGGTGGACGTAGATGTTGCGGTTGAAGACCTTGACCGGATCCTCGTCGAACAGGTGGGGGTGGCCGCGGTAGGCGCCTTCCATGTGCTCCAGCACGGGGCGCACCCAGGCGCTGCCATTTTCGACCGGGGCGATCTTGAGCGTCGGGAACCTGCTGCACAGCCCGTGGCCGATCAGCGAGGCGACGGTATCGAAGATGCCGCGGTGCTGGCCGCCGACGATCGCTCCGAAGGCGGAGCCCTGGCTGAACGGGAGCATCTCGCCCTCGCGCACACCCTCCCACTCGTTGGTGTAGCGGGTGTAGCCGTTGTCGGAGGCGTGCATGCCCACCAGCACGTCGGCCGCCATGACCTTCTCCCAGAACGGGTCGAACTCGGGTAGCGCCATCGACCGCGGACCCCGGTAGCCGGGCACGGGTGCGGGCCGAATGAGGATCACCCGCGCCCCACGCGACACGACCCACTCCAGCTCCTCGATGGCCTTGTCGACGATGGGCAGGGTGATGACGGGCGTCGGGAAGATGCGGCCCTCGTAGTTGAAGGTCCAGTGCTCGTGCATCCACTCGTTGAGGGCGTGGATGACGACGTGGGTGGCGTCGGGGTCGTCGCGCAGGCGCTCCTCGAGAAGGCTGGCCAGCGTCGGCCACATGATGGCCCGGTCCACGCCCAGCTCGTCCATCAGCTTGATGCGCGGCTCCGGTGCCTGGAAGCCGGGCAGCGATCGGATGGGCTCGCCCATGATCTCCCGGCGCGTCTTGCCCTCCGGGTTGCCCTCCTTGAAGTACTTCTCCTGAGCGCCGGGCGCGGCCACGACGTTGAAGGTGGGGTTGGGGATGTACTCGCTGATGTGACCCCGCACGGCGATCTTGGTCCGGCCGTGGACCTCGACATAATCGACCAGCTTCGAGTACTGCGGAGGCAGGAACTTCGTGAACGCTTCCGTGGTCTCGTACATGTGGTTGTCAGCATCGAAGACCGGGAAGTCGAGCGAGCGTGACGGCACAGGGGTCCCCCTCATCAAGACGTGGAGAATGACATTATCAGTGGCTCAGCGGGCGGCGGCAACGGCGGCGGCGCAAAACGACCACAGGGCGTCCTCGCTCACCGGCCTGTCGGCCCAGTAGGCCCCGAGCACGGACATGTGGAGGGTGGCGACGAGCGTCTGCGTGAGGATCATGGCCACTTGCTCGGACGGGATGTCGGATCGGAATATGCCCGATGCCGTCCCAGCCTCGAGGACCTCTACGAGCAGATCGATCTGCGGCGAAAGGGCATGCGCGAACTCGGAGGGGTGCGTCTCCGCCAGCCGAAGGTGATAGAGGCTGAGGGCGCGCGACGGAGCCGTGTGCCCCCGGTCCTGCACCGTGCTGTACATCCCTAAGACGTACGCGCGGAGCTGATCGAGGGGGTCGGTGAACTCGTAGACCGTGACGCGAAGACGACCGACCCACTCCCGGATGAGCTCCTCGAAGAGGGCGAGGAGAAGCTCGTCCTTGCTGGCGAAGTGTTGGTAGAACGAACGCAGCGACATCTTCGACCGTTCGACGATCTCTTGCACCGTGAAGTCGGTGCGCCCGGTCTCGATCAGCAATTGGCTGGCGGCGCCGATGAAGCGATCACTGCGAGATACGGCTCGGGCCCGCGCGTTGCGGAGGGATCGCTCGATGGCCCGCTCCCGCCAGCGAGCGTCCGCTTCAGGTGGGGGCGCCGGGGTGGGTTCGCCGGCCGGGGCCGACCCGCGTTGTGCGCACACAGCGTTTCCCTTTCGGCGGAAGGCTCGCTCTCCTGAGGCGTGAAGTATAGGGGCGGCGTAGAGAAGAACGACCCTTCCGCCTGCTGGCTAGGGTGACCGCCATGGAGACCAACTTCATCCTGTACGAGGCTGCCGATCGGGTCGCGACGATCACCCTCAACCGTCCCGAGGCCGCCAACGCACAAAACATGGCGTTGCTTGACGACCTGGACGAGGCCTGGATGATGGCCGCCGATGACGACGACGTGCGCGTCATCGTGCTGCAAGCCAACGGCAAGCACTTCTCCTCGGGTCACGATCTCAAGGGGGGATCGGGCCCCGGCGGCCCGACCAAGTTCACCCTCGAGGGTGTCTACAAAAACGAGGCTCGCCGGTTCCTCGAATACTCGCTGCGGTGGCGCAACGTGCCCAAGCCGTCGATCGCCGCTGTGCAGGGCGTGTGCATCGCCGGTGGCCTGCTCCTGCTCTGGCCGTGCGATCTCATCGTGGCGGCCGACAACGCCAAATTCTCCGACCCTGTCGTCAACATGGGAATCGGCGGCGTCGAGTATCACGGCCACACGTGGGAGTGGGGGGCTCGCAAGGCCAAGGAGATGCTCTTCACCGGGCGGTCGATGTCGGCCGAGGAGGCCGAGCGGCTGGGGATGGTCAACCGGGTCGTGCCGCTGGATCGGCTGCGGGACGAGGTCGCCGAGCTGGCGGCGCAGATCGCCACCAAGCATCCCTTTGCGTTGCGTCAGGCCAAGCGGGCCGTCAACCAGACCCTCGACGTGCAGGGTTTCTACGCGGCGATCCAGTCGGTGTTCGACATCCACCAGACCGGTCACGGCAACGCCATCAGCGAGACGGGCTACCCGATCATCATGCTGTTGGAGGAGATGAAGGAGACGATCAAGAAGACCGAGGCCCGCTCCTAAAGGCGCGAAGGGCGTTCTCCTCCACCGTAGGGCGGACTCTCGGGGCACTACGCTCGGGCCCAATGGACCTGCGCCCTACGCCGGAGCAGCAGCAGTTGGTGGACGCCTTCGGCGCCCTCTACACCAAAGAGTCCGCTCCTGAGCGGGTTCGCGGCGCCGAGCTTCTCCTGCCTCCTGGCCACGATCCTTCCTTGTGGGCGCACCTTGTGGAGCTCGGCGTCGTGGCCATGGCCGTGCCCGAGGAGGACGGCGGATGGGGGGCGTCGCTCTTGGATCTGGCGCTCATCGCCGAGCAGCAGGGTCGGTATCTGGCCTCGGCGCCGATCATCGAGGCGCAGGTCGCCGCCCGGTTGTTGGCGCGCTTGGGGGTTCCGGCGCGGGACGGCCTGGTGACGTTCGCGTTGCACCCGGCCCGGGACGGGGTGGCCCGGCTGGTGCCGGCGGGTGCCGTGGCCGATGAAGCCGTCGTCCTCGTTGACGACCGCCTGCTGTTGGTGTCGCTTGGGTCCGGTAGCGAGCGCGTCTCCGTCGCCAACCTCGGGTCGCTGCCGCTCGCCGACATCGTGGTGGGGGCCTCGGTTTCGGTGTTGGCGACGGGACCTTCAGCCCTCGCTGCCCATCAGGCGGCGTTGGACGACTGGATGGTGTTGACCGCCAATGCCTTGGTAGGGATCGCGGCTCGGGGTCTGGAGATCGGCATCTCCTACGTGAAAGAACGCCGGGCGTTTGACGCGCCGATCGGCAGCTTCCAGGCGGTCTCGCACCGCTTGGCTGATTGCGCGGCGGCCGTGGATGGGGCCCGGCTGTTGGCCTACGAGGCGGCGTGGGCCGGGTCGTCCGCGGGTGGCGCCGGTGGCGCGGGTGGTGCGGGCGGTGCGGGTGGTGCGGGTGGTGCGGGTGAGGCCGGCCGGGCCGGGCGCGCCGGGCGCGCCGCTGAGTTGGCGGCCATGGCCTTTGCCTTCGCTTCGGAGACGGCACGCGACGCCACCTATTGGAGCCTGCACTTCCACGGCGGCTACGGCTTCATGCTGGAGTACGACATCCAGCTCTACTACCGCCGGGCGCGGGCGTGGGCCCGGGTGTGGGCCGAGCCTGGGGTCGCCCTTCGGCGGGTCGCCGATTGTCGCTACGGCCCGGTGGCGCCGGGCTCGGTGGCGCCGGGCTCGGTGGCGCCGGGCTCGGTGGCGCCGTGATGGATTTCGAGCTCGGGGACAAGAGTGAGGCCTTCCGGGCCGAGGCTCGCGCCTTCCTGGACGAGGCGCTGACCCCGGAGCTCGTCGAGCGGCTGTATCGCAGCGGCGTCGCCCACGACGACGACTTCACCCGGCAGCTCCGCGAACGGGGTTGGCTGGCGCCCGGATGGCCGACCGAGTGGGGCGGCCAGGGCCGCGACGGCCTGGAGCTACTGGCGCTCGGCGAGGAGTTCCAGAAGGCCGGGGCGCCGCACAACGGGATCGGCACGACCATGATGGTCGCCCGTCTGATTCGAGAGGTCGGGACGCCCGAGCAGCAGGCGGAGATCCTGCCCCGCGCCCTGCGCGGCGAGATCGTCATCGTGCTGGGCTTCAGCGAGCCCGAGGCCGGCTCCGACGTGGCCGCCGCCCAGACGCGTGCCGTGCGCGATGGGGACGAGTGGGTGATCAACGGCCAGAAGATGTTCACGACCAACGGCCACATCGGCGACTACGTGTTTTTGCTGACCCGGACCAATCCGGACGTGGCGAAGCACAAGGGACTGACGACCTTCCTGGTGCCGCTGAAACAGCCTGGCATCGAGGCTCAGGCCGTCTTCACCTTGTCGGGGGAGCGGACCAACATCATGTTTTACACGGACGTGCGCGTGCCTGACGCGTGGCGCATCGGCGAGGTCGACGAGGGATGGAAGGTCATGACCTACTCCCTCCAAGATGAGCACTCGGCTGGATTTGCCGGGGACTCCGAGCGTCTCCTGGAGCACGCCGAGTCCTGGGCGTCTGGCTCTGTGGATGCCGACGGCAGCCGGCGGATCGACGATCCCGACGTGCGCTCGCGGCTGGCGCGCGCAGCCACGGAGATCGAGGTGGCCCGGTTGTTGCAGCGGCGGGCGGCGTGGATGGCCCACGAAGGGCTTGTGCCCGTCGGTGAGGGGCCGATGTCGAAATTGTTCAGCTCGGAGTCCTACGAGCGCCAGGCCGAAGACTTCGCCTCCATGCTCGGGCCCGACGGGCTCCGCAGCTATCTGGAGCCGACGGCGCCAGAGGGGGGCCGGATCGAGCACGAGCTCCGATTCTCGCTGGGGACCACGATCTACGCGGGCACCAGCGAGATCCAACGGCTGATCATCGCCCACCGCGGCCTCGGTCTCCCGCGCGCCCGCTAGCTAGCTAGCGGCGTTTCGGGCGTCGGGGGCCTTCGGGCGTCACGCGCTCCCGGTTCCGCCGGGGCTGAACCGGGAGCGCGTGACAGGTCAGCCCTGTGGCTTGTTGCGAGATGATCTCGCAACCTGGGCGAGTTGCGAGATCATCTCGCTGGGGAAACACATGAAATACCGTAAACACGCTTTGGGTCTCCTTCGGCCCTGACGCCGCTTGACCGCTGACGCCGCTTGACCGCTGACAACGTTGTTGACCCCTGACCCCCGTCAAGCTCGTCCCGGTCGATGAGGCCTAGCTCCCCGTCTCTCTTGAGCTAGCGGGGGAGACCGAGGGCGCGCTCGGCCAAGACGTTGCGGTTGATCTCGCTCGTCCCGCCGGCGATGGAGGTTTGGGGTGAGGAGGTGAGCCCGAAGGCCCACTCGTTGTCGGACGTCACGCTGGAGAGTCCGACCAGCTCCATGGCCAGGCTTGCCAGCTCCTGCTCTGCCTGGGCCCAAGCAAGCTTGGCCAGCCCGCCGAAGGCGGCCGAGGGCTGACCCTCCCGGGCCTCCTCCAGCGCCCGATCGGTCGTCCACCGCATGCAGGCGATCCGGCTGTAGACGAGGGCCACGCGGTCGCGATACACGGGATCGGTCAGCCGGCCCGTGGGCGCCGCCGCGGCCAGGAGCGCGGAGAGCTTGCGACTGAGGGCCAGGTGGAGCCGGGCAACCCCCGCCCGCTCGTGGGAGAGCGTCGTCACCGCCACCCGCCACCCGTCATGGAGGGGGCCGAGCAGGGCGTCGACGGGCACGCGCACGTCGCTGAAAAACAGCTCAGCGAAGCTGTCGTCGCCCGTCATGGTCCGCAGCGGCCGGGCTTCGATGCCCGGCAAGGTCATGTCGACGAGGAGGCAGCTGATCCCTTTGTGTTTGGCCGCCGCCGGATCCGTCCTGACGTAGAGCTGACACCAGTCGGCGTGGTGGCCCAGACTGTTCCAGGTCTTTTGGCCGTTGACCACGAAGTGGTCGCCGTCAAGGACGGCGGACGTGCGTAGGGAGGCGAGGTCGGAGCCGGCGTCGGGCTCGGACATGCCTTGCGACCAGATCTCGTCGCCGCGCAGCATGGGCTCGAGGAATCGCTTGCGCTGGGCGTCGGTGCCCCACGCCATGATGGCCGGGGCGATGTTGGACACACCGATGACGTTGATGGGGCCGGGAGCGTTGGCTCGGCTCATCTCCTCGCAATAGGCCAGCTCGTCGTCGATGTCGAGCTCTCGCCCGCCGTGCTCGATGGGCCACGTCGGCGCCGCCCACCCGGCGTCGGCCAGCAGCCGGTTCCAGGCGCGCAATGGGCCGAATTCGCCGCTGAGTCCGGCCGCCCCGCCCGCCGAGACGATCTCGGCGGTCAGGTGCTCGTCCAGCCAGGCTCGAAGCTCGTCGCGAACGCTCAGCTCGGGCTCCCGGAGGCGACCGGCTCAGGCTCCTCGTCATGCTTGAAGAACTGGTTGAAGCGGGCGACCCGCTCCTCCTGGCTGAGCGGGTTGCGGCTGCGGGCTTGGATGGACACGTCGTGGCCCGCCACCGATGCCCGGAGGGCGCCCACGGTGGCGTCGGCCGGCGACATGCTGCTGAACGGATCGAACGAGTACCACCGCATGGCGTTTTGATACGTCATCTTGGCTGCCTCTTCATCCGACACGGCGTACCGGGTCAGGACCGAGTGGAGCTGCTCGGGAGCCGATGGCCACATCGAGTCCGAGTGGGGGTAGTCGCACTCCCAGCAGATGTTGTCGATGCCGATCTGGTCTCGCAGGGCCACGCCGGTGCCGTCGCTGATGAAGCACGTGAGGAAGTGCTCACGGAACACCTCGCTCGGCAACTTGCCGCCGAAGTCCTGACCGGTCCAGCCCGAGTGCATCTCGTAGGTGCGGTCGCACCGCTCGAGGAAGTAGGGAATCCAGCCCGTCCCGCCTTCGGAGAGGGCGATCTTGAGGTCAGGGAAGTTTTTGATGACGCGGGACCAGAGCAGATCGGCGGCGGCCGAGCAGATGTTCATCGGTTGGAGCGTGATCATCACGTCGGGGGGTGAATCGGGAGCGGGGATGGCCAATTGGCCGGACGACCCGAGATGCACGGATAGCACGGTGTTGGTGTCGCACAGGGCGGTCCACAGCGGATCCCAGAAGCGGCTGTGGAAGCTTGGATAGCCGAGGGCCGCCGGATTTTCGGTGAACGTCAGGGAGTGGCAGCCCTTGGCCGCGACCCGACGCACCTCGTCGGCGCACTTTTTGGCATCCCAGATCATGGGGAGTGCCATGGGGATGAAGCGTGCCGGATAGGCGCCGCACCATTCGTCGATGTGCCAGTCGTTGTAGGCCCGGACGAGAGCCATCGAAAACTCTTCGTCCTCCGTGGCGAACAATCGAGCGGCGAAGCCGGGGAACGACGGGAAGTTCATCGACCCGAGGATGCCGCCGGCGCTCATGTCCTTGACCCGCTCATGCACGTCGAAGCAGCCGGGCCGGATCTCCTCCAGCGACTGCGGCTCGATGCCGTACTCCTCCTTGGGCCGGCCGGCGACGGCGTTGAGGGCCACGTTGGGTACCATCACCTCGCCGAACTTCCAGAAGTCAGCCCCGTCGGGCGTCCGCTCGATGCGCGGCGCCCGGTCCTTGAACCGGGCTGGCAGGTGGGCATCGAACATGCCCGGCGGCTCGATGATGTGGTCGTCGACACTGATGAGGATGAGGTCGTTGACGTCCATGCCGGGCCTCCGATGTTGACCGATGTTGACCGCTGCAGATCGATGCTGATCGAAACGTTGGTTCTCAATTGCTGCGAACGCCATGCTACCCCCCGAAACTCAGCGGAATCTCAGCGAGCGCCGGCTTCGTTGTCATCGGGGTCTGTCAACAATGGACACATGCACGAGACCGACGAGTCGCCATGGGCGCGGCCGGCGCTGATCCTGCTTCTCGTCGGCACGGCCGGCATCTATCTCTGGTCCCTGGACCGGTCCGGCTATGCCAACACGTTCTACGCGGCCGCGGTGCAGGCGGGCACCAAGAGCTGGAAGGCGTTTTTCTTCGGCTCGTTTGATGCGGCCAACTTCGTGACCGTCGACAAGCCTCCCGCCGCGCTGTGGGTGATGGAGCTGTCGGCGAGGGTGTTCGGTTTCAACACGTGGAGCACGCTGGTCCCGCAGGCGCTCGAAGGGGTGGCGGCCGTCGGCGTGTTGTACGCGACCGTCCGCCGCTGGTTTGGCTCGTCGTCGGCGCTCTTGGCCGGAGCGCTGCTGGCCATCTGTCCGATCGTGGCCGTCATGTTCCGCTACAACAATCCCGACGCTCTCCTGGTGCTCTTGCTCGTCGTGGCCGGCTATGCGATGACCCGAGCGTTGGAGGCCGCCGACCCGAGATGGTTGGCGGCGGCCGCCGTGGCGATGGGCTTCGCCTTCTTGACCAAGACCCTTGAGGCGTTCCTGATCCTGCCGGCGCTCGGGTTGGTGTATCTCATCAGCGCTCCGACCACCCTGGGACGGCGCCTCATCCACCTCGTCGGCGCCGGCGCCGTGCTGGCCGTGTCCAGCCTGTGGTGGATCATCGTCGTCGACGCCATCCCGGCCGGCAGCCGTCCGTTCGTGGACAACTCGGCGACCAACAGCGAGTGGGAGCTTGCCTTCGGCTACAACGGTTTGCAGCGCATCACCGGATCGGCGCCCGGCGGGGGAGGGGCGCGCCGACTGCCGACCCAGTTTCCCGCCGCCATCCGGCCCCGGCTGGCGGGGTTCGGTCGGGGCCTGGGTGGCGGGACCGGTGTGACCCGATTGTTCGGCAACCAAGACGGCACCCAGATCGCCTGGCTTCTGCCGGCGGCGCTGCTGATCGTGCTCGGTGGCCTCGTGGCTCTCGTCGTTTTGCGGCGGGCGCCCCGCACCGATCGGCGATTGGCCGCGCTGCTGTTGTGGGGAATATGGCTCGTCGGCGCCGGGCTCACGTTGTCCTTCGCCAGCGGCATCGTGCATCCGTACTACACCAACATCCTCGGACCCGGGATCGCCGCGCTGGTGGGGATCGCCGTGCCCGTGCTCTGGCGGGCCCGCCATCGAGTTGCCGCGCGCGGCGCCATGGCGGCGCTCTTGGCGGTGACGGTGGCGTGGACGTGGGAGCTGTTGGGACGCACACCGGGGTGGTTCCCCTGGTTGCGCTGGACGGTGCTGGTGGCCGGCTTACTGGCGGCTGCCGCGCTTGTCGTCTGTGACCGGGTGCGGGTGCGGTCCTTGACCGTCGCGCTCGCCGCGGTGGCGTTGGTCGCCGGCGTGGCTGGTCCGGCCGCCTACACCCTCGACAGCGTTGGCGCCGCGCGCCACGGTGCCCTCGTGAGTGCCGGACCGACGACGGTCGGCTTCGGTCGCGGGGGACGGCGGGCCTTTGCCGCAGTGGCCGGGCAGTCGGCGCGCGCCAGGCGGGCCGCCCTCGGCGGAGGCGCCTTCGGCGCGGGTGGCTTTGGGGCGGGTGGCTTTGGGGCCGGTGGCTTTGGGGCGGCCGGCTTTGGGGCGGCCGGCTTTGGTGCGGCGACGGGCGGTCGGGCCGACGCGGCCCTCGTCAGGCTGCTCGACGTGGGCGCCCACGGCTACACGTGGGTGGCGGCAACAGTCGGCTCCACGAGCGCAGCGCCGCTCGAGTTGGCGACCGGCCATCCGGTCATGGCGATCGGCGGCTTCTCCGGCCGGGATCCGGTGCCGACACTCTCCCGGTTTGAGCAGTTGGTGGCTGCCCACCGGATCCACTACTTCGTCGCCAGCGGGCGCCGCGGGGGCGGAGCCGGGGCCGGGGGCGGCGCGAGCGCGGGCGCGACCATCGAGACCTGGGTGGCGGCCAACTATCAACCGATGGAGGTCGGCAGCACCACGGTGTATGAGCTGAAGCCGCCTGTCTGAACGACCCGTTCGTCGCCGCGTCCAACCCGACCGGCCCGAATTGTCGACGCGACATAGCGGACCCGCCGGCGCATGAGCCAACGTGGTTGGACGCGCCGGAGACCGGGAGGCAGAGATGCACGAGCTGGACGTCGCACTGTTGGCCAAGGACATCGACGCCGAGCGGGAACGTTTCAAGGTGCGGGGGACGGCCGTCGTCGTCGTGCAGGACGGCGAGGTGGTCCTGAGCACCGGTTTCGGTGAGCGCGACGCGGCCAAGGGGCTGCCGGTGACGGACACCACCCTGTTTGCCATCGGATCGTCGACCAAGGCCTTCACCTGCACGGTGTTGGCGACCCTCGTCGACGAAGGACTCCTGTCCTGGGATCGACCGGTGCGCCACTACCTTCCCAAGTTTGATCTGGTCGACCCGGTGGCGACCGCCAACCTGACCCTGCGCGACATGCTCAGCCACCGGTCGGGGCTGCCCCGCCACGACCTGGTCTGGTATGGCGACACCGCGTTGGCGCGCAAGGACGTGGTGGAGCGGCTGGCGGTGCTGAAGCCCAACAAGGGCCTTCGGGAGCTGTGGCAGTACAACAACTTGATGTACATCACCGCCGGCTACCTGACGGAGCTGACGCTTGGTTGCACGTGGGAGGAGGCGGTCCGCCAGCGCATCCTCGACCCGCTCGGCATGACCAACACCAATTTCTCGGTTGTCGACTCGCAACGCAGCGCCGACCACTCGTTGCCCTACATCGAGCGCCCGACGGGCGAGGTCGCGCTCATGCCCTTCCGTGGGCTTGACCTGGCCGGCCCGGCCGGCAGCATCAACTCGTGCGTCGCCGACATGTCGCGTTGGCTGTTGCTCAACTGCGGTGGCGGCGAGGTCGACGGTCAACGCCTGGTGAGCGCCGCTGCGCTGCGTGAGATCCATTCGGTGTCGATGGCCATGCCTGACGCGGGGCGGCTCTTCGACGAGGTGTCGCCCGTTGGCTACGGGATGGGATGGATGGTCGACAACTACCGGGGCCAGAGGGTCTTGCATCACGGCGGCAACATCGACGGGTTCAGCGCCCTCGTCTCCTTCGCACCGAAGGCCAACACCGGCGTCGTCATCCTCACCAACATGAACGCGACGCCGATGCGCGAGGTCGTCGCCTACCGCGTGTGGGACGAGGTCTTCGGCTTGGAGTCGCTGCCCTGGGGCGAGCGGCTGCGCGGCGTGGTCGAAAGCATGATGACCGGCGCCACCCAGGCCAAGGAGCATCGGGCCGGGCAGGCCAAGCCCCTGCCCCCGTCCCATCCGTTGGAGGAATACGCCGGTCTGTACGTGCATCCGGGCTACGGGACGTTTGCGGTCACGGTCGTCGACGACAAGTTGGTGCCGGACTTCCATGGGCTGGACGCCTCGCTCGCACACCGCCACCTCGACGTGTGGGACCTGCGTGTCGAGCTCCAAGATCAGGAGCTGCCGATCGCCTTCCAGACCAACTTCGACGCCGAGGTCGACGGATTGATCGCCGTGCTCGAGCCGACGGTCGATCCCATCCGGTTTGAGCGCCAGGCCGATCCGGCCCTTTCCGACCCCGCCGTCTTGGCCCGATTCGTCGGCTCCTACGTCATGGGTCCCCTGGCCGTGAAGGTGACCCTCAACGACTCGGGGGTCCTCATCGGGGAGAGCCAGCCCGGCGGCACCTTCGAGTTGGAGCCGTGGCGGGGGACGACGTTCGGCGTCAAGGGCGCGCCGATGGGCAAGATCGAGTTCGTCGTCGACGGCGACAAGGTGGTCCGGCTGGTCGCCGGCGCCGGGATCTTCGAGCGCGTCGTCGAAGGCTGAGCGGGCGGGCTCAGTCCCAGCCCTGGTTGAGGTTGGCCACGTCATCGGCCCTCTTCTGGGCGGTGGGTTGCCCGGGGGGCCAGGCGCCCGGTGCGAACCGAGCGCCGTTGCTGGCGACGCGCCAGGTGCCGATGTCGTTCTCACCCTCATAGGCGGGCCCCGCCGGAGTGCTGGGGTCCCACCACATGGCCACGCCGTCCTGGACGCAGTTGTACATGCCGGCCGGGTAGAAGCATGCGGGTTCGTCGGGGGTACTGCTCAGGTGGGGAGGGATGGCGTGGAAGCCCTCGCCCATGCTCGTCGGCGTCAGGTCCGCTCCCGCGATTTGGATGCCGGTGAAGAGCTGGCGTAGGTCGTCGTACTCCTCGCACGCGTACGTGAGGCTGAAGTCGGCGGTGTTTACCTGCGGGTCGACGCTCGTGTAGGCGTCATAGCACGTCTGCTCAACCGGCAAATTCCCATTGGCATTCCACAGCGTCGTGGGCGTGATCACCCATGCGTGGGCCCACTCGGTCTGCTGCTGGATTCGGCCGTTGACGTCGACGTCGAAGTTGAAGCCGTCGTCGGCGGTGATCCACTCCGGGAAGTAGCCAAGTGTGGCCGCGGCCTGCGACTCGGAGGTGTCCTCTCCGCTGGCCCACAGGATGGTGGTGACGCCCTTCTCTTTGAATTTGGCCATGTTGGACTCGGCCGCCTCCTCAGAGTTCGTGTCGGTGTCGGTCTCGTTGCCGCCACCGGCATTGGGATAGCTGGCGATCGCCGCGAAGTGGACGCCGCACGCCTCCAACTCCTGCTCAGCCTCCGTCTGCATGACGTGGACCTCGGGTTCCGTGGGATCGGCGGAGCTCATGAAGCCGTAGACGCGACGTTTGCCGTCAGCGCCCGGGTCGCCGGAGAAGTTGACGGGATTGGGGACGACCTTGGCGCACACGTAGCTGGTGAACAGTCGGGCCACGGAATCGACGGGCGGCTTGAACGACCACTCCAGCCCCGGGTATTGGGCCAGCTCCGCTTGCGTCCGGTCGAGCGTCCAGGCGCCGAACGCGAGGACTCCGTGCTGCTCCATGGCGTCGATGTACGGGCCGGCCGATGTGTTGGAGCGCACGGTGACGACGGCGAAGGGATGGACCTTGGTCCAGTTGGCCGCGGCGTCGGCCACCATCTGCGCCGACGTGGTGGTGCCATTGTTGAAGTACACCCACGTGTGCACGAGCCGGCCGTAGGTCTGGAAGCGATAGTTGAAGTAGCGCTGCCAGTTGCGGAAGGCGGTGACGACCTGCGGCTCGCCTTGTCGCGCCGGCGTCGCCAGGTCGTAGTAGGCGTTGCTCGGTATCGGGCCTTGCAGGGTTTCGCCGCCGCCATAGACGTAGATCAGGATGCGGATCTCCTGACCGGTCACCCCTACGTAGGTGGCCCCGCCGTTGTCGCCGCTGTAGTAGCCCACGCACGGCGGCGCCAGCGGATCCTCGGTCTGGCGGCGGCGGGTCGCCGACGCAGTCTTTTTGGTCGGGGACGCTGCCGCCCACGCCTGGAGGGACGGGTGGTGGGAGGCCAACCAGGTCGGAGCTGGGCGAGGGGGTCTGGGCGCTTCCCCCGCGGCCCAGACCACCGCTGGCATCGAGGCCGAGTGTGGCCGAGGTGCCGAGGCTCAACGAGCTGAGGTCGCCGATCTGGGTCGGTTGGGCGTGGTCGGACGGCGGGACGGGCGCGAACTGCTCGGTCTGGGTGGGATTGGCCTGCTGCACCTTGAGCGAGCTCGGCAGGACGAACGCTGCGAGCAGCACCGCCAACGCCGCGGCCAGGAGCGGGGGATACCTTCGCCCCGCGGCCGACGGCGACGACGCCATCGCTCAGCTCCAGCCCTGATTGAGGTTGGCGACATCGTGGGCCTGTTTCTGGGCGGTGGGTTGCCCGGGTGGCCAGGCTCCGGGCGCGAACCGGGCGCCGTTGCTGGCGATCCGCCACGTGCCGATGTTGTTTTCGCCCTCGTAGGCAGGACCGGCGGGCGAGCTCGGATCCCACCACATCGCTACGCCATCCTGGATGCAGTTGTAGATGCCGGCCGGGTAGTAGCAGGCGGGGACTTCCGGACTGCTACTCAGGTGGGCGGGGATGGCGTGGAAGCCCTCGCCCATGCTCGCCGGGGTCAGATCCGCTCCGGCAACTTGGATGCCGGTGAAGAGCTGTCGAAGGTCGTCGTACTCCTCGCATGCGTACGTCAGGCTGAAGTCCGCGGTGTTGACCTCTGGATCGACGCTGCGGTAGGCGTCGTAGCAGGACTGCTCGACGGGCAGCGTGCCATTGGCATCCCACAGTGTCGTCGGCGAGATCACCCACGCGTGGGCCCACTCCGTCGGGGCCTGCACGCGGCTGTCCACGTCGTCGTCGAAGTCGAAGCCGTCATCGGCGGTGATCCACTCCGGGTAGTAGCCCAGCGTGGCCGCGCCGACCGTTTCGGACGTGTCGCTTCCGCCGGCCCACAAGATGGTCGTCACCCCTTTTTCTTTGAATCTGGCCATGTTGGCTTCGGCCGCCTCGGCCGAGCTGGTGCTGCCGGCGGTCTCGGCGCCATCGCCATCGACCGGGTAGCCGCCGGTGGCCGCGAAGTGGACGCCGCACGCGTTGAGTTGCTGAGCGACCTCCACCTGCATGACGTGATACTCGGGCTGATCCGGGTCCGTCGACTCGAGGAAGCCGTAGACCCGCTTCTTGCCGTCGGCACCGGGGTCGCCCGAGAAGTCGACCGGGTTGGGGGCCACCTTGGCGCACACGTAGCTCGAGTACAGGCGGGCAGCGAAGTCGACGGGTGGTTTGAAGGACCACTCCAGGCCCGGGGAGGCCGCTATCTCCGCTTGGGTCCGCACCATCGTCCAGGCACCGAAGCTGAGCACGCCGTGCGCCTCCATGGCGTCGATGTAGGGGCTGACGGATGTGCTGACCCGCATGGTGACAATGGCGAACGGGTGGACCTGGCTCCAGTTGGCGGCGGCGTCGGCCTCCATCTGCGTGGAGGTCTCGTCTCCGTTGTTGAAGTAGACCCAGAAGTGTGCGGTGCGGTTGTAGGTCTGGTAGCGGTAGTTGAAGTAGCGCTGCCAGTTGCGGAAGGCGGTGACCATTGGTGGCTCGCCCGTCTCACCGGGGGTGGCCAGGTCGTACATGGCGTCGGCCGGCACCGTGCCTTGGAGGGTTTGCCCACCGCCGTTGACGTAGATCAAGATCCGGATCGCCTGGCGGGTCACACCGACGTGGGTGGACCCGCCGTTGTCGCCGGCGTAGTAGCCCACGCACGGCGGCGCCAGCGGATCCTCGGTCTGGCGGGGCGGGTCGCCGACACAGTCTTTCTGGTCAGGGACGCTGCCGCCCTCCCCCGGAGGGATCAGGGGTGGGAGGCCAATCGCGTCGGAGCTGGGCGGGGGGGGGTCGGGGCGCCGCCGCCCGCGCCGAGCCCACCGGTGGCATCGAGGCCGAGCGTGGCCGACGTGCCGAGGCTCAACGAGCTCAGGTCACCGATCTGCGTTTGTTGCGGGTGGTCGGACGGCGGGACGGGCGCGAATTGCTCCGTCTCGCTGGGGTTGGCTTGTTGGACCTTCAGACTGCTGGGCAGGACCAAGGCGGCGATGGCGAGCGCGGCGACCGCGGCGATCAGCGGCGGATAGCGCCGCCCCGCCGACCTACCAGAGGACACTGCTGCCACGTTGTCATCATTGGCCACCGGTCGGGGGTGGGTCTTCGTGCGGGCACGCAGGATCGGCCCTTGGCTTTGTGGCGCGCGAGGAGGGGTATCGGCGCGACTGCCGCCCTTGTCAGTCGGTCTTGGTGAGAGCGACGTTGGTGACGCGGGACGTGGTCAGCCGCATCTGCCTCACGACGCCGGTGTCGTCGCGGTCAAAAGCGACACCGAGGCTGAGGCTCATCCAACCAGCGGGCATGGTGCCCTGGAACCGGTCACGGAGCAAAGGTGTCAGCGCGAACGTCCCGTGCTTGGCGTGGTGAAGCGTGAGCCCCTCTTCCCCCAGCGTGGCCCGGTAGCCGGTCTCGAGCTCCTCGCCCCAGTACGTGCCGACGCAGGATTCGAGGTCGGTGGTTGTGGGCTGGAGGGCCTCGATCCGCGTGAGGCGCTGCCGTTGCTGAGCGGGCATCTCGATCTCGACCCACGCGGGTGCATCGGTAGGCTCGAACGCGACGTTCAGTGGTCCGGCGGCAAAGGTGTCCGCTCCCGTGCTGCGCAGTGGCAGGCCCATGAGCGCCAGGGCGCCGTCCTCGGTGATGGCGATCGTCTGGGACTCGCCGGTGTGTTGGTCGGCGAACAGCCCGGCGTACTGCTGCAGGTCCTGGGCGTCGGCTGTCGCCGGTTGGGCCGCGGGTTGGACGCCGAGTTGGTCGAGCACGCAGTCGGCGATGCTGGCTGTCACCGATGAAGGAGCCCGGTCTGCCGCGTTGCAGAGCGCGACGACGGACAGACGCTCGGCCGGCAAGCGGGCCATGTGTGTGCGGAACCCGGCGTCGCCGCCGGAGTGCTCCACCCGCTCCAAGCCGCGGTGCTCGCCGAGCATGAGCCCCCACGCGTAGTTGGTCGCGGTGCCGTCGGCCAGGACGCCTGACTCGTGGATCAATCCGAAGACCGCCTCATTGCCGACCTTGTGGTCGTAGAAGTTGTGGTCCCAGAGGGCCAGGTCGCCCACCGTCGTGTGGAGGCTGGAGGGTCCGACCGTGGCGTAGGAGAGCACGACGTGTTGGAAGCCGCCCTCGGCAACCGGCCGATAGGAATAGGCGCGGCCGGGGACGAGCTCGCAGTGGTCGTCGTGGAAGTGCGTCGACGACATGCCGAGCGGGGCGAAGATCTCCTGCCCGCAGAACTCCCGGAGGCTGCGACCGTCGACGGTGCGCACCAGCTCGCCCAGCAACGTATAGCCGGTGTTGGAGTAGCTGAAGCCGGTGCCGGGGGCGAAGTTGAGCGTCCGTACTCGACGTACCATCGACAGGACATCTCCGGTGGTGATGACGTCGTCGATGCGCCAGCCCGACAGGAGCAGCGTCGCCCACTGGTCGCGCAGTCCGCTGGTGTGGTGGACGAGCTGGCGGGCGCTGATGGGTACCCCGAGGTCGGGGAAGTACGGCAGGTAGGCGCGCACGTCGGCGTCGAGATCGAGCACGCCCTTGTCGGCAAGCAGCGCGACCGCGAACGCCGTGAACTGCTTGGACATCGAGGCGATGTGGAACGTCGTCTGCTCGGTGATCGGGATGTCGTACTCGAGGTTGGCCAGCCCCCGGCAGGACGTGTGCACCACGGCGCCGTCGAGGATCACCGCCGTTGCCAAGCCAGGCGCAGCCTCGCGGGCGACGCCATCGAGGATGGCTTCGATGCGCTCGACCGTCGCGGCCTCCAGAGGGCGCGACGCGCCCTTCGAGTCGGTCGACATCACCCTGTGATCTTCATCGGACCCTCTGGTGGCGTGTTTGTGCGGCGGCCAAAGGGACGTGGGCCGGTTTGGTCGCACCGGACGAGGCGGCACAGGTCGCAGGGCCGCTAGACAAGGGCGATGGCACGCAGTGCGCGCGCGGCGGCGAGCCCGAGCCGGCGTTATCCGCCCCTGCTCATCGCCGTGGCCGCCACGGTTGTCGCTGTGCTCATCCTGCCGAGCTCGCTCAAGTTGCAGCAGGCCAACCCGAGCGAGACCGAGCAGTTCGCGCCCGTCCCGCCGTCGGACCATCCCCAAGCCAACCCGGTCGGCAACCTCACGTCATTGAGCCTCGGCAGCTCCAGCACCCTCGGTCTCGACGGCACCGGCGGCACCGGGCCCGGCGGCAGTGGCCTGAGCCAGCAAGCGCCGGACGCCGGTGGGTTGGCCTTGCCGCCTGTACCCGGGGCCGGCACCATACCGACCGAGTACGACTGCGTCGGCGACCCTCCCCGCCAGACCGAGGACGTCATGTCCCCGCCGTGCGTCGCCTACTACCACGGCAACAACGGCGGTGCCACGACGCAGGGCGTCACCGCGACAACCATCCGAGTGATCCTGTACGACAACGATCCACAATCCATCGTCGGTGGCGAGGGGGTCCAAACCCCACCCTTCGGATCCTGCGTCGACCTTTCCAAGCCCCCGACCACCAATGAGTACTGGGCGCAGGGCGCTCGCATCTGGCAGCTCTACTTCAACTACCGGTACGCGACCTACAACCGACGGGTGCTCTTCACCATCTGTTACGCCACCAATGCCATGTCGCCGGTGGCCACCCAGGCTGACGCCGCCGAGGAGTACGCCCGGTACAAGCCGTTCGCCGACGTCATCCTGAGCGGGACGCTGGGCAGCCTCGGTGATGTCTACGTCGCCGCCATGGCGCCGCACGGCGTGCTGAGCTTCGGGTTGGGCACGGAGCTGCCCGTCACCGACTACACGGACTACCCCGGCTACGTCTGGACCTACCAGGCCACCCTGAATCTCCACGCGCAGCAGTACGCGTCGTTTGTCTGTAGCAAGGTCGTCGGTCATCCCGTCAGCTTCGGAGGCAACGACACCAGCAGCGACAAACGGTTGCACAACGGCCAACCGCGGCGCCTCGGGATCCTGAGCACGAGTGACGCGGCGTGGCCCACTGACCAGGAGTTCGCCAAGTTGGTGACCAACGACATCCGGGCCTGTGGGGGCGACGTCGTGGCTACCGCAGAGTTCCCGGTAGCGGGCTATCTGGAGCCGAGCGACCCCAGCGAGCTGACGAGCGCCGACGCCAACATGGCCCGATTTCAACAGGCCGGTGTCACCACCATCATCTGGGCCGAGGGCTTGGACGAGGCGACGGACAGCATCGCCGCGGCGACCCTCGGCTACGTACCCGAGTGGGTGCTGGCGGGTGATGGATTGATCGATGATCTCGTCTCGTCCAAGTACCAAAATGGCACCGAGTTGGGTCACTTTTGGGCAACGACCGCCAATCCCCTGCTCGGCAACTTCGACACGCAGCCGTGTTATGTGGCCGAGCACTTGACCGACCCGGGTCTGGCCTACGACGACAGCACCGTGCCGTGTCTGGAGTACGAGGGACTGCGGCAGATGTTCACCGGTATCCAGGTGGCGGGGCCGGACCTCACCCCGCAGTCGATCGATGAGGGCTTCCACGCCATCCCCAGCCGCGTGCAGGCGACGCCGCAGGTGCCGGCGTGCTTCTATCTGGTCAACGACTACAGCTGCGTCAAGGATGCGGCCGCCATCTGGTACGACTCGAGCGCCATCTCGTCGTACAGCTCCACGCCGGGATGCTGGCGTGAGGCCAATGGAGGCGCCCGGTATCAGGCCGGACAGTGGCCGGCTGGGGATGTGATGACCATGAAGCACCCCGACGACCCGTGCACCAACAACAACGGTGGCACGCTGGCCGATCCCTCGCCCGGTCCCGGGAGCCCCTTCAACCAGTAGCTCCCCGGCTCTGCGCTAAAACAGTGGCGATGACACGCAGTGCAGGCGTGGCGTCGACGCCGAGCCGGCGTTATCCGCCCCTGCTCATCGCCGTTGCGGCCATCGTCGTCGCCGTGCTCATCCTGCCGAGCTCGCTCAAGTTGCAGCAGGCCAACCCCAGCGAGACCGAGCAGTTCGCACCCGTCCCGCCGTCGGACCATCCCCAAGCCAATCCGGTCGGCAACCTCACCTCCTTGAGCCTCGGCAGCTCGGCCACCCTCGGTCTCGACGGCACCGGCGGCACCGGCCCGGGCGGCAACGGTCTGAGTCAGCCGTCGCCGGTCGCCGGCGGGCCGGCCCTGCCGCCTCTGCCCAGCGGCGCCGGCGCCGTACCGACGGAGTATGACTGCGTCGGGGATCCTCCCCGCCAGACCGAGGACGTCATGTCCCCGCCGTGTGTGGCCTACTACCACGGCAACAACGGCGGCGCGACCTTCCAAGGCGTGACGGCGGCGGCCATTCGTGTCGTCCTGTATGTCAACGACCCCGAGGAGCTCGTGGGCGGCGAAGGGGTACAGGAGCCGCCGTTTGGATCCTGTGTCGACCTGTCCAAGCCCGCCGACTCGAGTGAGTACTGGGCGGAGGCGGCCCGGATCTGGCAGCTCTACTTCAACTACCGGTACGCGACCTACAACCGGCGGGTGCTCTTCACCATCTGTTACGCCACCAAAGCCACGTCGGTCGAGGCCGTCCAGGCCGACGCCGCTGACGAGTACGCCCGCTACAAGCCGTTCGCCGATGTCCTCCTGAGCTCGGGCGTCGGCGACCTGGGCAACATCTATGTGGCGGCCATGGCCGCTCGCGGGGTTTTGAGCTTCGGGTTGGGGTCCGAGCTACCCGCCGCCGACTACGCCAGCTACGCGGGGTACGTCTGGACCTACCAGGCGTCGTTGGATCTGCACGCGCAGCTGTTCGCGTCCTACGTGTGCACCAAAGTGGTCGGTCATCCGGTGAGCTTCGGGGGCAACGACACCAGCAAGGACACGCGGCTTCATGACGGGCAACCGCGGCGGCTCGGCATCCTGAGCACGACCGATCCCAACTGGCCCACCGATCAGGAGTTCGCCAAGTTGGTGACCGCCGACATCAAGGCCTGCGGCGGCGACGTCGTGGCGACCGGCCACTTCCCGACTGCCAACGTTCTCGCGCCCCCCGGCGGCGCCGAGGAGGAAGCCGCCGACACCAACATGAGCCACTTCGAGCAGGACGGCGTCACCACCATCATCTGGGCGGAGGGCTTCGACGAGGGGACGGACAGCGAGGTGGCGGCCACCATCGGCTATACGCCGGAGTGGGTCCTCGCCGGTGACAGCAGCATTGATGACTTTGTCGCAGCCAAGTACGAAAGCTCGGCGGAGCTCCGCCACTTCTGGGCGGTCACGAGCACCCCGCTCCAGGGCAACTTCGACACGCAAACCTGCTATGTGGCCGCCCACAAGACCGACCCGCAGTTGGGCTATGACGACAGCACCGTCCCGTGCTTCGAGTATGACGGGTTGCGTCAGCTCTTCACCGGCATCCAGGTGGCGGGGCCCGACCTGACGCCGCAGTCGGTCGACGAGGGCTTCCACGCCATCCCGAGCCACACGCAGTCGAGCCCGGAGTTGCCGGCGTGCTTCTACCTGGTCAACGACTACAGCTGTGTCAAGGACGCGGCCGCCATGTGGTACGACAGCAGCGCCACGTCGTCCTACAGCGCCACGCCGGGATGCTGGCGTGACGCCGACCGAGGGGCGAGATATCAGGCGGGCCAGTGGCCCGCCGGTGACGTCCTCGATATGCAACGGCCGGCCGATCCGTGCAACAACACCGATGCCGGTGACAAACTCGACCCGTCACCCGGGCCCGGAGCGCCGTTCGACCAGTGAGTTACGACGACCCCGGGTGGGCGTCCAGGTACGTGAGGATGATGTCGGCGACGAGCTCGTGCTGGTTGACGATCAGCGCGTGGTCGCCGTCGAAGACCTGTAGCGACAGGTTGGGATGCTGTTGTGCGAGCGCCGTCAGGTGGATGGTGAGGCCGCGGCGGTAGGCGGCCATCAACTCGGGCATCCATTCGGGCATGTCCGGCCTCGCCTGGTCGGGCCGCACGCAGTTGAAGACCAGGAGCGGGCAAAGGCAGGCGGCCCACAACGCCATCATGTCGGCGGCCTTGACCTCGGTGAGGAGTTGGGCGGTCGTCTCGGCTGTCGGCCTGACGTGGGCCACGCCGTCGACGATCTTGAGGCCGCGTCGGATGGCTTCTTCCAACATGTCGGGGGGGATGCCGAGGGCTTCGGCGGCCTTGCGTTGGGTCTCGATGATGGCGTCCATCGCTGACTCCGGTATTTCCTTCGGCTGGGCGGCTTGGGCGGCGATGGTCTTCTCTTCGAGCTCGGCCATGCGCGCCTCCAAGACCTCCGGTGCGATGCCGTCGTACTGCTCGGGTTTGCCCATCCCGTGGCCGTCCACGTTGATCGCCGCCGGGCAGTCCGGGTGACGGGCCCCCCACATCGCCGCGATCATGCCTCCCAGCGAATGCCCGACCACCGCCGGCCGGTCGAGGTCGAGGGCCGCAACGATCGTGTCCAGGTCGGCCAGGATCCGGTCCCATTCCCAGACGCCGTCACCACTGTGACCATGGCCGCGGAGATCGACGGCCACCAGGCGGTACCGGTCCCGCAGCAAGGCGGCGATCAGTCCCCAGTCGACCAGGGTGCGGCCGGCGCCGGGGATGAGGAGCACGTCAGGCCCGTCGCCGCCGTAGTCGCGGATGGCGAGCGGCACCTCGCCCTCGATGGTCGAGTCCTGCCAGGTCGTTGACGGTGATGTGGTCATGTGACTCGCTTCCGGGTCCGTGATTGGGGAGGGTCGGGCGGCTCAGCCGTTGGCGACCAGGGCGGTGACCTGGCCGGTCATGGCGTCGATCTCGGCGATCACCAGGCCGCTCTGTTCGGCCGGATGAAGTTGGGGTGCAAGTTGCAGGACGGTCCCGTCGCTGAAGATGGCCCGACGGTGAGCGTCGATCCGCAACAGGGTGCCGGTGTAGATGACGGGCTGACCGGAGGTGGCGATGCCGACGACCGCTATCCAGACGGCGGTGTGTCCGTGTAGACCGACTTGGACGTAGCGGTCAATGGCGGCTCCGAGCGGGAGTTGCGTCAGGTTGTAGGTCGAGAAGGTGATGAGGCGGGTGCCGATGGCGTATTCGTCCTGGCCGACGAGCAGGTCCTTTTTGTTGGCGGCCGTCAGCAGGCCTTGCGCGTTGGGATAGCGCGGGCTGCCGTCGAGGGCGAAGTGTGCGCCGGACGAGCACCCCGCCAGTCCTACTGCGAAGGTGATGACGAGCGCGCACAGCAACGGGGAGAGACGCTGCCTCACACCGCTGGCGTCGGCGCCGGCTCGCCTGGCGGCGGTTGGAACGGTGCGGGCACGACCCCGGCTGCGCTACCCCGGTCGGGCAGCGCCTGGAGCGATGCCACGATCGGCGAGGCCGGGAGGCTCACCGAGAAGTCGGGGGCCAGGGGCGCGATCGTGACGTCGAGAACCCGGAGCGCGATCGGCGGCTGGTCCTCACGCACGAGCTCGCTGTCGAGCGCGGTGATGACCTGCTGGGCCTGCGCCTGGGGAGTGCCGTGAAAGCTGAACCCGTACTTGGTCCTGAGTTGGTTGAGCAGGTCGACCACATCGATGTCTTCGCGGATCTCCACCACGTGGCCGCCCTGGATGTAGACCGACATCTTGCGGAAGTTGCTGACGCTCGGTAGCGACGTCTGACCGTTTTGGCTGAGCTTGCTGGGGAGCGGGTAGGGGTCGGCGTCGTAGCGAATGATCCCGGTCTTCGGGTGGGGGAACGGGTCCAGGCGCGGCTGATAGGAGAGCGACGACGAGTCGAACATGTGCACGTCGAGGGCTTGGTCGAGCGCCGTGGTGACGTACGGGAAGATCGTGAGGGCGTCGAACATGGGATCGGCGCCGATCGTGCGCTGCGCGACCTGGCCGGCCCCGACCAGCAGGTTGGGGGCGCCCAACTCGTCGAGCACCCACCGCCCGGTCCGGAGTGCCGTGAGGCTGGCCTGGACGGACGCCGGGTTGGTCGCCGCCGTGCCGCCGGAGACGAGACTGGCGGCCGCCGACGGGCCCGATGCGCCCGCCGTCGATGTCGACGCCGATGCGGCCGCGGCGGCGGCCGCCGCCGCCCCCGCCGGAAGGGTCGCCCCCGCCGGAAGGGTCGCCCCTCCGGGAAGGGTCGGCAATGCTGGCGATGCAGACGTTGCCGGAGTTGGCGGCGTCAGGATGGAGAAGGCCGACGGGTCCAGTACGCGCGCGGCGATGGCGTCGTCCGAGACGACTTCTTGATACACCGGCAGGCCGTTGACGATGAGCTCGTCGTTGTAGCGGAAGCTGTCTTGGACCTGGGCGACGACCTCCGTCGTCGTTGAGCCCTCCGTCGACACGTAGGTGAGCTGATAGGGATGGCTGGTGGTGGCCGGGATGTCGGCCTGTACCAGATTGAGGTCGGTGGTCGGCGAGTTGCACGCCGACAGCACCAGCGGCGCGGCCACGCACGCGGCGACCAGCCCGCTGAGTCGCAGGACCGAGCGGCGGCTCATGCTTGGATCCCCACGAGGTCGCGGATCAACGTGCGGGGGAGCGGGTAGTCGCTTCGAATGGCGAGGACGAAGTACATGGGGCCGCGAAACCAGCTCCCGAGCGTCTGGTTGGTGCCGCTCGAGAGGTAGACGGTCTGGCCGCCGAGCGACACCGGGACGGCGACCGAGCCCGTGTTCATTGCCGCCAGGAAGGTCTGCTGGAAGCGGTTGGATTCGGCCGGGGTGCCCTTGACCAGATGACTGACCTGGAGGGTGGCTTCGAGCAGGGTCCCCGAGCGCAGCCCGTAGACGACGACCCCGTCGACATAGGTCTTCTGGGGGATCTCGGCCAATTGGGCCGCGACCTTCTCGGGCACCACCGACAGCCCGAGGATCTCCGTGGGCATAATCCAGCCCTCGAGCTGGGCGATGGCCGGGCCTCGCACGCCGACCACCTGCGGGCTGGCTTGGGCGCAGCCGCTGACGAGCACGCCCAGGGCGGCCACCGCCAGAACGGACCGGGCGAGCTTGGTCATCGAGCCTCGACATTCAACGTCGCCACCGCATAGGGGCGGGTGCCGTCGTGGTAGGTGAAGCTGCCCGTCGTGGTGCCGCAGTACGTCCACGTGGCGCCCGGGGCGAGCGACGGCGAGTGGAAGGAGCCGGCGTCGGCGATCACCGAGCGGGCCACCCTGTCGTCATTCGTCCACTCGGCGCAGGTCCCGGTGTAGATCGCCGCCACGCTCGGATCGAAGGCGGGCATGTCGGCGTTGTCGCCGTTGATCGAGATGTGGATGGCGACCTGCGGGCCCGTTGGAGCCGCAGACGTATGAGTGGCAACGGTCGTGGCCGTGTGCACCGTGACCGGTGGGGCCGCCGTCGTCGGGGCCGACGGCCGGTGAGTCGGGGTGGCGCCGGGAGCACTGGCCAAGGTCGTGGTCGGCTGACCACCGAGGTTGCCGCCACTGCCCGTCGCCCCCTTGAGGAGCGACGCGTTGCCAACTTGGGTGTTGCCGCTGCACCCGGCGACCAGCAAGAGGGCGGTGATGGGAAGTGCAGCAAGCGCGTAACGCTTGATCATGTCGGCAGGACCCCTCCGGATCGGGCGATGACCTCTTTGTTGTTGCCGAGGTAGCTATCGATGACAACATCGTCGTTGAGCACGGCGTCGGGCTCGCCCCGGGCGACCACCTGGCCGCCGACGAGGGCGACGAGCTCGTCGGCCACCCGGCAGATGAGCGGCATGTCGTGCTCGATGATCAAGATGCTGCAGCCCGTCTCGTGACGGACGCGGCGTAGCAGCGGCCCGAGGCTCTCGGCTTCGGCCTGGGCGATGCCCGACGAGGGCTCGTCGAGCAGGAGTACGGACGGGCCGATGGCGAGTACACACGCGATGTCGACGATGCGGCGCAGGCCGGTCGAGAGCTCCTTGACGAATTTGTCACGGAAGGCGCCGATCTCGAGAAGGTCGATGAGCTGGTCGGCGCGGACTCGGAGCTTGCGCTCGGCGTTGCGGGCGTTGGGGGCAGCGATGCCGCCGAGGATGAGGTTTTTGGTCTCGAGGCGGCCGTCGAGGGCGATCAGCAGGGTCTCGTAGACCGTCAGCGACGGGAACAGTCGGGCGTCCTGGAAGCGGCGGACCAGCTTGCGTCGAGCCCGTTCCTCCGGGGACATCTCCGTCACGTCCACCCCGTCGAGCCAGATCTTGCCGGCGTCGGCAGTTTGGAAGCCGCTGATGATGTCAAAGAGCGTGGTCTTGCCCGAGCCGTTGGGTCCGATGACGCCGAGGACGCCGCCGCGGGCCAAGGTGAGGTCGACGCCGCGGAGGGCCTGGATCCCGCCGTAGCTCTTCTCGATCCCTGCCACTTCGAGCACGGTGGGCGCGGCGTCGAGCTCGCTGCGCCGGCGGGTGGCGTCGCGGCCTCCGGTGATCGACCCGCCTGAGCCCTTGACGTAGACGGCGCGCAGGATGTCGGGTCGGGTCAGCAGCTCGGCCGTCTTGCCGACGAACCGGATCTCGCCCTTCTCCATGAAGATCGCCCGCTCGGCGATGGTGAGGGCCACATTGACCGACTGCTCGACCACGATGATGGTGGTGCCGCGCCGGTGGATCTCCCGGACCTTCTCGACGAGCTCGCCGACCACGGCAGGCGAGAGTCCGAGCGACAGCTCGTCGATCATCAACAGCTTGGGCTTACCGAGCATGGCTTGAGCCAGCGAGAGCTGTTGCTGCTCACCGCCGGAGAGCACGCCGGCCTTGACACCCGCTCGTGTTTTCAGAATGGGGAAGAGCTCGTAGGTCTCGGCGAGGCGCCGCTTCTTGTCCTCGTCGTCGGTGAGCATCCAGGCGCCCAGCAGCAGGTTTTGGCGTACCGTCATCTCGGGGAAGATGCCCCGGCCGCCGGGCATCAAGATGACGCCGCGGCGGGCGATCTCGGCGGGCGGCATGTGGGTGATGTCCCGGCCGTCCATGAAGACGGCGCCCCCCGACGCCTCCTGGCTACCGCTGATGGCTCGCAGGAGCGTCGACTTGCCGGCGCCGTTGGTCCCGAGGAGGGCGATGATGTCGCCCTCCTCCACGTCGAAGTCGACCCCAAAGAGGACTTGCACGCCGTCGTAGGCGACGTCGACCGAACGACTGACGAGCAGCTTGCTGTGTCCCGATGCCTTGGTCTCGCGCCACTCGTAGGCGGCCAGCGACGCCGCCATGGCATTGCGGCGGTCCAGGTCGAAGAAGGACCCGGCCGAGATGAGCACGAGCGAGCCGATCATGATCAACGGGACGGCCGACAAGAAGGTGGTCGTGTAGCCGTAGTGCAGCCGGATGGCGTTGAAGAGCGTGAGGCCGAAGAGGCCATAGGGCAGCTGCGCGAGCCCGAGCATCTGGACTCCCTGCGTCCGGATGCTCGGCGGTATGACCGCAACGGTGATCACGCCGAGGGCCGGGCCCAGCATGGAGAAGCCGAAGGTGTACACCATCGTGTCGAGAATGAGCACGGCGAGGGGCATCCCCGTCCCCAACAGGCCCAGGCCGACGGCGCCGATGATGGCGAAGACCCCAAACAGCGTCATGACGCGTTCGGGCCGACCCCGGCCGTACAACGTGAGGAGCCCGCCGCCGAAGTACGCACCGAGGAGGCCCGCCAGCGCGCTCGGCACGAGGAACAGGCCGCGCTTCACCGCGTCGAGGTGGTATTCCGACACCAGGTAGAACCCAAAGAAGATGAAGGCCGCAGTGGCGAAATAGATCACCATTTGGGCGAAGAACAGGCGGCGCATGGTGCGGACGGCCCAGATCGTGCGCCAGGCTTCGCCGAAGGAGGCGGGCTCGTCCTCGCTGGAGGCAACTTCCTCCGTCGCGCCCAGTGCCTTGCGCTCGAAGTATCCCCGCACTGGCTCGCGCAAGAAGATGAGAGCCAGCAGGGCGACGATGAGCATCGGCGCTCCGAAGATCAAGAAGGCCGTGGTGAGGCCGAGGAACGTGATCGCCGCTCCAGCCAGCGGTCCACCCAACAACTGGGCCATGCTCGACGCCATGCCGAGCATCCCGTAGACGGGGCCGCGGGCCTCTGTCGGGTAATAGTCGGGGAGGAGCGAGCCCTGTGGCACGCCCGTGCCGGCTCCCGCGACGCTGCCGACGGTGTTGGGGAGCCCATAGGTGAATGCACTTGTGGCTCGCCCGGTCGCCATCGTGGCCAGGCCGTTGACGGTGGCGGACGCGACGAGGATCGGCACCCGGCCGTGTCGGTCGGCCCACCAGCCGGCGCCGATGTAGGCAAAGACGGACACGACAGACACGAGGCTGGTGATCTCGACGATCGCGGTGATGTTGATGTTGAGCTTCTTGACGATGTCCGGTCCCGCCAGTCCGACCACCTGGGCGCTGAACAACTGGAGCAGTGTGATGAGCGAGATGAGCACGGCCGGGATGAGGCCGTACGGGGTGGGGCGGATCTGGCGCCACTCGCCGGTCGACCGCCGCAGCCGGGCCCAGAAGCCTTCGCCGGCGTAGCGCTGAGCCTCCGTCATCTGCGCCTCGATCGAGACGTGGGCGGCCTCTTGCTCGGCCAGGGCGAAGGGGTCGAGCTCGTCGTCGCTCTCGTCGCCGACGGGGCGGTCCTCGATGGTGGTCATACCGGTACCTCCACCGTGTCGAGCGCTCTGGTCTGGGCTGCCGCCGCCGTCGCCAGCGTGGATGTTTCCTCGGCTCGCTTGTCGCTCAGATCGTCGGCCGTCCGACGGCTCAGTCCGATGTAGTGGCGCGAAGCCATGGCAAATGGCTCGTCCGTCTGCACCGCCGACAGACCCGACCCGGGGATGCGGTCGGCGAGCGGGATGAGACGGCGGGCCAGCAGTTTGGGGTCGTAGTCGGCAAACAGGCTGGGCACGATCATCTGGCGCCGTTGGGCGACGATCCGTAGGACGCCGTCTCGGAGCCGGTTGATCACCCCGATGAGGCCGGTCGGCTCGATGTAGAGCAGCACGATGACCCCGAAGCTCTGCGGAGGTACGACGGTCAGGATGATGTTGACCAAGCCGTGGCCGGTGTTGAAGTAGGTGATGAGGCCGAGGACGACGGCGCCGATGACACACCCGGCGATCGAGCTCACCCCCCCCAGCACGACAAACAAGAAGAGCGTGAGGCTCGCCGCCGCCGCGTAGGTGTCGGCGTTGACGCCACGCTCGACGAAGACGAGCATGGCGCCCGCCAGTCCGGCCAGGGCTCCGGACAACCCGAAGGCAGTGAGCTTGAGTCGGGTCGGCGAGATGCCGAGAGACTGGACGTTGGTGTCATTTTCGCGCACGGCGATCAACATGCGACCGAATCGGCTGCGCCGCAGGTTGATGACGAAGAAGACGACGGCGATGGCGAGCAGGACGCAGAGGTAGTACATGCTCTGCTCATTTTCGAAGTCGAAGATGAAGAGCGTGGGCCGGTTGACGGGACCCGGCAGGAGCCAGCCGAAGTAGCGGGGGTCAAACACCGCCGCGCTCACGGCGATGCCGAGCGCAAACGTGGTGACGGCGAGGAACAGCCCCTTGATGCGAAGGGCGGGGATCCCGACCACGACGGCGAAGGCGCCGGCGAGGACCATGCTCACGATGACCGCTAGGTACCAGGGCAGCCCGACTGTCGCCGAGAGAGCGCCGGAGACGACGGCTCCGACGGCGGCGAAGGCGTACTGGCCGAGGCTGACCTGGCCGGCCCAGCCGGTGAGGACGAGCAGTGACATGGCCATGATCACCGTGAGGGCGATGACCCCCCCGAGGACGATGGAGGAGGTGGAGGCCAGCAGCGGGAAGGCGATGAGGAAGACCAGGACCACGACCACGCCTGTGGCCCGCGTAAGCCGGATGCCGGGCAGCACGGCCAGCTCGCGGGGGACGCCACGTTGCTCCCGGGTGGCCTCCCAGGTGACGCCCGCTCCTTCCTCGCTGCGGCCCCGGGTCCGTTGGAGGAGCACGCCGACGGCCACGATGGCGAAGAGGGCGACGCTGACGAGTGGCGCATCGGACTGGTGGGTCGACGCGAAGCACTCGCTCGCCACCGACAACAACACGGCGGCGATCACCGCGGTAGGCAGCCGCTCCATGCGGGCCAGGACGGCGGCCGCCAAGGCGGGGAGCAGCAGCTCAGGGGCGTACCCTTGCGAGGCGCTCGGCGTCGTGATGAGCCCGGTGAGTATGACGCCGAACCCGGAGAGCAGTCCCGTGAGCGTCCACACCGTGGACGACACCACGCCCGTGCTGATCCCCATCAGGGTGGCGCGGTCGAGATTTTGGGCGATCGCCTGCACGGCGGTACCGATGTCGGTGTACCGGAGGAACATGCCGATGCCGGCGATGACGACCACCGACGCCCCGATCGCCAGCAGCTCCGGGAAGCCGTACTTGATTGGGAGGCGACCGACCTGGAAGGTGTAGGTGTGGAACGGGAGCCGGGAGCGCAGGGACTCGTTGCCGAGGAACTGGTCGATGTTGGAGACCTTGGGCATGAACGGCAACGACTGGATGTACCTCGGCAGGGCCGTGGCCAGCCAGCTGGCCACGGCGATCGTCGCGATGGTCAGGATCAGACGGGGGGCGCGGAAGAGTCGCCTTACCAGCACCAGGTCGAAGAGCAGTCCCACGGCAGCGGCGAGGACCAGACCGAGCACCAACGCCACCAAGAAGGGCACGCGTGTGAGCTCGATGAGTTGGAAGGCCAGCTCGCCGCCGGCCGCCCCGATCGCCGTCTGGGCGAAGTTGATGACGCGGGTGGTGCGGTAGACGAGGATCAGCCCGACGGCGGTCAGCGCATTGAGCAGGCCGTCGACCAGCCCGTGGAAGGCGTAGGTCCACGGGCTGCTGAGACCGACGTTGACGAAGAGGAACGTCACCACGATGGCGGCAACGAGCTGGGTGGATGGGTGTCGCAGCACCTTTTGGGGGGTCATCAGCCGGCCGCCGGTCCTGTGTCGAGGGGCGGGACCTCATCGATGGTCGACGTGAGGGAGTACGACTCGGTCCCAAGGCTCTCGACCGTGGTCTCCTGGATCGGGATCGCTCCATACTGCGGGGCGACGACGAGGGTGTAGGTGGCCGTCGTGGCGGCGATGCCCGCAGCTTCGATCTCCGTGAACGTTTCTTTGCCGGTGACCGTGTAACCCTCCATCAGCTGACCACAGGCGTTGATCCGCACGGGCGCGCCGACGGTGCCGTCGTATTCCAGCTCGGCGAAGTTGGTGGGGTCGATGGCCACCGAGGTGAACTGCTCGCCGGGCGTTGCCGGCAGGGGCAGCAGGTTGAGGGCGGTGATGGGTTTGAAGGTGCTCGTCGCCTTGGTCTTGGGGTCGTAGCTGGTGATGCCCGTGATGGCCAGCCCCGCTCCCGGCGCCACGATGGTCGGGAGCGAGTTTTGGGCCGACAGCCCCGTGGCCCCTTCGGTCGTGGTGCCTGACGGCTCGACGCCGTAGGTCGTGCTGACGACGTCTTGGCTGACCGGGTCGGTCTCGTTGACGGTGTAGCCGTAGGCACCCGCCGTGGTCTTGGTCGTGACGTCGGTGATCTTGTGGGTCCCGGTACCCACCAGCGGGACGTTGAAGGTGAAGGTGGCGACGGTCTCCTTCTCCGAGCCGTTGTACCGCCAGCCGAAGCTGCCGGCCTTGGGGAAGACGCTGCCGGGCACGTCGGTCGCGGCCGCCAGCGCCGGGAACACACCTTCCAGCGGTGTCGGGCAGGCGGCGAGGGGCTGAGTGAGCGGCAGGAGGGGGGGCAGGTTGGGGAGTGTCAGCGTGATGGCCGGCTGCGTGGGAAACGACGGCACGTTTTGGGCGACGGCCGTCTGGGTGGCAGGCGCCACGATGAAGCCTGCGGGTGCGGCGGCCGGCGCGGGTGCTGGGCGGACGCCGAAGCTGAAGTCGGCGGCTACCTGGGTGACGGCCAGTCCCTGGGGTGGCTGTTGCACGCACGCACTGGTCAGCAGACCCAGCGCGACCACAACGCCGATGAGGCCGAGCCTCTTAGACATGCGCGAGCTCCTTGGGTTCTTCAGACGTCGAGTCGGCCGGGCCGGTGGGCCCAGCCGAGCCACCGGGGCCGCCGCGCCGGCGGAGCCGCCGCGGGCGAGGCGGCTCGATGGAGGCCGCCGGTGGGCCGCCGATGGCGTATGGATAGCGGACCGACAGCCGGGAGACGGCGGCGATGGCTCGCTGGGTGGCGGGCTGGGCCTGCGAAAGGCGACGGCGGAGGGTGCGTGACAACTCTTCGGCGACGGCTGCGGTCTGCTCGGTGACGTTGCCGGCCATGTCGCCCCACAGGCATCGCGTAACGAGCCAGGCGAACTCGGTGTGCTCCTCGTCGTGGATGAACCGCTCGAGGAACCGCAGTGGTGTGTCCGTCTCGTAACGGAAGCCGAAGTCGGTCGCCAGGTCGCGCCATTCGATGTTGGCGAGAGCGATCCGCGCCAACGGTCCGGCCCGCAGGGCGGCCCGGCGACGGCGGCCGCGACGGCGAGCCTTCGACACCAGCGGGTACAAGAAGTAGAGGAGCACGAGCAGGATCAGCGTAGGGATGCCGATGGCCAGGCCGACCTTGATCTGGGCGAGGGTCGTGCTGCCCGACGGGAGGACCAGCGGGAGGTACAGCTCGACGCTGATGTTGCTGCTCGCCGTCACCTGCGGGTTGGTCTGCTGGTTGCCGGTGTTACCCAGCGTCGCCTTGGCGTGGAGGGGGTTGCCGATGATGGGCAGCCATCCGTAGTTGGGGAAGTACACCTCGACCCAGGTGGCGCCGTTGCGCGGCCGGATCTGGAGTTGGCTGCCCACCTGCTCGCCGCCGTCGAAGCCGTACCCGAGTCGGGAGGGGATGCCGATCCAGCGTGCCAGCATGGCCTGGGCGGCGACGATCTCGTACGGCGAGCCCTGGCGAGTACCGGCGATCATGTCGGAGACTCGGCTGGGCGGCACGGCGACAGGAATGCCCGGTCCGACGGCAACGACGTTGGTCAGGACGTACGTGCGTAGGAAGTTGAACTCGTCCCACTTGGACGTCTGGGGTGCCTTGGCGATCAGGGCGACAACGGCGGGCGGCGGTGCCGGGATGCTGGTGTACGGGGCCACGCTGACGGGCAGCGGCACGGTGTCGCGGCGAAGCTCACCGACGGTCGGGAGGGACTCGGCGGCCACGGTGTAGGTCAGTCCGGCGCCGGTGCCACCCTCGGCCGTCCGGAGGTCGGCGCTGCGCGAGTCGTAGGCCAGCCGAGGCCCGTTGGCGACGACGCCGACCGGGTTGGGGAGGTCGGGCAGCACCGATCCGGTCAGCCCGGCGATGTCGAAGGTGGCCTGCACGCCCGGTGAGAACTCCGGGTCCACGATGCCGCTTCGGGGGACGGGCACCAGCTTGCTGGCGTTGACCGGCGGGAGCAGCCACTCGTTGCCGGCATAGACATCGAGGCTGCCCATGCGCCACGGTCCCGAGAGCTTGGAGCTGACGCTGAAGAGGACCCGATCGGGGACCTGGGAGAGGGGGACGGTCTTGGGGGCCTGCGGCTTGTTGGTCGGGTCGACCACGGGGTGGGGGAAGAGGATGTGGGCCTGCGCCAGCCCGTAGAGGCCGCCGGTGACGAGCACGATCAGGGGCAGCGACTTGGCTGCTCGGCGGAGCTGATAGCCCACCGGCAACTGACGGCCGTCCTCGCCGAGCGATGTCGCCGTCGAGAGGATGAGGATGCCCACCCCAAACAGCGCGAGCACGGCGAGACCGCTCGGAACCTGGGCAGCCTGCGGGACGCTGATGCCCGCCAAGGCGCCGACGGGGAGGGGCAGGATGAGGCCGAGGACGGGCTTGCGGAACTCGATGCCGACCCACGCCGCCGAGAAGCCGACCAGTCCGCACAGCCAGCCGGTGATGGCCCGCCAGCCGATGGTGAACGGGATCGGCGGGCGTTGCAGACCCCCGGAGGCCCGGGCGGCGTTGACGAGCTGGGTGAGGTGACCGATCTTGTCGACGCCGCTCGGCACCACGACGATGACGCCGATGGCGACGAGCCCGACGAGGATGACGAAGTTGGTGGCGAGCGACTGGCGGATGCGACCGGCGAGCAGGGCCAGGGCGACTCCGAGCAGGCCGGCGATGATCGCCCAGACCCGGGGTGATGCGCCGGTGAAGACGCCACCGACCATGACCGCCGCCGATACGACCGGGAAGGCGACGGCGAGCGCCACCCGTCCCGCGCTGCCCGAAGGGGCCTCGTCGAGGTCGTCATCGGCGACGACGGTAGGCGGCGGCGCCCCAGGGGTGAGCGGCGCCCCAGGGGTGAGCGGCGGCCCCCCGGCGACCGCAGCAAGCTCGACGGTCTCGTCGGTCACCAGGGTCATCAGCGTCGACCCGCCCCGGCGCCCATCTCGTGGAAGAGCGCCGTCTTGAGGTCAGCTCCGGGGTGCAGACCGACGACCTGACAGCCGAGGCCGGCGGCCCGACCCATGGTGTCGGTGTCCTCGTCCCAGAGCAGGGCCACGACGAGGACCGAGGCACCGGTGTCGAGAAGGAGTCGGAGCTGGGAGGCTTCGGTGGGGCCGAGGTGGGGTGTCACCAAGATGTTGTGGGCGTCCCGATTGCCGAGCGCCAGCAGGCGGCGGATCATGTTCTGGAGCGGCTCCCGGCTCATTTCCAGTCGGGCCATGCCGTCGAGGAGCAGGAGCTGCTTGCCGGCGCCGCGCAGGTTGCGGGTCAGGGGGCCGGCGTTGGTCTCGACCTTGACTTCGTAACCCTCCACGAGGTGGCGGACGGCCAGCGAGGCGGCGGCGCGCACGCCGGCCTCGAACGACTCGGACAGGCCCTCGCCGTCGCGACTGTGGCGCGATCGATCCGTGTCGAGCATCACGGTGATGTGGTCGGTGATGCCCTGCTCGGCCTCCCGGACCATGAGGGTCCCGGTGCGGGCGGAGGCTCGCCACACGATGCGGCGCAGGTCATCGCCAGGCACGTATTCGCGCATGCCGTAGAACTCGAGACCCGAGGGCCACGGCTTGGAGACGGGCGGGCGGATGGGCGGGTCCTCAAACTGACGGGTCAGGGGTCGGTCGGAGACGATCTCGATACGGGGGTGGACCAACAGCTCAAACGGTTCGGCGACGACGATCTCGCGCTGCGTGAGTCCGAGCGGATCCCCGGCGATCGCCACCATGGGTCCGATCTGGTAGACGCCGCGCCGCGAACATCGGAGGCTGTACGTGTGCGACGCCGTCTTGCCGGCGCCGAGCTGGATCACCGGCACTTTGACGCCTTCGCCGAGCCGCTCGGGCAGCCGGTCCTCGAGCAGGATCGTCGAGACGCGGCGGCGGGCGGTGAGCTCGACCTGGACCGTGAGCTGATCGCCTTCCTGGGTACGGGGAAACAAGCCGACCCGCGTGCCTTCGAGCTTGAGTCGCCGGGGCACGAGCAGATAGGCCATCACGATGAAGGCGGCCAGCCCGTAGGCGAAGAGGTAAAACGCCGTGCCCGCCACCACGTAGGCCATCACCCACAGAGCGATGGCGCAGCCGACTGCCGCGAGGCCGTACTTGGTGAGACCGACCTTGCGCTGGGCGACGAGCAGCCGCTTGCTGAGCTCGCGACCGGAGAGAAGCTGGCCGAGGTCAAGGAGGCGGAGGCGGATTCGCGTGCGCAGCGGTAGCGAAGACCCACCTCCGGCGGTGGCCCCCTTGCGAGAACGTGGCCAGGCCACGCTTAGCGGCCCAGCACGTCCCGTGAAGCGGACCCGACCGGAGGCTTGACTGAGCTGGTCAACCGCTCGAGCACACCCTCCACGGTCTCGCCTCGAAGCATGGACTCAGGGTTGAGCACGATGCGGTGGGCGAGCACCGGCTGCAGGATCTGGCGCACATCGTCAGGGAAGACGTGCGACCGTCCGTCGCTGGCCGCGAGCACGCTGGCCGCCCGCATCAAGGCGATGCTGGCCCGGGGGCTGCCACCCATGGACACGGCGGGGTCGGTGCGGGAGGCGCTCACCAGGTCGACGATGTAGTAGCCCACGTCCTGAGCCACGTTGATCGTCGTCGCGAAGTCGATCATGGCTTGCACGGCCGTCGTGTTGACGACGGCGCCGAGATCCTCGATCGACAGGTTGATGCGGTTGTCGTACATGACCTGCAACTCGGAGTCGCGCAGCATGTAGCCCATCGACAGCTTGAAGAGGAAGCGGTCCAACTGGGCCTCGGGCAGCGGGAACGTGCCGCCCGTCTCCACCGGGTTTTGCGTGGCGAGGACGAGGAAGGGCCGGGGGAGCGAGTGGGTCACGCCATCGGCCGACACCCGTCGCTCGGCCATGGCCTCGAGCAGAGCGGACTGCGTCTTGGGCGTCGCCCGGTTGATCTCGTCGGCGAGGAGGATGTTGCAGAAGATCGGTCCCGGTCGGAACTCGAAGGTGCTGGTCTTTTGGTCGTAGATGGACGACCCCGTGATGTCGCCGGGCAGCATGTCCGGGGTGCACTGGACCCGCTGGACGGTGGCGTTGATCGACTGGGCGATGGCCCGGGCGAGCATCGACTTGCCGGTCCCGGGAACGTCCTCGAAGAGGATGTGCCCCTCGCAGAGAATGGCCAGAAGCGAGGTACGAACGACGTCAGT
>Ga0302326_10001264_pt1 | contig 64958 bp, 53 predicted proteins | sample Palsa_T0_3_FD_202264 | JGI IMG/M metagenome (GOLD analysis project Ga0302326, IMG submission 202264) | Peat permafrost microbial communities from Stordalen Mire near Abisko, Sweden - Palsa_T0_3 | ecosystem: Environmental > Terrestrial > Soil > Palsa > Peat permafrost | place: Sweden: Abisko...
CGGGCACCGAGCGGGCCTTGCTGCCGTAGTAGAAGGGCATCATGAAAATGCCCATGAAGAGCATGGCGGGGATGGCGCCGAGCCAATAGAAATGCGCGGTCATGATGCCGTACTTGGCGCCGGAACCGGCCATGCCGACGAGTTCCACCGCGCCCAGATTGGCGGCGATGAACGCCAGGCTGGTGATCCAGACGGGGACGGAGCGCCCGGACGTGAGGAAGTCGCCGCTGGAGGAGATGCGTTTGCGGAGCCTCCAACCGATGCCCAGGACAAAGGCGAAATACAGGGCGAGGATGACGTAATCTACCGGAGCGAGTTTCACGGATAAGCCTTCGTGGTCCGAGAGCGAGTTTAGGATTTGAAACCCCTGAGTTTAGCGCGGGGGATCGGCGAATGCAAACGGTGTTGGCGTGCTTGGCGCGCCGGGGCTAGGGGCTAGGGGCTGGGGGCTGGTTGGGCCGGCTTGTGCGGGATTGTGCATGGGGGCGGGGATACCCCCATTATTTGGGTTCGCTTTGCAATTCGCTGGTTCGGAAGGAGTTTGCGGGGGTTCGGGGGCGGTTTCGGCAGGCGGAGACGCCTGCTCCACCTGCGGTTCGGTTTCGGCAGGCGGAAGCGCCTGCCCCACCTGCGGTTCGGCCTGGCCCACCTGGCGCGCGGCCTGGAAGGCTTTCAACTGGCGGAGGCTGCGGTCGATGGAGCGCTCGATGGCGCCTTCGTAGCGGGTGAGCTTGGCGAAGGAGTTGGGACCGGCGCAATCGAGTTTGAAGGCGCGGGCCAGCCGATCGCGTTCGTCGGGCGGGGCGGGGGCGGGCAACTCCGGCTCACCCCGGTATGCGGCGTTCTCTTTTTCTTGGGCGTAGGTTCGTTGGCGGTACGCGTCTTCTTCGGCGAGATCCCGGAGGCACTCCCGCTGGATGCCGGCTTCCATGGGGAGGGCGCGGTCGAGGCGCCATTGCGCGGCGGCGATGCGCAGCACCAGTTTTTCTTCGCCTTGGCCGACGGGGCGGAATTGGTCGAAGAGCTCCTTAAGGAAAAAGAGGAATTCTTCGGGATCCTCGCCGGGCAGGATGTGTTTATCGGCGCAGAGGCCGTGGCTGAGGCCATTGCGGCTGGATGCGGCTTTGCCTTCGGCGCTACGCGGGCCGGTGGATTTTTTGGCGTTCTCCCGGTTAGCGTGGATCTGGGCCTCTGTGGCCGTGCGGTGGGTATCGGTATTTTTCATTTTGGTTTTGCGGGCGCGTTTATGGCCCTACCCTTTCGCCTCCATGTTATGGGGAGGGTTTTTGGGATGCGCGGGCATATCTTGCAAGTGGTTAAAAACAGGGTGAAAGGATATTGCCGTGGGCTGTGACTCGTTTACCGGCCAACCGGCAAGTTTCTCGCAAAGACGCCAAGGCCCCGCAAAGACGCCAAGAAAGCATGGACGGTTTGAGCTTGTACGCCGGTGTGACAACTGCCGAGGCCGGAGTAGATCCCAGCGAGTGTATCAATTTACACCTTCTGTCAGGATGGAAAGGATTTCGTTGTGTCCTAAAGGACAATGCCAAGGATTCCAACCGCGTCCACGGAGACGGGTAGGTTTACAATCTAGGTGACCAGGAAGCCAAAATGGAAATCCGCAGCTACGGCTGCGATTCGGAGGAAAACAGTATGAAAGCGCACATCTGGCTGGTGGTTCTCTCGTTTTGGGCGCTGAGTGCCTATGCCGGCACTATAGACGTTAACCTTGGAACAGCGGGCTCTTTTGCCGTGCTCGCGGGATCGACAGCAACCAATACCGGCTCTACCGTGGTCGACGGAGATCTGGGGGTGTATTCGTCCGGTGGCGCAGACGCAGTCACCGGTTTTCCTCCGGGGGTGGTAAACGGAACGATATACGCCACGGGATACGAACCGGTGGTCACCGCGATGCAGGCGCAGGGCGATCTGACCACGGCATACAATTATGCCGCGGGCCTGGCCCCCACGCAGGTCTTGACCGGCGAGAATCTAGGCGGACTTACCCTCACGCCAGGAGTCTATTTCTTTGCGTCGACCGCAGAGTTGACCGGAACACTCACTCTCAACGCCGAGGGCGAATCGGATGCGGTCTTCGTTTTCCAGATCAAGAGCGCGCTGACGACCGCAAGCGACTCGTCGGTTGTTTTTGAAAATGGCGGTCAGGGCGGCAGCGTCTTTTGGCAAGTCGGGAGCTCGGCGACTCTGGGCACCAGCACCGAGTTCGCGGGAAGTATTCTCGCGCTCACAAGCATCACCTTGAATACCGACGCAAGTATTACTTGCGGCAGAGCCTTAGCGCAAAACGGCGCCGTGACGATGGACGCGAATACGGTGTCTATTAACGATACGGGGGGTTGCGAAGCGACGACCGGCGGCGGCACTGTTCCCGAGCCGGGGACCGCTACGCTGCTGAGCATGGGACTGCTTCTCGGCCTGATGGTATACGGACGGCAATCGCGGAAGCAGGCGTTTAGCCGGAGGTAACGTCGTCACGAGCAGCGGTTCCATACGGTCAGCCGGAAGTTCGGTAGTGCGCAGTTTGCGCCGATTGCCAATCGGCGCGCAGGATGCCATCCTGCCCCACAACCAGCCTTCAAATAGACCCACTACCGTTTTCTCATAGCCGAACACCCGCATTAATTGTGGGGCGGTCCCCCTGGTGACCGGACGGCCGACGCCCTCGTCGGCCTGTCGCTGCCGGTGGAGAGCTTGATTCTTCGAGCGAGAAGCGGGTCCAGGGGGACCCGCGCAGACCAGGGGGTCTGCCCCACGAATTATGCAGCAACTCCGCCATTGGGCGAAGGCGCGTGCCCCACAGCGAGGAACCAACCGCCCGGTTATGATGGAGTCGTGCAGCGGCCATCCAGCTTACTCATTCTGGCGGTAGCCTTCTGCCTGGCCATTGCCGGGACGCTGATTTTCGGAGTCCGGGCGGGCCGTTACGCGCGCCGCCTGCGCACGGAGAATGAGCCGATCCGCGCCTGGATGAGCGTGCCGTTCATCGCGCACACTCACCACGTGCCCTCCGCCATACTGTTCCAGGCCATCGGGATCGAACCGCAGCAGCATGACCGGCGGCCGTTGCGCACGATCGCGCGCGAGGAACACCGGCCTGTCGCGGATGTGGTGCGGGATCTGGAGCGCGCCTTGGCCAGCGCGGGCCACACGCATCCCGCGCTGGAACCTCCCCCGGGCAAGGCTCCCTGATGAGCGACCAGATTCTGGCGGCGCTGGCGCAATACGGCGCTCCCGTGCTGTTTGCGGTGGTGACGCTGGCGTCCATAGGCCTGCCTTTGCCGGTCAGCTTGCTGCTGATCGTCACCGGCTCACTGGTGGCGCAGGGGGTCATACCTATGTGGTGGGCCATTGCACTGGCCAGCGGCGGCTCGGTGATCGGCGATCAAATCGGATACGCCATCGGCCGGTACGGGGGCACTGCGCTGGTTTCCAGATTTGGCGGCATGCTGGGCGGCCCGGAGCGCATGGCCAAGGCGGAAGCCCACGCGCGGCGTTGGGGAGGACCGGGTGTTTTCATCACTCGCTGGCTGGTGACGCCGCTCGGTTCGGTAATTAACTTTACCAGCGGCATCGCGGAATATCCGTGGGTGCGTTTTCTTTTCTGGGATGTGCTGGGCGAAACGCTGGGGGCGGCCCTGTATATCGTGCTGGGCCGCATCTTCAGCGACCGGGTCATGGCGCTGGATGCGGTTTTGGGCGATTTCACTTGGATGATCATGGCGCTGGTGGCCGCGGCGGCGTTGGGGTGGGTGCTGTGGCGGTATTTGCGGAAATAGAAGGCAGGAGATAGGAGACAGGAGACAGGAGACAGGAGTCAGAAGACGCTACGGCTTGGTTTTTGCTTGAATGGTTTTCCAGCCTACCAGGGTCACTCGATTGTCTTTGAGCGCCTGCTGGAATGCGGGGCTGGTAATCACGTCGAAATCGCGCTGCCGCCAGGCGCTGCCGTAGTCCGGGTGGCCTCGGTGATGGCTTGCATCTCGGCATCGTCGTAGGCCAGGTGGACGATCAATTCGGTGAGGCCCGGCTTTTAGCGAGCGGACGAGGCCCAGGTAATACGACCCCCAATTCTCAGGGTTCACGTTGGTTGCCATCTCGATGGTGTCCGGCAGTATGTCGGTGTCCTTCAACAGCGCCAGCATGGGCCCAGTGCGCATGGCCAGGAAAGGCAGGCGGTACTCGCGCGCGACTTTCACGTAGGCGGGAAAGTAGGCCGGAATGAACAGCGTGCCCATGTGGCTATCCAGGTGCGTCGGGCGGATGCCAACTTTCATAGCCCGCTCGACTTGGGCGCGGATTTCCTTCTCGACCTCGGCGGCGGTGGCGTGCTTCACTACAAACGGAACATCCGGCCAAAGATTTCCGTCGGGACCGAGCAGGCCCGGCACTTCGTTTCAGGAGGCCACCGGCCCCCAGCGATAGCTGCGCCATTCGCTGGTTAGCGTCAAGTGCAGGCCGAGGTCGGCGTCCGGATGGGCCTTGGCATAGTCTGCCACCTCCGTCAGCCAGGGACAGGGGACCACACACCCACCTGCCTTGGAGTGCCTAACCCGGTGAGGATCTGGAACCTGCAGACGGACTTTACGGGTTGCGGTCGCGGCGTTCCCCAGGCCTTGCTATGCTTGACTTGGCGCCATGACCAAGTCCATCGATTCCCCCACCGGCCGGCTGCTGGCGGGGCTCGCGGTCACGCTGGCGGCGGTGGGCGTGTTCTCGTTTTACGCGCTACACCAGATCCGCGGCCTGGAGGATCTGCAGACGCGCACGGTGGATCGCAACCGCAAGGACTCGCTGCAATTGCTGCGCATTCAGAACGACCTGAACGAACTGGGCATCGCCATGCGGGACATGCTGTATGGCGACGAGCCCTACCCGCTGGCGGCTTGGAAAAAGCAGTTCGACAGTAGGCTCAACGATCTGGACGACGCGTTACGTCTGGAAGCGCAACTCGCTCCGGGCGCGCGCGAAGCCCAGCGGCAACGCTCCCTGGCCGAGTCGCTGGCGCAGTTCCGGACTTCCGCGGGGCGCATGTTCGAGGTGGCCGCGCAAAGCCACGCAGGCGACGACCGCGCGGCGCGCGAGACGATCCGCACTTCTCTCGAAGCCCAGCAGGGCGCCCTCACCGGCGCCGTGGCGCGACTGCTGGTGCAGAATAACGAGGCCGAGCAGGAGGCTGCCGCCCGCATCCAGGGAATTTATCTGGGGGTGGCGCGCGATGTGTATCTATTCCTGGCGGCCGTGCTGCTGGCGATTTTCGGCACCTCGCTCTACCTGATTCAATCCAACCGCCGGCTGTTCCAGCATTTGGCTACCGTATCGGAACACCGCAGCGATCTGGCGCGCAAGCTCATCACGGTGCAGGAAGAGACGCTGCACTCGCTTTCGCGCGAGTTGCACGACGAATTCGGCCAGGTGCTGACGGCCATCGGCGCGATGTTGCGCCGCGCCGAAAAGCGCTTGCCCGCCGATTCGCCATTCTGCGCGGACTTGCGCGAAGTGCGCGAAGTGGCCCAGGTCACGCTCGAAAAGACGCGCAACCTGTCGCAATTGATGCACCCCAGCGTGCTCGACGATGGCGGACTGGAGAAGGCCATCGACTGGTATTTGCCGGTATTCGAGAAGCAGACCGGAATTAAGGTACGATACGAGAAAAAGGGAGACGGCCCGGCGGTCACGGACCGGGTAGCCATTCATGTGTACCGGGTGCTGCAGGAGGCGCTGAACAATCTGGCGCGCCATTCGGGCTCGACACAGGCCGTGGTGCGGCTGGAGTTTCCGCCGGGACGGCTGAATCTGGAAGTGGAAGACCGCGGCGCCGGCATGCCCGAGCCGCGCAACGGCGGCGGGCGCAAGGGCATCGGCATGACCGCCATGCGCGAACGCGCCGAGTTGCTGGAGGGCACCTTTGAAGTGCTGCGTCCCGGCGAGGGCGGCACGCTGGTGCGGCTGGATGTTCCGTTGACGGATAGTTATGAGCAATGAAATCCCGGTACTGCTGGTGGACGACCATGGCCTGGTTCGGAAGGGCTTCCGGCGCATGCTGGAAGACGATCCCGAAATACGCGTGGTGGGCGAAGCCACCAACGGCCAGGAAGCCATAAAACTGGCGCAGCAACTGCATCCGCGCGTGATCGTGATGGACATGGCAATGCCCGGGTTGGATGGCGTACAAGCCACGCGCGAAATCCTGAAGAATGCGCCCAATACCGCGGTCCTCATTCTGAGTATGTATTCGGAGGAGAACTATGTGCGCAACGCTTTGGACGCCGGCGCGCGCGGGTATCTGCTGAAGGAGGCTTTAGACGTGGATCTGGCCGGCGCGATCAAAGATCTGGCGGCCGGAAAGACGGTGATCGGCCCTGGCGTGTTGACCCCCAAACGGGAGCCCGATCCGGATTACGAGCGCCTCACGCCTCGCGAGAAGCAGATTCTGGAGTTGATCGCCAAGGGGAATTCGAACAAGGAAATCGCGGCGATTCTCAGCCTGAGCGTGAATACGGTATCCGTGCACCGCGCCAATCTGATGTCCGCGCTGGGCATCCATCGCACCACGGAACTGGTGGTGTGGGCGGTCAAAAAAGGGCTGGTGCAACTGCCGTGAACCGCCGGGAGTTTTTGTGGGGCGCGCTGGCCCTGCCGCGCGCCGAGGCAGCGGACATCGGCTTCCGCTTCACCGATGTGACTTCCCCCGCCGGCATTCATTTCGTGCATAACAGCGGCGCGTTCGGAGAGAAGTATCTGCCGGAGACGCTGGGACCGGGCTGCGCCTTCCTGGACTACGACAACGACGGGTGGCAGGACATTCTGCTGATCGACGGCATGGACTGGCCGGGTCACGTGAAGCAGCGCAGCACCATGCGCCTGTACCGCAACAATCGCAACGGCACCTTCACGGATGTGACGCGCGCGGCCGGCCTGGATGTGGAGATGTACGGCATGGGCGTGGCGGTGGGGGACTTCAACAACGACGGTTTCCCGGACATCTACGTCACCTGCGTGGGGCAGAGCCGCCTATTTCAGAACACTGGCAAAGGACGGTTCCTGGACATTACCGAGCGCAGCGGGCTGGGCAGCCGGCTAGGCTTCAGCAGTTCGGCGCTGTGGTTCGATTACGACCGCGACGGACTGCTGGACCTGTTCGTTTGCAACTACGTAAAGTGGTCGCCCGCGCAGGATGTATTTTGCAGCATGGATGGCAAGCACAAATCGTACTGCACTCCGGAAGCCTATCGCGGCGCGACTTGCTGGCTGTTCCGCAATCGCGGCAACGGCACGTTCGAGGATGTCACGGCCACCAGCGGGATTTTCGACAGCAGTTCAAAGTCGCTGGGGGTGGCTATGCTGGACTACGATCAGGACGGCTGGATCGACCTGATGGTGGCCAACGACACGCAGCCGAATAAGCTCTATCGCAACCAGCGCGACGGGACGTTTCAAGACATCGCCGTAAAAGCCGGCGTGGCTTTCAGCGAGGACGGCAAGGCCCGCGCGGGCATGGGGGTGGATGCCGCCGATTACGACAATTCAGGCATCGCGGGGTTGGCGATTACGAATTTCGATAACGAGATGATCGGCTTTTACCGCGGCACCCGAGGCGGCTTGTACGTGGATCAGGCGGCGCGGTCGGACGTGGGCCGGCTGTCGCGGCGCAGCCTGGGTTTCGGCTGCTTCTTCTTCGACGCCGACCTGGACGGCCTGCTCGACCTACTGGTGGTGAACGGCCACATCGACCCGGGCATCCGCGAAACACGGCCCGAAACGGCGTACGCGCAGCCGCCGCACCTGTTCTTAAACAAAGGCAGCGCCGGATTCCAGGATGTGGCCGTGGCGTTGGGCGGCGGCTTCGCGGACCCCAAGGTAGGGCGCGGTGCGGCTTTCGGCGATTTCGACCGGGATGGCGATCTGGACGTTCTTATCACCACCAACCAGGGGCCCGTGCATTTGTACCGCAACGATCAGACCAACGGCCATCGCGCCATCCGCTTTCGGCTGGTGGGAACCAAGTCGAACCGCGACGGCATCGGCGCAACGGTGCGGGTGACCAGCGGCGGCGAAACCGGATCGCGGATGGTCAAGAGCGGCTCCAGCTATCTGTCGCAATCGGAGATGCCGGTGACGTTCGGGCTAGGCAAGCGCGATAGCGTTGAGCGCGCCGTGGTGTACTGGCCCAGCGGACAGGTACAGGAGTTCAAGAACCTGCGCGCCGGGCGCATGTATGAGTGTGTGGAGGGGAAAGGGCTTCGGGATACCGGCGGATTCTAGGCGCGAAAATTGCCGGGAACCACAGATGGACACAGATAAACACGGATAAGAAACCAAGCTTGGCCGCCGCTGGGTGGTTCCGTTAATTTAGGCGAGAATTGGCGGCGCTGTCCGCACTATTTCGATAGCGATCCCCGGAAAGCGAAGAAGCGGGTTCCTGCGCGAAGCACTGGAGCTTCAAACAGGAAAGCCCGGGATAGAGCCCGGGCCTTCGCTGGAAGCGGAAAGGAGGATCGAACATGATTCTCTTGCTGATAATTCGGCTTATGTTCTTTGGCCGGATCTCGGCGTTAATCGTTTGGACCCGTAAGGGTCCGCGGTAGACGCCGTGGCGGGATCGGCGGTAGCTCGCCGATCCCGTTATCAGCATCATAGCAGATTTGGCGCCACCAGCGTTTAATTTTTCAGGCGAGAATTGGCGGCGCTGTCCGCACTATTTCGATAGCGATCCACGGAAAGCGAAGAAGCGGGTTCCTGCGCGAAGCACTGGAGCTTCAAACAGGAAAGCCCGGGATACCGTCCCGGGCCTTCGCTGGAAGCGGAAAGGAGGATCTAACATGATTCTCTTGCTGATAATCCGGCTTATGTTTTTTGGCCGGATCTCGGCGTTGATCGTTTGGACCCGTAAGGGTCGGCGGTAGACGCCGTGGCGGGATCGGCGTCGCGCGCCGATCCCGTTATCAGCATCATAGCAGACTGGCGGTGCTGTCCGCCATGCGCGAAGCACCTGAGCTTTTAAAACAGGAAGGCGCGGGGTCGGGTCCCGGGCCTTCGCTGATTTCCCGTATGCGCAAGACACGGCTGGAGCGCCACTCCGAATTGCGGCGGTCTTGCAACTTTTCGGAGGCCGCGGGCGTCATATCTTTGCGGCTTATGGCAAGCGGAACGAGAAGTAGCGTGAAAAGCAAATACGAGGCTTATAGAAAGATACTAGAGAAGAAGGCGGAAGAAGTGCGGAGCAGCATGTCCGCCCAGAAAGCCGCGCAGGTGCTGGCGCGCGAGGAGCATCCGCACGACGAGGGCGACCTGAGCCAGCAAAGCCACGAGGAATGGATTTTCCTGAATCGCAACACCCTGGATATCAAGCTCCTGCGCGAAGTTCAGGACGCCCTGCGCCGCATCGAACAGGGCACCTACGGGGTCTGTTACGAGTGTGAAGAGCCCATCTCCGCCAAACGGCTGGATGCCGTGCCTTGGGCCAAGTTCTGCGTGTCCTGCCAAGAACGCATCGCCGCCGGTGCCGAGATGGGGAACGCCGAGGCTTTCCAGGAAGCCGACCGATGAATCTGTCCGACCTGCGCAAGGTCACGGTGAAGAAGCATCTGCGCATCCGTTTTCCTCTCTCGAACGGGATGGAATGCGTGGTTAACGAGCATGGCATCGCGCAGGTACCCGCTCTGCGCGCGGTTCCCGCCTTCAACCTGGAAGACGAACTGGTTAGCGTACAGGCTTTTGTAGTGGAACCTGCGGACGCCGGCGAAAAGGACAAAACCAAACCTAAACCCCGCAGTTACACGCGCGACGAGATGGCCGCGCTGGCCACGGCGGGCGCCGGAGCCGGGGCCGCGCACGACGAGCACGAGGATTGAATCCGGCCGCGGCCAGGCCCGTTGCGGCTTCGATATTTCCCGCCATCCCACCGGCGCCCTTGCACAACCCCACCTTTTGCGTGCGATAATTCCAGAAGTATGCAAAACATTCTGGCAGCAATATGTTTTTTGTTCGGACTGGCGATCGGGATGTTCCTGGCCTGGATATTCCTCCGGCCGGCGGCCCGCCAAGCCTACGAGCGCGCCAAAGGCGAGTGGGAGCCGGAGCGGGCTGTCCTGAACGAGCGGCTGCAGAACAAGGAGCAGCAATATAAAGACCTGCAGGCCGCCCTGGACGATGCCCGCCAGAAGCTCGCCGACACCTTCAAGGCGCTCTCGGCCGAGGCGCTGCAGAGCAACAACCAGGCGTTCCTGGACCTGGCCAAGACGACTCTGGAACGCACCCAGGAAACCGCCCGCGGCGATCTGGATTTGCGCCAGCAGGCCATTGCGGACCTGGTGCGGCCGGTCCACGAATCGCTCGCAAAAGTCGACGGCAAAATACAGGAGTTGGAGACCGCGCGCGCCGGCGCATATGCGGGACTGTCCGAGCAAGTCCGCGCGCTGCTCGAGGCTCAAGGCCAGCTCCGTTCCGAAACCGGCCGGCTGGCGACCGCCTTGCGCGCGCCCAGCGTACGCGGCCGATGGGGCGAAATCCAGCTCAAGCGCGTGGTCGAGATGGCGGGCATGTTGGAGCACTGCGATTTCTACTCCCAGCCCGTCGCCACCACCGAAGATGGGCGCCTGCGGCCCGACCTGCTGGTGCGGCTGCCGGGCGGCAAGAATATCGTGGTGGATGCCAAGACGCCGCTGGAAGCCTATCTGGCCGCCAGCGAGGCCACCGGCGACGATGCCCGCCGTACGCTGCTGCAGGATCACGCGCGCCAGGTGCGCGCCCACATCGCCGCGCTGGCGCGCAAGCAGTACTGGGAACAATTCGACCCCACGCCGGAGTTCGTGGTTCTGTTCCTGCCCGGCGAAAGCTTCTTTAGCGCCGCTCTGGAAAGCGATCCGTCGCTGATCGAAGCGGGCGCCGCGCTGCGCGTGATCCTGGCGACCCCTACCACCTTGATCGCGCTGCTGCTCGCGGTGGCCTATGGCTGGAGTCAGGAGAACATCGCGCAAAATGCCGCGGAGATCAGCCGCTTGGGCAAGGAACTTTATAAGCGGTTAGCCTACATGAGCGGCCACTGGGATCGGCTGGGCACGAGTCTGGCGCGCGCCGTGGAAGCGTACAACGAGGCGACCGGCTCCCTGGAATCGCGCGTGATCGTGACTGCCCGCAAATTCGAGGAGCTGGAGACCAGCCCGTTCGGCTTCGTGCTGGAGAGCCCCCAACCGATCGATATCCGGCCGCGCAGTCTGGCGGCGCTGGAGACTCCATCGGCGCCGGAAAGCGCGTAATATCCCTGCGGGGCAGGATGGCATCCCATAAGCGCTAAGTTAAACCAGGGCGAGTGTTTTTTTGACGGTGGTCGAGCGTCGGACAGGTCGCACGCACTGTGCCCACAGTCGGACGCCTTCGGCGGTCCCAAGCGCGTTCATCAGTCCTAGAGTCGGCGGGAGGGCTCTGGAGACGATCTCTTTCCGAGTGGTTCGCCAATCCGCCCGAAGCCCAACTTCGCCGAGCTGGACGCAGGGTCAAGACCGCGTCGCGGCGCAATGTCGGATGCAAACGACAACGTCCTTTATCATTCGCGACCTGAGTTGGCAAGCGGAAACGTTGGCGCCTGGACGACCCCCGATGGTAGACGCTGGGCGCAGGAGTTATCTCCGCGAACGCCGTTTTAAGGGGGACAAATGCGTTTATCAGTCCCGATCCGCCAAACCCGCTGACCTGCCATTTCACGCGGCCTCTGTCGCCTTGAGTTAGAATCAGTGCTCGGAGGAGTTATATCGTTGCGTGGCCCCCAGCGTGACGCGGATCATCGTCTCGCACCGCCGGAACTTCCGACCGCACGCGTCAGGAGTTGCGCGTGAGTGGAAGCCTGATCGACGCCTATATCAAGGCACTGTCGGAACTTGAAGAATCCGCCTTTCAGCGGGCAATCGTCCAGCGGCTGCTGGTAGCGCTGAACAATTTCCAGAGCGTTCCGACGTACCCCCAGGGCGATGGAGGGATCGATGGGCACTCCCATAAGGGCAATAGGGCATACTGCTGCTACGGGCTGAAATACGATGCCGCCAAAACCTCGTACCAGAGGTCGAAACAGATCGTGAAGAAGTTTTCTAGCGATCTACGGCGACTGTATGAACTTGAACCTAAGGGCAAGACGAGGTTAATTCATAAAGATAACGACGCCCTTTTGAGCATTTTCGGCGCCGCGCCTCCTCCATGCGAGAGAATCTGTCACGTATCCCTCATCGCGAACTGGTTTGAGAGCCACACGCCGCTCGGAACCATCAAGCAGAACGCGATCATTTATGCCGGCGTGAGCCAGTGTCGATGGATCACAGCAGAGGCTGACATCGTCCTCAAGGGGCCGAAGGAGTTCGCCGATCAATACGGCGCCGACGAATCCACGATGATGTGGCTCAAGCACCAGGAACTGTTAGCCACGCTCGACGCAGAGGCCCCGCTCATCGACGTCCCCGACGGACCGACCTTCGATACCAAAATGCAGGCTGCGGAGGCGCTATTGCCAGACGCCAAGGATGACGTAAAGCAGGTGGCTGAGAACCTCCGCGCCGATTGGCAGCGAGCCATCGCTTTCGAACGGCACTTGAGCGACCGACTCCCGCAGCTTCACGCTGCGCTAGAGCGCGGAAGAAGGAGGCTGCTTACGCGCGTCCTGACCCACGCGGCGAGCACACCATGGGAGGCGATCAACCGCGCTCAGGAGTTCGGTGAGTCGGTCTTCAAAGATGATTTCCAACAACCCTACGGTATGAGCATGGTACGTGACCTCGCCTCTGGTGAGGTCGCAAGACTCGTGGGAGGATGCCCGATCAACTGGAGGCCTAAGACGCCTAATGCCGACCAATAGCCCACTGGAGAGACTGGCCGCGCTGCTGGCTGCTTCGGGCGCGCAGCCGGACATAACGCCTGAACGGCTCGCGCCATCCACGGTGTACGACATTGAATACCGCGTTCTCATCGTCGCCATGGCGTTTCAGATTCATGCCGCATCGGACAAGTATTCGAGCCGACCAAGGATCCAGAGCCGTCGCCTGAAACTCCTTCAGTTCGTCGCTATGCGACCGTGGCTTGTGTCAGTTATCGGCGAATGGTCCCTGAGCCGCCACAACGCGCAGCGGTCACTCGATAGTGAGGAGGGGCTCAGGCGAGGCTTCATCAGCGACACTATGCACGACGACGTGCTGGATTTTCTGGTCGCGGCTCGTGCGCTGCGACGTGAAGAGCTGTATGTCGTTGCCGGGACGAATTCGTCGGTGATTTCCGACCTCTACTCCGGAGCGTTGGGGCCTTCGCTGTTCGGCGATGAGCTCACCGCCTTGCATCAGCTCAAGGCCATCGTCATCACCAACGAAATGCTGGAGGGCTGGTGATCAATATAGTCTCCATCGAGATTCGTGGGAAGTCCGAGGGCGGCGACTTCGCGGGCAGGCTGGAGTTCTTGCCGGGCCTCCAGGTCATTTCCGGCCCCAACTCCTTCGGGAAATCGCTCGCCGTCGAGTCGATCGCGTGGTGCCTCGGTCTCGAAATGATCTTCGGCCGTAAGGATAGCGATCCGACGTTTCTTCCCGAGGCTGTGCTTGAGGAACTGGATCTACCGAACGCGAAGAGCGTCCGCGTTATCTCTTCGGAAGCCCAGCTCACGATACGTCGCCAGGACGGCGAGGAACTCGAGCTGACCCGCGGAATCACTCACGATAGAAACAAGGTGCGCATTATCCGGCAAGCGGTCGGTGGGACGTCCCAGATGACCCTCCTCACTGGATCTGGGAGCATGGTCGACGAAGCGACCGGCTTTCAACGCTTCTTGTTCGAGTGGCTCAGCTGGCCGCCGAAGAAGACCACGACCTTCGAGGGCCCCGACGCCTATATCTACTTGGAGAATCTCGCTCCCCTCTTCTATATCGAGCAAACGGAGGGGTGGACGGAGATTCAGGCGCGCCAGATCGGCCGGTACGGCCAGCAGCAGATCCGTGAGCTTTCTGTCGAGTACCTCCTAGGGGCTCTGGACGCGGTTGACGAGAGGGTTATGCGCCAGCGCGCGGCGACGCTTGAGAGCACGCTTCGTGCCACAGCTCGTGGTCTCGCGGAGCGCGCGAACCAGATTTTTCTTAAACAGGGCTGGGCCGTGGATTGGTCCGGCGGTGGTTCGGTGAAAGAGATCGAGGCGCGATGGTCGAGCCAGACACTGCAGGATGTACTCCAAAGAGACGCCAACGTCGATATAGCAAAGCTACGAGCTATCGCCGGCGAGCACGTCATCGCACTCCGACGGATTCTGACCGAGGACCCGGTCGATCCATCCAACATGTCGGCCGCTTCATCCGCCTCACAGCTCGTTGTCGATCTCAAACAGCGTCGCCACAAACTGAATTCTGAACTCAGAACTTTACGGGGGCAGTATTCGGATAGCGAACATCTTCTCGAGAGTCTCGTACACCGGATCCGCACGGCCACGGATGTGCATCGCTTGAAAACCACCGGCGTCGGTCGCCTGTCTCATCTCGAATGTCCCACGTGTCACCGCGAACTCGACATGAACGCCTTCCACTTGACCGAGCAAACGGCTCCCGAAGTCGAGGCGCATATCGAAGCCCTAAGACGTGACCGCGCACTGATCCGCCAAACGCTAAACGCGATCGGGACGACTATCCGAGCGACGGACGCTGAGGTCGCCAAGCTTGACGGCGAGCTTCACAACCCAACGAGCCCTCGAAGACGTTTCTGCTTCGGTTGGACCGGTTCGCGAACAGATCGTTCACGCAGCAGCGAACCTCGCCGCTCAGGAACGATTGATTGAGAAGCTCGATGCGACGGCTGCGGAGGTCAAGGAGCTTCAGACGGCAATCGATGCGTGGCTCAACGACGCCAAGGCCGGGCGGATGCAGAGTGGCGCCGGTACCGACATCGAGCATCGGATATCCGTGTTCAACAAGGCGCTTGGGCAATACCTCCTCGCCTTAGGCCACAGTGCCGCCGTAAGTCGCGGGGTGGACACGCTCCGAATGGATCAGGGGCAGTACGAACCCTATCTAGGCTACCGACGGCTTCGAGCGCTTGGATCCGGCAGCGACCCAGCGCGGCTTGTCGGGGCGTATTCGCTGGCGCTAGCAGCGGCGTCCGCGACGTTGAACGGGCTCCATCCGGGCGTCGTCATACTCGATGAACCATTGCAGCAGAACCCCGACACCACACACATCGCGTTATTCCTCAACTTTCTCAGCAAGAGCCTCGCTAAGGAGGCTAGTTTTCAGACGCTCGTCTTTACCTTCCTTAACGAGAGCCAAGTGCAGAATCTCAGAGAAAGCGGAACGACTGTGGTTACGTTGGAAGGACACCTACTCGGTCCAGTCTCCAAAGCAAAGGAAGCGGAGGCCGAGACATAGGCACTTGGGCGGCGAGCACGGCTTCGACCCACAGGACTTCTATTCAGTCCGAGTGAGCACCGCAACGTTTACGCCCTAAATGTTCCGTCGCCAACGCGAAGAAGCGGCGAGGACCGATTAGTACCGACAAGTCGGCCGTTGTCCCACAATCAGCGCGCTGTGTCTGCAACAGCGCCTTGTGCCCTCTGGACCGGCACTCGCGCCGACGCCAGCTTTCTCTAATACCCATCCCCCAGTCACCAATTTCAAAATCCCCACATCCCCCTGAAAACAAAGTAAAATCACCCCTCCCCACCCGCCGCCCCGCCAATTCGCATGCTACTGTCTTAATCGAGTATGTCACGCCACACCAAATCCGGATCGCCTTCCCTCTCGCCGGTTCAACAGAGCGTCGCCGACGCCCTCGGATCCGGCTCTACCATCAGCGGCGCAGCCGAAGACTTCGAAGTCAGCCGCGTCACCATCTATCAGTGGATCAAGACCCGCAAGGATTTCGCCGCGGCCATCCAACAAGCCCGCGCCGAATTCGTCCTCTCCCGCCGGGACGACCTCCAGTATCTGAGCGACCGCGCCCTCGAAAGTGTCAGCGCCATCCTCGACAACCCCGCCACGCCCTCCGGCGTCCTGCTGCGAGCCGCCATGTTCATCCTACAGCGCCCCCAGCCCAAGACCGGCTGGTGTATGCCTGAACCAGTGCCCGAACCGGGCCGGGAAAAGCTCTTCGACTCGGTTCTCCTCGAACATGACTACGATAGCCTCCCCTGTCTGCAAGACCCTGCCGCCGGGGACCCCGCATCAGCCGATCCGGAACCCCCACCCCCTTCGGAATCAACGGCCGGCCCCACTGACTTTACAAAATCTTACACATTTACAAAAAACTCCGATGTAAACTCCCCTGCCCATCGCCAAACAGGGCTGCAATCCTGCCCCGTGCCGCCCGCCGTCGCCGAAGCCCGCGAGCAGCACCTATCCCACCTTGAGGATTTGGAGCAGCTCAAAACCTTCGACATAAACCACCTGACCGCCGAAGACGAGGAACTAATAGCTCACGCTAAGGCCAGGGAAAAGGCAAAGGCTAACGAGTAGGTGGGGCAGGATGGCATCCCGGATGGTATCCTGCGCGCCGATTGGGAATCGGCGCAAATTGGGCCGATTAACAATCGGCCCGCAGGTTGTCAACCTGCCCCACAACCACGCGCGGGATGCCGGCCAGGTCGGGCACGGTTTCCAGGTTCCGCCAATGGCCGGTGAACATGGCGGCGACCCGGTCGCGGAGGTTGAATCCGAGTTCCATGACGATCCATCCGCCGGGGCGCAGGACGCGCTCGGCATCGCGCACCAGGCGCGCATAGATTTCCACGCCAGTGGGTCCGGCGAAAAGCGCTTCTGGCGGCTCCCAATCGCGCACTTCGCGCTGGAGACCGGCCTGGTCGCCCAGCGGGACATAAGGCGGATTGGAAACGATCAGGTCCATGGACCCGTCGGCGAAGGCGGACAGCAGGTCGCATGCGACAAACGAGACTGGCGCGTCCAGGCGCTGGGCGTTCCCGGCGGCCACGCGGATGGCTGCCGGCGAGATATCGGCGGCCCATACCGAGGCGCCCGTTTCCAGGCGCAGCGTGACGGCCAGATTGCCGGAGCCGCAACCTACGTCCAGAAGCCGCGCGGGATGCGGCGCCAGCCGCAAGGCGGTCTCCACGACATGCTCGGTTTCGGGGCGCGGGATCAGCACGTCCGGCGTCACGCGGAATTCGCGCCCGTAGAACTCCTGGCGGCCGGTGATGTACTGCGTGGGTTTGCCCTGCATGCGCTCGTGCAGGTAGCGGCCGTAGTGCAACCATTCGTTCTCCGAGAGTTCGTGCTCGGGATGGCCGAATAGATAGGCGCGATCGCGATGCAAGGCATGCGCCAGCAGCACTTCGGCGGTGAGCCGCGCCACGCCGACCGCGGCGTCATCCAGAAGCTGAGCGCCCTGGAGCAACGCGGTGCGAACGGTCATGCCGGTTACGCCGCGACTCCGCCCGGTTCGCCATCCTGCTTGAGCTTCTCGGCCTGGTAGTAAGTGGTCAGCGCTTCGATAATGGGGTCCAGACGGCCTTCCATGACCACGTCCAATTGGTGCAGCGTGAGGCCGATGCGGTGATCGGTGACGCGGTTTTGCGGGAAGTTGTAGGTGCGGATCTTCTCGCTGCGGTCGCCGGTGCCCACCATGCTGCGGCGCTCCGCGCCAAGCTGCGCCTGCTGCTTTTCGAGCTCGATCTCGTAGAGCCGGGAACGCAACACGCGCTCGGCTTTGGCGCGGTTCTTGATCTGCGATTTTTCGTCCTGGCAGGAGACGATCAGGCCGGTGGGCAGGTGCGTGATGCGCACCGCCGAGTAGGTTGTATTCACCGACTGGCCGCCCGGACCGGAGGAGCAGAACGTATCGATCCGAATATCCTTCGGATCGAGCTTCACTTCGACCTCGTCGGCTTCGGGCAGCACCGCTACGGTAATGGCCGAAGTATGCACGCGGCCTTGCTGCTCGGTGACCGGCACGCGCTGCACGCGATGCACGCCGCTTTCGTATTTGAGCTTGCTGAAGACGCGGTCGCCGCTGACCAGCGCGATGACTTCCTTCAAGCCGCCGGCCGCCGATTCGCTGGCGGAGGTGACCTCAATGCGCCAGCGCTGCGTTTCGGCGTAGCGCGAGTACATGCGGAACACCTCCGCGGCGAACAGGGTGGCTTCGTCGCCGCCGGTGCCGGCGCGGATTTCGAGCACCACGTTCTTATCGTCGTTGGGATCCTTGGGCAGCAGCAGGATCTTGATTTCCGCCTCGATGCGCGCCAGTTCCGGTTCCAGGCGCGCGGCTTCGTCGGCGGCCATCTGGCGCAGATCGGGGTCCTGCTCCTGCAACATGCCGCGCGCCTGATCCAGCTCGCCGGCGGCCTTTTTCCATTCGCGATACTTGTCCACAACTTCAGCGATATCGCTGCGCGCCTTGGCGGCTTTGCGATACTCGGCGGCGCCGGCGATCAGCGCGGGATCCGCCAGTTGTCGCGTGAGGTCGTCGAAGCGCACTTCGATCTGCTGCAGCCTGGGAACGAATTGCATGGAGGTTAAGCCACTTCAGGCAATGACCAGTTCGCCGCCCTGGGACTCTTCCAGCGTCATGGCGCCCTCGAGCGCGTGTATGGCTACGGTGGCCTGCTCGTCGGACGGCGGTTTGGTGGTGATGCGCTGGAGCCACAGTCCGGGCGCGGTGAGGGTGGCCAGGAACGACCCGCGGCGCTTGGCGGCGAAGCGGATCAACTCATAACTGATGCCAGCGATGAATGGCACCAAGATTACGCGGCTAAGCAGTTTCGCGCCGAAGCCGGAGAATGGAATCGCCGTGTAAACGACCATGGAGACGACCATCACCACCATCAGGAAACTGGTGCCGCAGCGCGGATGGTAGGTGGTGAACTCCTGCGCGTTTTGGACGTTCACGGGTTTTCCGGATTCGTAGTTGAACACGACCTTGTGTTCGGCGCCGTGATACTCGAAGACGCGGTGGATGTCTTTGAGACGCGAAACCAGGAACAGAAACGCCAGGAAGATGGCGATGCGAATGAATCCGTCGGTGGCGTTGAAGGCGATGCGGCCTTTCAGGACCGGGTACCATTTCCCGAGCGCGGTGACGGCGTACAACGGTACGAACTTGTAAAGAAAGATGAAAAATGCGAAGGAGACGGCCAGGTTCACGCCGATGGCCCAACTGGAGATTTCCTTGGTTTCAGCCCGCGGCGTCTTGTCCTCAAAGGCGTTGGCCGAGAACTTGAGCGCCCGCAGACCCAGCGACATGGCTTGATAGAGGGTACCGATGCCGCGCAGGATCGGGTATTTGAAGATGCGGTACTGCTCGCACATGCGGGCCAGCGGCTTTTCCTCGGTCACGATCTCGCCGTTCGGCTTGCGGACGGCCACGCAGTAGCTGTGCGGGGCGCGCATCATGACGCCCTCGATAACGGCCTGGCCGCCGACCAGGGTTTCCTCGCCGCTTTCGAGGATGGGCATCATTTGAATATGCGTGAAAAGACGAAAAAAGGTACGTAGCGACACAATTCCTCTCTGTGGGACGTTTCCTATTATAGCGGATTTACCCGATTGGGCGACGTTGCCATCCGGCTATGGGTACCAAGCCTCATAATACCCTGTACTTACGGGTGCCGCCGGTGTGGGGCAGGATGGTATCCTGCGCGCCGATTGGGAATCGGCGCAAATTGGGCCGATTAACAATCGGCCCGCAGGTTGCCAACCTGCCCCACAGGCAACCGTTGCAACTTGTTTTGCGTCTAAATCACGGACTGCAATCATTTTATGCGGCGCTTCGTAGTATTTACCATCTTGTGCGCGGCGGTGTTGCCCTGCGCGCGCGGTCAGGGCGCAGCCGGGAATGCGATCACAGGGATGGGATACTCGTATTCGCCGGCCACCGTGGCTCCCGGACAATTGATTACGGTGTTCGTGGCGGGGAATGTTCAGGGCGATATCGGCGCCACCGTCCAGGGCCTCTCAGCGCCGGTATTGGGAGTGCGCCCGCCGTCGGGCTGCTCAACCCAAACGATCTGTTCCTCCGTGACGGGCGTCACTATCCAGATTCCTTACGAGTTGGGGCCGGCGTGCCTCTTCACCAACCCGGCGTGCGACCTCTCGATTTTGACGCAATTAATCGTAACGGCAAACGGCGTTGCCGGAGCGCCCATCGACGTGACTCCGCTGCCCGATCAGGTTCACATTTTGACTGCTTGTGACACGGTGGTCCCCGGCGGGAGCGGAACTGCGCCGTTCGACCAGGTGCCCTGCGCCCACCTGGTGACGCACGCGGACGGGTCTTTGGTGACGGCGGGGAGTCCCGCACAGGGCGGCGAGGAGGTGGTCGCCTATGCAGTCGGGCTTGGCTTGACCACCCCGCTGGTTAAGACCGGCCAGGCGGCGGCGACCGCGACGCCGACGTACGAAGCTTTCAGCCTCGATTTCAATTTCCGGCCGAACGCGCTGGCGACGCAACCGACGCTGCCTGACGTGGAAAGCTGCTGTGCGCCAACGCCGGTGCTTCCCGCACCGCTTTATTCCGGCCTCGTACCGGGGTACGCCGGACTGTACCAGATCAACTTCGTCGTGCCGCCGCCGCCCGAGGGCGTGCAGGCGTGCTCCGGCGCGGTGCATTCCAACTTGACGGTCAGCGTGGGCGGGCAAACTTCGTTTGATGGCGCAGGCATCTGCGTCGCGCCGTAGGAGGCCGAGTTTCGCTCGGCTAGGCAGCGCATGGCGCCGCCCCACTGAAGGGCCACACAGTTTCCTGCGATTTTTCCGGTATCCAGGCACTACTTCCTTATCGGATGGACACCCTGGATGCCTGGATTGCCGCATGGCTGGTGCCGCTTGCGGCATACGTCCTGGTAAGCGGCTTGGACGATCTGCTCTTGGATGCGGCGTTCGTGTATCGATGGGTGGCGTTCCACTGGTTTGGCCGCCCCTGGTTTCCGTGGCCCACATCGGCGGAAGTGGATGCGGCGCCGCGCCGGCGAATCGCCATATTCGTACCGTTATGGCATGAACATGCCGTAATCGGCAGCATGCTGGAGCGAAACATGCCGGCCACCATGTACCATGCGGCGGAGTTCTTCGTGGGCGCGTACCCCAACGATCGGGAAACTGTAGGCGCCGTACGGGACGCGGCGCGCAAATTTCCGCGGGTGCACCTGGCGCTGTGCCCTCACGACGGTCCCACATCCAAGGCCGACTGCCTGAACTGGATCTATCAGCGGATGCTGGCGCACGAGGAGCGGCACGGCGTGCGCTTCGACATGCTGGTGACGCACGATGCGGAGGACGTGATCCACCCGGAATCGCTGCGCTGGATCAATTACTTCGCCGGAAGCCACGACATGGTACAGGTGCCCGTGCTGCCGCTGGCCACGCCTCCGCGGCAATGGGTACACGGCTTGTACTGCGACGAATTCGCCGAGTTTCAAACCAAAGACATCCCGGTGCGGCAGATGTGGGGCGGCTTTCTGCCGGGCAACGGCGTGGGCACGGGTTTCTCGCGGACGGTGCTGGAGAAGCTGGCTGGCGCGCACTCCAACCGCATGTTCGATCCGGAGTGCCTCACGGAAGACTACGAAAACGGCTGGCGCATCCACGCCATGGGCTGCCCGCAGGTATTCGTGCCCCTGCGGCGCGAAGGCGCCGGCCTGCTGGCGACGCGCGAATACTTCCCGCACACCTTTCGCACGGCGGCGCGGCAGCGCGCGCGCTGGGTGATGGGGATCGTGCTGCAATCCTGGGAACGCCGCGGGTGGCGGGCTCCCGCGCGGCAACTCTACTGGCTCTGGCGCGACCGCAAAGGCGTGGCCGGGAATCTGCTGGCGCCGGTGCTGAATCTGCTGTTCGTTTATGGGGCGGCGACGTGGGGAGAGAGTGAGATCGCGGGCCGCCCTTGGCTGTTCGGAGTGCATCATCCGGCCCTGAGGTGGCTTTTCTCGGCGACCTTCGCGCTGTCGGGCTTTCAGATGGGCGTGCGCGCGCTGTGTTCGCGGCGCATTTACGGGTGGCGTTTCGCGATGGGCGTGCCGGTGCGCGCGCTGGTGGGAAACTGGCTGAATTGCGCGGCCACCATGCGGGCGCTGGGGCTTTATGGCAGCGCCAAGCTGCGCGGGCTTCCGCTGGTCTGGATCAAGACCGAGCACGCCTATCCCAACCCGGCGGCGCTGGATACGGAAATTCGTCCGCTGGGCCAGATCCTGGTGGGATCGCAGTTCGTGATGCAGGCCGACGTGGACGAGGCGCTGGCGTCCAAGGCCACGGGCGAGCGCATTGGCGAATATCTGGTGCGCCGCGGCAAACTAAGCGAGATGGATGTGTACCTGGCGCTGAGCCTGCAGCAGAACCTGCCGCTGGGCAAGCCCACACCAGCGGAGATCTCCGAACCGGCCACGCGCGCCGTGCCCGCGGAGGTCTCGCGGCGGTGGCGGGTGCTGCCTTTCCGGGTGGTGGCGGGACAGTTGTTCGTGGCGGGGCCGGAGCTGCCCTGCGACGAGATGACGCGGGATTTGCAGCGGTTCTCGAAGATGGAAGTGCGGTTTCATTTGGTGACGCCGACGGAGTTTGAGGAGTTGGCGCGGGTGTATCTGAAGTAAAACAGAAGTCAGGAGACAGAAGAGAGAAGACAGAAGTCAGAAGTCAGAAGACAGAATCGCGCATTCTGACTCCTGACTTCTTTCTCCCGCCCGCTACGAGCAAAACACGGCGACGCTGGTCACCGTCCGGTATCCCATGCGCTGGTATAAGTCGAAGCCCTGCGGGGTGGATTGCAGGATGGTCCGCGAGAGGCCATGTTGCTGGCGCGCCTGCTCGAGCGCATGGCGCATAACAGCCTCGCCGTAGCCGCCGCGACGGCGGGCCGGCAAGGTAGCCACGTTGTAGACACCCACGACGCCGCCGCCGATGACGGTTGCCGCGGTGGAAACCGGCTCGCCGTCCACGTATCCGACATAGGCGGCGAAATCGTTCCAGACACCGTGGTTGTCGAAGACCTCGCAAAACCAAGCCAGCGGCACGTTGAAGCACGTCGAGCCGATCGCGCAGAAAGCGTCCTTGACCGGGCCATCGCACACCCGCCGCAAATCCATCCTGGGAAGCTGGCGTAGAGGAGGCAGCACGTCTTCGGCGAGCATGCCGGGCAGTTCCACGGCCTGGTAGAGATTGCGCTTGCGGAGAAGCGACGGGAGGCGGCGCCCGGTACGGCCGTCCAGCCAGCCTTGGCAGATCCAATAGGCCCAGCGCTGCCCGCGGGCCGCAAAGTGAACGGCTGCCTGCGCCGCGCGCAGATCCATCTGTCCTTCGGAAACAACCGGCGCGGAAAGAAAGGCCGCGTTGAACATCTGGAAGGCGACGCCCGCCGAGGCGATGGATACGCCCTCCATTTCTTGCAGTTCGCCTGCGGAACGATGCGCGGCGACGACGCGGAAAGACTCGCGCAGATTGGCCGCGACGGAAAGGAAATCCATGCAATTCTAGTATCCCAGAAGACAGAAGTCAGGAGACAGAAGACAGAAGACGGAAGCCAGCAGCCGGCCCCCGTCTGTGGCTTAATGGATGTTGGTCCAATCGCTAGAGGAGCGGCAGCGTCCCACGCACGTGCGGTATTGGGTGGTGGTGTTCGCGGTGGCGCTGGCCGTGGTCACCTACATCGACCGGGTTTGCATCTCGTTCGCGGCGCCCGCCATCCGCGCGGACCTGCATTTGTCGCAGGTGCAGATGGGCTACGCATTCTCCGCTTTTGCGTGGGCCTATGCTCTGTTTGAAATACCGGGCGGATTTCTGGGCGACTGGATGGGCGCGCGCCGCGTATTGCTGCGGATCGTGCTGTGGTGGTCGTTCTTCACGGCGGCGACCGGATGGGCATGGAACTTCGTCTCGCTGGCGGTGACGCGTTCCCTGTTCGGCGCGGGGGAAGCCGGCTGCTTCCCTAATCTGACCAAGACCTTCACCATCTGGCTGCCGCATCACGAGCGCGTACGCGCGCAGGGCATCATGTGGCTGAGCGCGCGCTGGGGCGGCGCGTTCACTCCGCCGCTGGTGTACCTCGCCTTCCAGGTGATGTCCTGGCGGCACGCGTTCGAGCTTTTCGGCTGCATCGGACTGATCTGGGCCATCCTTTTCTATGCGTGGTATCGCGATCACCCGCGCGACAACCACAGTCTGAATGAGGCGGAGCGGCGACTGCTGGCGCCCAATGAGGCGCTGGCATCCGGCCACGCGCGAGTTCCGTGGCGAAAGTTCGCCGCCTCGCCGCAAGTCTGGCTGCTGTGCGGACAATACTTCTGCTCCTCCTACGGCTGGTATTTCTACATCACGTGGCTGCCTACCTATTTGAAGGAAGCGCGCGGGCTGAATCTGGGCGCCAGCGCCATACTCGGCATCCTGCCGCTATTTCTGGGCGGGCTCGGCTCGGCGGTGAGCGGGTTCATCGCCGCGCCCTTGACGCGCCTCACCGGTAGCATGTTGAAGACCCGCCGCCTGCTGGCGTATGTTGGCTTCAGCGGTGCGAGCATTCTGCTGGTGGTTTCGACGCGCATGCACGAACCGGTGCCGGCCATGATCGCCATGGGACTGGCCAGCTTCAGCAACGACCTGGTGATGCCCGGCTCGTGGGGCGCCTGCATGGATGTCGGCGGCAGGTACGCGGGCACGCTGTCAGGAGCCATGAATATGATGGGGAACCTGGGCGGCGCGGCCTCTCCCACCGTCATCGGATACATGCTCCGGGCAACCAACAATAACTGGGATCTGACGTTTTACGTGTCGGCGGCGGTCTATGCGATCGCCCTTATACTGTGGCGCTTCCTTGACCCGGTTACGCCGCTGGAGTGAAGTAGGACGGGCCTCCTGGCCTGTCCGCCTGTCACCATTGTGCGGGAATGCGCCTGCGCGTTTGCGGAGTGGTGTTCAAGATCGCACCTTGACCGAGGCAACAGCCGACTGAAAGCCGTCCCCAGAGGGGACCCCAGGGCAGGATTGCCCGCCCTCCAAGGGCGCTAATAGAGCCCGTGCGTGCGTATGTAGTCGAGCACCGCGGCGGGAACTTCCACGCGATCGTCGCCGGCGGCCAGCCTGCGACGGATTTCGGAAGACGAAACCGGCAGGTCCACGGTTTCCAGGCGGTGTACGGCGGCCGCCGGTGGTATATCGTAACGGTGGCCCGGCCGGCTGACCACAATGAATTCCACCGCCCGGACTACATCCTGCCAGCGGCGCCAACTCTCGATCTCCGCGAAGGCATCCGCGCCGATCACAAAGAACAACTGGTCGTCCGGCTCTAGGCGCGCGCGCACCTTCTCGATGGTATCGATCGAGTAGCTGCTGGCGGTTCCCTGCTCCAGGCGGGAGGCCTCCAGCTTGGGCTCGTTACGGCAGGCCAGCTCGACCATCGCCAGGCGGTCGGCATACGGCGCGTGGGTGACGCCATGCTTGTGCGGCGGCCTTTCGGCGGGTACCAGCCAGACGCGATCCAGTTGAAAGCGCGCGACGGCTTCGCGCGCCACCGCCAGATGGGCATTGTGAATGGGATCGAAGGTGCCGCCGAAGATCGCCAGTCTCAAGGTGGGCCGGCGTCCTTAGGGCAGAAGCTTGATGCGCACGTTGCGGAAGTAGACTTCCATGGGCGGACCGCGATGCAACTGAAAGGCGATGATGCCTTCCAGGCGCGCCGAATCGTGCAGGTCGGCGGTCACCAGGCCGTTGAGCGTCAGCTTGATGTGGTCGCCATCGCAGAGAATCTCGTAGTCGTTCCAGTCCTTGAGCTTGACTACCTTTTCGGCCTTGCCCTTCCAGCCATCCACCAGCGTGCCGCGGCCTTTTTCCTCATAGATGTTGCCCCAGTAATTATCTTCGGCGGCGTCCGCCTGGTATCCGCGCACGACCCAATTGGCGAGCGCTTCACTGCGGAATTGAATGCCGCTGTTGTGATTGCGCAGCTTCATTTCCGCGCGCAGGATGAAGTTGCGGTAGGGTTGCTTGCTAATGAGGAACGAATTGTCGGTCATCGTGACGCCTTCGGTGTGGCCCACGATCATGCCGTCGCGCACGCTCCACATGCGCGGATCGCCGTCCCAACCATCCAGGTTCTTGCTGTTGAACAGCGGCTTAAAACCATCCTGCGCGAAGGCGGCGGCCGAGAAGGCCAGCAACAGCAGCATGCGCTTCATGGTTAGCTCCTTTCGATCTTGACGGAGTTGACGCGCACTTCCTTGAGCGGCCGGTCCTGGCTGTTGCGCGGCAATTCGGAGATTTTCTTCACTACGTTGAAGCCTTCGATCACTTCGCCGAAAATGCTGTGTTTGTCGTCCAGCCAGGGCGTGGCGGCGACGGTGACGAAGAACTGGCTGCCGTTGGTATTGGGGCCGGCGTTGGCCATGGAGAGAAAGCCGTGTTTGGTGTGCTTCAGCGTGGGGTGAAATTCGTCGGCGAACTTGTAGCCCGGACCGCCGCGCCCGGTGCCTTCGGGATCGCCTCCCTGGATCATGAAATCGGGAATCACGCGGTGGAAGACGGTGCCGTCGTAGAAGGGCTTGCCGGTCTTCGTGCCTTCGGCGAGCGAGACGAAGTTCTCCACCGTGCGGGGGGCTTTGTCGGCGAAGAGCTTGACTTTGAACTGGCCCTCGGTGGTGTCGAAGAGGGCGTAGGTTTCGTTGGGCATGTTCGGATTGTAGCAAGGCGGCACGGGCGTAAGCCTACCCAGGCCGCATCGCTCTACCGGTTATTCGTATCTCAGCGCTTCCACCGGATCGACTTTCGCCGCCCGGCGCGTAGGCGCCCAACACGCCAACAGCGCGACGCCGGCGAATAACAATGCCACGCCGATCAACGTGGCCGGATCGGTAGGCTCCACTTCAAACAGAAAAGACCGGAGCACGCGCGACAAGACCAGTGCGGCGGCCAGACCCGCGATCACGCCTCCCGCGATCAGCCGAAACCCCTCCGCGAAAATCAGGTTCCGGATGTCGTGCTGCTGAGCGCCGATCGCCGAGCGGATGGCGAGTTCGCGGCGGCGGGAGGCCACCGACAGCGAGAGCACGCCATAGATACCGACCAGGGTCAGCACGCTGCCCACCAGCGCAAAGCCGGCCAGCAACTGCATTGCGAACGCGCGGGGCGCCAGCGAATCGCCGCGGATCTGTTCCAGCGTCCGCATGTTCTCGACGGCGACGGTGGGATCGACGGAGCGCAGCTCGCGCTGGACGGCGGCCATCACCGAGCGCGGGTCGGCCGCCGTTCGGATAACCAGATGCTTCGAAAATGCACCCGCCTGCCACAGCGAAAGATAGATCTCGGGATCCGCCGCGCGCGTCAGATCGTCTGTGCGGCCATTGGCTACTACACCGACGATTTCCGTGGGAGGGTCCTTCCGGCTGCCCAGCCAGAGCTTCTTCCCGACAGCATGGGCGTGCGGAAAATAGCGATCCGCCAGGGCTTGGTTGACCACGGCCACATTGGGCGCGTTGCGGATATCGGTGGTACGGAAGCTCCGTCCATCCAAGATCGGTAGCCCCAGCAGCTTGAAGTAGTCCTCGGTGACGGACCGCAGCGGGAGAGCGATGCGGTCGCTTTCTTTGCTGGCCGCGGGTTGCCCCTCGATATCCAGCGTCGCGGGCCAATTGTTGCCGGTGAGCGGCACACCCCAGGCAAAGGCGGCATACTGCACGCCGGGGAGCGCGGATACCCGCTCCAAAGCCCGGTGATGAAAATCGGCCCATTTACCCTGCACCGCCGTTACGCTCATGGTCAATATACGCGAGATGTTATATCCCGTTTGCACGTTCGAGATATTCATCATGGTGCGAATCAGGAGGCCAGCGCCCACCAGCAACGCCAGTGTCAGCGCCGTCTGCACCAGCGTTACGCCGCGGAGCAACCGGCGTTCCGCCCGTCCGGCACTGCTTTTCGGACCAGCGCTTTTCAGCACTTCCATGGGGTCGAGCCGGGAGGCGCGCAGGGCGGGGAAGAGCCCGGCCAACAGCGCGGCAAAGACGGCCGAAACCAGACCAAAGGCCAGCACCGGCCAGCCCGTACCGACTGCGTCCAGACGCGGGATCGCGTGTCCGCCAATCACCTTGAACAACTTGACCGCTCCCAGCGCCAGGCCCACGCCCAGCGCCCCGCCCAGAAGAGCCAGCAGCAGGCTCTCCGTGGATACTTGCCGGAACAGTGCAACCCGGCCTACACCGAGGGCGCTGCGCACCGCATACTCCTGCTGCCGTTGCAGCCCGCGCACCAGCAACAGGGCCGCGGCATTCCCGCAGGCGATCAAGAGCACCAGCGCGGCCGCGCCCAGCAGGGGCAGCAGAATGCGGCGGCCGTCGCGATTCATTTCATCAGTCAGCGAATGCACCTCAGGGGTGAAGCCTTCAAAGTCGTGCTCGGCTTGCGCCTGTCTGGCGGTAACTACCTTGAGTTCGCTTTGCGCTTGCGCCAGCGTGATCCCGTCCCGCAACCGCCCCACTACGTTCCAGAAAGGCGCTTTCAGCTCCTCCGGTTTGGAAGGCGCCGGAACCCAAAAATCGACCAGCGCGTTCACGTTGTAGTTGGGCTCTTGCGCGGTGGTCGGCGAGGGAAGAAAACGGACGCCGGGGGGCATGACCCCGATAACGGTGGGAGGCGCTTCCTGGCGGCTCATGCGGATTTTCTTACCGAGGATGTGCGGATCGCCATTGAACTTGCGTTGCCACAAGCCGTACCCGAGGACGATCACCGGGTCCGCCTTAGTCCCGGTTTCGGATTCCAGAAACGTGCGCCCCATCAGGGGTTGGAGTCCGAGCACGTGGAAATACTCTCTGGTGACCCACATCCCCTCCATCGATACGCTGCCATCGGACAAGACCAGGAAGTTGAAGGACCAGTCATATGCGGCGATGGCTTCAAACGACTTCGCGTGGTTTTGCCACTCCAGCCATTGCGCGGCGGCCCAGCCGCGCGGATGCGCCATCTGGCGGCCGTCGGTGCGCGCCGCCGGAATCAGCACCAGGCGCTGCGGTTGCCGATAGGGCGGCGGGGTCAGGAGGACGCCTCGAATCAAGCTGAAAACGGCCGATGTCGCGCCAATGCCCAGCGCCAGCGTGAGCACGGCAATCAAGGTGAAACCGGGCTGCTTACGCAGCATCCGCAGGCCAAGGCGCAGATCTTGAAGCATTTGGTGATCCTCCGCTAACACCCTTTGACGAATGGAACATGGAATTCGTTGGCAATCCCTAACCTTGCAAACACTCAGACGTCTCTATATTATGAAGTCTGAGTATGCCTAGGACCGATTCTCTACAAGGATCCCTCGATCTGCTGGTTTTGAAGATCCTTTCACGGCGGCCGCCACTGCACGGCTACGCCCTCATGACGGCCATCAAGGACTGGTCCGGCGAGGTGCTGCGCGCCGAGGAAGGTTCGCTCTATCCGGCGCTGCACCGGATGGAGGAAGCCGGTTGGATTCGCGCCGAATGGATCGTGAAAGATACCGGGCGGCGGGCGCGCTTGTACGAAATGACGGCGGCCGGCAAGAAGCAGCTTGACGTGGAAGAATCGCGCTGGCAGGCGGTGACTTCGGCGGTAAACCGGGTTTTAAGGACGGCCTGATATGTCGTTGCGGTCGCGTATCGTGAATGCACTTCGCGCCGATCGTTTGAACCGCGAAATCGACGATGAGGTCCGGTCGCACTTCGAGGAGGCCATCGAGCGCGGCCGCGACCCCGCCGAAGCCCGCAGGGCGTTCGGCTCCGCGCTGCGGTATAGCGAAGAGAGCCGCGACGTGAGACTGATCGCATGGCTCGATTCGCTGCGCGCGGACGCCATCTTCGGCTGGCGGCAGCTTATGAAGCGCAAGGCGACTTCGGCGGCGGCGATCCTGTCGCTGGCATTGGCGATCGGGGCATGCACAGGGGCATTCCGGCTGATCGATGCGCTGCTGCTGCGGCCTCTGCCTGTGGCGGACCCCCAACACCTGTACGCTCTTTCCCGCTCGGGAATTGGTTTCGATGGCAAGCCCGCAACATTCGACGGTTGGGCGTATCCGTCATTCCGCCTGATGCGCGCCGCAGTCAACGACCAAGCCGAGTTAATGGCGGTATCTTACGCGCAACGCATGGATCTGACTTACAAGTCGGATCAGGAGATGGAGAGAGCCGAGGTGCAATACGTATCGGGGTGGATGTTCGGCACGTTCGGGCTGCGGCCCGCCGTGGGACGACTGCTCACGGAAAACGACGATCTGAAGCCGCGCGCGCATCCGTACGCGGTGCTCTCTTACGACTATTGGACACGCCGCTTCGGCCGGGACCCGAGTATCGTCGGGCGCAAATTCCGCATGGGCGACGACATTTACCAGATAGTGGGCGTCGGCCCGCAGGCCTTCACCGGCACGGAGACCGGTACGGTCACCGACGTATTCGTGCCCACCATGATGCATCCCGCGGTGGTGCATGACGACTGGACGTGGCACCGGACTCTGGTGCGCCTAAAGCCGCGTGTCGACCGTGAGCCTCTTCGCGCGAAACTCGACGCCACGTCGCGCGCTTTTGAAGAGGAGAGGGCCAAGGGCTTCACCGGGATGAGCAAACAGGATATAGAAAAGTTCCTCGACCAGAAGCTGGTGCTGCAGCCGGCAGCCGCGGGCGCTTCGGGTCTGCAGAGCGATTACCGCGTGTCGCTCGTGGCTCTGGGAGTGCTAGTAGCGCTGGTGCTGTTGATTGCGTGCGCCAACGTCGCGAACCTGATGAGTGCGCAGGCGGCGTCACGGGCGCGCGAGATGGCGCTGCGCGTCTCGATCGGCGCGGGAAGGTGGCGCCTGGTGCAACTGGTCCTGGTGGAGAGCGCGTGGCTGGCCTTGCTCGCGGGCGCGCTGGGCGCGGTGTTCGCATGGTGGTCCGCGCCGTTCGTGGTCGGTATGATCAATCCGCCGGACAATCCGGCGCGCTTGAACCTTCCGGCGGACTGGCGGGTGCTGGGATTCGGCCTGGCGCTCACCCTGGTTGTCATGCTGTCGTTCGGTCTGACGCCCGCGCTACGCGCCTCGGCAGTCAAGCCGGCGAGCGCGCTCAAAGGCGGAGAGGACCCGCACACGCGCCGCCGCATGATGCATGCGCTGATTGCGGCGCAGGTGGCCTTCTGTTTCCTGGTATTATTCGTCGCCGGCCTGTTTGCCGCCACGTTCGAACGGTTGTCCAATCGGCCCATCGGCTTTGCCGCCGACCGGTTGCTTATCGTGGAAACGGTGGCGGCGCGCGATGAAGCGCCCGTCGCGTGGGACCAGGTAGCAGAACACCTGCGCGGCGTGCACGGCGTGCGGAGCGTGGCTTTGGCCGGGTGGCCGTTGCTCGGCGGGAACACCCGGAACGGCTTCATTTCGGTCAACGGCGCCCCTCCGGGACCGGATCTAGCCTACTTTCTGCCCGTCTCACCCGGTTGGATGGACGCGATGAAAATTCCCTTCACCGAGGGAGAAGACTTCCGCCCAAACGATACGTCTCCAGGGGTCGCGATCATCAACGAGACATTCGTAAAGCAATTTTTCAAGGGCGAGAACCCGATCGGAAAGTCGTTCGAGAAGGTCGGCGATATTCGCTGCCGGGTGGTGGGCGTGGTGCGCGACGCCCCGTACCGCAGCATGCGGGAACCCATTTTGCCCTCGGCCTATGTGCCGATTCACTCGATCGATGCTAAGGGCGCATTGCAGCCGATACACGACGCGACTTTCATGGTGCGCACGTCGAATGCGAACCCCATGGCGCTGGCGTCCGTTCTGCGCCGCGAAATCCCGCGCGCGCGCCCCGAATTCCGTGTAAGCAACATCCGCACGCAGGCGGATCTGGTGCGGGCGCAAACACTGCGCGAGCGGCTGCTGGCGATGCTCGGGTTGTTCTTCGCCGGAGTCGCGCTTTTGCTCGCGGGTATCGGATTGTATGGCGTGCTGGACTATTCGGTGCTGCAACGGCGGCGGGAAATCGGCATTCGCATGGCGATCGGCGCGCCCACCGGCAGCATCGCCCGGCTGGTTACCGTGGAGGTCTTCAGCATGGTACTGGCGGGGGCGATTGCCGGCGTCGCGCTGGGCATGGCATCGGTGCGCTACATCGAGGCGCTGCTTTATCAGGTCAAGGCCGGCGATCCGGCAATGCTGGCGCTCCCGTCGCTGACAATCCTGGCGGCGGCGCTGCTGGCCGCGCTGCCGGCGGTGGTCCACGCCGTGCGCATCGATCCGGCCGCGATGCTGCGTGCGGAATAGCGGTAGGATAGGCCTCCTGGCCTGTCCTTTCGGGCATAGACAGGCCGGGAGGCAGCCGGGTGTCCTACATGGGTTGACCGCGTGGCGGGAGTGATCTCCGATGTCCGTGAAGCGGCTTGGAAGAAGGATCGGGTCTTGAGATGTACCTGCCCGAGGCGCAGGCCGACCCCGAAGGAGCGGAACTGGTGGCGCGGCCGCGGGTTCCGCCCGACGCGCTGGCTTCCAGCCTGATGCGCACGCTGCGCGCGTATAATCCCCAGCCGCCCGCCGCCGAGTTCCGTCCGATCCAAAGCGTCGTGGATCATGCGGTTTCGCCGCGGCGTTTCTTTGTGCTGCCGATCGGCTTTTCGCCGGGCTGGGCCTGCTGCTGGCCGCGGGCGAGCCACAGCCGGAGCCTGCGATCTGATAGCATGAATGCCGAATGCATCCGCGCACCATATATCAGGTCCTCGAAGAATCCGCTGCGCAGTTTGGCGACGCGCCGGCATTGCGGCAGCCCACGACGGGGAAAGATGGGCAACGCGAGTATCTGACCTACTCGTGGAACCAGTACAAGACGGCCGCAGAGGAGATCGCCGCGGGCCTGCGCTCAATCGGCATCCGCAAGGGCGATGTGGTGGCGCTCGATTCGGAGACCCGGCTGGAGTTCTACCTGGCCGATCTGGGCATCCTGACCTGCGGCAGCGTGGCGGCCGCTCTTTATCCCAGTTACCCGCCCAAGGACCTCATCCGCACCATCCGGAACTGCGGCGCGAAGGCCCTGTTCGTGGAGGATCCCAAGACCTTGGAAGCGCTGCGCGAGGCGGCGGATATGCCGCGCATTCTGCTTACGGGCGAGGCCGAGGGCGCGCTGTCGCTCGATGGACTGCGCGAGCGCGGGCGCCTGGCGCTGGCCGAGGATGCTGGGTATATGGCCCGGCTGAAAGCGGAAGTCACTCCCGCGGACTACGCGATTCTTTATCTGACTTCCGGCGCCACTGGCGAGCCAAAGATGGCGATCGTGACGCACAGAGCAGTGGTCGCGAATATGGACATGGCTCCCGCCGCCTGGCCCATCGGACCTAAGGATGCCACGGTAGCGTTCCTGCCCTCGGCGCATATTGCGCAGCGCATCGTGGTGGAACTCCTGCCCTTGCGCATGGGCACGCCGGTGAGCTTCTCGGAAAGCCTGCTCAAGCTGCCGCAGGATATCCGGACCGTGCGGCCCACCGTGCTGCTGGCCCCCCCGCGCATGTGGGAGCGCATTTACTCGACCATTTGCACCGAACTGCGGAAGCGCCCGGCGGTGGCGCGCAAAGCGTTCTACGGCGCCTTGGGCCTGGGCTTGGCGGCTGCCAACTACAGACGCCAGGGAAAGCCCGTGCCGCTACGCATCCGGGTCCCGCTAAAGATTGCCGACCGGCTGTTCTTTCAAAAGGTGCGGGCGCGCTTCGGCGGACGTCTGGCGATTGCGGCATCCGGCGCCGCGCCGCTGAGCAAGGAACTCGCCGAATTCTACGAGGCAATCGGCATGCCGCTGGTGGAGGGTTACGGGTTGACCGAAGGCGGCGTGGTGACGCTCAACCCGCTCGACCAGCCCAAGGCCGGCAGCATCGGCAGGGCGCTACCCGGCGTGGAATTGCGCATTGCCGAACAGGACAGCGAACTGCTCATCAAGAGCGAATGTCTGTTCTCCAAATACGTTGGCGATCCCGAGGCCACTGCCGAGGTCTTGCGCGATGGCTGGCTGCACACCGGCGATATCGCGTTTATAGACGACGAGGGCTTCGTCTTCATCACGGGCCGCAAAAAGGAACTGATCGTCTCCTCGACCGGCAAAAAAATCCATCCGTCGCGCGTGGAGAGTCTGTTCAAGTTCGAGCCGCTGATCAGCCAGATTATGCTGGTCGGCGACCGCCTGCCGTACCTTACGGCGCTGTTCACCATCAACCCCGCGGTGGCCGAAACGCTAAAGGGGATGGATGCGCTGAAAGGTCACACTCCGGCCGAGATGGCCGCCGCCGAGCCGGTGCAGAAGGAGATCCGGAAGGTGGTGGAGCGGGTGAACAAGCAACTGGCGCCCTTCGAGCAGATCCGCAAGTACCGCGTGCTGGGACGCGATTTCAGCATCGAGGACGGGGAACTGACGGCGACCATGAAGGTGCGCCGGGCGCGGGTGATGGAGAACTTCCGCGAGAGCATCGAGGAGTTGTACGCGGGTAAAGAGATGTGAGGGGCGGAAAACCGCCCGACCCGATCCGGCTTAAAGCTATAATCTCAAATAGAGGCCCCGTCCGCCCCATTGCATGCAGCGCCTGCTGGAAGCGGTTGAATTTCGCAATCCATCCCGCGCGCGCGAAGATATTGCGCGCCTGGGCGGCGGCATTCCCGAACGCGTCAGGGCGCGGATTCAGTCGTTGCTGGCGGCGGTGCCCGATCCCGACGAGGCGCTGCACTTCCTGGAGCGCCTGCGCCAGGATCGCGCCGCCGCGTTCAACCGTATCAGCAGTTCTCCCGCCGCGTTGCGCTGCCTGATCACCACCTTCTCATACAGCCGATTCCTTTCCGAAGCCGTGCTGCAGCATCCCGAATGGTTGTTGCAGGCCGCCGATCCTGGCGATCTGCACCGCATGCTGGCGGCCGAAGAATTCGCGGAGCGCCTGTTGCAATTCCGCGCCGCCGAGGGTCCCGATCGGCCGGCGCCGGTGACCCTGGCGCGCTTCCGGCGGCGGCAGGCGTTACGCATCCTGCTGCGCGACGTGCTGGAGCTCGCCGCGCTGGCGGACATCACCGGCGAGCTATCCAACCTGGCCGACGCCATCCTGGATTTCGCCTATCGCCAGATTCGCCGGCAACTGACGGCGCGGCATGGCGAGCCCTCGTTTGAGGGGCCGGACGGCCAACGGCGCGCCTGCGGTTTTGCCGTGATCGCGCTGGGCAAGCTGGGCGGCCAGGAGTTGAACTACAGTTCGGACGTCGACCTGATGTTCGTATATTCGGGCAATGGCGAGACCGCCGGACCCGAGGTCATCACCAACAAAGAGTTCTTCAAGAAGGTAGCCAATCAGTATACCGAGTTGCTTTCGACGTACACGGCGGATGGCTCGTGCTACCGCGTGGATCTGCGTTTGCGGCCCGACGGCCGCCTGGGCGAAGTCTGTATTTCGCTCGACGGCGCCAAGCGCTATTACCAGGAGCGCGCGCGCGACTGGGAAAAGCAGATGCTGATCAAAGCGCGCGTGTGCGCCGGCGACTTGGCCCTGGGCCGCGAGTTTTTGGAATTCGTCGAGCCGCTGATTTATTCGAGCACGCTGGATTTCCGGGCCGTCGAAGCGGTTTCCGAAGCGCGCGAGCGCATCAGCGAGAAGCTGGCCGCCAAGCGCCCGCACGCCGGATTGGATATCAAACTGGCGCCGGGCGGCATCCGCGATATCGAGTTCCTGGTGCAATGCCTGCAACGCTTGCACGGCGGCCGCGAGCTTTGGGTACGGCATGGCGGCACGCTGTTTGCGCTCTCCCGCGTACGCGACAAGAACCTGCTCTCGGCCGGCGAGTACGCGCGCCTGGCTTCCGCCTACGAGTTCCTGCGCCACATCGAGCACCGGCTGCAGTTCTACGACGACCGGCAGACTCACACGCTGCCTACCCACGCGGAGGAACTGGAGGTGCTGGCGCGCAAGATGCCGGTGGAATCCGGCGAGCCGCTCACCGCGGCATCGCTCGAAGTGCGGCTGGAGGAGCACCTGGGCAATGTACGGGAGATGTACAGCCGCGTCATCCAGGCGCGCAAACCCATGTACTACACGCTGAGCGATGGCGACCAGGACGATCGCTGGCAGCCTCTGGATTTGGACCCGCCTGCATCGGCGCCGAGCAATCTCACGCGGTACCTGGACGAGCGTGCGCCGCACCTGGCCGCCGTCCTGGCGCGCGCGAAACTGAATCGCGGCCGGGAACGCTTCGAACTTTTTCTGGAGAAGGCCTTGGCCGGCCCTGAAAGCTTCGCCCGCCTGGACGCGGATGCCGCGCTGGTGGAGCGCGCGGTGGATATCTTCGAACACAGCCCGTATTTCGGCGATCAGCTTCTGCGGCATCCCGAGATGCTGGAGGAATTGGTTGCCGCCGCGCCGCCGGAGGAAGCCATCCAGGACAGCGCGACGCTGCGCAGCTATTTCCGCCGCCGGATGTTTCGTATCCAGAGCGATAGCCTGCTGGGTCCGGCGCCCATCTTTGAAACGCTGGAGCGTACTTCGGATCTGGCCGACACGGTGATCGCGGCGGCCTACCGCATCGCGCTGCAGGATGCGCCCCCGCCCGCCAATCCGGACTATCGACCGGCGCGGCAGATGATGGTGGTTTCCTTGGGGCGGCTGGGCATGCGCGAGTTCGACCTGGCGTCGGACGCCGACTTGATCTTCGTGATCCCCGACGAAGACGCCCCCGAACAGGCCTTCTGGACCGCCGTGGCCGAGCGCATGATTAATGCGATCAGCGCGTATACCGGCGATGGCATCCTGTTCACGGTGGACACGCGCCTGCGTCCCAACGGCCGCGAGGGCGCGTTGGTGCAGCCGGAAGGGACCTATCGCGAGTATTTCGCGAAGCACGCGGAGGCTTGGGAGGGAATCGCGTACATGAAGTCGCGCGCGGTGGCCGGGAACCTGGAGCGCGCCACGGAATTCCTGCACAAATTGCAGGAGGTGGATTGGCGGCGCTACGGGCAAAGCGGCCGCTCGCGCAAGGAACTGGCGCAAATGCGCGCGCGGCTGGAGAAGGAGCAAGGCGCGCGCAATCCACTGAAGGCGGCGGTGGGCGGCTTCTACGATATCGATTTCGCATTGATGTATTTGCGGCTGCGGGGCGCAGGGATTTTCTACAAGGTGCTGAATACGCCTGCGCGCATCGATGTCGTGGAGCAGATGGGTCACCTGGAGCGCGAGGATGCGGACTTTTTGCGGGACGCCGCCGTGTTCTACCGCGCCATCGATCACGGGCTGCGCGTCTCGAGCGGCTATGCGGGAGGCCACCTGCCCACTTCGCCTTCCCAATCCGAGACGCTGGCGGAACTGGTGCGCCGCTGGACTCCCGACCAATTGCACGATCAGCGGCTGGATCTGAAGCTGGGCGAGATCCGGCAGAAGACGCGGGCATTCTTCAACCGCGTCTTCGGAGTTTGATGTCCCAACCATCTTGTGGGGCGGGCAATTGTGCCCGCAGCCGGCTTTCAGCCGGCTCTGGCCGCCTAAAAGGCGGCTGCGGCCAGGATTGGCCGCCCTCCAATCAATGCCCCTCATGATTGATCCCCGCATCCAACGCGCTCTCCGGCTGATCGCCGCGCCCGCTCTGGTCGTCCTGGTAATCGCATTCTATTTCCGTGTGGCCACGGTCAACAACACCACCGTAGCCTTAACGCTATTGCTGGTCATTTTCGGGATCTCGACCTGGTGGGGACTGCTCGAGGCGACCATAGCTTCATTGGTGGCGGTGCTCGGATTCAATTACTACTTCCTGCCGCCGGTTGGAACATTCGAAGTGCAGGACCCGCAGAATTGGGTGGCGCTCACGGCGTTCCTGGTCACTGCCGTGATGGCCAGCCAACTCTCGGCGCGAGCCAAGCGCCGCACGCTGGAGGCAGTCGAGCGCCGCCGCGAAGTCGAAGGACTGTATGCGCTGAGCCAGAGCCTGCTGCTCAGCGGCAGCGCGCGCACCGCCAGCCAGGATCTGGTCAGCCGGGTGGTGCGCATCCTGGGCGTCACCACCGCCGCCTTCCACGCCAGGCTGAGTCACGAAACGTTCCGCTGGGGGCCCGAAGATCCGCTGATTTCCGACGAGCAACTGCAAGCCGACCGCGACGAAGCTCTCATCGATCCCAGCCGCGGCTTAGCCATCGTTCCCGTGCGCCTGGGCGGGCTGGCGCTGGGCAATCTGGGACTGACCGGACCTTTGCCCTCCGAAGGGGTGCTGAATGCGGTCGCCTATTTGGTGGCCATCGGGATCGAGCGCGCGCGCACCCTCGAAGAAGCCAGCCGCGCCGAAGCCGCGCGCCAGAGCGAGGTGCTCAAATCCGCGCTGCTGGACGCGCTGGCGCACGATTTCAGGACGCCCCTCACCTCCATTAAAGCCGCCGTCACCAGCCTGCTGGGCCAGCCCCGCCCGGATGCGGACCGCGAGTTGATGACCATCATCGACGAAGAAGCCGACCGGCTGAACCGGTTGGTGGCCGAAGTGTTGGAGATGGTGCGCATCGAAGCGGGCAAGCTGCATCTGGAGAAGCGCCCGCAAGATGTCGCCGAGATCATCGGCGCCACCCTGGCTGAGCTCAAACCCGTGCTGCAGGACCGGCCCGTGGACGTCCGGCTGCAGGACGCTTTGCCCGCGGCGGATGCCGATTTCGACTTCGTGCAGCAGGTTTTGAGGCAACTGCTGGATAACGCGCTGAAGTACTCCCCGCCCGGGTCCCCGCTGACGATTTCGGCGCGGGCAGGCGACGGCCGCGTGGTAGTCGGCGTGGCCGATCGCGGCAGCGGTATCGACGAGCAGGAGCAGATGCGTATCTTCGACAAATTCTTCCGCGCCCGCGAGCACCGCTTCCGCATGCCGGGCACGGGCATGGGCCTGGCCATCGCCAAAGGCATCGTGGAAGCGCACGGCGGCAAGATCTGGGTGACCAGCGAGCCGGGGCAAGGCTCCGTATTCAGTTTCTCGTTGCCCGTGCACCGTGGTGAAATGGTTTCGTGAGCGCAGGAAGAATTCTGGTAGTGGACGACGACCCGCAGATCCGCCGCGTGATGCGGGCCACGTTGGTTGGGCACAAATACGAAGTGGTCGAAGCGCGCAACGGCGAAGATGCCCTGACCAGGATTTCCGCTGAGATCCCGGACCTGGTGCTGCTGGACATGAACATGCCCGGCATTGGCGGCTTGGAAACATGCCAGCACCTGCGCTCGGGGTCGGACGTACCCATCATCATTCTTTCCGTGCGCAACACCGAAAAGGATAAGGTGGCCGCGCTGGATGCGGGCGCCGACGATTACATCACCAAGCCGTTTGGCATGGAAGAGCTGCTGGCGCGCATCCGGGCCGCCCTTCGGCGGGCGCCCACTTCGCCCGAGAGCGGTCCGCACTCGGTGGCCACCGCGGACCTGCAAATCGATTTCGATACGCGGCGCATCCACGTCAAGGGCAAAGAGACGCGCCTCACCCCGAAGGAGTTCGATTTGCTGCGGTATCTGGTTTCGCAAGCCGGCAAGCCGGTTCCGCACCGCGAGTTGCTGCAAGCCGTTTGGGGCCCGGACTACGGCGATGAGCCCGAATATCTGCGCGTCTTCATCAATCAGTTGCGCAAAAAGATCGAGCCGAACCCGGCCAAGCCGAAATACATCCTGACGGAGCCGTGGGTAGGCTATCGCTTCGCGGCGACGTAGGACAGGCCTCCCGGCCTGTCCATCATAAGCTCTACTTATGTTACAATGAGCGTGTTTGCACCTCTTCGAAGCCAAACTGTTCAAGGAAATCTCCCAGACCAAGAGCATCAGCCGGGCCGCCACACACTGCGGCATCAGCCAGTCCGCCGCCACCCAGCACGTGCAGGAAGTCGAACGCCGCCTGGGCCTGCCGCTGGTGGACCGTAGCACCCGGCCGCTGGCGCTCACCGAGGCCGGCAAACTCTACGCGGATTTCTGCCGCGAAGTCCTGCGGCGCGAGGATCAGTTCCTGGTGGCGTTGGAGCAGCTCAAAGGCGAAGCCGAAGGCGCCGTGCGGGTGGCCTCCATCTACTCCATCGGGCTGTCGGAGATGTCGCGCTTGCGCCAGGAGTTCGAACGGCGCCATCCGCATGCGCAGTTGCACGTCGACTATCTGCGTCCGGACAAAATCTACGAAGCGGTTATGGGCGATCACGCGGACCTGGGCCTGGTAAGCTATCCCGTGGCCAAGCGCGAACTGGCAGTGGTTCCGTGGCGCAAGGAGCAAATGGCTGTGGCCATGCCGCCCTCGCATCCTCTGGCCGCCAAGACCATCCTGCAGCCCGCGGATCTCAACGGCCAGGACTTCATCGGCTTCGACGAAGACTTGCTGATCCGGCGCGAATTGGACCGCTTCTTCCGCGACCACGGCGTGGAAGTGAACCAGGTGATGCAGTTCGACAACATACAGACCATTAAGGAAGCTGTAGCGTTGGGTTCCGGCATCAGCATCCTGCCGGAGCGCACCATGCAAACCGAAATCGAGCAGGGCCGTCTGATTTCCGTGCCCCTGCATGCTCCGGAGTTGTTGCGCCCGCTGGGCATCGTGCACCGCAAGCGCAAGAAGTTCAACCTGGCCGCGCAGGCTTTCCTAAAACTGCTGCGTGAACAGCCGGCGGCGCAGGCTTCATGAACCGGGTGCGCGCGGCGGGGCTGGCGATGCTGCTGGGCCATATCGCCCTGGCTGCCGGCCCCGACATTGTGGCCGGCGTACGCGCCGCATGCGATGCCCGAAACTTTGCGCTGGCCGACCGGGAGATTCAGAGCTATCGCGCGACCGTGGGCGTGACGCCGGACATGCTCGAGGCGCTTTCCTGGTTGGCGCGCGGCACGCTGGACGATAAGCAATACGACCGCGCGGACAAGTACGCCACGGAAACGCGGCAACTTTCGCTGGATCTGCTCAAGCGCGTGGGGAAAGGAGACGCCCCGCTGGTCACCGCGCTGGGCGCGGCCATCGAGGTTCATGCGCAGGTGTTGGCTGCCCGGGGCCGCCGCGCGGAGGCCATCGCCTACCTCAAAACCGAGATGGCCACCTGGGCTGGATCGCCCATTGCCGCCCGCATTCAAAAGAACGTCAATCTGCTGAGCCTGGAGGGCAAACCCGCGCCGGCCCTGGACGTCAGCCACTGGCTGGGCACGCGGCCATTATCGCTGGCTGCGCTGAAGGGCCATCCCGTGCTGCTGTTCTTCTGGGCGCACTGGTGCGGCGACTGCAAAGCGGAAGTGCCCATTCTGGCGCGGTTGATGGAAACCTACGGCCCGAGAGGCCTGGTTCTGGTGGGACCCACGCAGCTCTACGGTTACACCGCCGCGGGCGACGCCACGCCCGAAATGGAAACGCCGTATATCGACCAGGTGCGGCGGCAGTTCTACGCGGCGCTCGGAAGCATGCCGGTCCCCCTGAGCACGGAGAACTTCCAACGATACGGTTGCAGCACCACTCCGACTCTGGTGCTTTTGGACGGCGGCGGGATCGTGCGCCTGTATCATCCCGGCGCCATGAGCTATGATGCGTTGGCAGGCCAGGTCAGGCGCGTTTTAGGCGCAGGCGGCGCTCATCCTTAGGTAAGCTTGGCACATAGCGCAACTTCATCCCTGCAAGATTGCGGCGATCCGGTCGGCGTCGTTGGGTACCACCGTGGGCTGATTCCCAAAGCGGGGATGGATCGCGGCTCCATCGGGAGTCGCCAGTTTTCCGGTGTGATAGCGGTAGATGTAATCGGGATCTTTCAATAGGTTGCCGGTAAGAACCGCCACCACATCCGCGCTGGCCGCCATGGCGCCGGACGCCGTCAGTTTGCGAATGCCGGCTAGTGTCGCCGCCGATGCCGGCTCGCAGCCGATGCCGCACCGGCCAATCACCGCTTTGGCGTCCGCGATTTCCTGTTCGCTCACTTTTTCCACCACCCCGCCGCAGCAGGCTACCTCGCGCATCGCCTTGGGCCAGGAAACCGGATCGCCGATCTTGATCGCCGTCGCCAACGTTTCCGGATGGCTCACCGCGTGAAAGCCGCGCGCGGGCGCGCGCACCAGCTCGTAAAACGGCGCAGCGCCTTCGGCCTGGATCACCGCCAGCCGCGGCATCCGCGCAATGAAGCCCAGCGCGTGAAGTTCCCGCAGCGCCTTACCGAAAGCGGCGGTGTTTCCCAGATTGCCCCCGGGAAGAACGATCCAATCGGGCGGGTTCCAATCGCGCTGGTCGAGCATCTCGACGACGATGGTCTTCTGGCCCTCGATGCGAAACGGATTGATGGAGTTCAGCAGGTAGATCCCGAGGCGTTCGGTGAGCGTGCGCACCAGGGCCAGAATTTGGTCGAAGTTCGCCTCCACCTGCAAGGTCTTTGCGCCGTATTCGAGCGCCTGGGCCAGCTTGCCGTAAGAGATATTGCCGTGCGGAATGAAGACGATCGGATCCAGGCCGGCGGCGCTGGCGTAGGCCGCCATGGAGGCGGAGGTGTTGCCGGTGGAAACGCACGCCACCCGCCGCATTCCCAGCCGCAACGCCTGCGCGACACCGCAGGTCATGCCATTGTCTTTGAAGGAACCGGTGGGATTGAAGCCCTGGTGCTTGAATGTGAGCGCGTCCAGGCCGCCATACGCGGCGGCTCGCGGCGCGGGCAGCAGCGGCGTGTGGCCCTCCCGCAGCGTGACCACTTGATCGAACGACTCCAGGAACGGAATGATCTCGCGATAGCGCCAGACGCCGCTTTGCTCCAGCGGCCCATTCGAGGCGCGCCGTTCGCGCCAGATCCGCTTCAGCTCGGCGGGTGTCTCGGCGGGTGGCGGATACCACACTTCCAGCAGCCCGCCGCAATGCGGGCAGTTGTAGATCGCGTCGTCGATCGGGAAGCGCGTGCGGCAGCGCTCCTCGAAGCAGATTAGTTCAGCGGGCATGGAACTTCAATTATAGCGATGGGGCTGACGTAACCTGTCCGCGCCGTTATACTATCGAAGCGTGAGCAGATTCCAGGACATCTCGATCAAGGGCTTCCGTCGGCTGGCAAATGTGGAACTTGAGTTGCGTCCGCTTTGTGTGCTGATCGGCGCCAACGGAATCGGCAAGACATCCCTGCTCGATGTGTTCTCGCTCCTCGCCAGTTCCGCCCAGGGGTCGTTGAATGCCGCGCTGAGCGAACTCGGCGGACTATCGGCCCTGATCACCTATGATCGTGCCGAGGAATTGGCGCTGGGAGTCTCGATGCAGATTGAGGAGGACGCCCAGACGCAGTGCTACTCGCTGCGGATTCAGCCGCGGGGGCCGTCGTACGTGATCGCGCAAGAGGCGCTGCGCCAGGTTCACGGTCCCATTGCCTACGATTCCATCGACTCCCGTGGCGCGGACGTCCAGTACCACGAGAACGGCCAGGTTATTCGTCCCACCTGGGACCACAACCCGCTGGAGACTTCTCTCGCCCAAGTGCCAAGAGTTTTTCTTTGGCCCGAAGACTTCCGCCGCAGGTTGGCATCCTCAACGTTGTATCACACGCTGGACGTTGAGGCTCGATCCCCGGTACGCCTGCCGCAACCAATGCGTCCCGCCGGTCTGCCCGGCAAGAACGGCGAAGACCTAATTCCTTGCTTGTACTACCTGCGTGAAGCCGACCGGGATCGCTTCGAGGCTATTGAAGACTCGCTTCATGCGGCATTTCCGGATTTTGAGCGTTTGGACTTCCCCCCTGTGGCGGCGGGAACACTGGCTTTGGTCTGGAGGGATCGGCGATTCTCGAAGCCGCTCTACGCCAATCAGCTTTCCGAGGGCATGCTGCGCTTTCTCTGGCTAGCTACGCTGCTCCAGAGCCCTCAACTGCCGGCGGTCACCCTGATTGACGAGCCGGAGGTCAGCCTGCACCCCGAGCTTCTCAGCCTGCTTGCCGACCTTTTCCGTGAAGCCTCCCGCCGTACCCAGGTGGTGGTAGCCACTCATTCCGATCGGCTGGTCCGGTTTCTCAAGCCCTCGGAAGTCGTAGTTATGGATTCCACGGATGACGGCATGGCCAAATTGACGTGGGCAGATCGACTCGACCTGAAGGAGTGGCTCGATGAATACTCACTGGATGAAGTGTGGCGCATGGGACGGATGGGCGCGCGCGCATGAAGATCGTGCTCCTGATTGAGGGGAAGACGGAGCGCGCCTTTTTGCCGGCGCTCCGTCAATTCCTGCAGAAGCGCCTGGCTGGTAGCATGCCCCGGCTCGATCCCGCGCCGTACGACGGCAGACTGGCGAAGACCGACAAGCTGAAGCGAGATGTAGAGCGCTACCTCCGAACGGCCGATGCCGTCGTTGCGCTTACCGACGTATACACGGGAACTCGGGAATTTACCGATGCCACCGATGCCAAGCGGAAGATGCGTGAGTGGGTGGGCGCTAACGACCGGTTCTTCCCACATGCCGCGCAGTACGAATTTGAAGCGTGGCTGCTTCCGTTCTGGGCTGACATTCAGCGCTTGGCTGGGCACAATCGCGGAGTACCTGGAAGGACACCGGAACTGGTAAATCACGCAAAGCCACCGTCTGTTTGGATAAGTGAGACATTTCTAGCCGGAAAAAGTAGACGATCTTACGTCAAAGCACGCGATGCGGGACGCATCCTGCTCGACAATGACCTCACCATCGCCGCTCACGCTTGTCCCGAGCTGAAGGAGTTTCTCAACACAATCCTGCGGCTCTGCGCAGGCGAGTGCCTGGAATAGGTCATGCTCGCCGCACACCTGGAAAACGGGCGCGTAGAAATACACGACCAGCCGCGCCCCCACCGGCCCGCGGGCTTCGCCCTCATCCGCCTGCTCTGCGGCGGCATCTGCAATACCGACCTGGAGCTCCAGCGCGGTTACTACGGCTTCGCCGGCACGCCCGGCCACGAATTTGTCGGCGAGGTGATCGAGGCGGATTCGCCCGCGTGGGTCGGCCGCCGCGTCGTCGGCGAGATCAACCTGGCTTGCGGCGCGTGCGACTGGTGCAGGCGCGGCCTCGGCCGGCATTGTCCGCGGCGCACCGTCCTCGGCATCGTCAAGCATCCCGGAGCGTTTCGCGAATACCTGACTCTGCCCGAACGCAATCTGCACGCGCTACCGGATGCGCTCCCCACCGAGCGCGCCGTCTTCGTGGAACCTCTGGCGGCCGCGTGCGAAATCCTGGATCAGGTGGCGCTGCCCTGCGGCGCCGAAGTCGCCGTGTTGGGCGATGGCAAGCTCGGACTGCTCATCGCTTTGGTGCTGAATGCGTATGGGCACCGCGTCCACCAATTCGGCCGGCACGCCGAAAAGCTGCAAATCGCCCGCGGCGCCGGTGTCGCTACTGAAGCAGCCGGCGGCGCCCTTCCCGAGATGGCCTACGATTGGGTGGTGGACGCCACCGGTTCGGCCGAAGGCCTGCGGCAAGCCGTGCGGATGACGCGCCCGCGCGGCATGGTGGTTCTGAAATCCACGGTGCATGGCTTGGTGGGGGTGGACACCGCGCCCGTGATCGTCAACGAGATCACGCTGGTGGGCTCCCGCTGCGGGCGCTTCGAGCCGGCCCTCGATCTGCTCAGCCGCAACCTGATCCCCGTCGAAGAACTGATCTCCGAGGAATTCCCGCTGGCCGATGCCCCGCGCGCATTCGAGCGTGCCGCGCAGAAGGGCGTCCTGAAGGTGCTGCTGCGATGAGACCGGCGCCGCGCCGGCTTTGGCTCTGCCTGGTTGCCGCGCTGCTCTGCGCGCAATCGGACCCGGAGGGACAGTGGAAGGCGTTCCTCGCCTGGCTCAGAGCGCAGCCGCCCGACAGCAAACCCGCCAATTTGATTCGTCCCTACCGCGCGGAGCTGATCCGCCAGGGTGTGTCCCCGGCTGAAGCGGAACGCGAGACCGATCGTCTGGGCCATCTTGCTTTCACGCGCCCCGATGGTGCGAAAGTGCTTTGGAACAAGGTCTACGGCGGCCACGACCCCATCTTCGTCGAGACGCCTAACGTCCTGTTGGCCGGCGCCATCCAAGATCGCAAGCCCGGTAAGGCCCTGGATTTCGGCATGGGTCAGGGCCGCAACACCGTGTTCCTCGCCATGCAGGGTTGGGACGTCACCGGCTTCGATCCTTCCGACGAGGGCGTGCGGATCGCGCAAGCCAACGCGGCGAAAGCCGGCGTCAAGATTCGCGCGCTGGTCTCGACCGACGAACAGTTCGATTTTGGCCTCGCGCAGTGGGACTTGATCGCGATGACTTACGTTCGGTCGCCGACCGCGCGCGACGCCGAGCGCATCCGGCCTGCGCTGACGCCCGGCGGCATCTTCGTCTACGAGAACGGCAGCGACCGCCACAACGAACTCCTGAAGCTCTTTCTCCCGTTCCGTATCCTGCGTTTCGAAGACGTGGACGCCTTCCCGGATTGGAATCCCGCCGAAAAAACACGCATGGAACGTTTGGTGGCGGAGAAGCCATCGGAGTAACATCTCATCATGACCACTTTCCGATTCTGTACCGCGCTGCTGTTCGCCAGCGCCGCCTTTGGCCAGACGTCCATCGTGCTGCGCGCCGCGCGCCTGCTGGATGTGGAGTCCGGCCAAATGCTCAAGCCCGGCGAAGTGCTTGTCACCGGCGAGCGCATCGTCGAGGTGGGCGCGACGGTCACGCATCCGCCCGCCGCCGAAATCGTCGAATTGGGCGACCGCACCTTGTTGCCGGGCTTGATCGACGCGCATGTACACCTGTTCCTGCATCCCGGCGCCGAAGATCTGCAGACCGTCGAAGAATCCGTGCCGCAACGGACCATCCTCGCCCTGCTGGCCGCGAAGGCCGACCTGATGGCCGGCTTTACCGCCGAGCGCGATATGGGGACCGAAGGTGCGGGATCGGCCGATACCGCAGTGCGCAATGCCATCGATCGGGGACTTGTGCCGGGGCCGCGCCTGCGCATCAGCGGCAACGCGGTGGACATCCTGGGCGGCCACGAAGACGCCATCGGCTATAACCCTGCCCAGCATGTGCTGCCCAACGCCACCTGGGCCAACAATGCGGCCGAGCTGGTGACGGTGATCCGCGGCCAGTTTAAGGAAGGCGCGGACTTCATCAAGATCTACGAAACCGGCATCGACGCGCTACAAGACGGGAAGTTCTCCACTCCATACCAGTACACCGAAGCCGAGTTGCGCGCCGCCGTGGAAGAAGCCGCGCGCGTGGGCAAGCGCGTGGCCGTGCACGCCACCGGGGAGCCGGGCACGCTCTACGCCGCGCGCGCCGGTGTGGTTTCGGTGGATCATGCGTTCCAACTCAGCGAAGAGACCATGCGGCTGATGCACGACAAACAAATCTTCGCCGTGCCCACCTTCACTATCGTTGAATACTTCGCCGATCACGCCGGGTCGCCGCAGGGGGCCGAGCGCTTGCGCCGCATGCTCGAATTCCACGCGCATGAATTCCGCGCGCAGCTTGCGGCGGGAGTGCCGATGGCCATGGGTTCCGACGTCGGCCCGTTTCCGCACGGCACACAAGCCCGCGAGTTCGTGCTCATGGTCAAGTACGGCATGTCGCCGCTGGCCGCGCTGCAGGCCGGCACCTTGAATGGCGCCCGACTGCTCGGCTGGCAGGACCAGATTGGAGCGCTCAAGCCGGGCCATTTCGCCGACATCGTCGCGGTCCCGGGCGATCCGCTGCAGGATATCGGCGTGCTGCAGAACGTCGCGTTCGTGATGAAGGGCGGCACGATCTACAAGCGGTGACGCGGCGCGGGCTACCTGTGGCACAATGGTGGTTGGACTGGGTCCGGCGCCATGACGCAAACAATCGAAATCCCAATTCCCGAGGATCTTCTACGGCTTGTAGACGAGAGAGCCCAGACCGCCGGACTTCCACGGGAAGCTTACATTCGCGCCGTCCTTTCCAAGGACGTGGGCAGAGAGCCATCCGTAACTGAGATTCTGGCGCCTTTCCGTAATGAGGTAGCAGGCAGCGGTATCAGCGATGAAGAGCTAGACCGCCTCTTCTCGTAGGCCCGCGAAGAATCTTACCGGGAGCGAAGCCCGCGTCGAATCGATGAGGGCTGATCACCACACGGTCCGCGCCGTATTCGACTGCATGGTGTTTCTTCAGGGCACTGCCAGGCGGGAGAGCGCCGCGGGTGCGTGCCTCCTCCTGGTTGAATCGGATGTGATCGAACTGTGCGTGTCCCAGGAAATCTTGGCCGAGGTCCGCGACGTGCTGGCTCGTCCACGAGTGCAGCGAAAATTCCTGCACTGACGGACGAGACTATCGGTCGATTTCTTGCGGAACTCGAGTAGCGAGCCGTGTTCGCCTCGGAAGTGCCGCGCGTCTTCCATTTCGACCGGGATCCCAAGGACGAGCCGTACATCAATCTCGCGATCGCCGCGAGTGCGAGCTACCTCGTGAGCCGGGACAACGACATTCTGGATCTTGCAGGCGCCTCTAGCCCCGATGGAGGACGCCTTCGACACCAGGCCCCCGGTCTGCGGATACTTGAGCCAGGTGCATTCCTTGGAGAGATCCACCAGCTACAACGCTCAGAACTTTACCCTTAGCTCGACCCAAGCCCTTCTGGGTGCGCCAGGCGAGAAGAACGTCGCGCTCTGCGCCGGGGCGCTTCCGGCCTGGGGTCCGGTGGCGTAGGCCGGGAAGGGCAAGGACTGGATCGCGCCCGTGCCGCTCAGCGCGGTATTCGAGAGCCACGCCGCCGTGTAGTATTCGTGATTGAAAATGTTATCGATCTGCAGGGCCAGTTGCCAGTGCCGCGTGAGATCGTAATGGGCGCGGAAGTTGGTGATCGCGTAGCCCGGTGAAACGCCGGGTCCAAGGTAATAGACGCCATCGGCCTTATAGGCGTTGTTGTCGTTCCCGCGCGCGTACGAACTCGACACAACCACCTCGTTGAGTTCGAATAGCAGTTTTGAAGTAGCCTGGAAGTCCACATAGGCCTTCCCGGTTTGCTTCGGGATGAGTGGAATGCGATCCCCTGGCTGCACGGTGATGACGCCATCCAGTCCCGGATATCCCTCCAACGCGAAGTTGTTGGTGTTATTCGCCGAGCCATCCAGCGTCTCGCTGCTCTGGTATGTGGCCGACAGAAAAGTCCAATCCAGGCCCCAGGTGACGCGCCACATGCGCCCATCGAGGTTCGCGTCGACCCCCTCCCGGAGTGTCTTGGCGAAGTTCTGGAAATACCCCGTGCCCGTCTGCGGGGCGGCGATGAAAAGGATATCGTTGTGGTTTTCGGCGCGGAACGCCCCCACGTTCCAGCTCAGGTTGTGCAGAAGCGAAATCTCCGGTTTCCCGCGCAGGCCGGCTTCCCATGTGTCCGTGACCACCTGCTGCAGCGGCGGATCCGAGGACAGCGAATTGGGCAGGCTGCAAGGGGCGCTCGGATCGGCGCAGCCGAGCTCAATGGAAGTCGGCGCGCGGCTGCCCTGCGAGTATCTGGCGTAGGCATTCACGGTGGAGACCGGGCTCCAGGTAATCCCGATGGCGGGGTTGAATCGCTGAAATACATAGTCGCCATCGAGCGAGCCGGGCCCCGGAATGGGGTTGAGCAGGTCGTTATTGTCGACCGTAAACCGGTTGTAGCGCCCGGAGACCGTCACGTTTACGGTTTTCGCGAGAGTGAGCGTGTCGGTGAAGTAAATGCTCCAGTTGGGAGTGACGCCGTGCAGGCCGACCGCTGAATCGATGGGCGAGCCATCCGCGCTGGTGGATCCGTCCTGCCATGCCGGGACGCTGGTGAGGGTGTAGTTGGGATTGACGTAGGCGTAATCCGTGGTCTGTGTATAGGTGACGCTGCCGCGGTCCACGGACACCCCGGCGGCGAACTGGTTGCGCCCGACGCTGGGAGAAGTAAGCCAGGTAACCTGCGCGGACAATCCGTATTCGTTTTGGATTTCGTTCGAGTAAATGTTCACGCCATCGCAGGTCTGGTCGGGATCGCCCAACACTAGGGCTTCCGCCAGACAGGGCCACTTCGGAAACGGAGTGTTCGCGATGGTGGCGCCGCTCGCCGGGAAGCCCGTATAACCCGCCGCGGCGAGGGTGGCTTGTTCCTGCGCGGTCGGCTGATAGATCAACTGGCCCTGCGCGTCGCCGTTGAAATTGGCGTCGATTGCGTAGGTGCGGATGTTACGGTACCAGGCGTTGCCGGTAAGCGTCAGATTGTCGTTGAAACTGTGCCGGGCGATGAAATTGAAGGAAGGCGAGCGGTTCTGGGTGCTGTCGGGAATAGAGTACACGCTGGAATAATTGTTTTCGAGCAGGCGGTAGTCCTGCAGCCCGTTGCCGATCAGAATGTTGTAGGCATAGGACATGGTCAGGGCGAAATCGGTCTTATCCGTACGCCAGCCAAGGCGGCCGAATCCTTGGCCGACATCCGAAGGCGAATCGACGCGCCAGCCCGATTCGTGGAATGCGAGTGCCGAGAAAAACCAGTTGAACCCCGTGGCCTTGCCGCCGCCCCACTCTCCTTCTGCCTGTTTCCTTCCGCTGCTGCCGTACACTATGTTTGCACTCACGCCGGGATTGGTGAGTCCGCTCTTGGTGGTCACCGAGATCGCTCCGCCCAGCGTATTCAGCCCGAACAGGGGGTCCGATCCGGGCACCAGCGTGACCTCCGAGATGGCGTCTTTGGGGATCAGATCCCAGCTCATCACGTCGCCAAACGGCTGATTTTGCCGTACGCCGTCCACGTAGACCGAGATCCCCTCGGGCGTGCCGAGCAGCGGCGAAGCGGTGTAGCCGCGGAAGTTCACATCGGGCTGGAACGGGTTGCCCTGCATTTCGTCGAAATACACGCCGTTCAGCCGCCGGTTCATGAAGTCCGCAAGGTCCAGCGCTCCGCTGTTTGCGACGTCGGCCGCAGTCGCCGTCTGGACGGGACCCGCAATCTGGTCGATCGAGAGATCCGTTCCCGCAAGCGGCGTCGTCGCGACGACATCCACCCGGGAAGACTGCACGCCTATGGTCATCGTGACGGTGCGTGAGACGGGCGTCCCGGACTGCACGTCGATCAGCGCGGACTGGGCGGTGAACCCGGATTTGGAAACTTCCAGCCGGTAGCGGCCGTAGGGCAAGGCAGAAAACGTATACACGCCTTGCGCATCCGTCTGAAAGCTGCGCTCCACTCCCGGGGGCTGGCTCTGCAACTCCCCCGAGGCGGCCATTGCCGCGCCGGACGGGTCCTTGACCGTAAGCCGGATTTCGCCAGTTGGGAGCTGTGCCTGGAGCGCTACGGCCGCCCCAAGGAGCACCCCTGCGAAACAGACCACCCTTCCCTGGGGGCGGCTTGAAAGGAAGTCCATATTCCTAAATTCCTGAAACGGACTCCCTGTTCAGGTTTTTTTTGAATTATGGGCTGTGGGGCAGGTTGGCAACCTGCGGGCCGATTGTGAATATTGTGAATCGGCCCTGCTCCGAGATTCGTCCCTGCGCTTGGCTCACTTCGCCAGCGTGAAATTCACAGCGACCTGCGTCATCACCTCGACCGGATCGCCGTTCAGAAGCGTCGTCTGGTACTGCCATTGCCTTACCGCTTCCATCGCCGCGGGGACCAGCAAAGGGGGGCCGCTGAGCACCACGAGATTCGCGACCGTACCGTCCTTGTCAAGGATGGCCTGTAGCTGCACGGTGCCCTCGATACCCTGTGCCTTGGCCTCCGGCGGATAAATGGGGCGCACCTGCGACAATAGCTTGGCCTGTTGCACGTTACCGCCCACCCGAATCCTGAGCGGCCCCGGACTGGCCGCCGGCGCCAGAGAAATGCGTAACGTGTGAGGTTCATCGGGGCTCAGAGAGACATTCAGGTGCTCGTCGAAGTCGCGTACGGTCTTAGACAGGGATGCCATGACGTCCGCATTCACCGCGTCTCCTTCGTGCGCGGGCAAGCGTTGCATCAACTCGTCGCGCGCCGCTGGCGTGAGCCCGTCGATTTGAATGCTCTTCAACGTTCCATGCCAATCCGGCGGCAGCGCGATTCCCGGCTTGGAATCGGGCGTTGCGCCGCCGGGCAGCTTGAAATCCATGGTCACCTGCGTAACAGCCGGCAACGTCATGGCTGCGGGCGAATAATGCCACTGCAATATGGCTTCGAGCGCCGCGCTGCGCAGTTCCTCCGGCCCGCTGACCACCTTCGCGTCGGACACGTGGCCTTCGGCGTCGATGTGGACTTCCAGCACCACCGCGCCTTCAATGTGCTTCGCCCGCGCTGCCTGCGGATACTTCGGCGGGACGCTATGCAACAGGTTCGACCCGGCCGCCTCCTGGGGAACGGGCGCCGCCTGCAGCGGAAATGTGTGGAGCGCGAGCCAGCCCGCGGCGATCAATACTCCGCAACTGGCGGCGCAGAACGATATGAGACTGCGTTTCGACATAGTAACCTCCTTCAATAGCAGCGCCACCCGATTCTTCAGGTGACGCTTTCGCAAAAACAGAGCCGCCGGCGCCAGATCCAACACCGGCCGATTCCCGGCCATGGCCAGCAGCGCGTTCAAATACTCCGCGCGATTCCCGGTGAGCGCGACCGCTTCGCCATCCACGGTCTGTTCGCGCGCCAGTTGGGCCTGGCCGATCAGCCACCAGATTGCCGGATGAAACCAGAGCGCCGCGCCGATGGCTTGCTCCGCCACGGTGACGATCCAATCGCGGCGGCGCACGTGCAGCAATTCATGGCAGACGATAGCTTCCTGGATATCCGCCGGCAATTCGGCGAAGCGGCCCGGCAAAACCACCACCGGCCGCCGCAGCCCGAACGTTACCGGACCCGATAGCCAAGGCGACAGCCGGAACTCCGCATGCGGCGCAATGGCCACGCGCAGGCGATCGAGGGGCGGAGAGAGGGGCGCGAACACCGGCGCATCCCGGCGCCAACGGCGCAGTTTGCCGAACCCCGCGGTCAGCCACAGCGCCCGCGCGGCGCATCCGGAGGCCAGCACGAAGAGCAAAGCCTGTCGCCACGGCAGGGGATATGCCGGCATGCGGTTCGGCGGGACTGGCCTGGCCGCCGCCATGCTGAAGTCGATGTTCGAGTCCGACCCACTCCGCCACGGTTCCACGGCTGGAAGCAACAGGCAGATTGCCAGCAACGTCTGCCAGTACGCCAGGCGAACGCGCGGCACGCGCAACCGGAAGGCCCCGGCGGCCACGCTTCCCGCCGCGATCAGCACCGCGCTCTGGGCGCTCCAGGCGGCCAGGTTGCCGAGCCAATGCGCCGCGCTCACGGACGCCCTCCGATCAGCCGCCGGAACTCCTCGATCTCATCCACCGTCAGGTGGCGGTCCTCGATCAAATGCACCAGCAAAGGTTCCGCCGAACCGTTGAATACGCGATTGACGAAATCCCGCACCATGGCCCGGATCACCCTGCTCTTGGGCTGCGCCGGGCGGTAGACATAGGCGCGCTCCACCTGCTTACGGTTGAGGTAGCCCTTCTGTTCCAGGATCTTCATCATGGTCATGACGGTGGTGTAAGCGACCTTGCGGCGCTCCAGCAGCGCCTCATAGACGTCCCGCACGGTAGCGGTCTGCCGCTCCCAGACGATTTTCATGATCTCCAGTTCCTGATCCGTGAGGGTCTTGCTCGGCGGCCGCATACTAAGAAATTAGTACTATTGAATGAAAATGTCAAGGGGAAAAAACAGGAGACAGAAGACAGAAGTCAGAAGACAGAAGCCGGAAGCCAGGAATCGCGGCGAACCGCGATTCGGCTGCTATTCTGACTCCTGTCTCCTGTCTTCTGTTTTCTTATTCCGTCTTCGAATAGTAGTACGTGTACTTGCTGTATAGCTCCGACGCGCGCGCGCCATTAGCTACGATGCCGAGCACGTTGTTCTCGCACAGCGACTGCATCGCGCGGGTCACATTGTCGAACGTGGTGGCGCCGATCTTGACCACCAGAATGGTGCCGTCGGCCAGCGTCGAAAGCAGATTGGCATCCGCCGAAAACAGCAGCGGCGGCGTGTCGAAGATGGCCCACGTGAACACCTTGGGCAACTCCGCGAACAGTATCTTTGCCTGCCGTGTATTCAGCAGCTCCAGCGGGTTCTTGACCGGCGTTCCGGCCGGCAGCACGTACAAATTCATGCCGGACACTCTGCGCAGCGCGACGGACAGCGGTACTTCACCCATCAGGTAATCGGTGAGACCGGGGGCGCGATCTATTTGGAACAGATTGTGAATCAGCGGCCGGCGCAAGTCGAAGTCCCCGAGCATCACCCGGTTTTCGGTCAAATGCGATTCGGCCAGAGCCAGGTTCACGGCAGTGAAGGTCTTGCCCTCGGCGGGCGATGGGCTGCTGATCACGATGGTGTGCAGCGGTTGCAGCGTCTGCAGGTGATTCAGACGCGTGCGCAGCGTCCGGAATTCCTCCGCCGGCGTTTCATGCGAACGTTGCAGGTCGAGCAGGTGCGACTCCGGCGCGGGTTGGAAGGCAACTTCCATCACATTCTCCAGGATGGCCGGGTGCAGTCCGCCAGGTGCGGAGTCCTCGTCAACCGGGCGCGCCGTCCCGTTCTCCACTGCCCGCGGCGGATCCTGCCGGCCATGGAACTCCGGTGCCGGTGCGGCCGGGGCATTTCCGTTCTCCAAATTCAAGACACCGGCCTGTTCGGCGCGGCGCAAGGCGTCGTGTACTCGGCTCATCTTCTTCCTAACTCTTACCGAAATAGTAGTAGTACATCGAACTGCTCATAGCGATGGTGCCAATGATGATGGCAGTGGACCAGCCCAGCCAGAACAGGCGGCGCTTGCGGCGCACCAGCAGCGCGTTCTCCAACAGCGGGATGCTGCTCAGTACCGGCAAGTTTGTGTACGCGCGGACGTCTTTCAGATTCTTCAAGGAGGTATCCTTCATCTCCTTGGCGCCCGCCATAAACACGCCGAAAAACAGGCCCAGGCCTGCGCCGGCCGCGGCCCACAGCAGGCGGTCGGGATCGCTGGGCTGTTCGGGCAGATTGGGCGGGTCCAAGGTCTCCAGGTTCTCGCCGGCTTTACGCTCTTCAAGGTTGCTGGAGGTTTGCGATATCTCCATCTTCTTGGACTTCTCGTCGTAGTCTGCCTTGGCGAGGGCGTAATCGCGCACCAAACTTTCGTATTTTTGCTCGTTGATGGGACTGGCTTCGATGCGCGCCCGGTAGGCGCCGATTTCCGCTTGCAATTCCTTAAGCCGCTTGGCGAGCTCCTCCATATGCATATTGCGCGCCTGAATCTGCGCATTCACATTGGCCGTCTGCAACTGCAGGCCCTCCAGAGTCTGGGCCACCTGTGGATTCTGCACTTTCTTGGGCGCGCCAGCCTTGGCCGCGGCGTTAACCTCTTCCTTTTCGAGATCGTCCCGCTGATTCTTGAGCACACCCAACTGAGCCTCCAGGCTGCGAATCTCCGGATGGTCCTCTTTATAGGTCTGCCGCTTCGCCGAAAGCTTCGTCTCGAAATCCAGGATTTTATCGTTCAGTTGGATCAGCCGCCCGTTCTTCACCGCCTCCCGGCTGGCCGCCCCCTCCAGGTTGGCGCCGACAAACGTAGACTCGTGCTGTATGTTCTGGATTTGGGTCTCCAGCATCATCTTGTCCTGCGCGTCCCGGCTGATGCTCTCGTTCAGGCTCTCCTGCTGCAACTCCAGTTGGTTGACCGCCTGCAGGTTGGATTGCAACTGGTCGGGAAGGCGGCCGGCGTTCTCCATCTTGAACTTGGCCATCTCCCCGTCCAGCCGGTCCATGGTTTCCTTGGCTGCCCTGAGCTGATCGCTCAAAAACTGCGTCGTGGTGTTGGCTTGCTGGCGAAGCTGATTGTTGGTCTCTTCAGTGAATTTGGAAACCAATTCGCGCACCACGGCCTGCGCCTTGTAACGGTCGGAGTAAGAGAATTTGATCTCAAAAGCCGAGGCGAACTTCTGTTCCGGCAGCGCCGCGCCGGTATCCAAAATGTTGATCTTGATGGCCGCCTTCATCAACTCGATGACGTCTTCCATGGGCTTGCGCTGGCGTTCCTTCGGATACAGGTTGAGGGAGGGCCGCTGAATCAGCTCCTGCAGTTGCGTACGGCTCTCGATCTGCTGCCGCATCGCGAGCAACCGTTCCGCCATCTGGGTGCTGATGTTGCTGGGCACCAGGCGCTCGGAAATCTGTTGCGGCGTGATGCGCATTACCGCCTTGGAAACGAAGGTGTCCGGCCACAGAAACGCCACCACCACCGCGATGACCAACCCGGCGAAGGTCGGTCCCACGATCCAGGAACGATAGCGCCGCAGAATATCGATATAGTCCTCGACATCCGGCGGGCGGCGGGAAACAGTGATGTATCCTTGCTGTGGTCCCATAAGTCCGAAAAGCTCTCTTTCCTAAAATCGGCGGCTGGCCCGTAACTCTATACAGCGCTTGTCATGGCGCTGTCACGGCACAATGATCTGGTCTCCAGGCTTCACCAGGATATTCTGTTCCATCTTCTTGCCGTGCGTGACCTCGTGGTAGTTGAATTTCAACCGTTCGCTGCCGCGCAGAATGACGATTTTCTTGGTATTGGCGAAATCCCGAAAGCCGCCCGCATTGACCAGCGCCTCCAATACCGTGGTGTCGATCACCAGGGGGTAAGAACCCGGTTTGTTGACTTCCCCCTGGATGTAATATTTCTTACTGTTGACCCTTTCCACCCCGACCGTTACTTCGGGGTGCACCATGATCTTTTGCAGGCTTTCGGCGATGTTGAGGCTTAGCTTCTCCGGAGTAAGGCCGGCGGCCTGTATCTCCCCGACCAGGGGGACGGAGACTTTGCCGTCCGGACGCACGATAAACTGACCCGAGTTCTCCGGCTCGTGCCACACCCGGATGGAAATGACGTCCTCGGCGCCGATAACGTAGGCCTTCGGATCCACTGGCGCCGCGGGAGGGGCAAGCGTGGCAGGCTTGGCGTCCGCAGCCGGTTGCGTGGCTGCTTTGGCCGGATCGGGGCTGTCGGGGACAGTTTGAGCCGCTGGAGGCTGCTGCTCCGGGGCGGGTTGCTGAGCGGCCAGCATGCCGCATAAGCCAAAGGCCAGCGCCGCTGGCACTCTGATGACGTGACGCATTCCTTTTTAGTTTACAGCAATCGCCTGTGGGGGCAGGATGCCATTCGTGGTGGAACAGACACTTCCGCCCAACGGCATTTGTTTCCAGAACCAGCAGCTCTGCACAAATTGGAGGGCGGCCAATCTTGGCCGCAGCCGCCTTTCTTAGGCGGCCAGGCCGGCTGAAAGCCGTCCCCAAAGGGGACCCCAGGGCAAGATTGCCCGCCCTCCAAGCCTCGCCTGCCCTCTATTATGCGCTGTAATAAGAAATGATGGTTTCCATCTTCCTCATGGCTGCCCTGGTGCTGGCGCCCGGCGCACTGGAGAGCGCCCGCGATCGCCAAGACCGGACCGCGCTCGAAAAGCAGATCTCAGAGCTCTCCGTGGCCGCCCAAAAGGCGCCCCACGATGCGGATGCGCAGTATCGAGTCGCGCTGGCCGCGTCGTATCTGGCCGAAGTCTCGTTGGAATTGCGCGATAAGAGTCAAGCCGAGCATGTGGCGGAAGCCGGCATTCAGGCCGCCGAGCGCGCCATCGCCATCAACCCCCGGAACGCCGAATACTATCGCGTGCTGGGCACCCTCTGCGGGCAGGTGGTTCCGGCCAACCTGCTCTCCGCTTTTTCCTACGGAAAGCGCGCCCGCGAGGCCATCGGTAAGGCGCTGGAACTCGATCCGAAATCGTCGCAGGCGTACCTGGCCCGTGGCGTTGGGAACTACTATCTGCCGGATGCGCTAGGCGGCGGCGCGTCGCTGGCCATCCCGGATTTTCGGAAGGCAGGCGATCTGGCCCCGACCTCCGCGGAGGCCTGCTTATGGCTGGGGCTGGCCCTGCGCAAGGAGCATCATAATGCCGAGGCGCGCCAGGCGTTCGCCAAGGCGCTGCAACTCGATCCCGCGCGCGTCTGGATCAAACAGCAGTTGGAGAAGACGCCCGCGCAATGAAGAACCTCGCTGTGGCGGCGGGGATTCTGGCCATCGCCGCGCTCACTTGGGTTCAGTTTCCGGGCCACACCTGGCTGCAACAGGACACCCAGATCTATGTCCCTATCCTGGAGCATCTGCGCGACCCGGCTGTCCTGCGGCGCGACATGCTGGTGGAGCGCCCGCACGTGTCGTTCACGCTCTACGACGAAACCGCGCGGGTGCTGGCCCGCGTCACCGGCCTGGGGTTTCGCGAGGTGCTCGAAGGCCAGCAGATCGCCACTCGCGCGCTGGGGATTTGGGGGCTGTACCTGATGGCCGCGGCGCTGGGGCTCTCGGCGCCGGCGGCGCTGCTGGTGGCGGGGATGGTCTCGTTAGGCGCGACCATTGCCGGCCCCGCCGTGCTCTCGTTCGAGATCGAGCCGGACCCCCGCGGCTTCGCCGTGCCGCTGCTGTTCCTGGCGATCGGACTGGCCGCGCACGGCTGGGACCTGGCCGCCGGAATCGCCGGTTCGGTGGCGTTTCTGATGCATCCGCCAACGGTGATCCCGTTCTGGATCGTGTACCTGTGCCTGGCATTTGCCCGCCGCAGGTTCGTGGCTTTCCTACCGCTGGCGGCCGCGTGCATCGTGCTGGCAGCCGCCGCCCGCTTCCAGGAGGGCGCCCATGAAGCGCAGCTCTTCTTCTCGCGGATCTCTCCGTCGATCGAGCGCCTGCAACGCCTGCGCGCGCCCTACGCCTGGATCTCCGAGTGGTGGCGCGATTGGTTGCCGCACTATCTGGTCTTGTACGCCGCATCGCTCGCGGCATATGCGTGGCTGCGCAAACGTGCGCCGCCCGATCTGCGATTTTTCCTTATCGGCTTGCCGCTTGTGGGCATCCTAAGCGTGCCCGCTTCTTACCTCCTGCTGGAAAAGATGAAGTGGGGACTTTTGCCGCAAGTGCAGCCCATGCGCGCGCTGTTGTTCGTCACCGTTATCGCGGAATTCTCCGCGGCCGCGGCGGGGATCGTGGCCGCGCAAGCGCGGCGCTACGCGGAAGCCTTCGCCTGGTTCGCCCTGGTTTTTCTGATTCCGTTGAACACCAGCGTCACCGTGGTACCCCCCTGGAACCGCGCGCTGGCGGCCGCGCTTCTGGCGGCCGGCGCCAGCCTCGCCGCCTGGGCCGAAGCGCGCAAATTTCGATGGAGCGCGGCGGCCTTGGCGGGCGTCGCGATCGCCGGATTCTTCCTGGTCCCCGCCCTCGGCGGCGTGAGTTCGCATCCGCTCCTGCACACACCCGAGTTGGCGCGATTATCCGCCTGGGCGCGGGCATCCACGCCACCAGATGCGGTGTTCCTGTTCGCCGACGCGGGCAAGCAACTGCAACCGGGCATTTTCCGCAGCGAGGCTCTGCGCGCGGTGTACGTGGATTGGAAAGGCGGCGGGCAGGTCAACTATTTGACGGATCTCGGCGAACAGTGGTGGACGCGCTGGCAGCAGGTGCTGGCTGCCCCGTTCGACCCGCGCAACGTCGCTCGCTACCGCGCGCTGGGCATCGACTACATCGTGCTGTCGCCCCGCGACCGGCTGCCGGAACGCGCGCCGGTGTTCGAAAACGCGGCGTATCTGGTGTATCCACTATAATGGTCGCTGAAGTGACCACATGAAGATCGCGACCGTCCGCGAATTCCGGGACAATGCCCCCGGCTTGCGACCCCGGATTTCACGCCAAGACGCCAAGGAACCGCAAAGAACGCAAAGAAGAAACTCTTATGGGTTCTGTGTTCTTGGCGCTCTTTGCGGTTCCCTTTGCGTCTTTGCGTGAAAGTGTTCATCAGTGAGTCGCCAGCGCCCCGCTGCCGGGTCTGGCTGGCCTTTTCGATCCAACATCTTTGCGTGAAACCCGAGCCTCCGCAAATATCCCAATAAACATTTGTTATGCCTGCCCCATCTTGCATTTCAAATACTTTGTAGGTTACACTCAGGAAAGTTACCGCATGCCGCTCGGTTCCAAAACCCGGTTCCCCCGCATACTTAGCCTGTCCCGTCTGTCTTTACCGGTAGTCATCATTATTAACGTATTGGTCATCGTAGCCGGCCCCGCTTGAGGCCGCATCGGACGAGTTCCGAGGCCATCAGCGGGGCGAACCAAGCCGGCTGGTGGCCTTTTTTCTTTTTGGAGAGCTTTTGTTGAGGAATATATGTCGACTTTGACGAATGGCGCGAAAATGTTGCTGGAATGTCTGGCGCGCGAAGGCGTGGACTGCTTCTTCGGATATCCCGGCGGCGTCACCCTGCCCCTCTACGATGCCATCTACGACCACCACATACGCCATGTGCTGGTGCGCCACGAGGAAAACGCCTGCTTCGCCGCGGAAGGCTACGCGCGCGCCACCGGCAAAGTGGGTGTTTGCTGCGCCACCTCCGGTCCCGGCGCGACCAACCTGGTTACCGGACTGGTCGATGCCATGATGGATTCCATCCCCATCGTCGCGCTCACCGGCCAGGTCACCAGCAAGCTCATCGGCAGCGACGCCTTTCAGGAGGCCGACACGTTCGGCATCACGCGCTCCTGCACCAAACATAACTATCTGGTGAAAAAGCTGGAAGATCTGCCGCAGATCGTGCATGAGGCGTTCTACATCGCCGCCAGCGGCCGTCCCGGCCCCGTGCTGGTCGATATTCCCAAGGATGTGTTCCAGGCGCAGGGCCATTATGTTCCGGTCACTTCCATCCACTTGCCCGGTTACAAGGTGTATACCGAGGGCCACACCGGCCAGATTCGCCGCGCGGCGCAAGTGATATTGGAGGCCGAGCGCCCGTTCGTATATGCGGGCGGCGGCATCGTCGCGGCCAACGCCTCGGCCGAGTTGCGCGAGTTGGTGGAAATCGTGGATGCGCCTACGGTCACCACCCTGATGGGTCTCGGCGGATTGCCCTCCAACCATCCCAACTTCGTGAGCATGCCCGGCATGCACGGCAGTTACGCCGCCAACATGGGCATGACCCACTGCGACGTGCTGATCGCGCTGGGCGTGCGTTTCGACGACCGTGTAACCGGGCGTCTGGCCGCCTTCGCGCCGCACGCCAAGGTCATCCACGTGGACATCGATCCCGCGGAAATCGGCAAGAACCGCGTCGCCGATATCCCCATCGTGGGCGACGTGAAGCGTGTCCTGATGCGATTGAACGAACTGCTCCGTGGGGCGGGCCTCCAGGCCTGCGCGGGTCCTCCAGGACCCGCTCTGCAGCGCCGCGCCTGGTGGTCTCAAATCCGCGGCTGGCAGGCCGAGCATCCCCTGGTCCCGGTCACCTCCGATTCCGAAATCAAGCCGCAGCACCTCATGATGGAAATCGACCGGCTCTCCGCGGGCGAAGCTATCGTGTGCTCCGACGTCGGCCAGCACCAGATGTGGGCCGCGCAGTTGGTCCGTTTCAACTCTCCGCGCCTGTGGATCAATTCCGGCGGACTGGGCGCCATGGGCTTCGGGCTTCCGTCGGCCATCGGCGCGCAGTTCGCGCGTCCGGATAAGCTGGTCTTCGCGCTGGTGGGCGATGGCGGATTCCAGATGTCCATACCGGAGCTCTCCACCATCGCCAGCTACGGCCTGCCCATCAAGATCGTGGTGATGAACAACGGCTACCTCGGCATGGTCCGCCAATGGCAGGAATTATTCTACAACAATCGCCTGAGCGCGGTGGAACTCGATTGTTTCCCGGACGCGGAGAAGCTGGCCGGCGCATATGGTTTCAAGGGCCGCACCATCGACAAGCCCTGGGAACTCGCTGCGGCGCTGGAAGAAGCCGTCCGCGAACCCGGCCCGTATCTGCTCAACGTCAAGGTATCGCCGTACGAAAACGTCTATCCGATGGTGCCGGCCGGCGGCGCTATTAACGAAATGGTGCTGGCGCCGCCCCAACCGGTGGCGGTGCCCAAGTAGGACAGGCCTCCTGGCCTGTCTCCGGAGTAACTATGTTGCAGATCATTTCCTTGTTAGTCGAGAACAAGCCGGGCGCTCTGATGCGCATCACCGGCTTATTGAGCGCGCGCGGCTATAACATCGAGAGTCTGACAGTTGCGCGCACTCTCGATCCGGAACTCTCCCGCATGACCATCGTGGTGGATGTGGATGCCACGCTGCGCCAGCAGGTGATCAAGCAAATGAACAAACTGGTGAACGTACTGCAGGCCGCGGACCTGACCGAGTCGCCGGCGGTGCGGCGGGAGATGGTGCTGGTGCGCGTGCGCACGGTGCAGGAGACGCGCACCGCGGTCTTGAAGGAAGCCGAGATTTTCGCCGCGCGCGTGGTGGATTCCTCCACCGAAGGTTTCGCGCTGGAGGCCACCGGCGATCCCGAAAAGCTGGACGAATTTATCGATGTGATGCGCAGTTATGGTGAGATCGAAACTACCCGCTCGGGGGTGGTGGCCGTTTCGCTGGAAGCTAAGAAACTAAAATTGCAACCCCCAGTGCAGCAAGTAGGACAGGCATCCTTGCCTGTCCTTCCCTAAAAGGACTTACTCATGGCAACCCGTTATTACGAGAAAGATTACAAACCAGCCCTGCTACAGGGCCGCACCGTAGCAATCATAGGTTATGGCAGCCAAGGCCACGCGCACGCCCTGAACCTGCGCGATTCCGGCGTGGACGTGGTAGTGGGCCTCTATCCCGGCAGCAAATCGCGTAACAAAGCCGAAGCCGCCGGTCTCAAAGTATTAGATACCGCGGAAGCCGCCAAAGTCGCCGACGTAATCATGATGCTGGTCGCCGATCATATCCAGGGCGACCTATACAACAGGGATATCGCGCCTGATCTAACGGCCGGCAAAACACTCATGTTCGCGCACGGCTTCAACATCCACTTCGGCCAGATCCAGCCGCCCGCGGATGTCGACGTTTCCATGGTCGCACCCAAAGCTCCCGGTCACCGCGTGCGCGAGTTGTTCACCGAAGGTGTGGGCGTGCCGTCGCTGGTGGCCGTGCATCAGGATGCCTCCGGGCAGGCGCTCGAAACGGCGCTGGCTTATGCGGGTGCGCTGGGAAGCTTGAAGGCCGGCGTCATCGGGACCACTTTCAAAGAGGAAACCGAAAGCGATCTCTTCGGCGAGCAGGCCGTGCTGTGCGGCGGCGCGTCGGAGCTCATCCGCGCCGGTTTCGAAACGCTGGTGGAAGCCGGATATGCGCCCGAAATCGCCTATTTCGAGTGCCTGCACGAGCTCAAGCTGATTGTCGATCTGATCCAGGAAGGCGGCCTGGGCTACATGCGCTACTCGGTTTCGGACACCGCGGAATATGGCGATTACACGCGCGGCCCGCGCATCGTGGATGCGCACGTGCGCGCGGAGATGAAGAAGATCCTGTCGGAAGTGCAATCCGGCGAGTTCGCGCGCCAGTGGATCGATGAGAACAAGACCGGCCGGCACAAGTTCCTGGCCATGCGCGAAGCGGCCCGCAATCAACCCGTCGAGAAGGTGGGCCGTGAGCTGCGCGAAATGATGACTTTTCTGAAGAAGAAGAAAGAATCCGGAGTGCCGGAAGAACAACTGGCGGTGCCAAAATGAAGATCTTCACTTTTGACACCACTCTCCGCGACGGCACGCAGGGCGAATCGGTCTCTTTCTCCGTCGACGACAAAATCCTCATCGCGCAAAAGCTCGACGAACTGGGCATCGACTATATCGAAGGCGGCTGGCCGGGATCCAACCCGAAGGATAAAGACTTCTTCGCCCGCGCGCAAAACGAGCTGGACCTCAAGCACGCCAAGCTCACCGCGTTCGGCGCCACGCGCTTCGCCCGCCATACGGTCGAAGAGGATCGCAGCGTGCAATCGCTGGTGGCTGCCGGAACGCCGGTGGTTTCCATCTTTGGCAAGAGCTGGGACCTGCACACCGCGCGCGCGCTCGGCATTACCGAAGAAGAAAACCTCAAGCTGATCGGTGAAACCGTCGCCTATCTGAAGCGGCACGGCAAAGAAGTGGTTTACGACGCCGAGCACTTCTTCGACGGGTACAATTCGAATCCCGATTTTGCGCTGCGCACGCTCGAAGCCGCCCAGAATGCCGGCGCCGGCGTGCTCTGCCTGTGCGATACCAACGGCGGCACCCTCACCGGACGGCTGGTCGAGATTTTCGCCGAAGTGCGCAAGCGTTTCGACGGCATCCTGGGCATCCACACGCACAACGATTCCGATGTGGCTGTCGCCAATACGCTGGCCGCCGTGGAAGCCGGCGCCACGCACGTGCAGGGCTGCATCAATGGATACGGCGAGCGCTGCGGCAACGCCAATCTGTGTTCCGTCATCGCCAATCTGGAGCTGAAGCTGGGTCACACGGCCATCGGCCAGGACAAGCTCATCAGTCTGTCCAACGTGGCGCGCTTCGTCGCGGAACTGGCCAACCTGCCGCTGCCCAACAATCAACCCTTCGTGGGCCACAGCGCGTTTGCGCACAAGGGCGGCGTGCATGTCTCCGCCGTCTTGAAGGAATCCACTACTTATGAGCACGTGACGCCCGAAGCCGTGGGCAATCGCCAGCGCGTACTGATCAGCGATCTGTCGGGCCGCGGCAACATCTTGTATAAGCTGAAACAGCATGGACTGGCCGGCCGGCTCGACGAAGACGCGCGTCGCGAACTGCTGGAGCGCATCAAGCAGATGGAATACGAGGGTTGCGAACTGGAAGCCGCCGAGGGCACCTTCGAGCTGCTGGTGCGCGAGGCGCTCTATCCCGGCATGCATTTCTTCGAAGTGGAAGGCTACGAGGTTTCGACCAAAGCGACCGCCACGGGCGACTCGCGCTCGACCGCCGACATCACCGTGCGCACGCAGGATGGCGTGCACTCCGCCACCGCCACCGGCAACGGTCCCTTCCACGCCCTGCATGTATGCCTGCGCAAGTGTCTGTCGACGGTCTATCCGCAAATGGCCGACGTGCGCCTGACCGACTACAAAGTGCGCGTGCTGGAGCCGCGCAAGGGCACCGCCGCCAAAGTGCGCGTGCTCATCGAATGGTCGGATCACCGCAAGAGCTGGTCCACGGTGGGCGTTTCCGACAACGTGATCGTGGCGAGCTGGAACGCCCTGGTGGACGCCATCCGGTTGGAGTTGATGCGCCTGACGGAACAAGACGATTCCATCGAGAA
>Ga0302326_10001265_pt1 | contig 64954 bp, 44 predicted proteins | sample Palsa_T0_3_FD_202264 | JGI IMG/M metagenome (GOLD analysis project Ga0302326, IMG submission 202264) | Peat permafrost microbial communities from Stordalen Mire near Abisko, Sweden - Palsa_T0_3 | ecosystem: Environmental > Terrestrial > Soil > Palsa > Peat permafrost | place: Sweden: Abisko...
CGCCCAACGGCGTTTCGAAAAACTGCCCACCTGATAAGCTCCGGCGGCGTCCCACGCCTCGGCGATGAGCTTCACATCCCGGAGAATCGGATCCTCGGCAATCCGTTCCAGAAGAGGGGCATCGGCCAGCAACTTGCCACCCTCGTCACGCCCTAGAACGGACGCCAAGTCAAAACGGAACCCGTCTACATGCATTTCGACCGCCCAGTAGCGAAGCGCTGTCAGAATATGATCCCTCACTACGGGATGGTTGGCGTTGATGGTGTTACCCGCCCCTGTGAAGTCCTTGTAGTAACGCTTATCGCCAGCCAGCATGTAAAAGATCGCGTTGTCCATACCGCGAAAACACAAGGTCGGCCCGAGTTCGTCTCCCTCGCCAGTATGATTGAAAACCACATCCAGAATCACTTCAATTCCGGCGCTATGAAAAGCATGGACCATTTCCTTGAACTCGAGCTTCTGCTGGCCGAGGCCCCCGGAACTGCTGTAGGAGGCTTTGGGCGCAAAGAAAACAACTGGATTGTATCCCCAGTAATCCCTACGCGCCGCCTGATGTTCGTTGAACTCCTGCACCGGCATCAGTTCGACGGCCGTTACCCCCAAATCCCGGAGATAGGGAATCTTTGCCATTAGCCCGCGATATGTGCCAGGACTCTCGACGGCAGAACTCGGATGAATGGTGAAACCACGGACGTGGGTTTCGTAGATTATTGTCTTCGACCATGCGTGCCTTGGCGGCTGGTCGTCATTCCACTGAAAATGCTCGTGGGTGAACACGCATTTTGGCGTGCTGGCAGCGTCATCGACGTTCGAACGCGAGAGGTCTCGCTCGGGCGCCGACGCGTCATACCCGCAAGCCTTTTCGAAATCCCAATTGGCCAAGCGCGAGATCGCCGTGGCGAAGGGGTCGAGCAGGAGCCGCGCGAAGTTGAACCGTTGCCCTTCGCCGGGTGCATATGGGCCGTCCACCCGGTACGCATAGAGCTGACCCGGCCGAATCCCGTCTACCCAAGCGTGCCACACGTCGCCAGTCCGGTTGCGTACCGGATCGAGGTCGATCTGCCTCCTAGGAGCCCCGTCCCCCGGATGATCGAACAGCTCCAGGCGAACGCGCGTCGCGTGACGGCTGAAGAACGCAAAATTGCCTCCATTGTCCTGCTCAGACGTACCCAGGGGAAGAGCGGAACCCGCTCGAACACCAGCGCGGTCGCTCACGGCTTTCAGGTAATCGTGGAGCGGACGTACAAGCGTCTTCGTCATCGACGCTGCCAGAGAATTTGAGAAGCTTCGAGCGGAACGTCCGCCCCATCGAAATGCGGGATCACTCGCACCGTGTAGTCGGCGGAGGCGCGCGCTGCGGGTACGCCCGCCTGGTAAAGATAGCCTGCCGCGTCAATCTGCCGATCGCGCCTCAACTCCTGTCGAACCGCCGGACCACCGTTGATTCCATCGGCATAAAGCTCGACTTTGAGGGAATTCGGGTTGAGCTCAGCGCTAAACACCTGAACCTCAAAGGTGTGACGATCGCCGTCGGTTTTGACATGGACTTCACCGATGCGCAGCGTGCCCCATCGCTCGACGAGCGCACGCTGCCAATCTATGACCTGCCTGCCGACTGCGCCTTTATCCGCGGCGCGCGCGCGATAAGCGGCTGCGGCAGGAATATAGTGTTTCTCGACGTAATCGCAAACGGTCCGATTCGCCGAAAAGCGAGGAGTCAGCCGCGCCATGCTTTCGCGCATTCGCGCGACCCAGGCGGACGGGACACCATCCTTGTCGCGGTCATAAAATTCGGGAATCACCGCCTGTTCGAGCAGACCGTAAAGAGCTTCGGCCTCCGCGGCGTCCCAAGCCGGGTCGTCGCCATGTTCCTTGCCGTCACCCAACGCCCAGCCGGCTTCCGGCGTGTAGGCTTCCGCCCACCAGCCATCCAGTTCCGAAAGATTGATGCCGCCGTTGACCAGCACTTTCATGCCGCTGGTTCCGCACGCTTCCCACGGACGCCGCGGAGTGTTGATCCAGACATCCACCCCTTGCACCAGGTGCTCGGTCAGAAGCATGTCATAGTCGCTGAGAAAAATCATATGAGGGCGGGTTTCGGGGCGCCTGATGAAGCGGATCCACTTTTGGATCAGGTCTTGCCCCGCGCGGTCCGCCGGATGGGCTTTTCCGGCAATGATGAGTTGCACTGGATGCTGGGCGTTCGTCAAGATACGAAGGAGGCGTTCCGGGTCATGGAGGAGCAAGTCAGGCCTCTTATAGGTCGCGAAACGACGCGCGAAGCCTAGTGTCAACGCGTTGGGATCGAACAGATGTTTGGCGGCCTCAACTGATTCCGAAGACGCTCCGGAGCCGGCAAGTTGGTCTGACAATCGTTTGCGGGCGTACTTAACAAGAGATTCGCTCGCGGAGGTACGAAATCGCCAGAGGTTCGTGTCCGAGACTCGTCGAATATCCTGCTCGAGATCGCCCACCGGCCCCAGCCAGCGATCCTTTCCACAGGCTTCGGTCCAAAGGCTGTCTGCCGGAGCCGAGTCCCATGTCGGCATGTGAACTCCGTTCGTTACGTGCCGGACCGGCACCTCTTCCTCGGGCCAATTCGGAAAGAGCGGTTGGAAGATGCGCCTGCTGACCGTGCCGTGCAATTTACTTACGCCGCTGACGGCACCGCACCCGCGAACAGCCAGATACGCCATGTTAAAAGCCTCGGAGGAGTCTGTCGGGTTCTGGCGGCCAAGGGCGAGCAACTCGTCGAGCGAAATGCCGAGTTTATGCTGCGCGTATTCACCGAGGTATTGCTGGACAAGATACGGAGCGAAACGGTCGAAGCCCGCCGCGACCGCCGTGTGAGTTGTGAAGAGATTACCAGGGCGGGTTGCAGCCAATGCCACGCGGAAAGACTCGCCGGTCTCTTCCATAAAACTTCGCGCGCGCTCCAGGACCGCCAGTGCCGCGTGCCCTTCATTTAAATGGCAGACATCGGGAGCAATCCCGAGTGCGCGCAGCAATCGCCATCCGCCGATTCCGAGCAGGATTTCCTGCTGGAGACGCAGTTCGGGACCGCCGCCATAGAGCTCGCTGGTGATCCCACGGTGGGTTGGAAGATTGGCCGCGTCGTTGCTATCCAGAAGATAAAGCTTCGTCCTGCCGACTTGAACCTGCCACGTTCGCAGCCAGACAGAATTCCCCGGCAGCCCGATTTCGAGCCGCAGCCATTCTCCGTTCGCGCGACGCAAGGGCGTAATCGGTAGCTGCCCGGGATCGTTGTACGGATAAAGAGCCTGTTGCGCTCCGTCTCGATCTATCACCTGTCGAAAATAGCCTTGCTGATACAGCAATCCGACGCCTACCACGGGCACGCCGAGATCACTAGCCGCCTTCAGTTGGTCGCCCGCCACATTTCCCAGGCCGCCTGAGTATATGGGCAAAGCTTCGCTCAACATAAATTCCATGGAGAAATAGGCAACGCAACCGAGAGACGTGCCGGCATGGGTTTTCTGAAACCACGCGGGTGTTGCAGCCGCATGCTTGGCGGCCTGGACCAGTTCCTCCGCTTGCTTGCGGAAGACAGGGTTAGCCAGAACGCGTTCCACGCTGCCTGGCGACGCCGTCTGGAGGACCACCCAGGGGTTTTGCGTGGCATCCCACAATTCCGGATCAAGCTGCCTCCATAGTTCATCGGTGGAGTGGTTCCAGGACCACCTCATATCCAACGCGAGTTCCGTGAGAGGGTCGGCGACCTTGCTTTCGCCGTCTGGTCGGCTGCTCATGATTGGTTGCTCATGTTTGGCTTGCTCCTGTGTGTGACCGACGCCCAAATACAAGTGTGATGCGAGAAACGTCAAATCGCCGTCAAAATACACCCGAACCTCAAAAACATTACGGTGACTCTTCAAACGCACTTCCTCGCCTTTTTGACGGCATTTTGACACTCGGTGGGATACGTTCAAGAAGAGGCGTCCGGCTGCGTCTGCCACGCTTTCGGAAGAAAGCCAACAGGAAGACAAGATGCAAACCTTCGCGGAGATGAGAAATTCGCAGCTGAACCGATTGCCAATCTTTATGCGCTCGGGTTGAAACCAGCTGATGCTCCCAGCGATGAGCCTCTCCGCTTCGAGAATCAATAATGCGGTGCGGCTCGAAAAAGCACACTCTGACTTTAGGTAAAACAGTGAAAACACAACTATTGACTCCTGGAAAACACCCGAAGATTCCCGAAACGCTCAGCGGCAGGGAGGGTCTCGCGAAAACGAACCCACTTTCTCCGGAGCAACTCCAGAAAATTAATGCCTATTGGCGCGCCGCCAACTATTTGTCGGTGGGCCAGATCTACCTCTTCGACAACCCACTGTTAAAGCGGCCCCTCCAGTTGTCGGATGTGAAGAAACTCGTGGTCGGTCACTGGGGCACGGTGCCGGGTCAGAACTTCATCTATGCGCACCTGAACCGGGTCATCAATAAGTATGACCTGAATATGTTCTATATCGCCGGTCCAGGTCACGGCGGAGCTGCCATTGTAGGCAACGTTTACCTGGAGGGCACGTGGACGGAGATTTATCCAAACGTAGGCCAGGATGAGGCGGGACTCCGGAAGTTGTTCAAGCAGTTCTCGTTCCCCGGCGGCATTTCCAGCCATGTGGCGCCGACCACGCCGGGCTCGATTCACGAAGGCGGTGAACTGGGGTATTCACTCAGTCATGCCTTCGGCGCCGTGTTTGATAATCCGGACCTGATTGTCGCCTGCGTGATCGGCGACGGGGAAGCGGAAACAGGTCCGCTGGCGACGTCGTGGCAGTCGAATAAACTGCTCGACCCGATCACCGATGGAGCGGTGCTGCCGATCCTGCACCTCAACGGCTACAAGATCAGCAATCCGACGGTGCTCGCGCGCATCGAGCACGAGGAGCTGGACCAATTTCTGCGCGGCTGTGGCTGGACGCCTCATTTTGTCGAAGGCGACGATCCGGACACCATGCATCAGTTGATGGCCGCGACCATGGAAAACGTAGTCGAAGATATCCGGCGGATCCAGGATAATGCGCGGGGAAAGAACGATACGACTCGGGCGCGCTGGCCGATGATTGTTCTCAAATCACTGAAGGGTTGGACTGGGCCTAAGATCGTCGATGGCCTCCAAATCGAGGGCACCTTCCGGGCACATCAGGTCCCGATGCTGGTCGATTCCGATCATCCCGATCACGTGCCTCTGCTCGAAAGCTGGATGAAAAGCTACAAAGCCGAGGAACTGTTCGACGAGCATGGCAGGCTGAATCCCGAATTGGCGGAGCTGGCGCCGAAAGGCACACGGAGGATGGGCGCAAATCCACACGCCAACGGAGGGATTCTGCTGCGCGATCTGTGCATGCCCGATTTTCATGTTCACGCCTTGCATGTGCCTTCGCCGGGCGCGATCGACGGCCAGGATACGCTCGTGCTGGGGAGCTTTCTGCGCGATGTTGCCAAGCTGAATCAGGGTCAACGCAATTTTCGAATCTTCGGGCCCGATGAGACACTTTCGAATCTCCTGGGCGCGGTCTTTGAGTTCACAAACCGACAATGGGATGCGCGCGAAGTGAACAACGACGAATTTCTCGCGCCCTCGGGTAGGGTACTGGATTCCATGCTCAGCGAGCACCAGTGCGAGGGTTGGCTCGAGGGCTATCTGCTGACCGGCCGGCATGGTTTATTCAACAGCTACGAAGCTTTTATTCGCATTATCGATTCGATGTTCAGCCAGCATGCCAAGTGGCTCAAGGTTTGCCTGGAACTGCCTTGGCGGCGAAAGATCTCGTCACTGAATTATTTGTTGGCATCGCACGTCTGGCAGCAGGATCACAACGGTTTTACGCATCAGGATCCAGGATTTCTGGACCACGTGATCAATAAAAAGGCAGACATCGTTCGGGTCTATCTCCCAGCTGACGCCAACTGCCTGCTTTCTGTTTTCGATCATTGCCTGCGCAGCCGGAATTACGTGAACGTAGTGGTCGCCGGCAAACACGCTCTTCCCCAATGGCTGAATATGGACGAGGCCGTCATTCATTGCACGGAAGGAATCGGGATCTGGCAATGGGCGAGCAACGATCAGGATGGCGAGCCGGATGTGGTGATGGCGTGCTGCGGAGACACGCCCACGCTGGAGATTCTGGCCGCTGTTTCCATCCTGCGCAAACATCTTCCCGAGCTAAAGATACGAGTGATCAACGTCGTCGATCTGATGAAACTCCAGTCCGCGAGCGAACACCCGCACGGCCTGAGTGAGACCGATTATGACTCCTTATTCACCAAAGACAAGCACATCATTTTCGGGTTTCACGGCTACTCGGCGTTGGTCCACAAGCTCACGTACCGGCGCACAAACCGCAATTTGCATGTCCGGGGCTACAAAGAGGAAGGGACCATCACGACGGCCTTCGACATGAGGGTTCAGAACGATCTGGACCGTTTTCATTTGGTGATCGACACGATCGACCGCTTGCCGCAGATCGGTCAGAAGGGCGCCTACCTGAAGCAGACCATGCAGGACAAGCTGATCGAGCACAAGCATTACATCGACCAGCACGGCGAGGACATGCCGGAAATTCGCAATTGGAAGTGGGGCGCGTGATTGACTAAGCACGATAACCACGGCAATGAGGGCTCGCCCGCCGGGAACGCGCATGTGAAGTCTCAGCACCTTGCTGATCCCTACTGGAAGCGCGCGCATCACGATTGGCGTTTCTGGGTCGGAATCTTTTTCATGCTATTGGCGATTACAATCTATGTGCTCAGCGAAGATTTATCCCTTGTGCCGCGCTTTCGAACGCAGCCGCGGGTGGCAAGAACGGGAGAATCGTCATCATGAAAGCAGAAGGCAAACCGGGTCAAAAGCCCGGGCCCAAGCCCGAACCGGAGGCCGACCTCAAAACCCTTCCCATGCCGGAAGTGGAGAAGCGATTGGATTCGTCTCCCAACGGCCTCAGTCAGGCGGAGGCGCAGAAACGGCTGGCCCATGACGGACCGAACGAGATTCCGGAAAAGACCGAAAACCCCTACCTGAAATTCCTGACCTATTTCTGGGGTCCGATTCCTTGGATGATCGAAGCCGCAGTGATCTTGTCGGGTGTGGTTCGACACTGGTTGGATTTCTGCATCATCCTGCTGTTGCTCGTATCCAACGCCGTGGTCGGATTCTGGGAAGAACATCAGGCCGGCAATGCGATTGCGGCGCTGAAGAAGCAACTCGCGATCAAGGCCCGGGTCAAACGCGACGGGAAGTGGACCGATCCTCTCTCGAAGGAAGTGGTGCCCGGGGACGTGATCCGCCTGAAGCTGGGCGACATCGTTCCGGCCGACGCGCGCCTATTGCCCGGCGACCCCATCGAAGTGGACGAGTCCGCGCTCACAGGTGAGTCTTTGCCCGCATCCAAAAAGCCCGGCGATGCCGTCTTCTCCGGATCGATCGTTCGCCAGGGTGAGATCGACGCGCTGGTTTATGCCACCGGAACCCACAGCTATTTCGGTAAGACCGCGCAGATGGTGCAGGGGCCGGAATCGGTCAGTCATTTCCAGAAAGCGGTGCTGAAAATCGGCGATTACCTCATTGTCCTGGCGGTGGTTCTTGTAGGTGTGATCATCGCGGCGGCGCTGCTCCGTCACGACCCGGTCCTGAGCACGTTGGCTTTTGCCCTGGTTCTTCTCGTGGCAGCGATTCCCGTGGCCATGCCCACAGTATTATCGGTGACCATGGCGGTTGGTGCGCGCCTTCTGGCCAAGAAGCAGGCGATCATTACCCGGCTTCCGGCCATCGAAGAACTGGCCGGAGTGGACATTCTTTGTTCGGATAAGACCGGCACCCTGACTCTCAATAAGCTCACTCTGGGCGATCCGTTCATGCTAAACGGAATTGCCGCCAGCGACCTTATTCTCGACGCCGCGCTCGCCTCAAGCGCCGACGACAAAGACACCATCGACCTCGCCGTAATCGGCGCGGTGAAGGATCCAAAGACGCTGACGGCCTGCAAGGTGCTCCATTTCAAGCCCTTCGATCCGGTCCATAAACGGACTGAAGCCACCGTCAAGGGAGCGGACGGGAAACAGTTCTGGGTGGCTAAGGGAGCGCCGCAAGTCATTCTCGCCATGGCCTCGAACGCCGGTGAGGCGAAGGGCGTTGTCGATGCGGCCGTCACTGACTTCGCGGCCAAGGGCTATCGATCGCTAGGCGTCGCCCGGGCCGACGAGGAAAACAAGTGGCGGATGTTAGGCGTACTCTCGATGTTCGATGCGCCTCGTCCCGATGCCAAAGCCACCATCGCCGGCGCCCGCGATATGGGTGTTTCCGTAAAAATGGTCACCGGAGACCAGATAGCCATCGCCAGGGAAACGGCCAAGCAACTCGGGATGGGAACCAACATTCTCGACGCCAGCGGCCTGGGCGATATCAAACATACTGAGACGCCGAAGGCGGCGGAAGCCATCGAAAAGGCGGATGGGTTCGCGCAAGTATTTCCGGCGCATAAATTCCATATCGTGGACGTCCTTCAGAAGCACGGCCACATCGTCGGCATGACCGGCGACGGCGTCAACGACGCTCCGGCACTCAGGAAGGCGGATTGCGGCATTGCCGTTTCGGGCGCCACCGATACGGCGCGCGCGTCGGCCGATATCGTGCTGCTCGCCCCAGGACTGTCGGTTATTATCGATGCGATCAAGGAAAGCCGCCGCATCTTTCAGCGGATGAACAGCTACGCCATGTACCGCATCGCCGAGACACTGCGCGTGCTGTTTTTCATGACGCTGGCGATTTTGGTGTTTAACTTTTATCCGGTCACCGCGGTGATGATCGTAATGATCGCCCTGCTCAACGATGGCGCCATTCTCTCCATCGCCTATGACAACGTTCATTACAAAAACAAGCCCGAGGCATGGAATATGCGCCTCGTGCTGGGCATTTCCACCGTGCTGGGTATTTTCGGCGTCATCGCTGCGTTCGGGTTGTTTTATATGGGCGAACGGCTTTTCCATCTGGACCGCGACCGCATCCAGACGCTTATGTATCTGAAGCTATCCGTAGCCGGCCATCTGACCATTTTCCTGACCCGCACGCGGGGGCCTTTTTGGTCGATACGCCCGGCCCGGATCCTATGGGTCGCCGTGCTGGGCACCCAGACGGTTGCCACTCTCATCGCCGTCTATGGCCTCTTCATGCACCCGCTTGGCTGGGGCTGGGCTGGATTTGTCTGGGGTTACGCGCTTCTCTGGGCTCTCCTCAACGACCGCATAAAGCTGCTGGCTTATCGCATTCTCGACCCGCCCAAGGCCGCTATGGTAAGCAAGGAGCCGCAGGATCCGCGGCCGGAGATCGAGAAGCGGGCCTACGAAATCTATGAGGAGCGAGGCCACCACGATGGCCAAGCCGATCAGGACTGGGCGGAGGCGGAGACGGAGGTTCAGAAAGAGCGTCCTGCTCCCGCAAAAGCATAGCCATGAAGATCAATTCCAACGATTACCGCGTGAAGCCGGGAAAGAAAGTCAAGCTCGATCATTGGCCAACGATGGGAAAACCCGTCTGCGCGTCCGATAAAGAATACCGCCGGACCCTGGCGGATCATGTGAAGCAGTTGAGCGAGTTGCAGCAGCTCCACTACGCCGAAAACCGCTACGCGCTGCTGATCGTTTTTCAGGGCATGGACGCGTCGGGAAAGGACGGCGCTATCCGGCACGTCATGTCCGGAGTGAATCCCGAAGGCTGCGACGTTCATAGTTTCAAACAGCCCAGCGCCGAAGAGCTGGAGCACGATTTTCTCTGGCGAACCACGCGTGTGCTTCCGGAGCGCGGCCGGATCGGCATCTTCAATCGTTCTTATTATGAGGAAGTGCTGGTGGTCCGGGTCCACCCGGAGATCTTGCGCAAGCAGGGATTGCCGGAGGGGCTGCGCGACGAAAAGACCGTTTGGGAGCAACGCTATGGCTCCATCGTGGACTTCGAGCGCCACCTTTATCACAATGGAACGCGAACCGTTAAAGTGTTTCTGCACCTTTCGCTCGAAGAACAGCGCAAACGTTTTCTGGCCCGTATTGATGAGCCGCACAAGAACTGGAAATTCAGCGTAGCCGACATTCACGAGCGAGAATACTGGAAGCAGTACAGGGCGGTCTTCGAGGAGTGTCTCAGCGCGACCAGCACTCATCACGCGCCCTGGTTCATCGTTCCCGCCGACGACAAGGATAGCGCCCGGTTAATCGTATCGCGGATCGTGCTCGATGCCATGGGCGATATGAAGCTGGCCTATCCCAGAACCACCGCCAAGCGCCGGCTCGAGTTGGAAACGATCCGCAAGCTTCTGACAAAGGAATCCTGAAGTGCAGATCAATCCCAGAGCGGGCGAGGCCGCCACCCCCGCGGACCTCGTCGATGTACCGAAGCTGATTACGGCGTACTATGAGGACCGTCCCGACCCGCATGTGCCCCAACAGCGAGTGGTTTTCGGCACCTCCGGTCACCGGGGATCATCCTTCGATCGGGCTTTCAATGAGTGGCACATTCTTGCCATCACACAATCCATTTGCCTGTACCGCAAACAGCATGGAATCGACGGCCCTCTGTTCCTGGGGATTGACACTCACGCGCTTTCGCGACCGGCTTTGGCAAGCGCGATGGAAGTCCTGGCGACGAACGGAGTCGAGGTAATGCTGGCGCCGCGGGACGAATATACGCCGACGCCGGTCATCTCCCACGCCATCTTGACGTACAACCATGGACGCAAGACTGGTCTCGGCGACGGCATTGTGATTACACCGTCCCATAATCCTCCGGAATGCGGTGGTTTCAAATACAATCCGCCCCATGGTGGTCCCGCGGAACAGCACGTAACGTCGTGGATTGAGGCGAAGTCCAACGAGTTTCTCGCGGATGACCTCAACAACGTTGCTCGAATTCTTTTTGAAAAAGCCATGTCGTCCCCGACTACTCACCAGCACGACTTCCGGAGCGCCTACGTCGAGGATCTCCAGAACATTATCGATATGGACGCCGTACGCCATTCCGGCATCCAGCTAGGTGTCGATCCGCTGGGGGGCGCCGGGGTGCATTACTGGGGGCCGATTGCCGAGCGCCATGGCCTGAATCTCAAGGTGGTGAACGACGCCGTCGATCCGACGTTTCGCTTCATGACGCTCGATTGGGATGGCCGAATCCGCATGGATCCCTCTTCTCCTTTTGCAATGCGTTCGCTCATTGCGCTGAAAGATAGGTTCGATATCAGCTTTGCCTGCGACACGGATCACGACCGGCATGGCATCGTAACCAAGAGCACCGGATTGTTGCCGCCCAATCATTACCTGGCAGTTTGCATCCACTACCTGTTTTCCCACCGCCCGCTGTGGAGCAAGCACGCGGCGGTTGGGAAGACGATTGTCAGCAGCAGCATGATCGACCGCGTCACGGCGAAGCTCAGCCGGAAGCTTTACGAGGTGCCCGTCGGTTTCAAGTACTTCGTGGAAGGCCTGCTGCACGCAAATCTGGGTTTCGCGGGCGAGGAGAGCGCGGGCTCCTCCTTCCTTCGCCGGAACGGAGCCGTTTGGACGACGGATAAAGACGGCATCATCGCGGCTCTCTTAGCGGCGGAAATCACGGCATCGCTTAAGAAAGACCCGGGCGAAGTTTTTCGGGAGATTACCAAGGATCTGGGCGACTCGATTTACGATCGGATCGATGCGCCCGCTACAAGCAAGCAAAAACTCGCGCTCGAGAAGATGACCAAAGAAAACATCCATTTCTCCGATCTCGCAGGCGAAAAAATTCTTTCCGTCCTAAGCAAGGCGCCGGGTGATGGTGAGCCTATCGGCGGCATCAAGGTCATTGCCGAAAATGGCTGGTTCGCGGCTCGTCCTTCAGGCACTGAGGATATATACAAGATCTACGCCGAAAGCTTCAGCGGCAAGTCCCATCTTGAACAGATTGAGACAGCGGCCAAGACTATCGTCGGCAAAGCTTTTGTGTAGTGTTTTGACAGCTTCTTTACACTCTTCTCTCTACACTAGGTCAGGAGGACTCGCGCGCCTTGACACCGGCACCCACTAAACCCGCTTCGACCGGGCTCACCAGCGAAGACGCCCGATCACGGCTGGCAAAGTCTGGCCCGAACGTAATGCCCGACACTGCGCTCCACCCGCTACGAAGGGCACTGGCTAAGTTCTGGGCGCCTGTTCCGTGGATGCTGGAGGCGGCAATCGTGCTCGAGATTATCCTCGGCAAATACCTGGAGGCGGGATCATCGCCGGGCTCTTGGCCTTCAACGCTGCTCTCGGATTCTTGCAGGAAGGACGTGCGCAGGCAACGCTCGCAGCCCTGAAGTCGCGGCTGGCGCTTAATGCGTCGGTCAAGCGCGACAACAATTGGATTACCGTACCCGCAGCCGAATTAGTGGTTGGGGACATTGTGAAACTGTCGCTCGGCGCGGTAGTAGCCGCCGACGTGCGCCTAACGGAAGGATCGGTGCTTCTAGACCAATCCATGCTCACCGGCGAATCCGTTCCGGTGGAAGCGGGCGCGGGCTTTGAGACTTACGCAGGAGTGCTCGTGCGGCGCGGCGAAGCGGTCGCGGAGGTCACGGCTACAGGAGCGCGTACGAAGTTCGGACGCACCGCAGAACTGGTCCGTACGGCGCACGTCGAAAGCTCCCAGCAGAAGGCTGTTCTACGCGTGGTGCGAAACCTCGCCGTCGTGAACGGGGTCATTATCGCGATGTTGATGGGATATGCCTACGCTCTTAAGATGTCGAGCGCCGAGATCATCCCCCTGATGCTTACGGCCGTGTTGGCGTCGATCCCGGTAGCCTTGCCGGCGACCTTTACGCTCGCGGCCGCACTTGGGGCCAAGGCTCTGGCAAAGCGAGGCGTCCTTCCCACGCGGCTCTCAGCGGTGGATGAAGCGGCAAGCATCGACGTGCTGTGCGCGGATAAGACCGGCACCCTCACCCAAAACGCACTGACGGTCACCGCCGTCCATGCCATGCCAGGTTTCGACGAATCGCGCGTCCTGGGAGTGGCTGCCCTGGCGAGTTCAGATGGCGGGCAAGATCCGGTAGATGGCGCCATTCGAGCCGCTGCTGCAAGAAAAGCGGCTTCCGATCTGCCCAAGCTCATTAAATTTGTTCCGTTCGACCCTGCGACTAAGATGTCGGAAGCCACGGCCGCACATCCGAGCGGGGCGACAGCGCGGGCGGTGAAGGGAGCCTTTGCTGCCGTTGCCGGCCTGACACAATCGGCGTCCGATGCATCCAAGACGGCAAACGAGCTCGAAGCCCAAGGTTTCCGCGTTCTGGCGGTGGCGATCGGCCCGCCAGCAGCACTCAAACTTGCAGGGCTCATCGCTCTCAGCGATCCGCCCCGGCCGGATTCCGCCGCATTGATAACAGAATTGCACACCTTGGGAGTGCGCGTGGTCATGGTAACCGGAGATGCCGCTGCGACGGCAGCCATCGTCGCCCGTGATGTCGGTATGGACGGAAAGGTCTGTCCACCGGGGCCGATCCCCGCCGATGTTCGCCCCGAGGAGTTTGCAGTTTTCGCCAGTATCCTGCCGGAGGGAAAGTACAACCTCGTTAAAGCATTCCAGAAGGGCGGCCACACGGTCGGCATGTGCGGCGATGGGGCCAACGACGCGCCAGCGCTACGCCAGGCGCAGATGGGAATCGCCGTGTCCACCGCGACCGATGTCGCCAGGTCAGCGGCTGGCATTGTTCTGACCGCGCCCGGACTCGTCGGTATTGTCGCCGCGGTAAGAGAAGGCCGTGTGACCTTCCAGCACATACTGACTTACACGCTAAACTCGGTGGTCAAGAAGATTATGCAGGTGCTTTTCCTGGCGGTCGGCCTAGTGATGACCGGGCACGCCATCCTGACCCCGATGCTGATTGTCATCGTTATGATCACCGGCGATTTTCTGTCTATGTCTTTGACGACCGACAACGTGCGTCCGTCCCCGCTTCCCAATGCCTGGCGAATCAATAACTTGACGATCGCCGGCGGCATCATGGGAGGCGGTCTTTTGCTATTTTGCTCGGCTGTGCTCGCGGTCGGAAAATTTCGGATGGACTTCGGAATCGAGGCGCTCAGAACGCTGGCTATGGTCGCCCTTGTGTTTGGCAGCGAGGCAACGCTCTATTCGCTTCGGGAACGCCGGGCGCTGTGGAGTTCCCGGCCAAGTTTATGGGTTCTTGTGTCGACGGCGTGCGACATTTTGATCATTTCGACGCTGGCCATCCGCGGAATCGCGATGAGTTCACTCTCTGTATTTGTTGTGGGAGAGACACTCGCGGCGGCAGCGGTTTTTGCGTTCATCGTGGATTGCGTCAAAGTTCCAACGTTCAGGCGCCTTAGCATAGAATAGCCCGAGGGGATGACGCGACATTCCCGGTGACCGCATTTGGTCAAGTGACGTTCCACTGGCGAAGCAGCGCCGTACTTTCTTGTTGTCACACCTCCCTAACTATCTGCGGGAGCAGGGATTTTCCTTTTACTAAGGTGTTCGGCCCACGAGTTGCCTCTCGAAACTTCGAAGTGAATAGGATTGAGGTGGCTATGTCAACGGCTTTCCAGAGTCCTCGACCTAGAATCGTAACCGAGCCAGCCGCTTACGCAAAGGGAGGAGAGCGACTCCGCCTGCTCCTAATTCACGATGAACAGCCGGTGCCCGAGGTTCTCGACGCTACGCTGCGATCAGCTGGCTATGATCTTTTTCCGGTATGGACTGGCAAAGAAGCTCTGCAAACAGTTCAATTCGTCCGGCCCGATCTGATCCTGCTGGAGTTGGGTTCGCCCAACCTGAACGGTAAACACGTTCTCCATCACTTGCGGGAATTCACGAATATACCGATCATCGTGATCACGTTGCTTCACGAAGAAGGCGAACAGATCACTTGCCTCGATGCGGGAGCTGACGACTATATTGCGAAGCCATTCACGATGGGGGAACTGTTGGCGCGACTTCGCGCCGCCTTGCGAAGAGCGTTTGGTATCCCGCGAGGTGAAGTCTTTAAGACTGGCGGTCTCAAAATTGATTTCAGCAGGCGGGCGGTCTCTGTCTGGGACGAGCCCGTGAGACTGACCGCGACCGAGTATGCGTTGTTACAAGCCCTCGCGGGCCACGCCGGTATCGTGAAGACTCACTATCAACTGATCCATGAAGTGTGGGGCACCATTCAATACCAGGATGCGGCGCATTTATTGCGGGTTACCGTAAGCAATCTTAGGCGGAAATTGTTGTGCGATTCCGGAAGGCTTCCCCTTATCGTCACGGAAGCGGGCATCGGATATAGGCTTCGGCGCGATCCCGAGTGGAGTCGGGAATTAAGGCGAGAAACGCCGCTACGGAAGAGCGCGAGGGTCGCCCGACTCGGGCCGAATCATGGCGATGCGGCTCGAATGAAAAGCGGTACATGTTCCAGCCTTTGACGCCCCTCGATACCGCGGCGAAGCGCATCGCGATCGCCTCCGATCACGGAGGTTACGAGTTGAAGGAGTTTCTACGTCAAAAGCTGCGCGAGACGATGTACAAAGTGGTCGATTTTGGCGACAGGGAGCCGAGGCTGGATGACGACTACCCGGATTTCGTTCTGCCGCTGGCCCGCGCGGTTGCCAGTGGGGAAGTGGAGCGCGGCGTAGCGATCTGTGGAAGCGGTGTTGGGGCATCACTAGCCGCAAACACCGTGCCGGGAGTTCGGGCCTGTCTGATTCATGAAGTATTTTCTGCGCATCAGGGCGTCGAAGACGACGATCTGAACGTGATCTGTCTCGGAGGGCTCGTGGTCGGTCACGCACTCGCCTGGGAGTTGGTCCAAACGTTCCTCGCTGCGCGATTCAGCGGTGCGGAACGTCATCGTCGCCGTCTAGCCGAAATCGCCAGTCTTGAAAAATGATGGCGAAGAAAACCCCACCCTTCAGTTGCCTGTTTGTGGATGTCGGTGGTGTCTTGCTCACCAATGGATGGGACCATCTAGCCCGCAGACGGGCGGCCAAACACTTCGTGCTCGATTGGGCGGAGATGGAGGAACGTCATCGTCTGACCTTTGAAACCCACGAAGAGGATAAGCTCACCTTTGACCAATATTTGAGCCACGTGGTCTTTTACCAAAAGCGTGCGTTTACCCGCGCGCAGTTCCGCCGGTTCATGTTTGAACAATCGAAACCTTACCCGGAAATGATCGAGTTGGTCGCCCAACTCAAACATCGGCATGATTTGAAGGTTGCCGTGGTAAGCAACGAATCGCGCGAAGTGAACGCGCATCGGATTCGCAAGTTCAAGCTGGACACATTTGTGGATTTCTTTATTTCCTCCTGTTTCGTTCATATCCGCAAGCCCGACCAGAGCATCTTCAGGCTCGCGCTCGACATCGCTCAAACACCAGTTCAACGCGTAGTCTATATCGAAAATACTGCGATGTTTGTCCAGATCGCGGAGGGTCTGGGAATCCGCAGCATTCTTCACGCGGATTATAGGTCAACCGTCGAAAAGCTGGCCGCACTTGGATTACATCCGTGAAGAACCGTTTTGCTTGAGCAAAAGGAGCGAAATTTATCATGCCCATTCAACTTAACGAGGAAAATGGCGGGAAATTTCTCGTCGTGAATGTCAGCGGGAAGCTTGCCATGACGGATTACGAGCACTTTGTGCCGGAGTTCGACCGGCTTGTCCGCCAGCATGGAAAACTACGCGTGCTCTTCGATATGACCGGCTTCCATGGTTGGGAAGCCGGCGCGCTGTGGGCGGACATCAAATTCGACATGACGCATTTTGCCGACATCGAACGGCTGGCGATGGTGGGAGAAAAGAAATGGCAGCAAGGCATGGCAGTTTTCTGCGAGCCATTCACGCACGCGGCAATCCAATACTTCGATCACGCCGACATTGCCGCGGCGCGCAAATGGCTCGGCGACTCGTAGGCGCAAGTGGAGCGATCCCAAAATGAACATTAAACAGCTCGAAGCGACGGCGAAGCAGATGGTCGCAGACGACAAGGGCCTGCTGGCGATCGACGAAAGCACCGCAACCTGTGACAAGCGGTTCGCTAAGTTAGAAATCCCGCAAACCGAAGAGGCCAGGCGTTCCTATCGGGAACTACTGATCACGACTCGCGGCCTCGGCGAGTCCGTGAGTGGTCTGATCCTTTACGACGAGACTATTCGCCAAAGCAAAAAAGACGGCACTCCCTTCTTGAAAATCATTATGGACGCCGGTATCGTAGCGGGCATTAAAGTCGATATCGGCGCAAAACCATTGGCCGCCCATCCGATGGAGAAAATAACGGAAGGACTCGACGGCTTGCGCGACCGTCTTAAGCAATATGCTGGCATGGGCGTCCGGTTCGCCAAGTGGCGTGCGGTGATCGCCATAGGTCATGAGATCCCGAGTTCCGGCTGTATCGAGGCCAATACCCAGGCACTGGCCCGCTATGCGGCTTTGTGCCAGGAAGCGGGGCTGGTCCCGGTCGTCGAGCCGGAAGTGCTTATGGATGGTGATCACACTCTGGAGCGGTGTCGCCAGGTGACCACGAACGTCCTGGAAAGCGTTTTTGAACAGCTCTACACTCAAAGAGTCATGCTGGAAGGCATTATCCTGAAGCCCAACATGGTTCTGCCGGGATTGACTGGCCCTGTGCAGGAGTCGGTGGACGATATCGCAGACGTCACTGTACAGTCTCTTCTGCGAGCCGTTCCCGCTGCCGTTCCAGGGATCGCTTTTTTGTCGGGCGGCCAATCCTGTGAACTCGCCTCGGCACGTTTGAATGCCATGAACATTAGATTCAAGTCGCGTCTGCCCTGGGCGTTGGCATTCTCCTTTGGTCGCGCTATTCAGCAGCCAGCTCTGGAAATGTGGCAAGGCAAAAACTCCAACGTGTTGGCGGCACAGCAGGCGCTTTACCACCGCGCCAAATGCAACCGCGCGGCGCGCCGTGGCGAATATACCGTTGCGCTGGAACTGGGACAAGAAATGTCGCCGGCGCCAACGCCTCGTAACGCTTCACAACCACCATTCCGAGGGACTCCTGTTGACCTGAGACTTAATCCGCGCATGCCACACTCTTAGTTAGGTCGCAGCCGGATCGCCAGGAGGTCTTTTGGAAGGCCGGGTTCATCCCGCACCCGGCCACTCACGTGCCTACTAATTGTGAGCCCTCTTCGGGCTAGAAAAAAGGAGCATCTCAATGAATAAAGAAAACCACGTCGTTGAAGCACACACGATTGCCGCGCAGCAACATGAGAACACTGCCAAGAGTCATCGCAGTGCAGCAGAACATTGCAGTAAGGGGGCTCACGAGGCCTGCGAACAACACGCGTCGACGGCTTTGGAGCATTCTGTCAAGGCTCACGCAGCGTCGAAGCTTGCTCATGACAAGTCGGTGCAGCTGCCAGTAGCAGTCGGCGTGAAAGCGTAAAGCCGAGTCCGTTCGTTGAGGCAGCCGGTATGAGTTTGAGGTCGAACTGGGCATAACCTGAACAGGGGGCGGCGGACAATTAGGTCGCCCCCTTCAGCGTTGGTGTTCGAGTAATCCAGTCGCGCTGACCGCCACAATCATATGACTTTACGACGGCATTTGTTCCGGACAGCAGTCACGCCTGTACGATTTCGTAAGGTGAGAGCGTAGAAAGGCCTGTTCTGTCCGCTACGATTAGATGAAGCCACCAAATGTTTTTCAAACGACTCCTCACGGCTTGGCGAATTGAAGTGCCCTAAATCTTAGCCGTTGCGCCCAAGCTCAGTGAACTGGTCGAAACTGGTTTGCACCGGTTAGGACCTAGAAACGAATAGCGGTTTCCGCTCGTTACCAGCCGAACTTCCAGGATCTGCTGGCGGACCGGCACTCGAAAGGGCCCTCGAAGTCCGGAAATCGAAGGAAACGGCCGTAAGCACCGACCGTATTTCGCCGACTGACCAAGCGCAGTCAACCACGCCGTACGTCCTCGAGTAGCATCCGAACCTAAATTGAGACCTATTCGAGGCGCGCATTCCTTCCCTCCGTACGAGGCTCTTCCCGTTGGGAAAGGGCTAACATTTAATGGCGAGCTGAACGACGGAAGCAAAGAACAGGGCGACAGAAGCTACCTCTGTGTCGTCTCCATAATGACTTTTTCGATGCCGATGAACTATCTTGACGCGTTGCCGGTGCCGGCAACCCTTCCCCGAGCCATGGAAGAAACGCCTCTGGAGCCTTCGACGCCATCAATTTTCTCATGCGACAGCGTTTCAGTCACTTCCTGGCTCAACCGCTGTTATTCTTCCCATTTGCAGTTTTCGAATTTCGGAATTTGTGACTTCATTTTTTGCACCTGGAATCAGAGCCGTATTTTTTTAAGCCGCAATGCGTTCGCGATGACTGAAACCGAACTCAAGCTCATCGCGGCTCCGGCAATCATCGGGCTGAGCAGGAGGCCCGAAACCGGGTAGAGGACACCTGCCGCCAAAGGAATACCGAGCGCGTTGTAAAGAAAAGCGAAGAACAGGTTCTCCCGGATATTCCACATCGTGGCGCGGCTGAGGCGGATGGCCTTGGCGATACCGCGAAGGTCGCCCTTTACGAGCGTCACGCCCGCGCTTTCGATCGCCACATCCGTGCCGGTGCCCATGGCAATGCCGACTTCAGCTTCGCTAAGAGCGGGAGCGTCGTTGATGCCGTCGCCGGCCATCGCAACATGTTTGCCTTCCGCTCGCAGCTTCTTAACATGGGCGACTTTTCCAGAGGGTTCGATCTCCGCCTCCACTGCGTCCAGGCCGAGCTGCTTGGCCACCGCGGCGGAGGTATTTCGGTTGTCGCCGGTAAGCATGACGATATGCAAGCCGAGCGAGTGGAGCTCGCCGATGGCCTCCGCCGTACTGGATTTAATCGGGTCGGCCACCGCGAGGATTCCAGCCAGCTTGGCATCAACGGCGACAAAAATCGTGGTCTTGCCCTCTTCTTGAAGTTTGCTGGCCGAGGCTTCCAGAGGTTCCAGGCTGGCAACCTTTTCGTTCCGCAAGAAATCCGGTTTACCCACCAGGATCGTGCGGCCGGCGACAACCCCGGCTACACCTCCCGCCGTCACGGAGCGGAAGTCTTTCACTGGCGCGAGAACGATGCCCTGGTGCTTCGCGCCGCGCACAATCGCAGCGCCGAGCGGGTGTTCACTGTTTTGCTCCAGAGAGGCCGCGAGACGCAGAAACTCCTTCCCGTCGAGTCCATCGGCGGGCAGGATATCCACCAGCTTCGGTTTGCCCTCTGTGAGCGTGCCGGTCTTATCCACGACCAGCGTGTCGATCTTCTCCAGTCGCTCCAGCGCCTCGGCGCTCTTCACCAGCACGCCTTCCTGCGCGCCTCGCCCGACGCCGACCATGACGGACATGGGAGTGGCAAGACCCAGGGCGCAGGGGCAGGCGATGATGAGGACCGCCATAGCGCAGACCATCGCGTGTGCCAGTTTTGGTTCCGGCCCAAGCCACGTCCACAGGATGAAGGTGAGCGCCGAAACCGCCAGCACCACCGGCACAAAGATGCCCGCCACCTTGTCGGCCAAACCTTGGATGGGCGCACGGCTGCGCTGGGCTTCCGCAACCATGTTCACAATCTGTCCGAGCAACGTATCGCGGCCAATTCGCTCCGCGCGCATGATGAAACTGCCGGATCCGTTTACGGTGCCGCCCGTGACTTTGTCGCCGATGGCCTTCTCCACCGGCAGCGGTTCGCCGGTGATCATCGACTCCTCCACGCTCGAGTGCCCTTCCACCACCACGCCATCCACAGGCACCTTCTCGCCTGGGACGACCCGCAGCCAATCGCCGACTTTCACCTGGTCGAGCGGAACTTCATGATCGCCCCCTGGCGCCACCTGCTTCGCCATCAGCGGTGCAAGATTTAGCAGCGCTTTGATGGCGCTACCGGTACGGCTGCGGGCACGGAGCTCGAGCACCTGGCCCAGCAGCACCAACACGATAATTACCGCGGCGGATTCAAAGTAAATGGCAATCCGGCCGTCGTGTTGCATCGTGTCCGGGAAGATACCGGGCAGGAGCATCGCCACAGCGCTCAAAACGAATGCCGCGCCCACCCCGATGCTGATCAGAGTGAACATGTTCAACTGAAGCGTTACGATCGAACGCCATCCGCGATGCAATAACGGCCAGCCTGCCCACCACACGACCGGAGTCGCGAGAGCAAATTGGATCCAACGAGAAGCGGCGCTATTCACCCATGGCAGCCTGCCTAAAGCCGGGACCAAGTGAGCCATCGCCAGGACAAACACCGGTAAAGCAAGGGCGGCACCGATCCATAAGCGCCTGGTCATGTCCCGCAATTCGGCGTTTTCCTGGTCGTCCGTGCCCGCTGTCACCGTCTTCCGTTCCAGTGTCATCCCGCACTTGGGGCAATCGCCCGGATGTTCTAACTGGGCTTCCGGGTGCATCGGGCAGAAGTAATAGGGGTTCGCCGAGGAGGGCGCAGTCTTCGCCGTCTGACCGTCGGTCTCTTTAAGCGCGGCTTCACTAACGGATTCGTCGCTGGACAGCTTGATTGGCATTTGTTCCTTTCATGCAGAGCCGTTCATTTCGCACAGTGCACCGATTACGTCCATATCTACATCCCTCTCTACATCCATCCGGGCACATCATAAAATTCTTTTCGGCGCGCGCTTTTCGTTGGCCGCGTCGATTTTAAGAATCCGACGTACCGAGCGGGCGATCATCAAATCCTCGTCCGTTCGAATGACGCGAACCATCACCGCGCTCGCGTCGGTGGAAATCACTCCGGGAGCTTCGGCATTTCGCGTCTCGCTCAGTTCGACGCCGAGGAAGCCCAATCCATCGCAAATACGTGCGCGGACGCATGACGCATTCTCGCCGATACCTCCCGCGAAGATCAGTGTTTCCAATCCACCAAGCGCGGCTGCGAATGACCCGATCCACTTTTTCGCCTGATAACAGAACAGCGCCACGGCTTCGGCGGCTCGAACATCATCGGCTTCGTGCGCGAGCAAGTCTCGCATGTCGGAACTGATTTGGGAAATCCCCAGCAGCCCGGACTGGTGGTTGACCATTTCGTAAAACTGTTCCGGGGTCATCTTCTCGGTTCGCGCCAAATACGGCGCCAGGCTGGGGTCCAAATCCCCGGGGCGGGTGCCCATCACCAATCCTGACGCCGGAGTGAAGCTCATAGTGGTGTCGATGCTCTTGCCGTCGCGCACGGCGGCCATGCTTGCGCCGTTGCCCAGATGAGCGAGGATGACGCGGCCACTGGTTGCCGCTGGGTCGCCTATTCGCACGAGTTCTTCCATCAGATAGGCATAGGACAAGCCGTGGAAACCGTAGCGCTGCACTCCCTTCGCGTGGTAGCGGCGCGGGATGGGAAGCAGTTTGGCCACGCGCGGCATGGTGCGGTGAAAGGCCGTGTCAAAACAGGCCACCTGGAGCAGTTTCGGATGACGCTGACGGAACGTTTCGATTAGTTCGATCTCGCTCGGTAGGTGGTCCGGATCGCACGGAATAATCCGATGCAGATCATCCAGCAATTCCTGAGTGACCAACTGGGGCACCGTGTGTTGCATGCCGTGAACTACACGGTGCCCCACAGCCCGAACCGATTCGAAAGGATTCTGCTCTTCGAGAAAATCGATCAGCAGACTCGCTGCCGATTTGTGAGCGGAAGCGGTGAGGCTGCGGCTGTCGTGCCGATTCGAGGCCGGATCGTCGAAAGTCAGATTCGTCCCACTCACGCCGATGCGATCAATCTTTCCATAAAGCCCTCGCTTCAGCTCTTCGCCGGTCTGGTATAACGCGAACTTGACGCTCGACGAGCCGCCGTTGATCGTCAGGATGCCTGAATTCTCTGGGTTCATGGACATTATTCGTTCCGTAGTCCCAACGATGCCAGCTTTCCGCAAGCGAACCTCAGGTCATGCAGCCGCTTCATCTTCGCTTTTACAACGCCCGTGCAGGCTTTCCCGTTCGCCAGTGTGCTTCAATCTGTTCGAGAGTCTTCCCTTTGGTTTCCGGCGCCAGCCGGTAAAGAAAGATCCAGGCTCCGACAGCGGTTACACCGTATAACCAGAAAATCCCCGCGTGCCCTAGAACCTTGACGAGGCTCAGGAATGTAATGGCGACCGCCAGGTTCATTACCCAGTTAATCACTGTCACCGCGCTCATCGCCGCGCCCCGGACCTTTAAGGGATAGATCTCTGAAATCATCAGCCAGAAGATCGGCCCAAGCCCAAAGGCGAAACACGAGACATAGATCACCAACCCGCCAATGGCCACGTAACTCTTGTAACCTGCTAACTGCTGGAACTCAAAAGCAGCGCCCAGGATCGCGAGGCCAACAATCTGACCGGCCACTCCGACGAGTAATAAAGGTCTCCTTCCGATGCGATCCAGCAGGAAAATAGCTAGCACGTGAAAGCACCACATCACCATGGTCAACCCCGCTCCGGCGAGGATCGCTGTTCCTACGGCTTCGATCCCCGCGAACTTGAAAATGGTCGGAGAGTAATACATGACCGTGTTGATGCCGGTTATCTGCTGAAATATAGCCAGTCCGATCCCGATAATCATCGCCATCCTGACGGAGGGCTGGAACAGCCCGGTAAAGCCGCCGTCGCCCTGCTTTGCCATACTCTGCTGGATGTCCGTGATTTCCGGACTTACGTCCGACACCGTTCGAAGACGCTCTAGAACCCGCCTCGCCTGTTCCACCATTGACTTGCTGATCAACCAGCGCGGGCTGTCCGGCAACCCCCACATAGCGATTACCAGGATGACGGCTGGAATTGCGCCCAAGCCGAACATATATCGCCATCCCTCTGTACCGGATAGTGCATAATCCACGAGGTAAGCGGCTACGATCCCCGTGGTAATCGCAAGCATGTTGACGGCGACGAGTGCACCGCGAACCGTTGCCGGAACGAGTTCGGCAATGTACATGGGAGAAATAAAGGAGGCAATACCAATGCCCAGTCCGCTGACGATCCGCCCGGCAATCAACCAGCCAATGGTTGGCGCCAGCGCCGTACCGAGGGCGCTGACTGTGAAAATAGCGCCAGCCAGTAGTATCAGTTTTCGGCGACCGAAGCGGTTAGTCAGGGCACCGCCTAGAGCGGCGCCAACAGCAGCACCGACTAGAACGGAACTAACTACGATCTCCTCCATCGTGGCCGATAGGGAAAACTGTTTTGTAATAAATAAAATTGCCCCTGAAATTACGCCCGTATCGTAGCCGAAGAGCAGGCCGCCAAGGGCGGCGACCCCGACAGCGTAGTAGACCAAGCCTTTTAGTTCGGCCTTAGACTTACTTGCCATCGGATCCACGTTGGTAAGCAGACGCAGTCTCGCGAGAGCCAACCCGAACGACGAAGTCCGTACCTTGCCATCGATTGGCGTCCGGCCAAAATAATGTGAATTTGACTTGCCTTCCTTCAAGAAGCAGTTGGGTCGATAGATCGGCGACGTAAATTCCCAGACCGGCATCTTGCACCGTTACGTCCTGGACCGTTTCCCAATCGTCATCACTCCAGTGAATGACGGCGTGCGCAAGGGTCTCGATGCGCAATATCTTGCCGGGGTGCATCCACCGGATCTTATTGTTGAAACGCCAAATCATGCGCGGAGAAACGGTTTTCTCCGTAAGATAGCGCTTTACCGTCTGCGGCGGCATATCGAAGACGCGCCCATCGAGTATGGAGCGCCGCAGCTTGAGGTACTCGGCGTGCGCCCAGACGAGCGGCATAGCTGACCCGGAGGGCTGGCCCAGATGAAGTTCCTTCTCCGGGATATCAGGCGAGTCCCAAACTTGCTCGGAAATCAGGCCGCTTTCGTTGGCAAAGCCCTCCATCGCAGCCAGCAGGCGGTTGGCGTTTTCGGGGCGGCCTGCCGCTAGTTCGTAGTGTGCCCGCTCGCCCGTAAGCAGCGGCCACCCTCGGCCAATCCCTGTTCCATCGAAGGGCGAACCGTCACTATGCTCGCCATAGCCGTCATCGTTGTAGCGATGCCAAGTGGCGCCTGCCGGAGTATCCACTCTGAGCAACGCATCGATCACTGTTGCGGTGTCGCGAATGTTTGGGTTGTCGGCAGCGAGCAAGCCAAAACGTACCAGAGCTAGCGCGTCGGGACTCACCAGATGACTTGCTCGGCGGTCGTCTTCGGCGGAAGAGACGTTTTTGACATGCACATCTTCCTGGAAGCTTGATCCGCCGCCCTTCGTCGCGGTTGGAGCGATCCGAACGTAATATCCATCGACGCCGTAATGCCGGCACCAGTCCGTGCCCGAAACGAACATCCAGCGGTCGATGGATGCTTGCCAGACATCGGCGATCTCCCGGAGATATTTTGCGACGGCGGCTTCGCGGTTTGAATCGGCCATATCGGCCGCCGCCAGCAGTGCCGCGATTTCTGCCCCGACCGTGAACGGCGAATAGCCGGGATCTTCCTCCCAGCGATCCTGCGGGCTCACCGGACCGTTCCGAACTAAATAGCCCGCGGCTTGCCGCACCATCGGCCAAAACCGGGCCAAATCAGTATCGGACAGTGCTTTCTCTCGATGGGCCAGATCCACCAGGAGAATAGGCAACGCCGTCTCGTCCATTTGGATTCCATCCCAATAGGGCAACCCATCCAACCACGTATTCTGCGACCAGTGCCCATCAGGCCGCTGAGTTGCCTGCAAATAAGACAAGACGCGGCGTGCGTCATCGTGCGCGCCGACGGCAAGCAAGGCGCCGGCCGTTTCGACCATATCCCGCGACCAGACCAGATGGTAACCACCCAGGTCCTTGTCACCGTGGCTCGCTCCCCACGGGATAGAGAGGCTGGCTATGAGGGCTCCGGGGGCAGTCTTGGACTCATGCGTACGGAGAACAGCGAGGCTTATCAGGGAATGGTCTTTCGCGAGGGCTTTGCGTTTCTTTAACGATGAACGCTTATTGATGGATTCCTGCCAGCCGGCAATGAAACAGTCCTTCGCCTTCTCAAAACCGTCGCGAAGGCTGGCGGTGGCATTCCGCGCCGCTTCTTCCGGACCCTCGCCAAAGCCAAGTGCGAGTACGAATCTTCCCTGCGACCTAGATAGATCGATCTCAGCGGTCATGGCTACGTTGCCGTTCACCGCCCGGTCGTATTCCCAAGTCATCTGCCTGTGCGCCTTCAAGTCCTGCCAGCCATCCGAAGAACCGACGTAGCCGACGGACCGCTTCAACCATGGAGTCGAACAGGCGAGTGCCAAAGAGTTCCCTTTCCGCTGCGCAAACAGGACAGGCGTGCTCTCAAATTCATCCACCCACGCGGTGTTGCCGCTGCCTTGGTTCCCTAGGTGCGGTGCAAGCAGGACATGAAGGTGATAGCTGGACAGTGCGCCTTCGAGGGCGATAAATTGAACTTGCTGCAACACCGTGTCTCGATGTGGATCGGCCAAAACCTGCTTTTCGATGCGGTAGCGGCCACCGCGGCAGGTATTGACCAAATGGAATGCAGGTACGCCATCGGCCAGCCACTGAACTTTGGAATCGGCGTCACGCTTCTCCTCCGAGAAGAAATCCTGTCCGTCCGTAACGATCATCCCCATATCACGAATGCAGGCTTGATCAATACGCGGATAATAGATTTCGTTGAAGATCCCGTGGCTCAGTGTGAACCAAACGTGGCTCGCGCTGCTGAGAGCAGTCCCAACCCCGATTTTGGCGCTAGAAGTCCAGCGCGCCGAAGTGCCCGGGGCACCTGGCGCCGGACCATTGGTTGTAGCCATACCATCTCCTTGTTCCTATTGGCTTCAGAGAAGTCTGGATAATCGGTCATCCCACCATCTGCCAAAATCGTTTGCACTCGTTAGGTAGGAGGCGAGGTCGGGCACCAACACAACCACCTTGCGCGCGACGTCTTCAGTCTCGCCAATCCTTTTCCAGCGGGTTTTCTCTAGTAAATCTTCCACGTTCTTGGGGTCACTCCACACCGGAACCGACGGACTGAAACCTCTTTCAGGCTCGCACCTCAATTGCCGTCAGTTTCTTCGAGACGGCCATCGCTCCTAATTCGTCGTGCTCCGCAACTTCTTGGCATTTGATGCAGAAAGAGGCGTGGGGCATTGCAGTCAACCGCTTCATGTTGATCTCGTCGTCGCACCGAAGGCAAAAGCCATACCTACCGGCGGCAATGCGGTCCAGCGCTGCTGTCACAAAGCGGAGTTGTGCGAATCCCTTGTCCAGACGCCAGATGGTAAGGTCCCGTTCCACAGAGAGATCTGTGTCGTCCAGCACATCCGGGGTTCTCTCGACAGTAATGTTCTCGCGATTTCGCAATCTGCTGGACAGCTCCTCTAACCGGACTTCGAGCATCAATGTGAGTTTTACGAGTTGAGTTGGGGTCATTGTTGTAGCTCCTAGCGTGCGCTCTCTCGCTTCCGCTTACCGCTGAGCCTTGAGAGGGATCAGCCGCACGTCCGTCTCTCCGTAGGCGGGTCTGACTTCTCGGGTCGTCTCGGCGCCTTTGCGCTCGATTAAAGATCGCACACGGCTGGGTTCTCCGAGGTCGCTCCAACCGAGACCAGTGGCCCGCATCACAGCGATCCCTTTTGTCTGCATTGATAGTACGTCGTCCGAAAAGCTTGTGGAGCGAATGCCAGAATAAAGTTCTTGGAGTGCCGCTCCTTCATGTCCTGTAAGAAAAGATGACCGGATCGATTCAAACGCTTCGACCAAGCCGGGAAGCGCGTGCGTTAACAGATCCAGAAAAGCGTTAATGTGTCCAACCATCACGAAGCTGTTCCACAAACAGCCACGCTCCATCAAGGACGAAGCAAGAGACACGGATGGTTTTTCCCAGAAACGGCTGACACGGCAAAATGAATCCGAAGTCGGCTCGCCTAGGGAGATGCCAGGTTCGATCCACCCGTACTCCGGCTCTGGTGACTCAGGCGGAATACCGAGGAGGATGACTTCCCCGGGCCGCAATGCAGCTGCGGCATAAGCCGAGTCGATACAGCGGGCGAAAGACTCATCGTCCGAAAAATGATGATCCGACGGAAAAAACGCTACGATCCCCTTAGGATCCATTTCGCGGAGTCGCAGCAGACTGTAGAGAATCGCGGGGGCAGTGCCCTGGTTGGAGGGCTGGATCAGCAACCGTCCAGCCGGAATATCGGCGACTTCATCGGCATAGAAGGCCTGGTGTTTGCTCGTCAAGACCAGCAGAGTCCGCCACGACTGAACTAATTGGGATACCCGGTTTTGGGTTGCCTGCAAAAGTGTTTTGTCGCCCAGGACGGCACAAAACTGTTTTGGCCGATCATCGCCGGCGATTTTTCGCGTCAGCGGTAGCAATCGCTTTCCGTCGCCTCCTGCCAGAATCGACGCCCAGCGATGACAGTGCGAATCGCTTCTGTTTGATTTCATTGAACCTCACCATCTCGCCATATGCGTTTGGCGCCGCCTCGTATCCGTTCTCGGTTCAGCGGAATCCAGAACGCCAGCGCCAGCTTGAAAGTTATCTCAACGGATGTCAAAACGCCGTCAAAAAAGAAGGTCGACTGAGAATTTCCGGCTTGCCAATGGCCAGTCGCCGTTTCGACTGTCCCGGTCCGGCGAGTTGTGCCTCGCGCCACGCGCGATCAGGATCGAGCCACGCGTTCGGGAGAACATTCGTCCTAGGGACACGTTGACTCTCGCTGACCGTATTTGGCCACCTGACCAAGCTTGGTCAATCCCTTGAGTTTGGTCTCGCCTCGGCACCTTGTCGGCGACTCCTTTGCTCTGCGGTTAAACAATTGCTTGAAACTTTTGCTTAATGGCGAGCCGAACGACGCAAGCAAAGAACGGATCGACAGGGCCCGTCAGTGAGCCTTCTTCCGAGTCCACTCGGGCTAAGCTGCTGGACGCCGCTGCTGAGGTTTTTGCCGAGATTGGATATCACCGGGCCACCGTCCGCAAGATCTGCACACGCGCCGGCGTCAATGGCGCGTTGGTGAACTATCACTTTGGAGGAAAGCTTGAGCTCTACGCCCAAGTGCTGCAGCGCCTGGTCAGCGTTGCTCGAATTGGGGCGGTTCACGCGGCGCTCAACCAAAAAGCACCGCCCGAGACTGTCTTGCGCGCAGCGATCAAGGCGAGGCTTCAAGGTGTTGCCGCTAGCGACCAGAGTCGCTGGCTATTTAGAATTCTTGCTCATGAAATCACACAACCCACGCCGGCGATGACACGCCTCATCGAAAGCGTTCTGCGGCCCCTATACAACCAACTGTACGAAATCGTCGGCGCCCTGATAGGACTGCCAGCCGATGATGAGCAGACCCATCTTTGTGCACACAGCATCATGGGCCAAATCATTATTTATGCATTAGCGGGCCCATTTCTCGCCCGCCTTTGGCCGGACATGAAAATGACGCCTGAGAACCTGGACCGGATTGCCGACCACGTCACCGACTTTTCGCTCGCATACCTCCGGCAGGCGCGCGGCGTAGAGCAGCTGGCCGCGAAAGCCGCAAACAGGAGGAACCTGAAATGAAGGTCCTAATAACTGACACGAACGGTGAACAGCTAACCATTGCCACGAACGGCGATAAAGATGAGCGACAAACGAATAACGTAGCTCAATCTGCCGACGTCGCCAAGCAGTCCGAGCAGAAGCCCGCTTCAGCCGCAAACGGTATCAAGAAGACCGACCAAGAGCCTCAAGAATCGACTCCGGCTGCCGACGGTGCTAAGCAGATCGCGCAAAAGCCTCAGGAATCAGGTCCCGCCAGCGACAGCGCCAAGCAAAGCGAGCCGCATCCTGAGGACCCGACTCACGAAAAAATCGCTGTTCTTGCGGAACGGTACTCGCATGAACGGGGCTCTTCGCAAGGCTCAGCGGAGGGGGACTGGTTGCGGGCTGAGGCAGACGCCGGCGAAAAGAAAAATGAGCGGCAGCCCCAGCCGTCACTGCCTGATGCCAAACTGCCGGCTGATACCGGTGGGCAAAAGAATGAACAGAAGTCGCCCGATTCGAAAGCTGCGCCGCCGAAAGACGCTCCGCGTTCTCGGCGCAAAATGGTTTTGGCTGCTGTGGCTTTCGTGGCTCTCGCGGCCTGCGGGTACGTTATTTGGAGAGTATTCTTTGCCAAGCCAAGACTGCCCGATAGTATTGTGACGCTGAGCGGCCGGATTGAAGGCGATGACTCCGCTATTGCGGCCAAAACCACTGCGCGAATTCTCGAAATCAGGTTCCGCGAAGGCGACGCGGTGCAAGCCGGCGATGTCATTGCGATATTGAGCGACGAGCAGGTCCGCGCGCGCCAGGACCAGGCACAGGCGGGGGTTTCGATCATGGAGGGAAAGAGCAAGTCGGCTCTGGATCAGATTGCTGTTCTGCAACAGCAGATGCAACAGAATCAGCTTCAAACCGCACAGTCGAAAATAGACGCGGAGGGGCGCGTCAGGCAGGCCGAAGCAGAGGTGGCGGCGGCTGAAGCTGATTTGGCGCAGCAGCAGGCGTCCTATCAGATCGCGGCGTTTGACAGGGACGCTTATACCAAGCTCGCCGCGACGGGAGCAGCTTCCGAACGTCAGGCGAGACAGATGATTGCGACGGCTGGTGCACAAGCGGCGGTGGTGACGGCGACCAGCCGCCGGGTTGAAGCTGCTAAAGGCGCTCTGACGACAGCGCAAGCGAACCTCGAAAATCCAGGCATTCGCGGGGAACAAGTCTCGATGACCCGGAGGCAGATCATCGAGCAGCAGTCCGAGTTTGCGAGCGCCCAGGCAAGTACCGCGCAAGCCCGCGGGCAATTGCTCGAGGCCCAGGCGAACCGGCAGGATCTGATAGTTCTGGCTCCTTTTAGCGGCATCGTTGTGACCCGAGCGGCAGAGCCGGGAGAAGTCGTCATTGCGGGCACAGCCTTAATCACGATGGTCGATCTCAGCAAGGTATACCTCCGAGGCTTCGTGCCAGAAGGTCAAATTGGCAAGGTCAAGTTGGGACAACCCGTGCATGTGTATCTGGATTCCAATACGAAGCAGCCCATTGATGCGGTGGTGTCCCGCATCGATCCCCAGGCTACGTTCACGCCTGAGAATACTTACTTTCGGGACGAGCGCGTGAAGCAGGTAGTGGGCGTAAAGCTGCAATTGAAGGGCGCCATCGGATTTGCGAAACCCGGAATGCCCGTCGATGGGGAAATTCTCACCGAAGGCGACCAGTGGCCGGAAGCCAGTAGAAGAAAATGACGACGGCGCAACAGGAAATAGCGCCTCCAAGAGAGCAGGAGCATGACTCGAAGCCGGCGGCCATTCGGGTCAGCAAACTCACGAAACACTACGGCGCCGTGGAAGCTGTTCGCGGCATCGAATTGGACGTCTCCGATGGCGAGATCTTCGGCTTGATCGGGCCCGACGGAGCCGGAAAGACCTCGACGTTCCAAGTCCTGGCCGGCGTGATGGAAGCCAGCAGTGGCGTGGCCGAGATTTTCGGCCAGCCAGCACGCGCCGCGCGCTCCGAAACCGGCTACCTAACCCAGGCCTTCAGTCTCTATCCGGATCTCACCGTGCTCGAAAATATCCGCTACATCGGCGATCTGCGCCGTGTTGCTCCCGGAGAAATCGCAGAGCGCGGCAAACGTTACTTGCAGATGTTCGACATGGACCGCTTCTCAAATCGGCTGGCCGGGAAATTGAGCGGCGGAATGAAGCAGAAACTGGCGCTTGCCTGCGCCCTGGTGCCGCAACCGCGGGTGTTGTTGCTGGACGAGCCGACGACTGGCGTCGACCCGGTATCGAGGCGGGAATTCTGGGACGCGCTCGCTCACCTGGCAGCGGAGGGACTGACGATTCTGGTCGCGACGCCCTACATGGATGAAGCGGAGCGATGCCATCGCGTGGCGCTGATGTTTGAGGGGAAGATTCAAGAAATGGGCACTCCGGCGGAGTTGCGCGAAGGGTTGCATGCAAAGCGCCTGGAACTGCGGACGGAGAATTTGGCAAAGGCCGAAAATGTTCTTTCCCAGTCGATCGGTGCTGAAATCCTGGACGTGGAGCGCTTCGGCGACCGGTTGGACCTGCTGGTCCATGACCCGGATGAGGCGAAACGCGTTGTGGAAGAGAGGCTCAAATCGGCCGGCCTTGCGCCAAGCGAAATGCAAGTGGACGAGCCGACCCTTGAGAACGTGTTTGTCGCCAAGCTCCGCAGCCTGGGACAAGTGATCGACGACACGCCGTTTCCAGGGCAGCACTCTCATCGGGATCTGCGCGGTCAGGTCGCGATCGGTGCGACCAACATCACCATGAAATTCGGCGATTTCACCGCTGTCAAGAAACTGAACCTGCGGATTCAAAACGGCGAGATATATGGTCTGCTGGGAGCGAACGGAGCCGGGAAGACCACGACCATCCGTATATTATGCGGGCTTCTCGATCCGACGCAGGGGGATGTGCAACTAGCAGGCGCGCACGACCCGCGCTCGGGGGCGGTGCGCCAACGGGTCGGCTACATGTCGCAGAAGTTCTCCTTGTATGACGATCTGTCGATCGAGGAAAACCTCGATTTTTTCGCCGGCGTTTACGGTGTGCCTAAACGGGAACGCGGCGAGAAAATAAAGTGGGTGCTCTCGTTCTCGGGGCTGGAGGGCAAACAGGACCAGGTCACCGGAACCCTGCCGGGAGGGTGGAAGCAGCGTGTGGCTTTCGGCGCGGCGATTCTCCACGAACCGAGTGTGCTGTTTCTTGACGAACCGACCTCCGGGGTGGATCCCTTGGCCCGCAGGGCCTTTTGGAGAATGATCAATCGACTGGCCGACGCGGGCACGGCCATTCTAGTGACGACCCATTACCTCGAAGAATCGGAGCAATGCAACCGGGTGGGCCTGATGGCTGCTGGCGAACTGGTCGCCGAGGGAAGTCCGACCGAAGTCAAGGCCCAGCAAAAGGGCCACCTGTTGGAAGTTGTCGTCGACCAGCCACAAAAGGCGGCTGATCTGCTTAAGGAGGATACGGAACCATGGCGCATTTCGCTGTTTGGCGACCGGCTCCACGTCGTTACCGACCAGGATGCAGTGAATGGCGAGAAGTCTATCGGGGACAAGCTGGAATCGAATGGCATTCGAGTCATGCAGATGCGGGAAGGGCGCTTCTCCATGGAAGATGCGTTCATTAGCGTCATGGAAAAGGCCCGACAGCAAGGCAAAGTCGCGGATCCGGAAGACTAGGAAAACGAAATGAGACGCATATTCGCGCAAAGCCGCAAAGAGCTGACTCAAATTGTCAGGGATTGGCGCACGCTCACGCTGGCACTCCTGCTTCCTCTTGCGCTACTGCTCCTCGTATCATCCGCGCTTTCGCTCACCGTGACCGACTTGCCCATCATTGTCCAGGATCTGGACGACTCGCCGGCTTCACGTGATTTCGTGGATGCCTTCCGCGCCTCTCTCACATTTCACGTGGTGGCGTGGCCCACGAACCAGCAGCCGGAAGAGTCCTTCACGTCGAACGTGGCGGATGCGGCATTGATTATACCGGAGCATTTCGGACGGGACATCGACCGCGGCCTCGATGCGCCTGTGCAGCTTCTCGTGGACGCTTCCGATGCCAACACGGCCAAACTGGTTGCGGGCTACTCGACGCAGATCGCCAACGCTTTTCAACAAAGTACATCTGGGTCGTCTCAGGCCGGGCCGGTGCTGGCTGCGATCCGGCTCTGGTATAACCCCGGCCGTTCGTCCCAAAAGTTCTTTGCACCGGGAATATTTGTTCTCGCGCTCTCCATGTTTCCGGCACTGCTAGCGTCGCTTGCCATGGCCAAGGAAGGGGAGCAGAAGACCATTCTCCAGGTTTACGTTTCCAGCATCTCTGCTCACGAGTTTCTACTCGGAAAGATTCTGGCGTTCATGGTGGTGTCATTCGCCGAATTTCTGCTCATGCTTATCCCGCTGTTCACCTACTTCGGCCTGGGCCTTGCGGGCGACCCTACACCATTCATCGTTTCTACAGTTTTGTACGCCTTCTGCGTGGCCTCGTTCGGAGTCATGGTGGGGGCGGCAATTCCGAATCAGGCAGCCGCCATTCAAGCTGTTTCCTTCGGCGGTTTTCTATTAGTGTTCCTGCTGTCTGGTCTCATATTTCCGGTCGACAACATCCCGGCGGCGATCCGTTGGATCTCGTATTTAGTTTGGGGCAGGTATTACATCGAAATCGTTCGCGACGCGATGCTTCAAGGCGGCGGTTGGCCAGCCACCTGGTACAAAGTCGCCATGGTCGGACTGATCGGCGGCATTTTTTACGCGATCGCGTGGCGTACCATGCGGCGCATGCAGCTGGAGACCTAGACCATGGCTCCGATTTTCAATCATCGCCTCGGCGCCCTCCTGCTGAAGGAGTTCAGCCAGATCCGGCGCGACCGGCGCCTGGCGTTGGTTCTGATCCTGCCTCCCACATTGCAGTTGTTGCTGCTGGGATTTGCTCTGAGCGCCGACGTCACCAACATCAAGCTGGGCGCGGTGGATGCCTGCCGGACGGAGCAGAGCCGGGAGCTGGTCGCCACATTGAGTGAGAGCAGAAGTTTCCGACTCGTCGGCTATTACCTTTCAGTCGACCAATTGGGCGATGCCATCAGCCGCGGTCAAATCGATGCCGGAGTGGTGATTCCCTACGACTACGACAAAAACCTGGAGCGGGGCCGCACAACCACCGTACAGTTCATTTTGAACGCGATCAACGCGAACACAGCAGCCATCAGTCAAGGTTACGCGGAGGGTGTGATTCAGTCCTATAACGCCGGTCTCAGAGGTTCTGGACTGCATGCCAGCTTTCAACAGATCGGAGCGCAGACCGCTGACCATCGGGGCCGAGCGCAACTATATCCGGCTTATCTATACAATCCGGGACAAAAGGATTCCTGGTTCATCGTAACCGGAGTCTTAGGGATGCTATTGATCCTGAATAGCTGCCTGGTGGCGTCCGCCGCTATGGTCAAAGAACGGGAGGCGGGCACCATGGAACAGTTATTGATGTCGCCTGCGGCGAATTCCGAGATCATCATCGCAAAAGTTACTCCGCTGTTTGTGCTGCTGTTCATGACTGCGATTTTGGGGGCTGCGGTCATGAAGCTGGCTTTCGGCGTGCCTTTCCACGGCAAACTTCCGTTGGTGCTGGTGGGCGCCGCGCTGTGCGTTCTATCGGGCATTAGTATCGGCACGGTGAACTCAACCTTCGCTAAGTCGGCCGGGCAGGCCCAATTGATGGCCTTCTTCATTAATCCTCCACTCGCCTCTACGTCTGGGGCGCTGAGTCCCGTGGAGGCGATGCCCAAGTGGTTACAAGCGTTCACGGTGATCAACCCGATCCACCACTTCGCGGTCATCGCTCGCGGAAGCATGTTGAAGGGCAGCGGTTTTGCGGATCTGTGGCCGAATTTCCTGGGTCTGCTCGCGATTACGCTCGTGCTGGGTTCCCTAAGTGTTTGGCGTTTTCGAAAGCAGCTCAGCTAGGAGGCGATGTGAAAAACACAAATCGAGCTTTGGCGATGTTCCTGACTGCGACGAGCCTCGCAACCTTTTCGTTCGGGCAAGCCACTCGTGCCAACCAGGTGCCGCTCTCCGGTCGAACGGCGCAGAACGGATCGGTTCTTGCTACGGAATCGCCCGTACCGGGAACCACAACCAGTGTGAATACCATCAACCCAACGGTTCAAGTTCAGGGACCGCATGCCGGGAGCGCCGCTGGCCAGACACCGTTTTCCGGCAAACTCTCATTGCGGGATGCGGTCGACCGCGGCCTGCGTTACAATCTCGGAGCCGTCGGTGTCGCGCAAGCAGTCCGTCAAGCCCATGGTCAAAGCAGAGTTGCTCGAAGCGCCCTACTACCCAACGCCAATGGCGATCTTTCGGAGACAGTCGAACAGCTTGACTTGGCGGCGAGTGGCCTGCGCTTCAGGCTTCCGCCGTCCCTCGGGTTCTCGATTCCCACTATCGTCGGCCCCTTCAACTATTTCGACTTGCGGGCGACTCTCACGCAGACCGTAGCGGACATGACCGCATGGAACAACTATCGTTCGGCCAAGGAAAATCTTCACGCCAGCGAACTCTCGGCGAAGGACGCGCGAGATCTCGTGGTTCTGGCAGTGGGCGGAGCCTACCTCCAAGTGATCGCAGCCGCGGCCAGAGTGAATTCCGCGCGCGCTCAACTGGAAACCGCCACCGTGCTCTTCCAACAGACATCGCAGCAGCGGAGCGTAGGCTTAGTCGCGCAGATCGATGTAAACCGCAGCCGAATACAAATGCTGACGCAACAGCAGCGCCTCGTGTCGCTCCAAAATGATCTCGGGAAACAGAAAATCAATCTGGCGCGGATGACTGGCCTTCCACCGAACGATCGGTACGACCTCGTCGATGACATTCCGTTCGCGGTGGCGCCCGGCATCACGTTGGAAGATGCGCTGAAGCAAGCCTTCAGCCAACGCTCGGACTTAAAGGCGGCGGAAGCGCAGGTCCGGGCCGCCGAGCGTTCGCGATCCGCCGCACGCGCGGAGCGCCTTCCCTCCCTCTCCCTGAGCGCCGACTATGGCGCGATTGGGGCGAACCCTTCGGAGGCTCATGGAACATTCTCAGTTGTTGGAAGCCTGAAGTTTCCAATCTGGCAAGGTGGCCGGATCGGGGGCGATATCGAGCAGGCGAGCGCAGCGTCGTCCCAACGGCAGGCAGAGCTGGAAGACCTGCGCGGCCAAATCGAGGCCGATGTCCGGAAAGTGTACCTGGACCTCGACGCGGCGCGGAGCCAAGTGGAAGTTGCCCAGGAGAATCTTCAAGTCACCAAGGAAAATCTCGCTTTGACGCGCCAGCGTTACGAAGCTGGGGTGACCGACAACGTTGAGGTCGTTCAGTCCCAAGAGGCCGTTGCAGGCGCGGAATTAGACTACATCAACAGCGTCTTCGCGCACAACGTCGCAAAGCTTAGTCTGGCGCGTGCCGTGGGACAAGCGGCAGACAATCTGGCACAGTTTCTGCAGACTCGCTCGTAGCACACACCCACACACGGATCGATTTTTTGACACCGTTTTGATCTTTTTGCCGCTACTGTTGGGACGTAGTTTCCGGTGCTGCACGCGCCTTACGCTTTTTGCGAGGTAAAACGATGACAACAGTTTCGGTAAACAAATCACAAAGTGCGCGACACACAGCGGCCGCCCGGCTCGATAGGCTTCCCATCGGTTCGTTTCAAAAGCGGGTGATGTGGTTGACCGCCTATGTTTTTTTCTTTGAACTGGGAGACCTGAATAACTTTGCCTTCGCCGCGCCAGAGCTTCAAAAGCAGTGGAAGCTGTCCATTGACACAATCGGACTAATCACTTCCGCGGCTTTCATCGGCATGTTCGTGGGAGCGATTGGCGGAGGTTGGTTTGCCGACAAGGTGGGGCGAAAAAAGGGGCTCCTCCTCTCGACTGCGTTCTTCTCGATCTTCTCGATGCTGAACGCTTGCGCCTGGGACGTGCCCGGCCTCTTCGTGACGAGGTTTTTTACGGGTGTGGGCCTCTCCGGCATGACGATCGCCGCCATTACCTACATCAGCGAGATGTTTCCGGCGATGAAGCGCGGTACGTATCAGGCCTGGGTTATGACGATCGGTTTGGTTGGAATTCCCATTTCCGCTTTCGTGGCCGGTGAACTCATTCCCAAGACCACTTGGGGCTGGCGAATGGTTTTCGTTTGGGGCGGCCTCGGCATATTCATTTTTTTGTTCTCCCGCATGCTGGAGGAATCGCCGCGTTGGTATGAAGACCAGGGGCGGCTTGCCGAAGCGGATAAGGCCTTGGATCGCATCGAAGCGAACAGTAAAGCCGAGTTCGGATCTCTCCCTCCCGTCACCGAAGCATCGAAGCCTCCAGGCCCGCGCGGCAAGTTTGGGGATGTGTTCGAACGGGCCTACCTAGGGCGAACATCCATGCTGGTCGGAGTCTATGTTTTTCAGACGATGGGCATCTTCGGGTTCCTCGCGTGGGTACCGACGTTGCTGGCCGACCATGGCTTCAATCTGTCGAACTCGCTGTTTTCGGTCACCATGATGGACGTCGGCGCACCGATTGGCGGCCTGCTAGCGGTCCTCATCTCCGACCGGTGGGAGCGTAAGTACATGATCACCATCGCGTCGCTGATCATTGCGTTCTTCGGTGTGATGTATGGGCTCAGCTCCAAGATGGCGCTCATTGTTATTTTTGGCTTTTGCGTGATGATGTTCATACAAGCCTTCGCGCCGCTCCTGTACGCTTATACGCCCGAATGCTTTCCCACGGCCATTCGCAGTTCCGGTTCCGGCGTCGCATATGGAGCCGGCCGGCTGGCGAATAGCTTTGGACCGATGATTGTCGCTGTCCTGTTCACGCACTACGGGTACAAGAGTGTATTTGTTTATATCGTTGCGACTTGGTTGCTGGTGGCTTTCATCGTCGCTGCATTCGGTCCCAAGACTAAAGGCCAGGCGCTCACATAACCGCAAGTATTGGGAGAACGTAAATGACGGATGACTTATCGGGTTTTGACGTTCTGGTGGTCGGCGGGGGCAACGCGGCTTTAGCAGCTGCTTTGAGCGCGCACGAAAACGGCGCCAAAGTGCTGATCCTCGAGGCTGCGCCGAAGTGCTTCCGCGCCGGCAACAGCCGGCACACCAGAGATCTGCGCTGTATGCACAACGCGCCGACGGCGATCAATCCCGGGGCCTATACCGAAGACGAGTTCTATAAAGACATTCTGAGCGTCACGGGAGGCAAGACCAACGAAAAGTTGGCGCGCATGATGATCCGTGCGTCGGCCGATTGTACCGCGTGGATGGGGCGCTATGGAGTCCGATTCCAAAAGGCTTTGGGCGGCACACTTCAACTGGGCCGCACCAACGCCTTCTTCCTGGGCGGTGGAAAATCCATGATGAATGCCTACTATGACTCCGCGGAGCGCCTCGGCATCCGCGTGATCTACAACGCGGAAGTAACGGACATGGACGTGACCGATGGGAGGTTTCAAAGCGCCAGCGTCCTGATAGAGGGGAAAACCAAGCAGGTGAGCGCCAAAACCATGGTAGCCGCTTCCGGCGGTTTTGAAGCGAACCTGGAGTGGCTGAAGGAGGCCTGGGGTCCGCCAGCCGATAATTTTCTGATCCGCGGCACTCCCTACAACCAAGGCAAGGTCTTGAAGCGCTTGCTTGACTTGGGCGTGGAATCCATTGGCGATCCCAAAGAGGCGCATATGGTGGCCATTGACGCCCGCTCGCCGAAGTTCGATGGCGGCATCGTCACCAGGCTTGACTGCATCTCGCTGGGCATTGTGGTGAACCAGAACGGCGACCGGTTCTACGATGAAGGCGAGGACTTCTGGCCAAAGCGCTATGCCATCTGGGGACGGCTCGTGGCAGAGCAGCCGGATCAGATTGCCTGCTGCATCCTCGATTCCCAGGCGATGGGAAAGTTCATGCCCTCTGTCTTTCCGGCGACCGAAGCGCGAAGCATCGGCGAGTTGGCAAAGCTGGAGAAGCTGCCGGTGGAAAAGGTCGTGGCAACGGTCAAAGCCTATAACGACGCGGTTCAGTCCGGAACGTTTAACCACGAGATCCTGGACGACTGCAAGACCGCGGGCCTCCAGCTGCCGAAAACTCATTGGGCGCTGAAGATCGATCAGCCGCCGTTTTACTCCTATGGACTGCGGCCTGGTCTGACGTTTACTTATCTGGGCCTGAAGGTAAATGAACGCGCCATGGTGCTGATGAAAGGCGGCCAGCGGTCGCAGAATATGTTTGCCGCGGGGGAGATCATGGTGGGCAACATTCTGGGCAAGGGATATGCGGCCGGCATTGGCGTGTCCATCGGGACTGTTTTTGGCCGCATCGCGGGCCGGGAGGCTGCTGTGCAGGCTCTGAATCGGAATGAGACGCGCGAGGAAAAAAGGGAGCCGGTCCTCGCATGATGCCCGCCGATTTGAAAAAAGAAGGCGAGCATCTGCTGACGGTGTGCAACGCCTGCCGCTACTGCGAAGGCTTCTGCGACGTGTGGAAAGCCATGGAGAAGCGTAAGGTTTTCAAGGAGGGCGATATGAACTACCTTGCCAACCTCTGCCACAACTGCGGGGAATGCTATTACGCCTGTCAGTACGCGCCGCCGCACTTGTTTGCCATCGACCCGCCAAAGACGTTCGCCAAGATTCGCGTTTATACCTATGAACTCTACGGCTGGCCGGGGCCATTGGCCAGGGCATTCCGTAAAAATGGATTGGTTGTCTCCTTACTCACGGTTTTAGTGCTGATCGGCTTCCTGCTGACCGCGAGCTTCGCTGTCGGCGGCCGGTTGTGGGAGCCGGTTCTCAGCGGAGATTTCTACCAGATCATTCCGCACGAAGTCATGGTGCTGACATTCGGGGTGGTGTTTGGGTTTTCCGCGCTCGCCTTGCTGATTGGATTCCTGCGTTTCTGGCGCAATGTGGGCGAGCCTTATTCAGGACTGGTCAAACCTGCCGCTCTGATCAAAGCCGTCAGTGAAGTGCTCCGCCTGAAGAATCTGGACAACGGCGGGGCGGGCTGCTCCTATCCCGGAGAAAAGAGTTCGGAGTCGCGGAAATGGTTCCATCACGCGACGTTCTACGGATTCCTGTCGTGCTTCCTTGCCACCGCGTTGGGAACGATCTACTACTACGTGCTGGGCAGGCACGGAGCTCCCGGATATCTCAGCTTGCCGGTGATCTTCGGTACGCTAGGCGGGATCGGCTTGGTGATCGGCCCGATTGGGCTTTTCGTACTCACCCAGAAACGCAATGAGGAGATCGTCGATCAGAGCCAGAACGGAATGGATTTGTCCTTCCTCACGCTGCTGGTCGCGATCAGCGTCAGCGGACTGCTCTTATTGGTGCTGCGCGAGAGCGCCGCGATGGGCATATTGCTGGTGGTTCATCTCAGCTTTGTCATGGCGCTGTTTCTAACCATGCCGTACGGGAAATTTGTGCATGGCATCTACCGGTCGGCGGCGCTATTGAAGTGGGCGCTCGAGAGTACACGTTGATGATTCGATAAGGAGTACCACAATGTCTAATAAAGTACCTGACATAAAAGAGAAAAAGACGCTGGCGGAACAACTCGCCGCCTTCGTCGTGCGGATGCGTTACGAAGATATCTCTGAGGACGCACGGCAGCAACTCAAGATCCACATCCTCGATTCGATCGGCTGCGCGATTGGGGCGTTAGCCGCGCCTCCGGTAAAAGCACTGCACGCGCAACTGGACGAGTTCGGCGGCAAGCCCCTAACCAGCCTGATCGGCGGCGGTAAAACGGATCCGGTCCGCGCCGCTTTCTACAACTCCACCCTGGAGCGCTACTTGGATTTCATGGATTCCTACATCGCCAAACACGAGACGTGCCACCCCGCCGATAACATCATGTCGGTGCTGGCCGCGAGTGAGTATGGAGCGAAGACCGGTAAGGATTTCCTCACGGCGGTGGCGGTGGCGTATCAGGTCCAGTGCCGACTCTCCGCCGTCGCGCCGGTGCGTCCCAAGGGTTTCGACCACACCACTCAAGGAGCCTACGCTGTGGCGGCAGGCGTCGGCAAGGCGCTGGGCCTGAATGAGGCCGGCATTGCGAACGCCGTCGCGATCAGCGGAGCCTCCTATGTGGGCTTGCGTGTCACGCGCTCCGGCAACCTTTCCAACTGGAAAGGGCTGGCCTATCCCAACATGGCGTACGGCGCCACCGATGCGGCATTCCTTGCCAAGGGCGGCGTTACCGGGCCCATGGAAGTCTTCGAGGGCAAGGGCGGCTTGATGGATGCAATCACGGGCAAGTTCGAATTGGATTGGGCGAAGGAAGATCTGGAGGCGGTCCTGAAGACCAACATCAAGAAGTACAACGCCGAGTTCCATGCGCAGACCGCGATGGAAGCCACTCTGGACATCCGCTCCGCGCAGCATGTCAAGCCGGCGGAGATCAAGACTGTCAGCGTCGATATCTTCGACGTCGCGTATAACATCATCGGCGGCGGCAACGATGGAAACAAGCAGCACGTCAAGACTAAGGAAGAGGCGGATCATAGTCTGCCCTACATGATTGCGGTGGCGCTCATCGATGGTGAAGTCACGCCGGCGCAATATGAGCCCAAGCGCATCTTGAAGCAAGACGTCCAAGACCTCCTACACAAGATCACCATCCGTTCCGACGCGGCGATGAGCAACCGCTTCCCGGCGGAGATGCCGTGCCGCATTCAGATCGAACTCAACGACGGGAAAAAGCTGAGCATCGAGAAACATGACTACGAAGGATTTTATACACGTCCTATGCCGTGGGATAAAGTGGTGGCTAAATTCAACGGCTTGGCGTCCGCTTATGCGAGCGACACCCAACGCGCGGCGATCGTGAAGGCCGTCGCACAACTGGAAACACATAAGGTCGCGCGTCTTACAGAAGTCTTAAATGTCGCGTTTGAGAAGGCTCCCGCACCGGAAGAGCGCGATCAACTCGTAGGCGCGCGGTAAAGCCTTGCAGAGAAGGGATCCACGGCCGCCGCTTCCGTGCGACGGCTGTGGCGTCAGGAGGAGGAGTTTCTCTATGCAAAATACACGTGCCATCGTAACTGTGGCTTGGTGCCTTTGCGCATTGGCATGTCCGGTTTACTCCCAGGCTACGCAAGAGGAAACGCTCCCCGGTGCGAACGCACACGAGACGACCCCGGGGCCGTTGCACAGCTACCTTTTCGCAGATTGGGGTGGGAAGCGGACGCGCCTTGCAGAGAAGGGCGTGAAATTCGACTTCCAATATCTGAACGAGTCTTTCTTGAATCTGAAGAGTGAGCAAAAAGAGCGATTCACCAGCTGGGATCGCGTCCGCGGAACCGTGGATATTGATTTGGGCGCGTGGATCGAAAAGCCGGGGTGGTCTTTCCATGCTACCGCTCTGTGGCAGGGCGGCAGCGACGTCGGAGCCTATCTTGGTCTCCTGGCAGATCCCAGCGGAATCGCCAGCGTCAATACGTTTCGCCTCGATTCGTGGTGGGTTCAGAAGCAATGGCTGGACGAACGGCTTACAGTACGCGCGGGTCAGTTCGCGGAGCAAGATTCCTACGGAGACCAGAACTACGGGACCTCCTTCGTCTTCGAGCCGATGAGCTATGCATTCGGAAATTTAGCCACCACCCAGGAATCCTATAGTCCCCCCTCCACGCCGGCGTTCGAAATCCGCTTCGTGCCGATCCACCACGTGTATGTGAAGTCGATGGTGGTGTCTGGGGAACCGTCGCAATTCTCACATAACCCGACCGGCCTGGTTCCGCAGTTCCGTGGAGATCCGGTGAGCGTTTCCGAGATTGGGTTCACGTCTGGCAAGAGGACGCCTGCCATACGTCCAGCGGACAATGCGACGACCCGTCGCGGATACACGGGCCTCTACAAGTTCGGCGCCTCCTATAATCTTCAAAAGTTCCCGGAGCCTGCGAGCGCGACACTACGGTCGAGTAACTACCTTCTCTATGCGATGGCGAACCAGGCTCTATGGCGCGTCGACCCGAGAGAGGCAAGGGGTCTGGACGGAACGTTTGGGTACGACTGGAGTCCGCCCAGCGTCAACCGCAACAACACGGCCCTCATGGCAGGACTGCGCTTTAACGAACCACTTCCGATACACCTTCATAACACCATGTCGCTCGGCTATGTCCAAAACAGCTTAAGCCAACAGTTTCTTCCGCCAGGGATGCCTGCCTTTAAGACGGAGCATGGCGCTGAATTCAATACTTTGATCGTCGTTGGACCATTCCTTTGGCAGCCCGTCATCCAGTACTATGCGAACGCCGGAGGAGGCGTCGAGCGCGCTGTTGTTTTCGGATTCAGAATCAAAGTCGAGCTGTAGTGTTGGGAGGTTCAGTATGTGCCTAGCGGTTCCCGGAAAAGCTCTTGAGCGTTAAGCGTGAAAACCGAGCCTTCCGCGTCGGTCGCCTGGATTTCTGTGGCGTAAAAAGGACTGTCAGCCTTGGCTTTCACGCCCGACGCTGAGCCTGGAGATTTCTTGTTGGTACACCTGGGTTTTGCCGTCGCCCGGATCGATGAAGAAGAGACCCACCGCATTTACCAATTTCTCGCCCAAAATTGGGCTCTGACCGAAGAAGGGCTTGCGCCACCGAATAGCGACGGGGTCGAACCGCTGACCGAACAGAGGTTTACCCCAACGAGAGGGTGTTGCTCGCTAGCCGGACATCAGTGTGGGCGTCCTTCGCGACAATCGACAGGATCTGCATGTCGACTCCTGCGCGTTGAAGTTGCTTTACAGCTTCCTCGGCCTCGGGACGGGTACGCGCTACTACCGATTCGCTCTTAGACGCTTTATCTCCTTTTGCTTTCTCGAGTTGTTTCGCCAGTCAAGAATTGGCCTACTCCGTCGTCGACATTCGCATCCGAGTATCGGCAGTGAGTTGCTCTTCCTTTTAACTTAACCGATTATAGGAACCAACACGTCAAAAAGATGTCAAAAGGGACACGCCCAAAGAATCCGGTCATACGAGTTTCAACGGCGGGTGCACGTTCGTGGCCTCCGGGCGCCGGTCGGGTTCGCGGCCATAGAGAATCTTTGGAAGGCAAATTGCGAGGATCGCCCCGGTCGTTTTTGACGCCACTTTGACGACGATTCTCTTACAGTGAAGCTATGAAGCCGACACAACAGCTCCACGATCTTGGTCAGAGTCTTTGGCTTGACAACATCACACGAAAGCTTCTGACAAGTGGAACGTTGGCCCATTACATCAACGATCTCTCCGTCACAGGGCTCACTTCGAATCCGTCGATCTTCGATCTCGCTGTCAAAGACTCAGAGTTCTATGATGACGCCATCCGCAAAAAGAAGAAGGAGGGCAAGTCCGGCGAAGCACTCTTCTTCGAGCTGGCGATCGAGGACCTGAGACAGGCTGCCGATCTCTTCCGGCCGATCCACGACGGAACCGCTGGAATGGATGGGTGGGTGTCCCTGGAAGTTTCTCCGTCGCTGGCGTACGACAGCGCCGGCACGGTCAAAGCAGCTCTTCATCTCCATGCTCAAGCGCAACGCCCCAACCTTTTCATTAAGATTCCGGGGACCACCGAAGGTCGCGTCGCTATTGAAGAAGCCATCTTTCAAGGAGTGCCGGTGAACGTCACACTCCTATTCTCAGCCACACAGTACATTGCCGCCGCTGAAGCTTACTTAAGGGGAATCGAGCGCCGGATTGCCGTTGGGCTCGATCCGAAGATACATTCTGTAGCATCGATGTTCATCAGCCGCTGGGACAAAGCCACGATGGAAAAAGTTCCCAGGGAACTTCAGGATCGTCTAGGAATTGCGGTCGCAAGACGAACCTACAAAGCGTACCGCGCGATGCTCGCTTCACCACGGTGGAAGAAGGTTGCCAGTTCCGGCGCTCCACCGCAGCGTCTGCTTTGGGCTAGCACCGGCACCAAAGATCCCAAGGCCTCCGATGTCCTTTACGTCAAGGCGCTGGCTGCACCGGACACCATTAATACTATTCCCGAGAAGACACTGCTGGCGTTCGCAGATCACGGCACAGTGGGCGAGGTCCTGCCACAGGATGGTGGCGACGCCGAAAGTGTGATCGCCGCGTTTGGTAAGGCCGGCGTTGACGATGACAAACTCGCAGCCGAGCTTCAGCGCGAAGGCGCCGCGTCGTTCGTCGCATCCTGGAAGGATCTGCTCAACTGCATCGAGTCGAAGGTCAGCACTCTGAAAGCCGCCGGCTAAATTGTCGACAAGAGTGAACGAAGGGAGTGGAAAATGCAAATCGGGATGATCGGTCTGGGTCGGATGGGAGCCAACATGGTCCGCCGCCTCCAAAAGGACGGGCATCAATGTGTTGTCTACGACAAGAATCTGGACAACGTGAGCGCGTTGGCCAAGACGGGTGCGACCGGGGCCAAGTCGATTCAGGACTTCGTAGCCAAACTAAAGGCTCCGCGCGCAGCTTGGATGATGGTGCCGGCAGCGGCGGTCGATGAGACTGTTCAAGTTCTTAGTGCCCATATGCAAAAGGGCGACATCATTGTAGACGGAGGCAATTCTCACTACATCGACGACGTCCGGCGCGCGAAGGAATTAACGCCGCGAGGGATTCACTCCATAGACGTCGGGACCAGCGGTGGCGTATGGGGTTTCGAGCGTGGTTTCTGTCTGATGATCGGAGGTGAAGCCGAGGCTGTCGGCCATCTGGATCCGGTCTTCAAAACGCTCGCGCCGGGACGCGGCGATATCTCTCGAACTCCGGGGCGTGAGAGGTCTCCCGGCACGTCGGAGGAAGGCTACTTGCATTGCGGTCCTTCCGGCGCCGGCCATTTCGTCAAGATGGTTCACAACGGCATTGAATACGGGCTGATGGCCGCTTACGCCGAGGGGCTGAACATACTGCGACACGCCAATGCAGGGAAAGCAGGTGCGACCGTCGATGCCGAGACGGCGCCGTTGAGCAATCCTGAAAATTATCAATATGACGTCAATCTGGCGGACGTGGCCGAGGTTTGGCGTCGCGGCAGTGTGATCTCTTCGTGGCTCCTGGATCTAGCAGCCAAGTCGCTGTTCGATAACCCGGACTTGGCGAAGTTCGCGGGCCGCGTGTCCGATTCCGGGGAAGGCCGATGGACCCTTAATGCGGCCATCGACGAGTCGGTTCCGGCTCCAGTCCTTGGCGCAGCGCTGTTCGAACGCTTCAGCTCCCGCGGTGAGGACGATTTCGCCGACAAAGTCTTGTCCGCTCTCCGCTACCAGTTTGGCGGTCACGAGGAAAAGGCCACTCCCCAAAAGGGAAATGCCTGATGGCCGCCTCTTCAGACGCGCTGGTGGTGTTCGGTGTGACCGGGGATCTCGCCCACAAGATGATCTTCCCGGCCCTCTACTCGATGGTGAAACACGGCACTCTCAAAGTCCCGGTAATCGGCGTCGCCCTCCCCAAGTGGAGTCTGGCGCGCCTCCACAGACGAGTGAAAGACAGCATAAAGCAATCGGGCGGTATCGATAGCCAGCGTGCCTTCGATCATCTTCTTTCGCTGCTCAAATACGTCAGCGGAGACTACAAAGATCCGGACACATTCAAGGCGGTAAAAGAGGCGCTGGGTAAGGCCCGGCGCCCGGCCCACTATCTCGCTATTCCGCCTGCGCTCTTCGAAGTCGTGATAAAGGAACTCGGCGCCGCCAAACTGGCCGAGCATGCGCGCGTCATTGTCGAAAAACCGTTTGGACGTGACCTAGCCTCCGCGAAGGAGCTCAACGAGGTGGCGCGGACAGTGTTTCCGGAAAATTGCATCTTCCGCATCGATCACTACCTTGGAAAGGAGGCGATCATGAACATCCTCTATTTCCGCTTCGCCAATTCCTTCCTGGAGCCGATCTGGAACCGCAACTACATTGCCAGCATCCAGATAACCCTGTCCGAGAATTTCGGCGTGGAAGACCGCGGACCTTTTTACGAAACCGCGGGTTGTTTGAGAGACGTGATTGAAAACCACCTCTTCCAGCTGGTCGCGCTCCTGGCCATGGAGCCACCCTCCGATAGGGACTTCGGAGCCGTGCACCGGGAGAAAGCCAACGTCTTTCGAGCGATGCGCCCATTGACGCGCGACGACCTAGTGCGCGGCCAATACGCTGGATACCGGAAGGAACCAGGCGTGGCGAAAGACTCCGACGTCGAGACGTTCTGCGCCCTGAGGCTTTTCATCGACTCGTGGCGCTGGGCCGGAGTGCCATGGTACCTTCGCTCCGGTAAATATTTGGCCGCTACCGCGACAGAAGTTCTGGTGGAGTTGAAAGCGCCACCGCAGAGGCTTTTCGCAGACTCGGCGCCAACCACAGGTCGAACCAACTACCTGCGCTTTCGTCTGTCTCCCGGCGCGGCGATCGCCCTCGCCGCTCGTGTCAAGCTCCCGGGAAAGGAGTTCGTCGGCGAGCAGCAAGAGCTCTATCTGCTCGAAGACCCGTCCGGAGAGGAAACCCCTTACGAGCGGCTACTGGGTGACGCAATGATCGGCGATGGAGCGCTCTTCACCCGTGAGGACGCGGTCGAGGCAGCCTGGGCCGTGGTCGATCCGATCCTGAAGACACACCATCGGGTTCGCCCATACAAGCGACTCAGTTGGGGGCCGAGGGAAGCTGACACGATCATCGGTTCCGGCGGACCTTGGCACGATCCCACGTCCAGGGCGGCATCCGGATGATGAACCTGCGTACCAGCGTTATCACTCTTGCGACTTCTGCCGTTCTTTTCGCTCAAGGTGACATTGCTTCGCTCAAATCGAACGCCAGTCAGATCATGGGATCCTCCATAGAGGCGACGCAGCGGCAGTGGCAGGTTCGGCTCCACTATACCTATCTGGAGCGCGACGAGAACCGGCGCCGGGACTCGGCAGGGCACGTGAAATCGCAGGATGTCAACGTTTCGAGGACGATTCTGGTCAATGGTGTTCCGTTTGACGAACTGGTGGAACACAACGGTAAGCCCCCATCGTCCGGGGAGGAACGGAAACAGAAAGCGAAACTCGAAAAGTTGAAGCGGGAGACTCCAGAAGCGCGGGCCCTGCTATTGCGCACCCAGGAGGAGGAGACCGCGTCGATTGTCCGGGAAGTGCCCAAAGCCTTCGACTTCCAGCTTGTCGGAGAAGAACTAGTTAACGGCCGGCCGGCGTACGTACTGCAAGCGACGCCACACCCTGGCTACCATGCCCATGGCAAGTATGCCAGTATGTTCCCGAACGTCGCGGGTAGGCTTTGGGTGGACAAGCAAGACCTGGGGTGGATTAAGGTTGCAGGGCAGGTAATCCACCCGTTCTCCATGGGACTTTTTCTCGTACGCTTGCTGGGCGGCTCGCAGATTAAGATGGAGCAGACGCGCGTGAATGATGGAATCTGGATGCCTGAGCGTGTCGAAGTTCAAGCAGTTGCTAAGATCTTCTTCGTGAAGAATCTTTCGATCAATCGCGTTATGATTTACTCAGACTACAAATTGCCGAAACCTTAACATGTAGCCTCTCACAACAGCTAGGCTGCGCTTTCGGCCCGCAGCCGATATCCCACTCCCGGTTCGGTCATAATATATCGCGGCCTCATCGGGTCAAGCTGCAATTTGGAGCGCAGATGACTCAGCGTTACGCGCAAAAGATGCACCGCGTCCTGATATTGCGTCCCGCCCCAAAGCTCTTTGATCAACTGATGGTGCGCTCTCACTTTACCGGCATGGTGGATCAATATCTTCAAAAGGTCATACTCGGTTGCAGTCAGTCTCACCACCGTGCCGCCGACGGACACCTCCCTTCGCCCAAAATCGACTCTGAGATCATCCAAGGCGAAAACGTCGGCCCCTGTCATACTCACGCTGCGCAAGGCCGCGCGCATGCGCGCAAGTAGCTCGGGCATCGAGAACGGCTGGGTGAGATAGTCATGAGCGCCATGATCGAGGGAACTGACTTTCTCGGATTCTTCGTGACGCATCGAGATGACGATAATGGGCGCGATGGGCCGCTCTCGTAAATGCCTTATGACCTCGTTGCCATCCGCGTCGGACAATCCGAGATGGAGAAGAATCAAGTCAGGCCGTACCGAAGGAATGCTCCGCTGCGCTTCTTTTCCATTGCGGACTCGAAAAACCACATAGCCGGCCATAGGCAATGCGGCACTGAGCGTGCGGCAGATCGATGCTTGGTCGTTAACAAGAAGTACTCGCGGACCAATCGGCCGAGTCTTCGGCGCTCCCTCATCGATCTTTTGAACTGCGACATTAGGCATTTGCTGTACCCTCAGGGATTCATTAGTGCTGTTTCGTTTTCGCGTGCCCTATAAGCGCCGCAGTCTTCTTTTAATACTTAGCCCACTTGCACGTGATAGGCCATGAAGGCTTGTACCCCTGAAAACGACACGACTGCGCAGCCACCTTCAACTTTCCCAACACAGTTCTCGAATAATATCGGCTCAGCAGTCCTGATAAGGCAGCGGCGCCTGACCAAATGCGGTCATTAACTGCGACTTCAGCAGGCGTTACGCAGGGGACAAGAAACCATTTCGTGTCGGCGCAATTCACAACCGCGATTCGCAAGCCGCAGATGCTGGCAGCCAAGCCGCGAGGTCGGGCCAGCGTTTAGGAGTCAGCTATGCGATCTCGTTGAAGTGGTATTTCGCCCGCGATTCGGCCGTTCCGCAGGGAAAACAAATTTACGTCCAGGGCCCCACGTCTGTGGACCAGACTCACCAAGTGAACCTTCGGCCTAGCTTAGTCGCTCAGAAGGAAGAGGCGCGGGCGCTCTTCACCTGCCCGCGCAGACGCCCAAAGATGTTGCAGAATCGTGTAGACCATCAGCCCGGTTTCACCCTCTCCAAACACAACGTAACGAAACGACTGACGCATGAGATTTTGTCGGCTCAACCTGATGTAGATCGCGGCCGGATGCAACTCCTGGATCAGATAGGCGACCGCATTCGCGGTGGCGACCGCTTGCGAAGCTTCCACTAGGTACTGCTCATCCTCCTGGCGGACCGAGATGAGCAACGTAGAGAGAAATTCGCTCCGGTTGTCCAGAAGCTTCACGTGAACGAACACGAGCACACCTTCGACGCAGTAGTATTTTCGGACGTTGGCGGCCCGGACCCCCCGCATTTCCCCCTCCAAGCTGGGCACTGGCAACATGCTCCCGCCTTTGTCTGCAATCGTCTTCCACAGCCGCTCCGACTCGTCGTCCAGGAAACGGTATCCTCCCACGCGCAGCTCAGTTGCTCGCCAGTACCGGCTTATGCCGCTCACCGTCAGGATGAAGGCAATGAAACAGCTCGCGATCACGATGCCGTCCGGGCGCTCTTTGATATTAATCAAGGCGGTATAGCCAAAGACCAGCACGACTACCCATCCATAGGCGCTGAGCGTGTATGAGCGTTCCTTGAAAAGCGAAATAGCAACCGCGGCCGCTGCTGAAAACATCAGGACCAGAACACCGGTGGCGTATGCTCCCCCTTGGGCATCTACACTCGCGTTGAAGATTAGAGTGACCACCACATCGATGCCGAAAAGCAGCAGAACCAGAGGACGCGTGTAAGCTACCCATTCCGGCGCGAGGCCAACCCGAGGAAGGTAGCGAGGCACCAGATACAGCAGCCCCGCCATAGCCGACGCGCCGGCGAACCACAGGACCAGAATCGTGGAAATATCGTAGACCGAGCCAAATACGTTTCCCAGATACTTGTGCGCCATGTAAGCGAGGACACGGCCGTTCGCCGGGCCGCCTTCGCGATACGCCTCGCTCGGAACCAGCAGCACCGAAAGGAAACAGGAAAGCAGCAGTAGGACGCTCATGATGAGCGCTGCCGTCGCTAGCAGTTTGCGCGCATTCCGAATGCGTCCCAGCGGCCGCTCGCTTCTCTCATCGTCCGGCGAGCCGGTAATCAGCGGCATCACCGACACGCCGGTTTCAAAGCCGCTCAACCCCAGCGCCAGCCTGGGAAATAGAATCGCCGCCGCAATCGCAATCTGCTTCCAATCGCCCTGCGCCATGAGTGCGTCGCGCCAATGCGGCACCACGATCGGGTGAGAGACCACGACGAAAAATGCCCGAACCAGCACCACAACGTTCAGTAGCAGGTAAGGGATACATACAGCCGTCGCCATCCCGATCGCTTCCTTGAAACCCCTGAGAAAAACCGCGGCTAGCAGCACTAGCAGGACCATCGTCACCCGCAAGTTTTGGTTGCCGAGAAACGGATGCAGATACGGATTATGAGTGGCATGCAGCGCTGCGTCGGAAGCAGACAGCGTCATCGTAATCACGAAATCGGTCGCCGCGAACCCCAGCAGCACCAGAACCATCAGCTTGCTCCACCAGCCGGGCAAGAGGTTTTCGAGCATCGCGATGGAGCCCAATCCCGCGTAAGAGCGTCCCGCCACCTGGACATAAACCGGAAGCGCGCACAGCACCGTTACCGCTACCAGAACGGCGGTTGCGATGGGAGACAGCGCTCCGGCCGCGAGCAACGCGATGCCCGGCTGATATCCGAGAGTAGAAAAATAGTCAACGCCGGTCAGCCACATGACCAGGTACCAGGGATGGGCTCCGCGTCTTTGGGCTCCCTGGGGGTCGATCGCTTCATTGCGAAACAACCACCGCCCCCAAGCGGTTCGCTGCGGCGCGGACGCATGCTCATCAGCGGTGGTTGCCATATTCCTATTGTGCAGCGTCAGACCCTCAGGACTGGGCTCTGCGACCGACGAATGATCCCATAGCTGTGGCGGCTAGTCGATAGGAGCCACTGGCTGCGGGACAGACGCGTGAATCCGCGAGTCGCGTGCCACCTAGCTTTGGGGCATCTCGCCTGCTTCCTGATACCTGTCAGCAGCCACGCCTCTCTCAGTCGTCGCGATAGCGTACGTTTCTCCGGCATTATTCACCAGCGCGGAAACGATGACCAACACCTGTAAAATGCGCCTATCCTTCGCGATCCGTTGTTGGCGCAGAGGCTCCAAGATGCCGGTTTCGCACTGTTGCCGGACGGCCGCCAAGGCCCCTTCGCGCTCGCTTTCCGGAATTACCTCGCGGATATTCATGGCCAACGCCTCGACTTCACTCCACCCATACAACCGTTCCGCCCCGGGGTTCCAGGCCAGAATGCGGCCGGTCATATCCTGCACCAGGATGGCATCGCGAGCGTCGCGAACCACCACGGCCAAGCGGCGCAGGGCTTCGGAATCCCGCAACGCGGCCTGCGCCTTTTTCATGATGGAAATTTCTGTAAATGTGATGACCGCGCCCTCAATCACATTTTCCAGGGTCCTGTAAGGCCGGATGCGCAGCAAGTACCATTCCCCGGTATTGGTCTGCACCTCCAGTTCTTTCGGCACCAAGCTCTCTAACACCTCGCGAATGTCCGCAGCTAAGCGGTCGTAGCCCGTCAGATTGGAGCGGATTTGGTCCACCGGACGCCCTACATCGGACTCGATCAGGTTGATCAACGCTGAAACCGTGGGTGTGAAGCGGAGAATGCGCAGAAGATGGTCCACAAAAACGGTGCCGATCCCGGTGCCGCTCAGCAGATTCTTCATGTCGTTGTTGGAACGCGATAAGTCGACTACTTTGGCTTGCAGTTCGTTGTTGACCGTGGCCAGTTCCTCGTTGACCGATTGCAATTCTTCTCTGGAGGTCTCCAGTTCCTCGTTGGTGGATTGCATCTCCTCATTCACCGATTGCATTTCTTCGTGGGCGGAACGAAGTTCTTCGTTTGAAGTTTCGAGTTCCTCGTGACTTGACTGTAGATATTCCTCCTTTGCCCGCAACTCCTGCTTCAGCCGCAAGATATATGCGTCAAGATCTTTGCTGAGTGAGGCCGCGCCTTCTGTGTTATCTATCGCAAGCTCGACGGATTGCTGGGGGGGCGCTGCCAATTCTTCCTCGATAATGACCAGAAACAGTCCTTGCGGTACTGCTCCTTCCGGATCCGTGGGCACCGGGAGGACGGTCAGATTGACGGTCGTCGAATTGCCATCGTTTTTCACGCGCAACCCAGGGTGGCGCGTTAGAATTCCTTGGGACACAGCCCGGTGCAAAGCGATCGTCAAATCTCCGCGCAATCCTTCACGAGCCATCTTGAAGATATTCAAGCTCGCCTCGCCTGGCGTCGGTTCCAGGTATCGGCCGGTGCGGCCAAGCAAATAAAGGATGTCGCCGCGTTCGTTGACCAGTGCGCCAACCGGCGAGTAGTGTTCCAGTAGGGCCCGTTGCGCGATGTCATGCAACGGAAGTTTGCTGTCGCTCAGCGCGCCGACCCCAGCCCGCCGCGCGATCTCGTTTCCAGGCGGTCGCTCGAACAATCCCGGGATGCCCATGCGGTGAGGGCCGAAGTCATGTGCTTTACGCTGAAAGATCCTCGACTTGCGCTCGATAGGCGCAAAGAGGTTCACAAAATCTCCCACACTTTCAGAGGAACCCAGCACAAGCATACCGCCGGGGTTCAAAGCGTAATGAAACAGGGGCATGAGCTTCTTTTGTAACTCCGCGCCCATATAGATCAAGAGGTTGCGGCAGCTAATCAGGTCGAGCTTCGAGAACGGTGGGTTTTTAATGAGGTCATGCTCAGAAAAAATGAGCATGTCGCGGATTGTCTTGTGGATCCGGTAAGCACTGCCATCTGGTTGCTCCTGGTCGAAAAAGTGGGCCAGCCTCTCGGGCGAAACGTCAGCAATGATACTGGAGGGGTAAACGCCGGCGCGAGCATGGTCGATGGCTTCGCGGTCGATATCGGTGGCGAAAATCTGGACCTTGAAATTCTCTTTCCGGTCTTCCATTCGTTCCCGAAGGAGTATGGCGATGGAATAGGCTTCCTCGCCAGTCGAACAGCCGGGGACCCAGACGCGAATAACCGAGCCTACTGCCTTGCCGGCGAAAAGCTGTGGGATGACCTGTTTCTGAATCTCGTCGAAAATTCCCGAATCCCGGAAGAAACTCGTGACGCCGATCAGGAGTTCGCGAAAAAGAACATCCGCTTCGCCCCGGGTAAGCTGCATGTAGCGGAGATAGTCTTCTAATCCGTCAATCTGATGCACGGCCATGCGCCGCTCGACGCGGCGTACGATGGTGCTCCGCTTGTATTGGGAAAAGTCGTGACCGGTCTGGGATCGGAGCAGGAGGAAGATTTTTTCCAGCCCGTCAGGCCGCTGTGTGGCCTGCGAAGAGGCCGGAAGGTGGTAAGCCCTGAACGCGTGGGCGGCATAGGCGAGGAGTTTGGCGGGCATCTCATTTGGAGGCAGCACAAAATCCACCATGCCTGTGGCAATGGCACTCCGGGGCATGCCGTCGTATTCGGTGGATTCTGGTGTCTGCGCCATCACCATGCCGCCCTCACCCTTCACCGCCCTGACGCCAAGGGCGCCGTCGCTACCTGTGCCGGAGAGCACGATGCACACGGCGCGATCATGCTGGTCCTGGGCTAAAGAGCGGAAGAAAAAATCGATGGGAAGCCGGATACCCCGGGCCAAGGTTGGCTCTAACAGTTGCAGCGCGCCGTTTACAAGCGCCATATCGCGATTGGGCGGGATGATATAAGCACAGTTAGGCTTGATCACCATGCCGTCCTCCACCTGGAAGACCTGCATCCTGGTATAGCGCCGGATCAATTCGGACAGAATGCTCTTGTGGTCGCGGGCCAGATGCTGCACCAAAACAAATGCCATCCCAGGATTCTCCTCGGGCATGGCAGAGAAAAATGCTTCGAAAGCCGACAGCCCTCCGGCCGATGCGCCAATACCCACGATCGGGAACCCCGAGCCCTGTTGCTCGGGTGGTTGCTCGAGTTGCTCTGGATTGACGATTTCGCCCGGCGCCCCATCGGTGGGCTTTATTTCGGCCATGATCCTGTTCCCTCGATTTCTCCAATCACCTTTTGTCTAACTGGTCCTGAAAAATAGGTGAGGCGAGCCGGATAGGGCGCATCAGGTTCCAGAATCGCCGTCCGGCAAACTTGATTATAGAGCGCCAGAATCCCTCGATCATTATGTTGCGTCACATACATCCTTTTAAGGAGCGCGGCCAATCACGGGCCTACTCATTCTCTGCGTACATGTATCCTGTCCCCAGAGAGCCAGGGAGGTTTATCGAGCAGATCATGGGCCGAACCGCCCTCCGGGGGCGCCCGTGCTAGAGTAGTTGCTTACCGCGGTTCCCGGAAGGATAGGCACGCGATTCTCCCGGCAACCGGCTTCCTGGATCGACGGGGCAAGGAGAAGCGCGTTGTGAACACCACGGCCTCTCGGCCACGATCCGCCCGCTGGCTTGCGGAAAATGGCCCGAAGGAACTCGAATCATTTTTCCGGGCGGTCCTATTCCAACCTTCGGCCTCCATTCTACTCGCGGATAACGACCGCCGCTACCGGGAGGCGAGTGTGGGCGCCGCCAAGCTCATGGGCATCCCGCGCGAACAAATCATCGGTCGCAGCTTGGATGATTTTGCGGTACCCGCCATAAAGCCAGTGATTTCGGAACGCTGGCAGGATTTTCTCGAAGAAGGCGAGCAGACCGGCACTTTTCAGCTATTAGGTCCGGACGGATCCGCGCGCGATGTCGAGTACACGGCGAAAGGGAACGTGTTGCCCGTCCGCCACCTCCTATCGTTACGTAACCCGAGCAAGGCTGCCGAGGCGGGCAAAGACCGCTCCCGGAATCCGCTACCATCTTGGCTGCAGGACTATGCGCTTTTCCTTTTGGATGTGGATGGAGAGTTTGTCGCCTGGTATGCGGGTGCGGAACGCATTTACGGATTCAATGACGATGAAACCATAGGCCGGCACCTGTCAGTTCTCTATCCCGATCAAGACGCGTTCGGCAAGCTGCAGCAACAATTGAAGAGAGCCTCTGGCGAAGGCCATGTCGGGGATGAAGTCTGGCAAGTGAAGAAGAAAGGATCGAGATTCTGGGCCAGCGTTATCCTTGTGGCCTTGAAAGACGTGAACGGAGATTTGCAGGGATTTGGAGGAATAGCGCGCGACTTTAGCGACCGTCACGAAAGCGATGAGAAGTTGCGGCGCAGTCGGGCGCCGATGCGCGCGCTAGCGGGGGAGTCGAGCATCGCCGGCGTCGTTTCCGGAGAGTTTGATCGCATTCCGGAGGCAAATGAGGCATTTCTCGAACTCGTCGGCTATAGCCGTGAGGATCTACTAACCGGACGCTTGGTGTGGCCCGATCTCACACCGAGTGAATACGCGGTCTTGGACGAATTTGCACATGAAGAAGGATTGCGCTTCGGGGCTTGTACACCTTTCGAAAAGGAGTTGGTCCGGAAGGACGGGGTACGTGTCCCAGTCTTGGTAAACACGGCTGTCTTGCAATTATCTCCTTTCCGCTGGATCACCTTCGTGAATGATTTGCGGGAGCGAAATCGTCGAGAGAAGATCGACGAGGGAGTGACGGAGGTCGAGGTCCGTAGCAACTTTGAGGAGATTATAGGCAGCAGCACCGCCATGAAGCGGCTCATGAAGCAAGTGGAGATGGTCGCGCCGACCGATGCGACCGTGTTGATCCTCGGCGAAACCGGAACGGGTAAGGAATTGATCGCGCGCGCGATCCATAGAATCAGTCCGCGAAGAGATCTTCCGTTTATTTCCTTGAACTGCGCTGCCATTCCGACCGGGCTGCTCGAAAGCGAACTGTTTGGTTACGAGCGAGGAGCTTTCACGGGCGCCTTGGGGCAAAAGGTCGGCCGATTTGAAATGGCGAATGGCGGGACTCTATTTCTGGATGAAGTGGGTGATATTCCGCTCGATCTGCAGCCTAAGCTGCTACGCGCGCTACAGGAAAAGTCCTTTGAGAGATTGGGCGGTACCCGCACAATCCCCACCGAAGTCCGGCTACTGGCGGCAACCAACCGGAATCTCACTAAGATGATGGGGGATAAGCTTTTCCGAAGCGATTTGTATTACCGGTTGAAGGTGTTCCCCATTATTTCACCACCGCTGCGGGATCATCCCGAAGATATACCCCTGCTCGCTCGTCACTTCACCAAGAAGTACGGCGCGAAAATGGATCGGACGATTGATCGCATCCCATCGGAGACGATGAAAGCATTGGAGAGTTGGCCATGGCCCGGCAATGTGCGCGAGTTGGAGAACTTCATAGAGCGGTCCGTGATCCTGTCACGAGGTTCCAGTCTCCGCGCGCCCGTGTCGGAGCTCCGGGGTAATGCTCCGGAGATCGACCGTGACTCCACTCTCGATCATATGGAACGAAATCACATTCTGCGCGTTCTCCGAGAGACCGGAGGCGTGATTAGCGTTGCGGCCAACCGGCTTGGCATACCGAGGACCACCTTGCACGCCCTGATGAAGAAGCTTGGGATTTCACGCGGCGCCCTTTGACTTGGCGCGGTCCGAGAAAGATAGCAAGTTCGTCCCGATACAAAATGGAGTCGCTCCTGATGGAAGCTTGGCCCTATGCGCTTGAACGAAATGCGACGAACCGAAATTCGGCTGAAGAAATCAGCGTCCCATAAAGCAGATCATGCGGTTAGGCGTTGATGTCGGACGTTCCGTTCGATTCGTGATAATTCGGGCTGACGCAGGCAGCCTGGGGTCACGTACTCTTTCATGACTCGCCGTATCGGGCGCTTTCCTGATTCTGAGCACTACAACGAGCCGGATAAACTGGCTCTTCATACGAACACGAAATTGACCATCATTCCCGCATCTCTGGCAACCGATGGAGATTCTGGCTGCAGCCCTAATCGAGCGGGACGATCTTGACGGCCCAAGACCGCCAGTTCGATTATTCGAATCGCCTTTCTCGAAGCGCTGTAACATCAAGATGTTGGCTCGGGCGTCGAGCAGATCACTGACAAAAGTTCGGTCTCGAATCGTGGGGGGAGAAGGGTGCACCAACAGCTTGCGACCCCCCGCTTCCGCAGAATGTGAAGCACCGCTTGATCGGGCATTGGGCGCGGGACGATTTTTCCACAGTTCTTGATCGCAATGACGGCAAAGGTTCTATGGCGATTGAGAATCTACATTCTCCTACATTGTTTTGACGATTTAATGAGTCCCGAAGGAGCGAGGGGTGGGATTTCCTAGGGTCCCTTGAAAATCAGATTGGCTCGATTTCTGTGGACTGCCGGAACGATCGGGGTTTCACGTCCCGCACAGCCCGTGCCGTTCCCTTAATAGTTGATGGGCGGTCCATTCTACGGGCGAGGAGGCAAAATGCGGACCTTACAGGATCTTTCAGTCGTTTTGATCGACGTCATTGGCGGCGAGCCACTGGACAGCTCTGGCTTCGAGACCGAGGAGCCCAGTCCGGGCTTCTTTTCCGCCGAGCTGGGAGGGGAGGAGTAACCATGGCCGCCATTACTACTCAGGCTGTCGAACATAAGCTTACAGGCAACCCACCGCTTCGGGATTTCCGCCAGGAGGTGACCGACAACATTATTGAGATGCTGGAGCGGGGCGTCGCGCTCTGGCAGAAGCCTTGGGAGGCGGGAGCGGGTTCGCTCGGCATCCCCTTTAACCCCAATAGTGACAGGGCATATCGCGGCGGCAACGCCATCCATTTGATGGCCATCGGTCTCGAACGCGGGTATGAAGACCCCAGGTGGATGACATATAAGCAGGCTTTCGACAACGGATGGCAGGTCCGACGTGGAGAGAAGGGAACCCAGATTGAGTACTGGGAAGTCAAATCTGCATCGGATAAAACGGAGCCATCTCGACCTGACAGCGCTGGAGACGGGAGCGCCGGAACGGGAAACAACGCGGAGACAGAGAAGTCGCGGTTTGTTCATCGCGTGTACACCATTTTCAACGCCCAACAGATTGATGGCATTCCGCCACACGTGCCAAGACAACGCAGCACCTTCGAGACAATTCAGGCGGGAGAGCAAATCCTAAGCAGCTCGGGTGCGAACATCTCGCACGATCAGTCGGATAGAGCATTTTACAGCCGCTCGGAGGACAGCATCCACTTGCCGCCGAAGGATGCCTTCAAAGACGTCCCAGGATACTACGGCACCGCACTACACGAATTGGCGCACTGGACCGGGCACCCATCGCGCCTTGACCGCTCGACGCTCACCGAATCGTATCGTTTCGGTGACACAAACTACGCAAAGGAAGAGCTCCGGGCAGAGTTGGCTAGCGTGTTCTTGGCGGCGCATCGGGGGATCCCGCACGATCCAGAGCAGCACGCAGCGTACGTCAACTCCTGGATCGGAGCGCTCAAGCGCGACAAGAACGAGATTTTCCGGGCAGCTCACGACGCTTCCACCGCAACCGATTTCATTCTCGCCTTGGAGCGCGACAAGTCCGTCGCTGAGGAGGAACTCGCCGGCGGACCGACCCTCAGCGCCGGAGTCTCCGGGAGTTCGCCTGCCGCGATCTTGGAGCAAGAGACCGCAGACCTTCGTCATGATAGGGAACGCGTGGAAGAGAAGGATTCGGACACGTCCTTGAGAGATCTCGATCCGGTGATATCGGATCGCCCCGACAACGCAACCGAACGGCTAAGTGCAGCGCGCGAGTCCACGCAGTACGCCGTCCGCTACGAGCCCGGCAGCGGCACCGTCAATGTGCATGCGAAACAAACCGCCACAGATCTACGAAGCACCGTTGACGCGCCGGCGGCCGACTCCCTTGCGGAAGCCACATCAATCACCAAGAAGGTACTCGGCGACTTCGCGAAAACGCGCGCCGCACAGATCGAAAGCGGCAGCTATCGCGGCCCCATCATAGGCGAGACGGAGCATCACGTGATACAGCGCGAATCTGCCCGCACTGGCATTGTTCATTCGAAGGATCTGCTCGATCGACAGCCACAGATTGGTGAAATCGTCCGCATCAACTATTGCGATTCCAAAGGCGAAGTCCGCGAATTTCGCGAGCGCGCCAAGTCACAAGACCGGAGTCGATGAGAGCTGCGACCATGGCGACCAAGCAGCCGGTGCTTTACCGTACTCCTCGTAAACCTGGATTCCTTGGCGGGTATAACTGGCGTGCGACGGCGCTCGGATGCCTTCTTCTCGTCGTGGTGAACTTCACCGCCACGCAGTATATCGCGGCCAGATTCGATTATCAGTCCGCACTTGGTTCACCGCTGCTGCGGGCCAAATCCGGTGGTCTCTACCAGCCCTTCTTGTGGATGGTATGGGGATGGCGCTACTGCACGTCGCAAGATGAACGGATTCGCCGCCCGCTCGTCGAGGGAGAAATAATCGTCTTCACCGGCAGTTTGCTGTGTGTCGGGATCTTTTTTGTGCTCGCCAGTCGCCGCGCTCGTGAGCTTACGGAGAATGCAGAGGACCTACACGGCTCCGCCCGTTGGGCAGACGAAAGCGACGTTCGGGAGACCGGGCTGCTCGCGGCCAAGCACGGAGTCTACGTCGGAGGGTGGCGCCCGGACGGCGGACATCGCTTAAGTTATCTGCGTCACGACGGACCGGAACATGTTCTGGCCTTCGCGCCGACGCGAAGCGGCAAAGGAGTGGGCCTGGTCATCCCTTCATTACTGGCGTGGCAGGAGAGCGCCGTAATCTACGACATCAAGGGTGAGAACTGGGCCAAAACAGCGGGTTTTCGTAACCGGCAGGGCCACCTCTGTTTTAAATTCTCTCCAGTGGAGGAGGAAGCCAGCTCACGATTTAATCCTCTGAGCGAGGTGCGAGTGTTCACGCCGCGAGACGTGAGCGACGCACAGAACATCGCCAATATGATCGTCCGCACGGGGGAAGACAGCCCACAGGAACGTTACTGGCAGGATGCCGCTGCTTCGATCACGACGGGAATGATCCTTCACGTCTGTTACGAAGCGGCGCTCGAAGGCCACGTGGCCTGTCTCGCCGATCTGTCGCATGTGTTTACGCGCCCCGGCTCCGGCTTCCGCGAGACGCTCGAGGAACTGCTGAACTTCGAGCACGATCCGGGGTATGTGCACGACTGGCGCATGCCTACTGGTGATCGCACGCTCACTCATCCCGTCGTTCGAGAGAAGGCGCAAGAGATGCTGGACAAGGAGGATCGAGACTTCGGCGGCGTTCTCTCCACGGCGAAAACCGGACTCACGCTCTACAGCGACCCGCTCGTTGCGAAGAATACCTCGGCGAGCGATTTCACTATCGACGACCTTGTGAACCATGAACGCCCGGTATCGCTCTACCTCGTTGTTCCACCTTCAGACAAGATTCGCCTGCGTCCCCTCATCCGCCTGATGTTCACGATGACCGTCAACCGTCTTACCGAGAAGATGGTCTTCCAAGGCGCAGAGCAGAAGCGCAACAACCACCGCCTGCTTTTGCTAATCGACGAATTTCCATCCCTGAATCGCATGGAAGTCTTCGCGGATGCTCTGTCCTACATGGCCGGGTACGGCTTGAAAGCGTATCTGATCACGCAGGACATCCGGCAGATCGTCGATGCGTACGGCAATAACGAAAGCATCGTCTCGAACTGTCACGTGCGCATCGCGTTTGCTCCGAACCAATTCGAAACCGCGGAACTTCTGAGTAAGATGACCGGCACTACTACCGTCCAGAAAGCCAGTTATAACTTCAGTGGCTCCCGGCTTTCCCCGGTCATGGCGCACATTAACGCCAGCGTGGACCACATTGAGCGACCCCTGATGACACCGGATGAAGTCCTTCGTTTAAGGCCTCCGCAAAAGAGAGGCGCCGGAGCGCAGGAGCACATCGTCGCGCCCGGGCAGATGCTCATTTTCGTCAGCGGCCATCATCCGATTCTCGGCACTCAAATGCTGTATTTTCTCGATCCTGTGCTGAATTCCCGCGCCGAACTGCCTCCGCCGACTGCATTCTTCGCATTGGAGGACGGCAAACCTGTTCCGCAACACGCGCTGAATCGTACGACGAGCGTCAACAGCAAGCCGGAGCCTGTACCACCCTCCGAGTCTGTATTCAGCAACGATCTGCTCTCGGGCATTGAGCACCACCTCATCGAAGAACTTCACATCGAACCAGGAGAACAATAACCATGCAGAGGAATCGTCTCGAAGTCTTGGGTTTCTTGGCGACGAAGCCGGCCGTCAGGTACCTTCCTTCCGGAACACCTGTAGCGAATGTCCGTCTCGGGGAAAGTTACCGATACCAGGATGGCGAGGGCAAGCCGCAACAACACACCAATTGGCATAACCTGTCGTTCTACGGCGACCTTTCGCGGATTGCGACGACCTTCGAGAAAGGCGACAACATCTTCGTCGAGGGGACGATTGAACAGCGCCAGTTCACGCCGAAAGGCGATGGAGTGCAGCGAGTCGTCCATGAAGTGGTTGTTCGAACCTGCCACGTAATCGCATCACCGCGTGGAACTACTGCCAAACAGGACGTCACCGCGACACCCGAGGAACCGGGCATTCCGGATCTTCACAAAGGAGCAACCGATCATGACGGTTGGCCTGTCGGATAGACTCGGGCAGGTTCGACGCGGGGTGCTCATTGGAATTGGCATCACGTTCGCCTCGTTCCATATTGCCGGATCCCTTGGCCTCCGTATTAACACCTCGCCGTCCTTGCCACCGGGTCTCTACATCATTACCAAAGATGTTAGTGCGAGTTTGATCGAGTTCTGCCCTGTCGAACCATTTGCAGCCCTCGCCATCGCCCGGGGATATCGTGACGCCGGAGGTTGCCAGGACGGTGCAGCACCTCTCCTGAAGCCCGTGGTCGCCAGATCCGGGGATATCGTCGATGTTTCTCGCGACGGGATCTCCGTGAATGGAGTACTCCTTCCGAATACTGCACAACTCGCTTCGGATGCAAAAGGCCGACCTCTTGAAGGTTGGCCGTACGGTCGTTACACGGTAGCTGCCCAAACCGTCTGGGTGGCTTCCTCTTATCATCCGCGAAGCTTCGACAGCCGTTATTTTGGCCCGCTTTCGACTTCAGCCATTCGCCACCGTTTGAAGGCATTCGTGACGCTATGAACACACGGGTTGGAGATCGACTTTCATTATGTTTGGCTTTCGCGATTGGCCTCGGGGCTTCGACCGGCCATTCCGCCGGCATTATCGTAGCGGCAGCAATGCCGCTCGCGTGCCTCACCCCGGCAACACGTAAGGCGGCGTTCCAGAACGCGTTCGCTTACTATGTTGCCGGTCTCTGGCCGATCGTTCCCGGCTTGGATCGTTACTTCGGGGACTCCACGACCCTAATTGTTCCGCTTACACTTTGGATCCTCACCGCGATCCTGCTCTCAGTGCCATGGACCGTTGCTTGGACCTCCCATCGTTCGCACTTCTTATGGCGAGCGCCGCTAGCATTAATAATGACGATCGTCCCTCCGCTCGGGATTATCGGTCTTGCTTCGCCGATCACAGCGTCTGGCTATCTTTTCCCGGGAACGGCTTGGGTGGGCCTAGCTTTCGTCGCGTTCCTGCCAGGGATTGTTCTCTCGGCGTACGCTTTGTCGTCGCGTCGACGTTGCTTTGTCTTATGTCTCGTTAGCGCCTTCGCAGTGGGACTCGCCATCGGCGGTCGCATTCTTGCTGGGGGCGATGCGGCTCCTCCTACCGGATGGACTGCAGTAAACACTCACTTCGGCGATGTTCGCCAGCCTTTCTCGGACTTCTTTGCGGCCCAGTTTGTTCAGGAGAAAGCAGCCGAGTCTTCGGCGCGAGTTCTAATCTTTCCAGAATCCGTTGTTCCTCGGTGGTCGGAATCAACGGAAGCATTCTGGCGACGTTCGCTTAATCGCTGCCGAATGCGCGGCCAAATACTCGCGATCGGGGCCGGGCTACCTGCAAAAGCGGAAACGACAAAAGGCGTCACGGAGGAGTTGACCGACTTGAGGTCATTCGACTTCAGTGCCGCACTTGACGTTCTTAAGCGCATAGATCCACAATCGCCGCCGGCCAGACTGAGGAGCGTGCGTCCGAATCCGAAACCCCGCCCAGCGCCCGTCGACAACACGCTGCTGATTGTCGGCGCTGAATCGGCTGTGTTTTACCAACGCGTGCCGGTTCCGGTCGGAATGTGGCGGCCGTTCACCCGAATTAGCGTCCCTCTTCGTGTCAACGCCCCGGGAGCTCTCACGATCGATCACCAGCGCGCGGCAGTCCTCATCTGTTACGAGCAACTGCTCACCTTCCCCATCCTCGCGTCGATGCTGGACCACCCGACGGTGATAGTCGGTATCAGCAACACCTTCTGGGTTGACCATACGACCATTCCGAGGTATCAGGCTACCGCTTTGCGAGCCTGGGCGAGGCTCTTTCACCTCCCATTTTTCTTGGCGGTCAACTCCTAAGTGCGAACTGATGGCCACAACAACAAGGTCCGGCAGTCAATCCACGACGAGCAGTCAACTAAGTCTATTCTCAGAACCGACCGATGCCGAATTGGTCGATAATCTAGTAGAGGAGTCCATCGATGCTCGAAACGGCGACGACACTCACACCATTGGGACACAAAATACTGGAACACTGGAGACGCTATCGTCCGACGATGGTAGAGAAACTGGCCAATGGGAATCAACTTCAGCAGGCGGTTTTCGCAGCGCAGGAGTTGACGGGGAACC
>Ga0302326_10001266_pt1 | contig 64925 bp, 43 predicted proteins | sample Palsa_T0_3_FD_202264 | JGI IMG/M metagenome (GOLD analysis project Ga0302326, IMG submission 202264) | Peat permafrost microbial communities from Stordalen Mire near Abisko, Sweden - Palsa_T0_3 | ecosystem: Environmental > Terrestrial > Soil > Palsa > Peat permafrost | place: Sweden: Abisko...
TCGCTGCCGTCACCGCGCTGCCGGAATCTGATCTGAGTGCCATGATCGGGCGCATCCTTCCTTTCACTGCCGTGATCGTTCCTTTTTGGCTGGTGCGCACGATGGTCGGCTGGAAGGAGACTTTCGAGGTTCTTCCTCCCATTCTGGTGGTGGGTTTTTCATTTTCTCTCACGCAATTTTTCTGGTCGAATTACGTCGACAGCAATCTCGTCGACATTATGGGAGGCGTGATCTCGATTATCGCCGTGGTCACGTTTCTCCGGTTCTGGAAGCCGAAGCGAATCTGGCGCTTCGATTACGACGACAAAGTACCGGCGCTTCCTCCGCCCACCGGAGCAACCAGCGACCAGATGGGCGGCGAATGGGCTGCTGAGAAATTCGATGGCTACGTCAAAGCGCGCAGCTACACCGCAGGCCAGGTTTTGAAAGCGTGGATGCCTTTTGCCGTTTTGTCACTTTTTGTTTTTCTCTGGGGATTGCCTTCGATCAGACTGGCAATGAATCAGGCGACCACGCCGGCATTTCGAGTCGTTCTTCCAGATGGCAAAGTAAGGCCGGGCGCGCCCGGGTGGGATGTTCCTTACCTTCACAATGTGGTGTATCGCACGGCGCCGGTCGTCACAAAGCCCACGCCAGAGGCTGCGCGCTACGATTTCAACTGGCTCTCCGCAACGGGGACGGCATGTTTTCTCGCTGCCGTTGCGTCCGGGTTTCTGCTTGGTTTGGGCCCGGTGCAGCTGCTGAAAATCTTCGGCAAGACTCTGGTGCGGATGCGGCTGGCCATGGTCGCGATCTCATTCATGCTGGGCCTGGGTTATGTGACGCGCTATTCGGGGCTGGACGCCGTGCTGGGCCTGGCTTTTACACGGACGGGATGGTTTTATCCATTCTTCGGAACGTTTCTGGGCTGGCTGGGTGTTGCCCTCACAGGAAGTGACACATCTTCGAATACACTCTTCGGAAGTTTGCAGCGTATCACGTCGCAACAACTCGGCATCGACCCGGTGCTGATGTGCGCGGCCAACAGCGCCGGCGGAGTGATGGGGAAAATGGTGGACGCTCAATCCATTACGATTGCGACGGCGGCCACTGAACAGGTCGGCAACGAGGGCATCATCTTCCGCTTCGTGGCGTGGCATTCGGTGGCGCTGGGGGCGATCGTGGGAATTATCGTTTTGTTGTACGCCTACGTCTTCCAGTCCTTTGTGCCGCATGGGTTGCACTTTGTGAAGTGAGCGTGGACGATTGCAGATTCGCAGACGACTTCGTTGTTTTGGCACGGCCTGATTTCTTGCAGGAGCTAGCGCCCGACTCTGCTATATTGGCCTCTTTCGGAGGTCACTTCCATGTCTCGGATCGTGCGCTGCGGCCTGATTCAGGCTCATAACGTTCTCGGCAGCAGCCACTCGCTGCCGGAAATCAAGAAGGCGATGATCGACAAGCATCGCAAGTTGATCGCCGAGGCGGCGCGAAAAAAAGTGCAAGTGCTGTGCCTTCAGGAACTGTTTTACGGTCCTTATTTCTGCGCGGAGCAGGATATCCGCTGGTATGAACTGACCGAACGAGTGCCGGAAGGCCCCACCACGAAGTTGATGCAGAAGCTTGCGGCGAAGCATCGCATGGTGATTGTGGTCCCAGTGTACGAAGAGCAGATGCCCGGTTTGTATTTCAATACCGCAGCGGTGATCGATGCGGATGGCCGTTATCTCGGCAAGTATCGCAAGCATCACATCCCGCACGTGCATCCTGGATTTTGGGAAAAGTTTTATTTCACACCGGGAGATATGGGATATCCCGTGTTCAGCACAAAGTACGCGCGCGTGGGCGTGTACATCTGTTATGACCGTCATTTTCCGGAGGGAGCGCGCGTTCTGGGGTTGAACGGGGCCGAGATTGTTTTCAATCCGTCGGCCACAGTGGCCGGGCTATCAGAATATTTGTGGGAATTGGAGCAGCCGGCGCATGCCGCTGCCAACGGCTATTTCGTGGGCGCAATCAATCGCGTGGGAACGGAAAAACCCTGGAACATCGGCGAATTTTACGGCAAGAGCTACTTCTGCAATCCGCGCGGCAAGATTTTTGCCCAAGCCAGCCGCGACAAAGATGAAGTGCTCGCCGCCGATCTGGACCTGGACATGATCCAGGAAGTAAGAAAAGTCTGGCAGTTCTTCCGCGACCGCCGTCCTGAAACCTACGGCCCGTTGACGGCGCAGACCGGAGAGTCGGCGGCCGCGGACTGAGCGCGGGCACGTTCACGACGCCCACTACCAATGACGACGAGCGCACGAAAATTGCAAGCATCCCGAATCGAATCCAGCCCACTCTACAACCCCGACCTGGCGCCCGCTACCAGCGACCGCCGCACCTGGGGTACCTACAATTTTGCCGCGCTGTGGGTATCGATGTCGGTCAACATCCTTACTTATATGCTGGCCGCGAGCCTGATCCAGGGCGGGATGAACTGGAAGCAGGCGGTGATCACGGTTTTCCTCGGCAACAGCATTGTGCTGATTCCGATGCTGCTGAACTCGCATCCCGGAGCGCGCTACGGAGTGCCTTTTCCAGTGTTGGCGCGTGCGTCGTTTGGAGTTCTGGGAGCGAACGTAGCCGCGGTATTACGCGCGCTGGTAGCGTGCGGCTGGTTCGGCATTCAGACCTGGATCGGCGGCGAAGCGATCAGCACTCTGATCGGCGTGTTGGCCCCCGGCTGGGCGCATTTTGCGCATAGCACCGCGATTTGTTTTCTGGCTTTCTGGCTCATCAACCTGACTGTAATTTTGAAAGGCATCGAATACATTCGCTTTCTGCAAGGCATTAGTGCGCCGGTTCTTCTGGGCGTGGGCCTGCTTCTGCTGGCTTGGGCCTACCATGCTGCGGGTGGTTTCGGTCCGATGCTGGCCGCGCCTTCGCGATTTACGAGTTTTCCCGAGTTCCTCAAATTCCTGGTTCCAGCTCTGAACGCGACTGTTGGCTTTTGGGCGACAGTGTCTCTCAACATTCCGGATTTCACGCGCTTTGCGCGCAGCCAGCGGCAACAGGTGATCGGCCAAGCGCTCGGTCTGCCCACTACGATGACGCTTTATTCTCTGATCGGAATTCTCGTCACTTCGGCGACGGTGGTCATCTATGGAACCGCGATCTGGGACCCGGTGCAATTGCTCAGCCGGTTTCAATCCCCACTCGCGGTCGTGATCTCACTGCTCGCGATTCTGCTGGCCACGCTCAACGTGAACATCGGAGCCAACGTGGTTTCTCCAGCTAACGATTTTTCCAATCTGTGGCCGCGCAAAATAAGTTTTCGGACAGGCGGTGTGATCACCTGCTTCGTGGGCGTGGCCATGATGCCGTGGAAACTTTTGGCGAGCTATGGAACATTCATTTTCGGATGGTTGGGCGGCTACGCGGCATTTCTCGGTCCGGTCGCGGGCATCATGATTTGCGATTACTTCGTGATCCGCAGGCGTGTATTGATCGTCGACGATCTATACCTGCGAGGCGGAATCTACGAATACTCGCGCGGTTTCAACTGGCTTGCGGTGATCGCGCTGGCGACAGGCGCGGGGACCGCATTGGTGGGGCTGGTGATTCCGGCGTTGCGGCCGCTATATGACTATTCGTGGTTCGTAGGCTTCGCGGTGGCGTTCGCGGTTTATTACTCGCTGATGAGGTTGCGCGGAGAAGCAACGGTTCTTCAGCCCGAAACGTCTTTGTAGTTTTCCGGGTCCGGCGGCGTTCGTCGCTTCCTATGTCTTGAACGAAGGCAATACTTCTTTCCGGTACGTTTCCAGCGTGCCTTCTTCCTCGCCGCACATCAGATAAATGTTGAATTGAGTAACACCCACACTCGCCAGCTTGCGGAGCTTTTCGCGGTGAGCTTCTACAGGCCCGACCAGGCAGAAGCGGTCGATCACTTCGTCGGACACGAATTTCGAGTGGTCGCTGTCGACCTCGCAATGCTCCTGATAATCGTAGTGCCCCTTGTTGCTGATGTAGGAGGTCAGCGCCGGCGGCAGCTCTTCCGGTTTGTAGCGTGAGACCAGATCCACGACATGATTTGAAACCAGCGCCGGAAACCAGCGCACGTGCTCCCTCGCAACTTTCAAATCATCGGAAACCCAGACCGGCGCGGCAGACATCACCTCAATCGAACTCGGATCACGTCCCGCCGACTCAGCGCCCTTCTTCACGAATCCCAAACACCACGCGATCAGGTCGGGATCGGCGAACTGCAGAATAACGCCGTCTGCAACTCGACCGGCAGATTCCAAAACTTTGGGTCCGTAACCGGCGATCCAGGCGGGAGGCGAGCCGGTCGCCCACGAGATGCGCGTGGGCTGCCCCTCATACTCAATCTCGCGCCCGGCAGTGAGATCGCGAAAAGTCTTCACTGCCTGCTCGAGCTGTGACCACGACACCGGCTTCTTCCCAAGAACGCGCCGCGAGCTGTCGCCCCGGCCAATGCCCAACTGCATGCGTCCATGCGAAATCAGGTTAAGCGTGGCAAACAGGCTCGCAGTAACTGTCAGGTCGCGCACTGCTGGATTCGTCACGCAGGTGCCGAGGCGCATCTGCGTTGTGCTCGTGGCCATCAGCGTGAGCAGAGGATAAGGCTCCAGCCACAGCACGTGCGAGTCGAAGACCCAGCCGTATTCAAAGCCAGCAGCCTCCGCCTGGCGCGTGAGCGCGACGATGCGCTCCACCGCCATGTCAGGCTTGATCGTGAAACCAAATTTCACTTTACCTCCTCGCTCGTCGTTCATCCGCAAGTGCGATCCGCAATCAACGCCGACGGAATCAACACCAGAGGTCCGGCAGTTTAGCATAAAATGCATTCTCTACGGCCAGGAGGAAAAGCGTCATGGGCTTCGACACCATCATCGCAAACGGACGTGTGGTCACCGCGACCGACACATTCACCGGCGATGTCGCCATCACAAAAGGCAAGATCGACGCCCTCGGGCACAGCCTGCCGCGCGAAAATGCGGGCACGATTATCGACGCTGCGGGACGATTTGTTTTTCCCGGCGGCATCGACGTGCATACCCACCTCGATATGCCTTTCGGAGGCACCACCAGCGCGGATGATTTCGAAACTGGAACGCGCGCCGCGGCCTTCGGGGGCACCACGTGCCTTATCGATTTTGCCATTCAATACAAAGGCCAAACACTGCGGACCGCGTTCGACGCCTGGATGCAAAAAGCTTCCAGCAGGGCAGTCGCCGACTATTCTTTTCACTGCATCATCACCGATCTCGCCGACGCGCAGCTTGAGGAAATGAACGCCCTGGTGCGCGAAGGCGTGACCAGCTTCAAGCTGTTCATGGCTTACCCCGGCGTCTTCATGCTCGATGATGGCAGCATTTTCAAGGCATTCCAGGCCACCGCCAAGAATGGCGGACTCGTTTGCATGCACGCGGAGAATGGCAACGCCATCGACGTGATCGTGCAGCAGGCTTTGGCGGAAGGGAAGAGAGCGCCGAAGTATCACGCGCTCACGCGGCCGACCACCGCCGAGGCCGAAGCCACGTCGCGAGCCATCGCGCTAGCCGAAATGGCCGGAGCACCGGTCTACATCGTGCACCTGAGCTGCAACGATGCTCTCGAAAAAGTGCGCGAGGCTCGCGATCGCGGGCTTCCCGTATATGCCGAAACCTGCCCGCAATATTTATATTTGTCGCTGGAAAATATGGACGTGCCCGGTTTCGAAGGAGCCAAGTATGTTTTCACGCCGCCGCTCCGAGAGAAATGGCATCAGGAAAAATTATGGCAGGGCTTGACGCGCGATCACCTGCAGGTGGTTTCCACCGATCACTGCCCGTTCTGCTTCAAGGAGCAAAAGGAAATGGGGATCGGTGACTTCACCAAGATTCCCAATGGCGGTCCTGGGGTCGAACACCGGATGAGTCTGATCTATTCCGGCGGCGTCGCCGGCGGCCGCTTCAGCGTCAACCGGTTTGTCGAACTGGTTTCCACGACTCCCGCGAAGCTCTTCGGACTCTACCCGCGTAAGGGCACGATCGCGGTGGGTAGCGACGCTGATCTTGTTATTTTTGATCCTGACCGCAAGCACACGATCAGCGCCAAGTCGCATCACATGCGCGTGGACTACTCCATGTTCGAGGGAATCGAAGTCACGGGGATGCCTGACGTAGTGCTCTCACGCGGGCGCGTGATTGTTGAGGCGAACAAGTTTCTCGGGCGACCCGGGGCGGGCGAATTTCTGAAGCGATCGACCTACACTCAACCCTAGTCCGAAACCTTAGTCCGCAAAATTCTGGGCCGGACTACGTCGCTAACTCCAGCTCAATCTTCTTTGCTTCGCGATCCAGTTTCGTAATTCGAAAGCTACGAACCTGCCCGGACTGAATGGCTTCCGGCTTCGACTTCGCGCTGCTCTCCCCGCCCTTCCAGCGATTCTGCAGCATGGAGCTGAGCGACGAGAGATCTGCCTTCGCGGTAGCCGCTTTCTCTTCCGCTGCCGGAGCTTGATCGGAAATGTGGCACGTGCCGATGATTCCTTCCCCGAGTTCCACCCGTGCCTGCCCGCCCAGCACCTCAATCACCCGGCCCGAAACGACATCCTTTTCGTGGTGCTCGGCCATGTACTCATCGATGCTGGTCGGAACCAGTTGCTTGATCCCCAGCCGCAGCCGCCGCTTCTCCGTGTCGACCTCGAGCACCTGCGCTTTCACGGATTGCCCAACCTTAAGCACGTCCGCGGGATGTTGAATGCGCTTCTCGGCGCTCAAGTCGCTGATGTGGATCATACCTTCGACGCCCTCGGCCAGCTGAACAAAAGCGCCAAACTTTGTGAGGCTGAGCACGGGCCCTTCGATCACTGATCCCACCGCGAACTGCTGCGCCGCCGTGGCCCAGGGATCGCCCAGCGCCTGCTTCAGTCCCAACGAAATGCGGCGTTCTCCGAGGCTCACCGCCAGAATCACGGCCTCCACCGTGTCGCCTGGCTTCACGACCTCAGAGACGCTTCGCACCTTCCGGGTCCAAGACATTTCCGAGATGTGGATTAGGCCTTCAATCCCCGGTTCCAATTCCACGAACGCTCCGAAGTCAGCCACGCGAGTGACGGTGCCGCGCACGCGCTCTCCCGCGTTAAATTTTCCAACCGCTGCATCCCAGGGATGCGGCTGGAGCTGCTTCATGCCGATGGAAATGCGCTTCTTGTCGGGATCAACTTTCAGAACCACGGCGTCGATCTCCTGCCCCACGGAGAGCACATCGGCCGGTTTGGTCACGCGCTGCCAGGAAATGTCAGAAACATGCAGCAAGGCATCGACTCCGCCAATGTCGACGAACGCGCCGTAGTCCATCAGGCTGCGGACAGTTCCATGCACCGGCTCGCTCTCTTTCATTGCCGAATAGCGGCGCTCCTTGGTGGAGCGTTCTTCCTCTTCGGCGATCGCGCGATGATCCACCACCACATCTTCTTCGGTCACATCCAACTTCGTAATGCGGCAGCGGATCTCCTGCCCGACTAGTTTCTCCATCTGCGCGGCGTCGCGAGCACCGCTGCGCGAGGCCGGCAGAAACGCTCGAACTCCAACGTCCACGCTCAAGCCGCCCTTGACTACGCCCATCACCGTGCCCACGATCGTTGCTTTCTCCGCGAAAGCTTTCTCCAGCGACTCCCAATCAGTCGGACGCACCACTTTGCCGCGGGAAAGTTCGTAGTAGCCCTCGGGACCACGGCCTTTGATATTGACCAGAAACTTATCGCCGGCCTTTACTTTTTCGCCGGCGTCCAGGAATGTCGCCAGCGGCAGTATGCCCTCGCTCTTGAAGCCGATATCGAGGAAAACGGAATCGGCAGACACCGCGATCACCGTGCCTTCCCGTCCTCGGCCCGCGTCGCTGCCCTTGCGGTGGCTCTGCTCGTACTGAGAAAAAATCGCGCCGAACGATTCTTCGGCCGGCTGGTTCGGCTGGACTTCGTTCGGTTGAACTTCCTTAGCTTGTTCTTCAGGAGCGCTTACTTTGGGCATGAAAGTTACCGCGGCCTCATTCGGGAGAGATTGCAATCAGCATAACATTGGGGCGCTGGTTGGCGTCGAGTCGATTGGCCGACCGGGCCCCGCCAGCATCGTGTTGAATTCATCAAACTTTAACACGCCGCTGATATTGGGCAGTCTTTTCCAGTGCCATAACTTCGTGCTTGCATTCAGCATTTTATGGAATTGCGGGCAAAGTGATGCGCGCGAACACGGCGACGCTCCTGTCGCGCTTATCCCTGATGCTGGCGAGTTGTTGGCGCGGCAGTCCGGAACCTGTCCAGCGAACGACCCGAAAAACGGGTGGGGATCTGCTCTTTCGTTTCAATGACTTATCTGTAAGCTATTGAAAACAACTGCGACGGAAATGCAGGCATTGTTCCCGCTGGCGCGATGTGCTTTGTTTTCATTGTGGAAATTTCTAACTTGCTGAAAACAGGTGACGAGGTTGCGATTCACATACGTCGATAGCGGGCGAGGCTGCGCACAGGATGGCTCTGGAGCGCACAGAATTGGGCTGTGATCGCGTTCGGTTGATCAGACCGGCCCCAAGATCTTTACCCGGGATGGGCGGGCTTAAATCGCCTCTAAACGCGAAATCGCCGTAAGTGATTGAAAATGTCCGTAACTTGTTGCAATTATCTGGAAGCTATTGAAAGGATTGAAAAGGCTGATGGGGTTATCGGGTTGAGCTTCAACGCCGTCTCATAGGACTGCCCGCGCGTCAGGGATCATCCCGGCTGACTGACCGAAGTCGCCCAAGATGTTGGATAAGCGTCAGGTTTGGGGTGTGCAAGGGCAACTGTCGAAAGTTCTTGGGCCCGCATCACCAATGTGCAGGCGCTCGTCGGGAAGCGGATCGCTCTGAGTCCCGCACCAGCGGCGGCTTTGCCCTTGACACTGTGGAGAGCGAAAGCTGAGAATGGCTGGCGGTTCACCGGCTGTCTCCCCCGTACAGGCCGGATTCGATTCCGGCAAAACCCTTAGACGAGTGCGTAGCGTCGATCCCTGAGCGGACAAAACTCGCTCCGGATTCGGCCTGGCGCTCTTGCGAACATTCAGAAAACGGAGAAAGCGAAGAATGAAGACCGCGCTGCGTGGTGGTTGTGTGGCTGTAGGACTGCTCGTCGGCGTCATCTTGGGGTCGCAACCGATGGCCGCGCAGTCGTTCAGCTTTCCCGTGGGGGGCTTCAGCCCGACGAATGTTTGCGCAAACAACGGAACTCCAGCGTCAAGCTGCCAAGTAATGACAAATGGCTCTCCCAACCAGCCAACGGTCACTGGCAGCGGCGGTTTGCGGTTGACGACCGCGAATACAAACCAGCATGGTTCAGCCTGGTTCAACCTGCAGCAGCCGCTCTCCACAGGATTCACCACGGCGTTTCAGTTTCAGATTTCGAATACGAATTCCTGTTACGGCTGTGCGTTTCCCGCCGACGGTATGGCGCTGGTCATCCAGAATGATCCGGCGGGCACAGGCGCGCTCGGTTATACCGGGGACGGCCAAAACATGTCTTACGGCAACAATGATGTTTCCACGGCGAGCGGGCCGGGGAATGCCATTACCAACAGCCTTGCCATCGAAGTCGATACCTTTCAGAACACCAACTACAGCGATCCCAACGGCAACCACATCGCCGTGCAAAGCTGCGGGCCCAACAACGCCAGCACGCTTACACCGAACAGTGCGGATCACGACTACATGTGCCCGGACGGAAATCTTGCGAAGCTGGCGCTGCAACCTTTGCCTTCAGGCATGTCCCTGTCCGATGGAAACATCCACACGATTACGGTGAACTATTTGCCGCCGGGGACCTGCGCCAGCGGTTGCAACAATCTCTCCGTCTACCTGGACAGCACCCTTATCCTGCAGGCGACGTTGAACATTGCCACACAACTGAACCTGACAGGCAACGGAAGCGCCTACCTGGGCTTCACTGCCGCGACTGGTTCGCTGGTCGAAAACAACGACATCATCAGCTGGTCGTTCAGTTCGCTGCCGCTGGCGCCGATCACGATTAACCAGCCGCTGCAGACGACCACGACGACCTTTAACTACACGCCCACACTGTCTGCGATAACGGATTACTCCCAGAGCGGATTGGGAAACGGCGCGTTCTCCGGCGTGTTCATGCAGGGTACGGTTCAGACGATCACGGATCAGCAATTTTCTGATTTGGTGACCAACACTCCGTTTCAGGGCAGCACCTGCCAGCACCAGGACACGGGTTCCGGCAATTATGCCTGCGTAGTCACTACGGATTTGTGCACGACTTCGGCGAGCGGAACCCCAAGCGGAGCCAACTGCCCGAACACCGGCACGAACGCTTTGATCAACGTTTCGAACACTTATAACCTCGATCCATCTCAAAAACCGATCATCGCTCCCGGCTACATCATGGGCAAGGACACTGCGCTCAACTGCGGCGCCAGTGGCGACAATACCTGCAAGGGGCTGGTAAACATTTTCAGCGGCATCAGCGGCGACGCCGCGACCAGCGGCGGGCGCACCAACAATTTCAATTCCACCCTGATTCCGATTCTCGGCGCGGTTCAACCGAGCACCGCTGCCACCACGACCCCGGCACTGAACAGCGGCTGGACGAACGGAAGCGTAACGCTGAATTTCAACAGCACCGAGATTGTCCCAAGCAACAACACGAATCCGCCAGCTTCTTTGCCCGCGGTCGCCACCATCAATTACAGCGCCACAGGAGCAAACCTCCCGACCCCTCCCACGGGAACGCTCTCTGGAACCAGTGGATCGATCGTCATTCCGGCTACTTCTCAAGGAGCGACGGTGGTGACATTCTTCGCCACGGATAGTGCGGGTACCGTCGAAAACACGATTACCAATAGCGGCGGACAGGTGAGCAGCGCCAATCCCACGATTACGATTCAAGTCGATACAATTCCGCCCACGGTGAGTTGCACGCCGCCAGCTCCTGCGTGGCAGGCGACCGATGTCATCGTTCCCTGTACCGCGAGCGATAACGCGGGGGGCTCGGGTTTGGTTGGACCAGCTTCGTTCAACGTTACGACCAGCATCCCCGCAGGAACCGAAACGAACAGTGCCTCGATCGCGGCGGTCACGGTGCAGGATGTGGCGGGCAACACCTCCGTTCCTCAAGGTCCTTTTGGTCCGTTTGAAGTGGATAAGAAAGCGCCGTTCATCGTTGGTCCGACGATTTCGCCAGCGTCGCCGCTGTTCGGCCAGTCGGTGACTGCAAACTATAGCTGTACGGATGGAGGCTCCGGCGTTGTACTCTGCGGACCAACAGGCACCGCGAATATCCCCGCGACCGGCAACACCGGTCCGCTCAGCAGTCCGGTGAGCGGTTCGGTCGGTTCGCACACCTTCACGGTTTATGCGCAGGATGCAGTTGGCAACCAGAGTGTGCCCAGCTCCGTGACCTACAACGTGGCGCAGGCTACACCAGTTCTCACCTGGGCTCCGCCGGCCGCAATTACTTACGGGACGGCATTGAGCACGCTACAACTCGATGCAACGGCCAGCGTGGCGGGCGCATTTACCTACACGCCGGCAGCTGGAATAGTGCTGACTGCGGGGACACACACACTATCGGTGACTTTCACGCCGACCGACAACGCCGATTACACCACCGCAACGGCCACCGTATCGTTAGTAGTGAATCAGGCGGCGCCAATCATTTCCTGGGCGCCTCCCGCTCCAATCACCTACGGGACGGCCTTAAGCGCAGCGCAGTTGAATGCTGCGTCCAACGTGGCGGGCGCTTTCATCTACAGTCCGGCGGCAGGGACGGTGTTGAACGCGGGCACGCAGATTTTGTCGGCCACGTTCACGCCGGCCGACGCCACCGACTACTCCACGGCGATCGCGACCGTGACGTTGATGGTGAACAAGGCAGCCTCAGTCATTTCCTGGGCCCCGCCTGCGCCAATCACGTACGGGACGCCGCTAAGCTCCGCTCAACTCGACGCAACCGCCAACGTGCCCGGAGCGTTTGTGTACACGCCTCCGTCGGGCAGCGTGTTGGCAGCGGGAAGCCAAACGCTGGCGGTGGCCTTCACCCCGACCAATTCTGTGGACTACAACTCGGCGACGGCGCAGGTAACGCTGCTGGTGACCCAGCCCGCGATCGGACTCTCACCCAGCAGCTTGAAGTTCGGGAACGTGAAGTTCGGGAACCTGGTGTTCCTGTTGGAAACTGTTTCCAATCCTGGCAGTACGCCGTTGAAGATCACAGGTGTCACCATCAAGCTCGGATCGGGTTCAGATTGGGATGACTTCGGAGTCCTGAGCTTGTGCGGCGAATATTTAAATCCCGGCAAGAGCTGCGACATCGTGGTCAGTTTTTATGCCGACGACCTCGGCGCGCACAATGCGACTCTGCTGGTCACCGACAACGCTGCGGGAAGTCCGCAGCAGATTCCGATGACGGCGAATGTGGTGAAGAAATAGTCCAGACTGAGGAGGCAAGACAGCAGCGCTCAGCCCTGGGGCGCGAACTGCGAAGCTTCAGCGTAGATGGGCTTCAGATCGTAGCGTTCGATGATGTGCTCTGCGCCCTGCTCCTTGCGGATCTCGTCGAGCAGGTTTCGTGCCTCACGGTATTGAGCCGTGGCTTCGCGTGCGCTTCCAGAAAGTCGAAGCGAGGTTCCTAACAGGTAGTGAATCCGGGCGTTTTCCAGGCGCAATCCCAGTTTTTCGCTTCTGGCCAGGGCCCGCAGTAACTCCTGGCGGGCATGCGAATAATCCTTGTCAGTGATCATGGCCTCGGCCAGCAGTACCGAGCAGGCGACGGAAATGTATTGATTGCCCCGAGCATCAGCCTGCTGCGCGAGACTTCGCAGATCATTCATCGCAGAGTGAGAGATCGCAGAATGAGAACCTGCCTCCGTGATCGCAACCCGGGCCAGATTCATTCTTGAGGTCAGCAGCGCGTCCTGGTTGGATGCGTGTCCCGCTAAACGGAGCGCCTGCTGATAAAAATCCTTCGCCGATTTGAGATCGCCCTGGTAAAAGCGGACATCACCTTGTGTGTTCAGGATGGCGGCCTGAATCGAATCGTTCTTCAGGTCGCGAGCCAGCCCTTTGGATTCTTCCAGGGGTTTTCCTGACTCGCTTCCTCGTCCGGATTGGGCGAGCGCATCCGCCAGGTCGTTCAACGCATCTGCGGGCACACTGCTTCGGTCGCCCAGAGCCTGAAACGCCTTGACCGCATCCTGCAATGCGTCTACGGCCGGCCCCAATCGTCCCTGATGCTCAAAAATCAAGCCCATGCTGTGCGAGACGACCGCCGCACCCTGGTTGTCGCCGCCCTTGCGATACAAATCCAGGCTGCGCATGTAGGAAGTCATCGCCTGATCGTATTGTCCCAGGCTGCCGTAAGCGCTTCCCAGGTGTTGCAGAGTTTCGGCAATGTCTCCCGGCACGTTCAGCTTTTCACGAATTTGAAGGGCCTGCTGCAAGTAGGTGAGACCATCTTCGGTCTCGCCTTTTTGCAAATAGGCGGTGCCGATGTTGCTCAAACACAGAGCCTGGTAGCTCTCGTCTCCGGCTTCGCGTTGAATCTGCAGCGATTCTTTAAACATCTGCAGCGCTTTGTCGGGCAGGCCACGCTCAAGATAAAGATCGCCAAGATCGATGAGCGTGTCACCCGCATCTTTCTTCGCGCCAATTTCCTGCCGGATCTTGAGGGCATCGTTATACGCAGACAAGGCAGCATCCGGTTTTCCCAGCGAGAGTTGCACTTGCGCAATTTCCGCCAGGCTGGCCGCGACTCCGCGTTTTTGTCCCAGTTTCTGGTTGATCGCCATCGAGTCCTCATAATTCCGTAAGGCCTCGGCCGGCTTGTTCATCAATTTGTATGCAATCCCAGTGGCCTGGAGGATCAGGGCCTGCTGCTCCTGGTTGTCCAGGTCGATCGCGATATGCCGCGCTTGATCGAGCGGATCCAGTCCCTTCTGCGGATTGCCCGCTTTGATCTCCACGCGCCCCATGGAAAGCAGCGCGTCGAGATTCTTGCTGTCGGCTCGCAGCACGTTCGCATAATAGGAGCGCGCTTTGTCGAGGTCGCCGGCATCTTCGTAGAGGCTTCCCAATGCGAACTGCACGTCCAGGTTATCGGGAAAACTTTTGGCCAGACTTTCGTACGCGGCGATCGCCTTCGGGTTGTCCTTGGAAACCCGCGCCAGACTGGCCTCCATGAAGTACCGCTGCGCCAAAGGAAGATTCTGGCTCAAATCAACCGCGCGGCGCGACGACTGTTCGGCTTCCGCATCGTGTCCAAGCGCAGAATAAGCTTCGCCCAACCGCGAATAGGCGACGGCAAATTGCGGATCTTCTTTTGTGGCAGCCTCAAGCTGCTTCTGAGCCTCGAGATTATTTCCCTGGCGCAATAACTGCAGTCCCTGGTTGTAATCGCGCAGAGCGTCCACGGAAGTCGAAGTCGGCTTGAACGATTGCGCCTGCAGTTCTTTCACCAGATCCGATGACAAGGCCAGGTTTTGGCGGATCAGTGCCGCCAACCGGTCCACCGCCGGCGACAGATCGTCTTGGCTGGTCGCCTCCGCCTTCAATTGGATTGTGCGATTGTGTCTGCGATCCTGCAGCGTCGCGTCGATGCGAATCTGATCGCCCAACTTGGTGTACTGTCCCCAAACTAGAGTGTCGGCATTGGTGAATTCGGCAACCCGGCCGAGGGTTGAGGAATCGACCACAGAATCGGGCGTGATTCGCAAATCGTGAAAAACTTGTTGGACGCGGTCCGAAGAAACCGCTCGCAGATGCGTGGATTGCCCAACATCGGTGCTCAACATATCGGCAAGACTCGGCCCCAGCCAGTCCCAGGACTGATCGCCCGATGCATTATGAAAGGGAATCACCGCCAGCGAGAGGGCCGGCGCGGCTGCGGTCTTCTTCGCAGGCGAAAATAGTGTGCTCCGAAATACGTAGCTGACAATCGCCAGCACGACTACTGTGGCAATCCCGGTCACGAGCGGCCAGTGAACGGTCCGCGCCCAGGGCTCGACGGCCGGCTGAAAACCCAGCGTTGCCGCGGCGCGATTGCTCTGCCATGCCTCGAGGTCACGCAGCAACTCGGCAGCACTCGCGTAGCGCAACTTGGGGTCGCGCTCCAAACACTTGCTGACGACGTTACTAAGCGGCCGTGGAATTGTCCCGTCGTGATCAGAGACGGGAACCGCTCGTTCCTGCGTGCGCCGGATCAAGCTGGCCACAACGCTCTCCGCCTTGAACGGCGTCACGCCAGTCAATAGCTCATAGAGAATCAGGCCCAGAGTGAAAAGGTCGGAGCGCTGGTCCAACTCCTTTGCCAGTGCCTGCTCCGGCGACATATATTCCATGGTCCCAACCAAAGCTCCGGTCTGGGTCATGCCTTCGCCGGCCACTGTGCGCGCCAGGCCGAAATCCATTAGCAGGATTCGGCCGGTTTGATCGCGCATAATGTTCTGGGGCTTCAAGTCCCGGTGGATTACTCCCACGCTGTGGGTAGCTTCGAGAGCGCGGCAGATTTGCTGCGTGATTTCCACCGCGTCTTCGGGAGAAAACTTTTTCTTCTCCTGGATGAGAGTGCGCAAGTCCTGGCCTTCGACGAACTCCATGGTGATGAACTTCACACCATCGGCGTCGCCAAGGTCATAAATACGAATCACATTCTTGTGCGTGACCTGGTGAGCCAGCAGCAGCTCTTGCTTGAATCGCGCCAGGATCGAAGAATTGGCGGCCAGTTCCGGCCGGATCAGCTTGAGAGCCACTGGACGGTCCAGCTCGCGGTCCATGGCCTTGTAGACTGCGCCCATCCCGCCCTCGCCCAGCAGTTGCAGGATTTCGTAGCGGCCGCCCAGCACAGCGCCGGGCTGCAGAGCGGGTGCAACGATCCGAGGGCGTGCAGGTGCGGGAGAGGGCGCAGGAGAACGGGGAGGCGGAGTCGGGACACCGAACGGAGCATCACCATCGACCAGGGTGGCATCAGGATCCGAAGGCGATTGCGGAAAATCGATTAAAGTAGCGTCGAGGTCGGAGGGAAGGTCAGAGCCGGAACTATCACCTTTCGCGGGAACGCTCACGCCCGGCGAGTTTGTCGATTTCGCCCGATCCTGGGGATCAAACCGCGGATTCCGGTTTTGCATGAGTCGCTCGGCTGGGGGCCAAATTGAAAGCCCCAACGCGCGTCGAATGAAACGCAAGCGTCCAAAGTATATACCGCTTGTCTGGGCCGCGGGATGCATCCGGCGGATGAATGTTGCGCCCGGTCAGCCGGTGTTTACCACGTTCGAACGACGATCAGCTGCAATAAGATCGTCATTCGTTAACTTGATCCAATAAGATGACCCGCGGTTATGAGATTTGGTCCTCATTCTCGACCCGCAAGGCCCTACCGGTTGACAGCCTCCCCGCTCTCGGCTGAGAGTATTGTGTGGCTCAGTGGGGTTGGCTCTGTGGAAGAGCGGGCTTGTCGGGTCGCGAGAATAAATGGGTCAGCTCAACGTGGATAAGCCGGTTGCCGGTAAACTGGTTCTGGGAAAAATGGAGAGACTCAATAGCAAGTTGCATCGGGCGGGCGTGTCTCCGCTGTTCCTGATGGCGACGTTCGTTTTGTTGGCCACCTTCGCGCCTTTCCTTCAAGCCCGCGAGAAGGATAAGCTTTCCTACGGCGAGGGATTGATCGTGAACGTCCCTTTTACCGAAGCGGAAGTCGAGCAGGTCGTACGAGACGTGGCACAGAACGGCATCATCCGCGGCACCAAGGAATACAACAAAGATCAGTACGTCGTCGGCGCCAAGCCCGCCGATTCCACGCATGCATTTCCTCCCTGGACCGAAGGTGGCAAGGTTTTCTATAAAGTCAGGCTGCAAACGCTCGACCCTCGAAACTTTAAAGATGCCGGCGACGTCGGGACGCTGGCTGTGCGCTACGTTCTGCAGCCTCAAGGCAACAAGAACACTGTGTTGCGTGTCGACGCGGTTTTCGTCGAGGACTTCCGCCACACGGTGCATGCTTCGAACGGCTCGGTAGAAAGCAGCGAATACAAGGACATCAAGGATCACCTCGACGCCATCGAACTCATGAAGCAGCAGACGATCGAAGCGGAACAGGAACGGCAGAGTCAGCTGGCCAAGAAGCAGCCTCAACCAAAGCAGCTTCAATCGCCGAATGGCGGCAATGAACGCGCGGCCTCACCTTCTGCTGCACCGGCGCCAGGCGAGGTTGCGTCGGCCAGGACAACTCCGGCGGAAGTTGCGAATGATAGTTCCAGCCACGACGCGCAGAGTTCCAGCCGAACTCCGCCCGCAGGGTCGGCAGATCCATCCGCCGCCGGAAGCAGCGCCTCCGGTCAGAGTGCTTCGAATCAAAGCGTTTCGAGCCCAAGCGTTTCGAGCCAAAACGCCCCGGGCGAGGTCGCGTCCGGTGTGACCCTTGAGCAACACGTCCACGATCTTCGGCAACAGGTGGAGCGACTGGTGAAATCGCCCGGCGCTCCGCTCAAGTCCGCGCCCTTCCATACCGCGAGCACCCTGAGCGCGCTGACGACGGGCACAGAGGTTCTGATCCTGATTTCGACTCCGTACTGGTATGGCGTCGAAACGCGAGATGGGCAGCATGGCTGGGTCTTCCGCGACTCGCTGGAGTCGCTGCCATGAAGCGGGAATCCAGGGTGTGCAGACGATGGTGCCAAGGATTCATTTGTACGCTCCTGGGGATTATGGTTATCACCCTGCTCGTCGAGCGCGGCACGGCGCAAGGCGGCGGTTACGAGCGGAGCTTCGCGGAATCGAAAGCAACGGTCGAGAAGGCTTTGAAAGACATGTCGTCTTCGCTGGCGGGCCGCCTTCCGGCGCTGGATGGCTTTGCCCTTCCGGGCGATCGACCGCTTGACCGCTACCAGCGAGGCTATTTCCAGTCGACGGTTCAGGTGAGCGCCACGGCCTCGGGCGGGTCGGTCGTGCATGTGAGTACCAAGGTGACCGCCTGGTATCCGGATCCGATTCCTTCACGCTCTGGGTATCAATTGCTAACTTCCAATGGCCGGCTGGAAGCGGACCTGCTCGACCAGCTGGCAGAGGAACTCGGCAAGAGGGCAGCAGCGGGACCCGCAGCAACGGCAGCGTCAAGCACGGCAGCGTCTACAACGGCAACATCAACAACGGCGGCGAATTCTCCGGTAGCTGCGGCGTCCATCTCTTCCACTCAACCGCCAACCGTCTCTGCGCCGCCTCCTTCCTCCTCAAAACCAATCGTTCATCCGCCTGCGGATTCCGCGCCATCAGCGCCCACGCCACGATTGCCGGAGACAGGCGGAACCTTTCCTTCCTCCGTGGCGCAGGGTCTCGCTGCCCGCACGGCCGATGTTCCCGCAGGGCCCGCTCCCGCGGCGACTGCTGTCCCTTCGGGGTTGAAGGCCGAGGCCGAGAGCCTGGAGGAAATCCTCAAGAACCAGGCGCACCCCAAAAATCTTGTAGCCGTGAGAAAGTCCGGTACGCCCGTAGTCGATGCGCCGAGTTTGAAGGCCAAAACGTTGTTTCTGGCCAGTGAACACGACGAGTTCGAGATGCTTGACTTCAACGCCGACTGGGTTCACGTACGGGTTTCCGGTTTGTCCCGGGGATGGGTGTGGCGCACCAATCTCGAAATGCCCGATGAGATTCCCGACGTGGATGCAAAACCCGGAGCAGCGCCCGCAGCCGCGGATTTATTCCACGTGGTCCGCGAAGAGACTTCTACATTTCCCGGCGATTGGGGACCCCTGCGAGGTAAGAGCGTAAAAATCTTATCGGTTGAGAAGCTCGACGAAAATGCAAAGAACAGCACTAGCCAGGAAAAGCTGGAATTCGCAAAATCCCTCCTCGAACAACGCTATGCGGAAATTGCCAAGAACTCGGGAAGCCTCGGAGGAATCGTGCTGATTTTCGATTCCGCGGATGGAGGCATGATCGCGGTCACGCTGCCGGTTCTTCAGCAGTGGAAGGCGGGAACCCTGTCAGACGCTGCGTTGTGGCACCAGAGTTTCTTTGACCCGCCGGAGACCTTCGGAGTCTCCGCAGGTTCTTCCGCCAGTCAGTAGACGAAGCGCTCGAAAGCCGGTGCTTTCCCAAAAACACTTCGCTTATACTCCCTCGCCTGAGTCCATGGCGCCGCGCATGCATCTACGTAGGCATGGCAAGCTTAAACGAAGTCAGCATCGCTGAGGCCGTCGCACTTCTCACTCGCACCCCTGCAACCCTGAATGCACAATTGCGCGGCCTGCCGAACATCTGGGTACGCAGCAACGAAGGACGCAACAATCAGGGAAAAGATAGCTGGAGCGCGTTCGACATTGTGGGTCACCTGATCGTCGGGGAACGCACGGACTGGATGCCGAGGGTGCGGGTCATACTCCAGAGCGGGGAAGCGCAGCCTTTTGATCCCTTTGACCGTTTTGCGCACTTGAAAGAGGGGCAGGATAAATCCTTGGAGCAGCTTCTTGACGATTTCGCGCACCTGCGTGGGGAAAGTCTGGCCGCGTTGCGGGCCCTGAATTTACAGCGGCAAGATTTGAAGCGGAGAGGGAAGCATCCAGTGCTTGGAACGGTGACGCTGTCAGAGCTTCTGGCAACGTGGGCGGTTCACGACCTTACGCACCTGCATCAACTATCGCGCGTGATGGCGCACCAGTATCGAGACGCCGTCGGCCCGTGGAACGCGTATCTGGGTGTGTTGCAGTGTTCCGGTCATAGCGCTCCGTAGTCAATCGGTTCTGCCGGTCCACCAGAACTAGGCTGCTGGCGTGGTAGAGGCACGAGCCGCCTTTTGCCAGCGGTAGAAAAATGGAATGCCTGCGATGATCACTGCCAGGCCGAGCGAAGAACGCACGGGGCGAACCATCCACAGGTTGATGGTGAGAGCGAGCGCAGCAAATAAGAAAATAAGCGGCGTCCACGGATAACCCCACGCGCGGTACGGCCGGGTCAGTCCGGGCTCGATTCTGCGCAGGCGAAGAAGCGCGATCGCGGTCAACGCGAAAAAAATCCATACCGCAAACACAAATAGCGAATAAAGCTCCTCAAACGTCCCGGTCAATGCGAGCAGCGCCGCGACGGTGCCCAGAAAAATCAGCGCGCCGCTGGGTGTGTGAAAAGTGGGTTGAATGCGCTGAGCGAAGTTGAAGAAGACGCCGTCGCGCGCCATCGCGTAGGGAATGCGCGCCCCCGTCATCACCACGACATGGAGCGCTCCTAAGGCAGAAATAGCCATGGCGATGGTGAGCCAGACGGCTCCACGGGACCCGGCGAAGGAACGCACCACATCGGACGCGACGTGCGGGGAAGAAGCAATCTGGGCGAAGGTCAAAGAGTGGAAATAAATAACGTTCGCCGATAGATAGAGACCGCCAACCGTGAGCAGTCCCAGAATAATTGCCAGAGGAATGTTCCTTTGAGGATGCAGTACTTCTTCGCCTAAGTCGCCGAGGTCGTTGAAACCGTTATAGGCCCACATGGCGGGAACGAGTGCAGTCAGCACGGCGCCGATGGTTGCCCAGCGCAGCATTCCTGAAGCCAACGGCGCGACCGCTGGGGTGGCTTCGAGCACATTGTGTTTTCCGAACAGGACGCCGGCGACAACGATCATGACGATCGTCCCGACTTTCAGGCAAGTCAGCAACACCTGAATCGCACCGCCCGTCCGCACATTCAGGTAATTGATGGCGGTCACCGCCAGCACGACCAGCGCCGCAAGCGGTTGTGCCAGCGTGAAAGTGAAGTTGTAACTTCCGAGATGGCCGCTGAAGAGCGGCATGCTCACAACCGGGAACAGGAATCCAACCAGTCGAAGAAATCCTGCTCCTAGTCCTGCCATGGCCACCGGCCGATCAAGAAACGAACTCATCCAGCCAAAAAGAAATCCCCAGAGCGGACCGAGACCGCGGCCAAGGTAGACGTAAGGGCCGCCGGCTTTGGGGAATGCCGCGCCCAGTTCGGCATAGCAGAATGCGCCGCACAGCACGATCAGGCCACCGATGATCCATGCGGCAAAAACCAGGGCAACCGAGCCGGCGGAGCGGGCCATATCGCTGGTGACAAGAAAAATGCCCGTACCGATGGAGTCGCCAATCACGATGGCAGTGGCGGCCCACAGACCGAGGCCGCGAACTAAATCCGGACGGCTATGACTTGGACCGCTATGATTTGCCTCGATATGATCTGCCAGATGGCCCTCTCGCACACATGAAGGTTCAGCGAGACTACTCTTGGCGATGAGGGTCGTCAACCGGCGGGTGCTCGCGCTATCATCGAGGCCATGACGGCCATGCAAAATATGCTAGGCGAATTCAGTTGGGACCCGCGCTATCGCATTTCTGGCATCGAGGATGTTCTCACTCCCGCGCTGGTGATCTATCCGGAAGTGATCGCGTCGAACATCGACCAGACCCTGAAGTTGCTCGGCGGTGATGCGAATCGCTGGCGCGTGCACATTAAGACCGCGAAGCTGGGCTTCACGCTGCGCATGCTGTTGGATCGGGGCATCCCCAATTTCAAGTGTGCCACCACACTCGAGCTGCTGGTGGCCTGCCAGAGCGGCGCGGCAGACGTGCTCCTCGCCTATCCGGTGTTGGGCGCAAATGCCCGCCGGGCGCGGGAGATAGCGCAACAGTTTCCGAACGTGCGCATCTCCGTGCTGGCTGAAAACGACGAGCAGGTGCGGCAATGGCGCGGCAGCCAGGTGGGAGTTTTCCTCGATATTAATCCCGGCATGAATCGCACGGGAATCGAGCAGAGCGGGAATGACAAAATTGTCGCACTGGCGCGGGCGATCGCCGATGCGGGGCTGGAGTTCCGTGGGCTGCATTACTACGACGGTCAATATGGCGGCGTGCCAGAGGGTGAACGGACCAGCGCGGCGCATCGCGGCTACGATCGTCTGCTGGAAATTGTGAGCGAGCTTGAGCGGTCTGGAATAAACGTTCCAGAAGTCATCACTTCAGGAACGCCGACGTTCCCATGCTCGCTCAGCTACGGTGGCTTTCGGCGGGGAAAGTTTCTCCATCGCGTTTCGCCGGGAACTGTAGTTTATTGCGACGCCAGCAGCCTGGAGCAACTCCCGAAGGAATACGGCTACCGGCCGGCGGCGCTGGTAGTGACGCGTGTGGTGAGCTTTCCGCGCGCGGGGATCATCACCTGCGACGCCGGCCACAAGGCAGTGTCCGCCGACGCCGGGGTTCCGACGTGCGTGGTAGTTGGGCATCCGGAGCTTACGCCCCTTTCGCCGAGCGAAGAGCATCTGCCGCTCGCGGTGAAAGTGGGAGCAACGGGTCCGCATCTAGGCGAGGCGCTGTATCTGATTCCGCGACACGTTTGCCCCACGGTAAACAATTTCGATTGTGCGCTGCTGGTCAGGAACGGCGAGGTCGAGTCGGTGGAGAGCGTGTCTGCGCGCGGCCGGGAGGCGCCGCTGCTGGCCGCCGCAAATCGAGCGCTTTCCGTTCGGAGTTAGGAAAGCCCCACCCTTCGACTTCGCTCAGGGCAGGCCTTTTCGCAAAGGACGCGAGAAATGGGGCACCCTGGTATCGAGTTACTTCCTGTTTCTTCGCATGCCTGACTTCTTTTTTTTCGTCGCCCCTTGCGCCTTTCTCTTCTTCCGTGCGATGTAGGCGATGCAGTCGATTTCGATCAGCATTCCGGGCGCGTGCCCAAGATTGCTGCCTACCGTGGTGCGAACTGGATAGGGCTTGGAAAACCGCCGCGCATACACGGCGTTGTAGCGGGCGAAAAGACCGGTGTCGCTTAGGTGGACCGTAACTTTGACCACGTCCCGAAGGGAAGCGCCATCCGCCTGGAGAATCGCGGAAATGTTGTCGATGGTCTGGTCGGTCTGTTGTTCGATGCTATCGCCTACCATGTTTCCTGTGGCGGGGTCGATGGGACCGGTGCCGGTCACGAAAATAAAATCTCCGGCGCGCCATCCCTGGGAGTAGGCACCCTGCGGGGGCGCGCCGCGATTGCTCCGGATTTCGTGTTTGGACATATTGTCTTCGTGCCGCAGATATCAGGCGACGAGCCACTCGATACGCGCGATCCACAACAGTCGAATCGCAACCAGAAAGCGACTACTCAAGCCGCGGTTTTCGCCGTCGGAACAAACTTGCCTCCGTGGTTGTAAGCCAGGTTCCCGAAGTGGCCGGCACGCGCGGCGGCAACTCCGGTCTCCACTGGCGCATTGGGCTCTTTGCGGGTCTTGATGCACTCGAAGAAATTTTCCATGTGGCTGATGGTGCCATCGAGCACGCTGCGGGCGGTGAGAGCGGGATTCTTCTCCTCTTCAACCCGTTCGCGATAAACGCCGAAGCCGCCTCGATCGATCTTCAGAGTTGCTTCCGTCCCGCGGAATTCGAGGCCGCCGCCGTCGATGGAGGAATTCATCATGCCCTCATAGACCACATCGAACCCGGGGTAGCGGAAAGCCGCCTGGATGGTGTCGGGACAATCCCACTGATCGAAAATATATTTATCCCCAAGCATCTGCGCCTCGCTCGCCAGGTCAGATTTCATGGCCCAGTGCGCGACATCGATCCAGTGTGTAAATAAATCGGTCATAGCGCCTCCGCCAAAATTCCAGAACCAGCGCCAGTGATTAAATTTTTCCTCGCTGAAGGGCTGGTCGGGAGCGGATCCCAGCCAAAGCTTCCAGTCGAGCGCCTGCGTGTCAATGGGCTTGGCCGCCCAGTCGCGGTGATAGTTCTGCCACCAATAGGTTCTCACCTGGGTGACGCGGCCCAGGCTGCCTCCCTGAATCAAATCAACTGCATCGCGAAAGTGCGTCCAACTGCGCTGCTGCATGCCACACTGTAGAATTCGTTTGCCGGAACGAACTGCTCGGGTCAGCGTCGCGCCTTCTTCGAGCGTGTGGGTGACGGGCTTTTCCAGATAGACGTCTTTGCCGGCGGCCAAAGCGTCGACTGCCATGCGCACGTGCCAGTGGTCGGGAGATGCAATAATCACCGCATCGACGTCCCGCTCAAGCACCTCGCGATAATCCAGATGAGTAGTGGCAATGCCTTTGGAACGTTCTTTGACGGCATCGCGATGCGGCGCATAGACGTCGCTCACGGCCGCGATCTGATAAAGAGCGACCTTGTCAGCGGCATCGAGCAGTCCCCGCATGCGGCCGCCGGCGCCGATGATTCCGATACGAAGCGTATCGTTTGCACCCAGCACTCGAGTCGAGGCAAGCGCGGTAAGTCCGCTGGCAATGAGGAAGCTGCGGCGATTCAGCATATCGGTGCCCTCCTGTCGGTCGTTTAGCGTCCCTTGTCCATTCGTTGATCTTCCATTCTCAGAAAACTCAGAAACCGTTGCGGACGCCGAGATTCATTCCGGTTGCGGAAGCGCCCACGCAAACATCACGCCGCCGCCGCTGGTCAGCAGGTATTGGCGACCGTCGAGCTGATACGTGATCGGAGAACTCTGGATTTCCGCGCCTGAGCCCGCGTGCCAAAGGGTTTTTCCGTCGCTCGAATCGAGCGCCAGGAAGTTGCCGTGACCGTCCCCCGTGAAGGTAAGCCCTGAATCCGTGGTCAGCACGCCCGCGCCGGATTCCGGCCCGAGTTCGTGGCTCCAGCGAATCTTGCCAGTCTGATAATCGATGGCTTCGATCACGCCTTTGCCCCAAACGCCATAATCCGCGCCGGCCCATCCGTAGGTCCCGTCGGCGGGCTTGGCAAAGTAGATGCCATAGCTCGGGTGGGCATCGACGATAAATAATCCGTTCTTTGTGTCGAAGCTCGGGGAACGGTAGTTGGTCATGCCACCCTCGTCGGGAGAAAGCAAGCGCCCATCGGGCGCAGGTTCCTTGGCAGGATTGGGAATCGGACTGCCTTGCGCATCCACTCCGAGCGACCAGTTCACGGGCCCGAAAGGAGCGGTCAAAAGATCTTTTCCGTTGGTGCGATCGAGAACGAAGAAGTAGCCGTTACGCGAGGCCTGCATCAGCATCTTCTTCGGCTCGCCGTGGAAGTCGCCATCGACCTGCACCGGAACCTGCACCGCGTCCCAGTCGTGCGTATCGTGCGGGGAGGCCTGGAACGACCACACCAGCTTGCCCGTATCCGGATTCAGCGCAACCAGAGTGCAAGTGTAGAGATCATCGCCCGGCCGCGTGGTGCCGTTCAGCACGGGAGTCGGGTTCCCGGTTCCCCAATAAACCAGATTGAGTTCGGGATCATAAGTTCCGGTGATCCACGTCATTCCTCCCGTGGGCTGCTTCGGAGTGCCCGCCGGAGGCGTGCTGTTCCATTGCCATTGCGTTTCCCCCGTCTCCGGATCAATCGACCGGATGTAACCGGTGAGATTATCCAGATCGCCGGAAACGCCCACCAGCACGTGGTCCCCGACGGTGAGCGGAGCCATGGTGGTCCAATATCCCTTCGCGACGTCCGCAACAATTACATCCCAGCGCACAGTTCCATCTTTTGCATTGAGGGATACAAGGTGCGCATCGGGAGACAAAAAGTAGAGATATCCTTTGTACATCGCGACGCCACGGTGCCCGATATGATCGCCTTTGTCCTTCGGGTGGTTGTAATGCCAAATCTGGTGGCCCGACCGCGCATCGATCGCCCAAATGTTGTCCGGAACGGTGAAGTATAAAATCCCGTCGACCAGCAGCGGCGAGGATTTGATCTCCGCAGGTTGCTCGGTTTGAAAGGCCCAGACCAGCGAAAGACTTCTTACGTTCTGCGGCGTGATCTGGGTGAGCGAACTGTGTCGCCTGCCGGAGTAGTCGCCGTGATAGCTGGGCCAACTATCCACCGGTGGGTGCAGAAGCATTTGCGCATCCACGCCTTGTGCCGCAACCAGGTCGGGTGATGTAATCGCGGCCATCATCAGTGCACTCACGGCAAGCAGAAATAAAGCCTTCGTAAAAGTCATGACAATTAGGGATCCCTCCAACTAGCCGCGACAGAAAGCGCCTAAGGTAAAGTTTGCAAATAAGCCATCAGATTGTGGATGTCGTCATCCGTGTATTTACTCAACAGGTCGACATGAGCATCGACCGGCGCATCGAGTTTGTACTGCACATCGCTGGTCCGCCAGGACCGGTACACGCCGGTAGCATCGGTCAGCGCGATCGTAAACTCATCCCGGTATGCCAGGGTGCCGGTGATCGCCTGGCCGGAAGCCAGCGTCACCGTGACTTCGGATTTCGCGCGTCCGGGATACAGCATCCTCATCTCGAGTTCGAGACCCTTGTGACGCGATGCGATCCCGGCAAGATCGCCGGTGGGCGAGTGGCAGGTTGCGCATCCCCCCGCACCGTCGAAGTACTGTTTGCCCGCCTCGGCGTTGCCGGTTTGCAGATCGGAGACATCTACACCCCTGCGTCCGCCCTTTTGCGCGAGCGCGAGGTTGCGCTGGGTGTGAATAAACGCAGCCAGGCCGGCGATCTGCTGGGCAGTTACATCAAAGTGCGGCATGCCTTTTTCTGGGCGTCCACTGCGCACAACTTCGCCAATTTTGCTTCCACTCACATCCGCGGCTACCAGCTTCGAACGCGTGAGGTCGGGGCCGGTTTCTCCGCCGCCCGCATCGCGTCCGTGACAAAAGGAGCAATCTTTGCGGAAGAGCGCGCTCCCGCTCTCGACGAGCGCAGGCGGGTATGACTTGGGAGCTGGCGCCGTATGAGTTGGAGTTGCAGTTTGCGCCGCAGCCAAGGCCAAGCCTACGAAGAACAAAGCTGCCAACCGTGCACTCCAGTGCAATGTCGACTGAAGAACGTTCATCCCCTTAAATGTTCCTCCACATTCTCAGTGTCCGCGCCGGCTGTTTACGGCCGTGATGCTTAAGGCCGTGAATGAGAAGCCGTGCTCCCTTCCGTCATGCCCAGCGCCCACTTGATCGCTTCAAAATACATCTTGCGGATGTCCGGGTCAGCCCAGGCCTCTTCCGTGTGGCCGAGGGTCGAATAGAAAACCCGCCCCTTGCCGTACATCTTGTCCCAGGCGACGGCGAAATCGTGATCCGTTCTGTGGACGCGCGGATTGTTTGCATAGTTGAGCTTCGCGGGGTCGAGACTGAGCAGCACGTTGACCTTGTCGCGCGACCACTCCTTGGGCTGGTAGATCTCGTCATACTTCACAAACGCCTTTGGAAAGTGACGGACCGCCGGGAAGTTCGGGTCTTCGTTGATAATCGGCGCGTTGAAAGTCGACCATGGGTGCTGGTCGAACCACCCGCCGATCATCTCACCGTATTCCGGCCATTTGTAGTTGGTGTCAAGCGCGGCGTGAACGCCCACAAATCCCTTGCCGTCATCCTTGATAAAGGCGAGCATGTCTTTCTTCTGGCCGTCGTCCAGGTCGAGCTCGCCAGTAGTGCTCACAAAAACCAGGGCATCGAAGTAGTCCAGATTCTTGGCGTTTTTTTCCAGAGTCTTTTTGGTGATGAGCTCGGTATCGGTGCGCAGCGTGGCATCCCAAAGCCCGCTGTCGTGTCCCATGTTGTAGATGGCCGCCATCGCAGCGGAAATCGAATCGTGCTCGAATCCCTTAGTTTGGCTGATCACCAGAATATGCTTGAGATGAATTTGCTTGGCGTGCGGAGGAGGTGGGACCGAAGGATTCACAGCCGCGTCCTGGGTCAGCGCGACGCCCGCCAGGATCAGAAAAACCGCAACGAAGACAAGATCGTATCGAGTTTGGCGCAAGGGAACCCCCCTTTTCGCTAAGATGCCGTCGGACGATAAGGTAACACAATCTTTTGTCCTCCTGAGTCTCACGCTTTGCGTCCCAACGACCGTGTGCCACTCGGAGCGGATTTCTGGTGTATGCGTGGTTTGTTTCTCTTCGCGATCTCTGCGGGTGTTCCTCTGCGCGCTCTGCGGTCAAAGGCTTTTCCTTCCTTTACCCAAGCGAAACACTCACGCGACAATGACGAGGCCAGGGCGGCAATCATACATCCACGCACTTTCTGGGATGGATAGGATCCGGTTGACAATTTGCATCCACCGCCCTACCTTTCTTGAGCGTTGGAGGAGACAAAAAGCGTTATGCGTATTGGTGTCTTTACTCCGCTGCTGTCGCAACTTCCGCTGGCCGCGGTTCTCAAGAAACTCACGGCGCTCAAAATTAACACCGTCGAACTCTCCACCGGAAACTACCCGGGCGACGCACACTGCAAACTCTCGATGCTCGAAGATGCCGCAGCCCTCGCCCAGTTTCAGAAGCTTCTGGCGGACCACGGCGTCACCATCAGCGCCTTGAGTTGCCACGGCAACGCACTGCATCCCGACAAGAATCGTGCGAAGCAGGATCGCGACGTGAGCCGCAAAACCATCCTGCTCGCCGAAAAGCTCGGCATCTCCGTGGTCGTCGATTTCTCCGGATGCCCCGGCGATTCGCCCCACGCCACCGCTCCGAACTGGGTGACGTGCCCCTGGCCTCCCGACTACCTCAAGGTGCTCGACTGGCAGTGGAGCGAAGTCGTCACTCCCTACTGGATCGAGCACGCAAAATTCGCCGCTGACCACGGCGTGAAGATCGCCATCGAAATGCATCCCGGGTTTGTCGTCTATAACCCGGAGACCATGCTCAGGCTGCGCTCCATCGCCGGACCGAATGTTGGTTGCAACTTCGATCCCAGCCATCTCTTCTGGCAGAGCATCGATCCCATCGCCGCCGTCCGAGTACTCGAGGGCGCTATCTTCCATGTCCACGCCAAAGACACGCAGATCTATGCCGCCAACCTGCCGCGCACCGGCGTTCTCGATACCAAGCCTTACACCCAGGAGCGCGATCGTAGTTGGATCTTCCGCACCTGCGGCTATGGCCATGGCGCCGAATGGTGGAGCGAGTTGATTTCGACGCTCCGCATGTTTGGTTACGACTACGTCCTCTCTATCGAGCACGAAGACAGCCTGCTCTCGCCGGAAGAGGGCCTGACCAAAGCCGCCACATTCCTCAACAGCATCGTCATTCGTGAGCAACCTACAGCAGCCTGGTGGACTTAACGCGTGGGCAAGAGCCGCCAGAGACAAGAAGAGAACTAGAGACCTGAAGATGAAATCAATCAGAACAGCTATTTTCGGCACCGGCTTCATGGGCCGCGTGCACCTCGAAGCCGTGCGCCGTGTGGAATCTGTCGAAGCCGCAGCCATCGCCGGCAGAAACGTCGAAGCCGCGCGACGCCTGGGCGCGGGTTTCTCCATCGCAACGATTGCGGCTGACTATCGCGAGATCCTCCGCGATCCAACGATCGATGCCGTCCACATTTGCACGCCCAACGCGCAGCACTTTCCCATGGCCAAGGATGCGCTTCAGGCCGGTAAGCACGTGCTCTGCGAAAAGCCGCTGGCCACGAGCGTTGCCGAGGGCGAGGAACTCGTCGCTCTCGCCGCGCAGAAGGGCTTGCGTAACTGCGTCTGCCACAATTTGCGCTACTACCCCATGGTGCAGCAGATGCGCGCCATGCGCGAAGCCGGAGACCTGGGAGAAATCCTCGTCGTCCAGGGCACGTACTCGCAGGACTGGCTGCTCTACGACACCGACTGGAATTGGCGCGTCGAAACCAAAGCCGGAGGCCCTTCGCGCTGCATGGCCGATATTGGCTCGCACTGGTTCGATATGGCGGAGCATGTCACGGGATTGCGCGTGACCTCGCTCTGTGCCGATCTTCAGACGTTCCACGCAACCCGCAAGCAGCCGAAGCACTCGGTAGAAACTTTCGCCAACAAGCTGCTGAGCCCGGAAGATTACATTGAGACGCCCATCGACACCGAAGACTTCGGCGCCGTTATCTTCCGCATGGGAAACCGCACGCGAGGAGCCATGACGGCCAGCCAGGTTTCCGCCGGACGCAAGAACGGCCTCAGCATCGAAATTTACGGCACAAAGTCTTCCGTCGCCTGGAATCAGGAGCGTCCCGACGAACTCTGGTCCGGTCACCGCGATGTAGCCAATCAGATTTACGTGAAGGATCCCTCTCTGCTGAAACCCGCTGCGCGCGCTTTCGCTGATCTTCCCGGCGGCCACAGTGAAGGTTACGACGACACCTTCAAACAAGTCTTCCGACGCTTCTATGCCTCAATCGGCACACCCGGCGGCGCGCCCGAGTATCCCCAGTTCATCGATGGACTGCGCCAACTCAAAATCCTCGACGCCGTGCTGCAGAGCCACCGGGCGCGAGCCTGGACCGATGTTCCGGCATTTGAAACCGGCAAATGAAATCAAGTGATCGGCAACTCGTGGTAGTCGAGATCATGCTAGTCAACATCAATGGGAAGCCCCGCCGATGTAATTTCCGTAGCCGACGATCACCGTCGAGCTCACCAGCACCAGCAAGCTAAACGCCACCAGCAGCCTGGTTCTGCCGCCCGCGCCCTTCCACTCATGCAATGCGATACCCCACAGCGTGCTGAAGATAATGATGCTGGCCATGTGCAGAGTCCAACTGGAAAACTTGTAGCGCCCCATCTGCGTCTCGCCCATGGTGTAGAAGAAAAATTGCATATACCAGGTCGTGCCCGCGAGCGCCGAAAACAAATAATTGGCAAGCATCGGAGCCTTCACGGCCGTGTCGGGAGCGACGACCAGGGCAATAGCCATCTCTTCGGCCGGAGCATCGGTGGCGGTTTCCAGAATAAGCTCTTCGCTGCGCGCAGGAACTTTGTCGCGAATTTCGGAATCGAAATATTGGTAGCCGGTGCGGTTGCGAATATTCAGAATCAGGCACCACAGGAAGTTAGTGGTGAATCCCCCCGCGAGTACCACGACGAGCACCGGAAGTCCCTGCCACAACACCGGTGTGCCATGCTGGATAGTGATGGCCTTGATCGGATCGCCCGCCGCGAGTCCGTAAGCGAAGCAAGCGCTCATCACCCCGGAAAAAGTGGCGACGAGCAATCCCTTCTTCAAATCGAATTCCTTGATCGAGGCACGCTTTTGCTCAGTCGACATCTCGCGCTCTTTAGATATTCCGGCTGCACCAGCAAATGCGATCCCAAGAAGACAAACGGCGACTCCGCCAAGAATCACCAGCCCAGAGTGGGTCGCGAGCACCTCGGACGCGAACACGCCCCGGAAAATCGGAGGCATCAACGTGCCGAATGCCGCCGTGTAACCGAGCGCCACAGCCATGCCCAGCGACATCCCGAGGTACCGCATCGTAAGGCCGAACGTGAGCCCGCCGAGTCCCCACAAAACTCCAAACACATACGTCCAGAAAAGGCTCCCAGCCGGAGCCTCGTGGAGCACGCGCATAAGATCGTGAGTCATCGTGAACGCGAGTATCCACGGAGCAATGATCCAACTGAAGAATCCGCCCACCAGCCAATAGGTTTCCCAGGCCCAATTCCTTACCCCGCGATAGGGAACATAAAAACTTGCGGAAGCGAGCCCGCCGAGCCAGTGAAAAAACACTCCTAGTGCTGGGTTCATGGATTCCTCAAGTTTGGATCACGGTCTCTCGGACATCTATTCCTTAGCGCTGGAAGGCCTCTGGGAGCCCGCCGTCGACGGGAATGATGTGCCCAGTCGTCTTCGCACTCTGGTCACCGGCCAGCCACACGATTGCGGCGGCACAGTCTTGCGGGAGAATGGACTGTTTCGTCAGCGTCCGTTGCGCATAAAAATCGGCCAGCTTGGTGCGTAGTTCCTCTGTCGATTCCGAGTCCGAGAAAGTGATCTTGTATTTTTCAAGAGACTGCATCACCCGATCCCGCGGGAACATAGTGGAACCCGCCACCACAGTCGCGGGCGCGATTCCGTTCACGCGCACCCGCGGCCCGAGTTTGATTGAGAGCTCGCGAATCAAGTGATTGAGAGCTGCCTTGCTGGTGTCGTAAGCCTCGCTGCCTTTCTTAGCCACGACGGCGTTGGCAGAGCTCGTGAGCACCATGGCTGCGGACAGGCCCTGATCTTTGAATACCCATTCCGTCTGCCGCGCAAGAAAGTAGTTTCCGGTGACATTGACCAGAAATGTTTGTGCCCATTGCGCATCCGCGAGCTCGCCATCAGATCCGGGCACGGGATAGACAGCAGCCGTGTTGACGATGATATCCACGCCCCCAAATTGAGAAATCGTGAAATTCGCCCCCTCCGCAATCGATGCAGCGGAACTGATGTCCACGCGAGTGTGCGCAACAAATTCGGGAGACGCGATCGCTCCGGCTTCATCGGCAACTTTTCCGGCGCCCTGCTCGTCAAAATCAGCTACTACAATATGCCCGCCTTTTCGCGCCAGCAACAAAGCCACTTCCCGGCCGATACCGCTGGCGCCCCCGATAATGAGCGCAATTTTGCGGCTAAATTCTGATTCGGCAGGCATGCGTTGCAGCTTGGCGTCTTCAAGAGCCCAATACTCGATGCGGAACGCCTCCGACCTCGGAAGTGCCACATAATTATGGAACTGCGTGAACTGTTGCGATTGCTCGGCGTGCCGCGCCTGCGGCAGAGGATGAGAGACCTCTCCATCGTCCAGGGCGCTTGCCCCGGCCATGACATGAATCGCATTGATGAAGAACTCAGTCGCGATTCGCGCTTCTTTTTTATTCTTGCCGAAGCCGAACAGCCCCAGTCCCGGAACCACGACGACGGAAGGGTTCGAATCTCGCAGCTTCGGTGATTCGCTGGTCGCCCATGCGTCGTAATACTTTTTATATGCGGCTCGATACTGCACAACCTCGGCCTGAATACTTTCTTTCAGAACAGCGACATCCTCTTTTGCAGGGTCCCACGGAAGGAAAAGAGGACAAACTCGCGTTCTCAGAAAATGATCCGGACAACTGGTGCCGAGCGAACTCAACTCCTTCGCCCACTTCGACCCGGCAAAAGTCAGAGCATCTTCATCGTCAGTGTAGTGGCCGACCACGCGGCGATTCGAAGACACGACTCCCCGCAGCGCGGGCAATATCTGGACGGCGATCTTCTTGCGATTCTCCGCGGGGCTGTGCTCGACTCCGCCGAACAATAGCCCTTTCTTCGACTGATGCCCCAAAATGAATTCACCCATCTGGTCGATGGTGTGAATGCTGTTCAAATAACAATCGCGCTGCGTCATTCCCCAGGTAAACAAGCCGTGGCCGCCAAGAATGAGTCCTTCCGCTCCCGGATTGTCTTTAACCGCCCGTTCGATCATCAGCGCCAGTTCGAATCCTGGACGCTGCCAGGGAAGCCATACGATCTTGCGATCAAATTGTCTATCGAACTCTTCCAGCTTCCGTTTTCCGTTTGCGCTTGCGGCCAGCGCGATCGCCCAGTCCGGATGCAGATGATCCACATGAGCAAAGGGAAGAAACGCATGCAGGGGAGTGTCAATCGACGCCGCTACACGATTTTCTCCAAACGCCGAGAGCGGATAGTAGCGCACCATTTCATCTTCGTGCTCCTCGCCGCGGTACAGTTCCTTGAGTTGTTCCAGACGATCAAGATAGAGCAGCGCAAATCCACTCTCCGCGATGGACCCTAGATCCCCGCCGCTCCCTTTTACAGCCAGCACGCGAACCGGCCGGCCAGTAAACGGATCGGATAGTTCCAGCTTCGTGCTGGTATTGCCGCCGCCGAAATTGGTGATGCGTAAATCGGCGCCCAGTAAATTTGAGCGATAGCGCAACAACCCCAGCTGATTCCCAGCCATCTTCTGAGCTTCAGCTTCCTTCCACAAATCCTTCAGGTGAGTCGTCGCTCTGGTCTCAGGCATAGATGCTCCCGCAATATTGCTCGAATCGTTCCGCGTGCTGATCCCACCTGTCGGTCTCAATCGCATCGAAAACTTCAGTCGGAAAAGACCGGTCTACAATGGCGCGCACTTCCTGGAGCGAAGTCGCGCCTCCCGTCGCCAGAATCTGCATCGCAATGTTCCCCAGCGCCGCAGCCTCAGCGGGACCGGCCAGCACTCGCCTTCCCGTAGCGTCCGCTGTCAACTGGTTCAGCAGCCGATTCTTTGATCCGCCCCCGATAATGCGAATCAGCCCAACGCGCTTTCCGGTAACTTGTTCCAGATTGCGAAGAACCATCCGATACTTGAATGCGAGGCTTTCAAGAACGGCTCGCACATACGCTCCTGGTCCCCGCGGAACCGCCTGATGAGTCCGTCCGCAGAACGTGTCAATGGCGGCTGGCATATCTGTCGGATGCAAGAAGGATTCATCATCGGGATCAACGAGATGATGGAACGACGTTTCTTGCGATGCGAGTGCTGTCAGTTCACGGTAGTCATAAGAATGCCCCTGCGTCGACCAGGACTGCCGGCAGCCCTGCACCATCCACAGGCCCATCACATTCTTCAGCAGTCTGGTAGTTCCGTTGACGCCACCCTCATTGGTAAAGTTCAGCCGCAACGCATCGGGCGTGATTACCGGCGAATCAAGTTCGGTCCCCAGCAGCGACCACGTTCCAGAACTGAGAAACGCCGTGCCATCGCGAGCGGATATCGCCGCTACCGCAGAACCCGTGTCATGACACGCCGGAGCAATCACACTCGTGCCCGCAAGAGACGTATGCCCCGCGATGTCCGGTAGAAGCGTCCCAAGAATCGATCCCGGCTCGACGATCGGTCGCAGCAAGCGAGACGGAAGCTGCGCGCTCTCTATCAATCCGCCGGCCCACGCGCGCTTCACCGGATCCACCATTTGGGTTGTCGTCGCATTCGTAAATTCGCAGACCGCATTTCCGGTGAGCCAGTAGTTGAACAAATCCGGAATCGTAATCAGTTGTTTCGCCGCCGCTATCACGTTGGGAGTGTCCCGCTGCGCGGCGAAAAGCTGATACAGAGTGTTGATCGGCATGAACTGAATGCCGGTCGCCTGGTAGATTTCCTCCTTGCCAACTTTCCCCAGCACTTCTTCCATCACGCCTTCGGTCCGCCGATCGCGGTAGTGGTAAGGGTTTTCCAGCAACTCCCCGCGCTCACCGAGCAACGCATAGTCCACGCCCCACGCATCAACGCCGATCCCCGCGAGTTCCACTTCGTCCACTCGCGCCAGAGCCTCTCGGACTTCCAACCACAGTCGAGGCACATCCCAACGAAGAGTCCCATCGCATTCGATCGGCTGGTTGGGGAAACGATGCACTTCCTCGGTCGTGAGGATCCCCGACCGAAGATGCGCCAGAACGGCCCGCCCACTTTCCGCGCCAAAATCGAACGCCAGATAAGCTTTCGCGTGAGTGCTTTTAGGCATAACGCTTTTAAGCATAAGAGGAAACGTTTCGCAAATTCCGGGCCGCGCGTTCCTTCGTGATGCGTTCGAGGTACCCGCTCTGCCGGAAAGCCTCCATTGCATTCTTTGGCAGGCCCTTGGACTCCCGCCATTCCTGGATCGCCGGCCGAACGTCGGTAGCGAATGCATCTTGCAACAAAGACTCGGCACGCATCAAATCACAATTTGTCTGCGCCGCCGCAAGTTCTCGACCGTCCACCAGCGCCGCTTTCGAGAAAAGTTCCTGCGCGACGGTCACGGTTTGGATCATCGCCTCAATTTTTCCTTTGAGATTATGACTCTGATCGATCATGTACGCGATATCCGCTGGCTTCCCGGTTTCCCACTCGAAATAACGGATCTCATGAAAAATGCGAAACACCTGATACGGATCGATCGATCCCATCGTCAAATCGTCGTCAGCATAGCGGCGATCGTTAAAATGGAAACCACCCAGCATCCCCTCCGACAAAAGCCACGAAACAATCTGTTCAATGTTTTGCGCCGCGTAGTGATGCCCCGTATCCACCAGCACTCGCGCCTGCGGCCCCGCAGCCCGCGCCAAAAGCAGAGCCATGCCCCAATCCGCAATGTCAGTGTGATAGAACGCAGGCTCAAATGGCTTGTACTCAACCAGAAGCCGCTGCCCGCCAGACAACTCGCCATGCGACTCCTTCAACAACTCCTTGAACCATTGCTTGCGTTGCCGGATGTTCGCCGTTCCCGGGTAATTTGACCCATCGGCAAACCACATCGAAATGTCTCTGCTGTTCAGCCGCCGCGCGATCTCAATGCTCTCCTTAGTATGCTGAAGCGCACGCTGGCGAATCGCCGGATCAGGATTCCCGAACGAGCCATATTTATATTCCTGATCCTGGAAAAGGTTGGGGTTGATGGAACCCGGCAGAACTCGATAACGGTCAGAAAACTTCTTGATGTCATTCGCACTGCCGACGCCATCAGGAAAATCCCACAGAACATGCAACGCTACAGTAGGGCAGACGCCAGTGTGCAGATGAACCTGGCCGGCGTCGCTGAACTTCTCCTCGGTGGTGGTGGCCGCTGCCGGTTGAATAAATTTCCCAAATCGCGTACCAGTATTGGCGAAGCCCCAGGATGGCAGTTCAATGCGAAATGTCTCGAGCGCATCAAATATCTTTTTACTGTCGAGCCCGTTCATCAGCGACCTCTTTTTTGGCAACGAAGATTACAATCCTTATCTCATCAAGTCACGAAGTTCTTTGCGCGATCCTTAGTGTCGCATTGTAGAACGAACAGCGCGGCCTGGGGACGGCCCGGCTGCGGGACATGAATTATAGGTTGGTGTATCCGTACAATTGCCAGGGCTCGTCCCCGGAGGACCATGTGCAGAATTTCAAATCACTGAGTGTAGTCATCGCAATTCTCATTCTGGTGTCGTCCGGTTTCGCCAAGCCCGTTCACCTGCACTGCGAATATCTGGAGAATCCTCTGGGTATCGATTCTCCGCGTCCTCACTTGTCCTGGCAGAGCGACAACGCCGAGCGCAATTGGAGACAGTCGGCTTATGAACTTCTGGTAGCCAGTAACGACGGGGATCTGCGAGCCGGCAAAGCTGATGTCTGGGACAGCGGCAAGGTTGATTCAGCAGAATCGATAGGAATTGCTTACGGCGGTCCACCACTGGAATCACGGCGGCGATATTACTGGAAAGTCCGCGTGTGGGACGCGGCAGGGCAAGTTTCAGAGTCGATGGAAACAGCATGGTGGGAGATGGGCCTGCTCGGCTCGACCGATTGGAAGGCAAAGTGGATTCACTGGAAAAACCCCGAGGACGACGCCGACCGCAAAGGGATTCGCTGGATCTGGGTCCCAGGTCAGGATGCGCTCGCGGTAGTGCCACAGACGGCTGCCACGTTTCGCGTCACCGTCAAGCTCCCTGAGAAAGCAAGAGACGCCGTCCTGCTGCTCGCGACCCGGGGAGACTTCGTCGCAACGGTAAACGGTCACCAAGTGGATGCCAAGAAAAGATGGTCCACGTTCGATCGCAGAGATATTTCAGATCAGTTGGTCGTGGGCATCAACACAATTGAAGTCACCGTCGCTGCGCCGGGATTCGGACCGGACCCCGGAGCGAAAACCGCGGCCGCGCTGGCAGCCCTTGTAAAAATCACGCGCTCCAACGGCACCACGATGCGCTTCCCAACGAATGAACACTGGAAGGCGAGCCTCGATAAAACATCCGGTTGGCATTCCGCCCACGTCGTCGCGGAATTAACCGACAAGCGACTGGGAGATCCCGGAGAACTCCCGCAGCCCGCCGCATATCTTCGCCGAACGCTCGCCATATCAAAGACCGTGCAAAGCGCCAGACTCTACGTAACCGCCCTGGGAAGCTACCGCGCTTTTATAAACGGCAGCCAGGTCGGAGCCGACGTCCTCACCCCTGATTTCACCGACTATCGCAAACGAGTCGTATATCAGGTCTACGATGTGACCAGCTCACTGGTCAACGGCAAAAACGTCATCAGCGCTCTGCTGGGTGACGGTTGGTACGGCAGCGGTCTCACGTGGATCGGAATGCATTTCTTTCCTCCGCCGAACCGTTTTATCGCGCAACTCGAAATCGCCTACGCCGACGGCACTTACGAAACGGTCGTGACCGACGAATCGTGGAAGGCGGCCGCGTCACCCATTCTTTACTCAACCATCTACACCGGCGAAGTCTACGACGCGCGCCTGGAACAGGTTGGATGGGAGAACGCTGGTTTCAATGACTCAGCATGGAAGTCGGCCGACATCGCGACCGCGCCTGCCATCGCCGTGTCCGCCGAGAAAACGCACCCAGCGCAAGTGATCGCTACCTTGGACCCTAAGCGTGTGACTCCCGCTCCAAACGGAACCTACATCTTCGACATGGGCCAGAACATGGTGGGATGGGCCACGCTCAAAGTGAAAGGCCCCGCGGGCACCAAAGTCCAACTGCGCTTCGCCGAGATTCTGAATCCCGACGGCACGATCTACACTGCAAATCTGCGAAATGCCGACGCCACGGACGTTTATATTCTGCGCGGCGGCAACGATAATGACGAAGAAACTTTCGCTCCGCATTTCACTTTCCACGGATTCCGCTACGTCGAGATGACGGGCTATCCCGGAACGCCGCCACTCGATGCGATTAAGGGAGACGTCGTCAGCAGTGTGAGCGGCGACCCCGTGGCTAAGCTCGCAACCTCAAGCGACCTGGTCAATCGGATGTGGTCGATCGGCATCTGGGGTCAGCGCGGAAATTTCCTGAGCATCCCCACCGACTGTCCGCAGCGTGACGAACGCCTCGGCTGGATGGGCGATGCCGGAGTCTTCTGGCGAACCGGAAGCTACAACTTCGACATCGCTGCGTTCTCGCAGAAATTCATCCAGGACATTGTCGACGCGCAAAATCGCCAGGGCGCATTTACCAATGTCTCTCCCAACGTGCTTCCTTCCAGTGCCGACGAACCCGCCAACGAAAAAGAAGATGCTTCACCAGCGAGCGACAACAGCGATCGTACCGGCGCACCCGGCTGGGGCGACGCCGGCGTCATCGTCCCGTGGACCACCTGGCTGCAATACGGCGATAAAGCCATCATCGAAGAAAACTGGGAGCCGATGCAGCGCTGGATGGATTTCATCCAAACCCGCAACCCCGACTTCCTGCGCACCAAAGCGCTTGGTCCAGACTTCGCCGATTGGCTGGCGCCCGATGGAAATACCAACAAAGATCTCCTCGCGACCGCATACTGGTCCCTGATCGCGAACATGATGTCACAAATGGCGCACGCCATCGGCAAAGACGCCGACGCCAACCGCTACGACGACGTCGTGCAGAACATCCGCGCGGCATTCCAGAAGGCCTACGTCAAAGACAACGGAGAAGTTGGGACCGGAACGCAAACTTCCTACGTAGTCGCGCTCTACACAAAGATGGCGCCCGAAAGCCTGGAGCCTCTGCTGGTCGACAAACTCGTCAAAGATATCGAAGCCCGCAACTGGCATCTTTCCACAGGATTCCTCGGCACGCCGTTCCTGCTCTTCACTCTTGCCGATCATGGGCGTTCCGACGTGGCGTATCGTCTCTTGCTGAACGATACTTACCCATCCTGGGGTTACATGCTCTCGAAAGGCGCCACCACGTGGTGGGAGCGCTGGAACGGAGACACTGGCGATCCCTCCATGAACTCCTACAACCACTACGCGTTCGGCTCGGTCATCGCCTGGGTCTATCGTTACGCCGCTGGCATTGACACGTTGCCGAATTCGCCCGGCTTCAAAGAGATCGTCATCCATCCGCATCTCGACGCACGCATGACGTCCGCGCGTGCGGAATATGACTCGGTCTACGGCAAAATCATCAGCGACTGGAAGGGAACTCCCGCGGGTCCATTTTCTCTAAGCGTAACGATTCCCGCGAACACCTCGGCAAAGGTTTTTCTGCCCGCAATCCCCGGAGCACTGCTCACGGAAGATGGGAATCCACTAGACGCCCAGCCAGAAAACGGATCCTACGTCGTGACAGTCGGCTCAGGCTCCTACACGTTCGACGTGAAGTAATGATTTGAAGTAATTCGACAGCGGAGCGACGAAGCCGCAACCGCGACAACATCTGTACGTGGTGTCGACGCGTAAGGCTCGGAAACTTCTCGGACTCGCTGCCAAAATGGCGGCCTCTTGTGTTGGTCTATGTATTCTCTGTAACCATCTGCAAAAACAGAAGTTATTGCATTCATTCCAGCTTTCCGATGACGATTTGCTCAAAATAAGTCTCAAATAAGCTCCCTTTTGTTACTTCCGTTCGCTTCAAAATCAAATTAAGCTAATGGATTGAACGAGATGGACGATATTATGCGTGCGTGAAGTGCACCAGACTTGCGCGCGCTTTTGGCTTCCTGCTGCTGGTGTCAGGAGTTCTTTGCGCGCAGGAATACAGTTTCCGTACCTTCGGAAACGCTGAGGGCCTCAACAACCTCGCGGTGCGCCAGGTCTACCAGGACCGTGGGGGCTTCATTTGGGTAAGCACGGAAAATGGCCTGTTTCGCTATGATGGAGATCGTTTTGAGGCCTTTGGACCGGCACAGGGCATTCCGATCTCTTCCGTCGCCGCGTTCGGTGAAGCTCCGGACGGCTCTCTTCTGGCCGGGGGAGCCTTTGGGCTCTATCACTTGCGTGGCAATACCTTCGAAAAACTTAAAGTCAGTTTCAACACAGTCAGTCCATCCCAAGGCATCCAGTCAGATGGCAAGGGGCACACCTTCCTCGGCACCGACGCGGGTCTGATCGAACTGCATTCCGAACCCGGACATGATGGATTTGCCGAGAGCCGGTTTCCCCGGGCTTTGGGAACTTCCGGGCCATCTGTGGATGGTGTGCTGGTGGATGGCGACATCCTGTGGTACGGATGCGGGCACGAACTCTGCCGCGTGGATAGTGATGGCACTCGAGTGTTTGGGCGAGAGAGCGGGCTGCCGGAATATGCCTTGATGGTGATCCGCAAGGATCACGAGGGCAATGTTTGGGTGCGAACCAAGAATCATGCGGTTTTTCTTTTGCCCGCGGGCGAAACCGAGTTTCGAAGCCCGCCTGCGCCGCTGCCAACCAGTGTGATCGGCACTCCGGGCATCGATGCGGACGGGCGGATTCTGCTGCCGTCTCCCGATGGACTGCTGATTCAGGACGGGAAGGGCTGGCAAAAGATCGACCGGACCGTTGGGCTTCGCGGGGCCGTCTATTCGGTTTTTGAGGACCGGCAGCACTCGCTGTGGATCGGAATGGCGGGCCGGGGAGTTGCGCAGTGGCGGGGCTACCACGAATGGGTGAGTTACTCAACGGCGAGCGGCCTGGCGAGCGATATTGTGTATGAGATCCAGCCGCAGGGAGACGGCACACTCTGGGTTGGCACCGAGGGAGGGTTGCTGCGCGGGGTTCGACAACACTCTGGCATCCGGTGGACGAAAGTCGCGGGGCTGGATGGGTTTCCGGTTCACAGCGTTCGCATGGCTCCCGCCAATGACGATCTATGGATCGGCACTGAAGCGAACGGGATAGCCCGTCTTCATCCACGAACCGGCCGGGTGGAACGGTTTGGCGAGGCGCAGGGTCTTCTGGGCAAGTCGGCGTACACCTTGCGTTTTGATCGTCAGCAAAGGCTCTGGGCCGCAACGGACGTGGGGCTCTTTTTGGCCAGTCCTCCGTATCGAGTATTTTCACGAGTCGCCGAATTGCCGTCCCAGCGATTCTGGGCAATCGCGGAGGGAAGCGACGGCAACATCTGGGCCGGCGGCGCCGATGGGCTTTTCGCGTACGCCAACGGGCACTGGCAGAACTTCACCCGCGCTACTGGCTTAAGCAATCAGGAAATTCTCTCGCTGGGTGCAGGTGCGAATGGGGAGATCTGGATCGGGTACCGCTTCGGGGGTGGTATTGATCGTGTCCATCTCGGGCTGAACGGTCTGGCAATCGAGAAGGGCGTCCAGAGGCCGGGCAGCGATGGACTCGTGTATTTTCTGCAACTCGACGCGTCGGGGCGATTGTGGGCGGGGACGGAGCGGGGCGTTGACATGTGGAACGGTTCCCGCTGGAGTCACTACGACACGAGCGACGGCCTGGCCTGGAATGACTGCGACCTGAACGGGTTCGCCCAGGAACCCGACGGCACCGTGTGGATCGGAACCAGCGGAGGACTTTCTCAATTCAAGCCGCGTCCTCGACTCTCGCCGGAAGTACCGATCGAGGTGGTTTTCACGAAGCTGATGATGGGAAGAACGGATGTTTCCGGGCGGAGCAATCCATCGTTCAGCGTCCATGCCAACTCACTGATCGCGCGATACTCCGCGCTGAACGTTTCGAACGAAGGTCGCATTCTGTTTCGCTACCGGCTCGAAGGTTCGAATGCAACCTGGACCGAGACCACGCAAAGGGAACTGCAGTTCGCAGAACTGGCGCCGGGAGCCTATCGCCTGGAGATAGAAGCGCAGGACGGCGATGGAGTGTGGAGTGAGCACGGGACGGAGTTCGCTTTCAGAATTCTGACTCCGTGGTATGCGTCGTGGTGGTTTATCGGCATCTGCGGGCTCACGCCGGTGCTGATTGCCGGCGTTGTGGTCCGCTTGCGCATTGTCAGCGGGCACAGACGGGAGCGCGAACTGCAGCAACTGAAGGCGGCCCATGACGAGATCAGGAATCTCGCGTTCTTCGATCCATTGACCAGCCTGCCCAACCGCCGGCTTCTGTTGGACCGGTTGCGTCAAACCCTGGCGGCGAGCATCCGCAGCAACCGGAAGCGAGCACTGCTGTTCGTGGATCTCGATGACTTCAAGACGTTGAACGACACCCTTGGCCACCACATTGGCGACCTGCTGCTACAGGAAGTCGCCCGGCGCATTGTCGCCAGCATCCGCGAAACCGACACGGTCGCGCGACTGGGCGGAGACGAGTTTGTGGTTTTGCTGCAAGACCTCAGCGAAACGCCAGAGGATGCGGCGGCTCAGGCAAAAACTGTCGGAGAAAAAATTCTCGCCGCCATTCACGAACCGTATCTGCTGGATGGCCGCGAATGCCGAAGCAGTTCCAGCATCGGGATCACCGTGTACGGGAATCCGCAGGACAGCACAAATGAAGTTTTGCAGCAGGCGGATATTGCGATGTATCAGGCGAAGGCGGCAGGCCGCAATACCTTGCATTTCTTCGCGCCGGCTTTGCAGGCTGCGGTAAACGCCCGAGCGGTAATGGAGGAAGATCTCCGGCAGGCGATAAAGGCGAAGGATTTCCGGCTCTACTATCAGCCTCAGGTGGATCGCGGGATCTTGATCGGCGCCGAGGCGCTTGTGCGCTGGAAGCATGCGAAGCGCGGCTTTTTGTCGCCCGACGAGTTCATTCCGCTGGCCGAGCAAACCGGGCTGATCCTGTCGTTGGGAGACTGGGTGCTGGAAACCGCGTGCAAACAGATGGCGGCATGGGCGGCGCGGAAAAATACGGCTCATCTGACGGTTGCGGTGAATATCAGCGCGCGCCAGTTGCTCAATCCGGACTTCGTGCAGAATGTTTTGTCGACCCTCGATCGAACCGGAGCGAATCCGCAAAATCTGAAACTGGAACTCACCGAGAGCATGTTCGTGGAGGATCTTGAGGATGTCGTCGCAAAAATGAGAGCGCTCAAGTCGCATGGCTTGAGATTCTCTCTGGACGATTTTGGCATGGGGTATTCGTCCCTGGCCTATCTGCGGCGTTTGCCTCTGGACCAGTTGAAGATCGACCAGGAATTTGTCCGGGACATTCTGGTGGACTCGAGCAGCAGCGCCATTGCGCAGAGCATCATTTCCCTGAGCCGAGCCATGGGATTGTCGGTGATTGCCGAGGGCGTGGAAACGGAAGCACAGCGAGACTTCCTGGCCCGACTGGGCTGCCATTCATTCCAGGGGTTCCTGTTCAGTGCGGCGCTGCCGGTGGAGGAGTTCCAACTTTTATTGACGGGCCAGGCCGAGAACGCTCCGCCTATTCGCCTGTAAGACCGCTGCCTCTCATCAAAACCGAAGCCGTTCTGGGCCCGACGTGTTTACCGATCGGCGGTGGCGCAGTTTGCGGACGAGCAATTGCGCCGCCTGCCACCGGCACATACCGCGTTGCACCAACCGTTTTGTCATCCTGAGGTCCGCGCGGGAACGAATCTTCTTTTCCAGACAGAGTCGGAGGCTCCTAGCCCTGGGCCAGAATCACGAAAAACCGCTTGCAGCGCAACGCTGCCATTGAAGGAGCCACATGAACCTGACGAGTGTATTAGAATCGCTCGCGACCGTCCTTAGTGGATCTCCGGAGGTTTCGATGCGATCGCTGCGATTAAACAGGTCTCGGCTGTCTGCCATTGTGGTAATCAGCGTTGTGTTCGCCGTCGGCATCATGGCGTCGGCACAAAATCTGCCGAGTCCTGGCAATAAACCAAAAAGTGGATCGTGTTCACACGACGACAGCGGCTTGAAATTGCCCGCTGGTTTCTGCGCGACTGTGTTCGCTGAAGGTATTGGGCACACGCGCCATCTCGTGGTTGCTCCGAGCGGAGTGGTGTACGTCAATACGTGGTCGGGGGACTACTACGATTTCGACAAACCGCACGATGGGGGTTTTCTGGTGGCGCTGCAAGACAAGAGTGGCACGGGAAGAGCGGATGTGATCGAGCGATTCGGTGAAACCGTGCAGACGGGCGGAGCCGGTGGAGTCGGCATCGGCATGTATAAGGGATCGATTTACGCGGAGATCAACGACCGCATCGTGCGCTATTCATTTTCCGGCGATTCCATCGTTCCAAACAATGCTGCTGAAACGATCGTCTCCAAATTGCCTCTGGGCGGCGATCATCCCATGCATCCCTTCATTATTGGTGCCGATGGATCGATTTATGTGGACGTTGCGACGGCGACTAATTCCTGCCAAGCGAAGAACCGCCAGCCCAAGATACCCGGGGACAATCCATGCACCGAACTTGAGACCCGAGGCGGCGTGTGGCGCTTTGACGCCAACAAAACAAGTCAGGTGTTCTCCCCTGCAGAGCGCTACGCAACGGGGATACGCAACGCGGAAGGCTTTGCCTTCGACTCGGCCGGGCGCTTGTTTGTTACGCAGCATGGGCGCGATCAACTGCATTCGAATTGGCCGGAATTTTACAAACCGGAGGAAGAAGCTACGCTGCCGGCCGAAGAATTGATGCTGCTGAAGTCCGGCGGCGACTACGGCTGGCCGGAGTGCTACTACGACGGCGCGCAGAAAAGACTCGTGCTGGCTCCGGAGTATGGCGGCGACGGCGGCAAAGCGGTGGGCGTTTGCGCGAACAAAATGGGTCCAGCCGCCGCATTTCCAGCGCACTGGGCACCGAATGGCATGGTGCGATACGATGGGAAAAAATTTCCGAACCGCTACCGTGACGGCGTATTCATTGCGTTTCACGGATCGTGGAATCGGGCGCCGTTTGCGCAAGGCGGGTACAACGTAGTGTTTCAGCCGCTCGACGGCGACCACGCAGCGGGCGCGTGCGAGATATTCGCGGACGGCTTTGCGGGGGCGAAGAAGACCCCTGAAGGCGCTACCTATCGCCCCACGGGACTTGCGGTGGGGCCGGACGGGGCGCTCTACGTCTCTGAGGACATTCACGGACGGATTTATCGGATCGTCTACACGGGGGATCCCGCGGGCCCCGCGCCGAAGGCGACTCCATGTCCGAGCATTTCTGCTCCTGCTGGCAAAGTTGTTGAATCGTCGGCCCAGCCGCCGGAGAGTGAGACTGAAAATCTTCCGGTGCCCGAAGGGTCGACGGCAGATATGGTTGCGCTTGGTGTTCGCATTTTCCACGGTCAAGTGGGAGGAGCGAGTTGTACCGGTTGCCACGGCGCAAATGGCACCGGCTCGACGCTTGGGCCCGATCTGACGAAGAAAGAGTGGATGTGGAGCGACGGCAGTTTCGCCGGAATTCTGAAAGTGATCAACGAAGGAGTGCCTCAGCCCAGGAAATTCCGCAGTCCGATGCCGCCTCAGGGTGGAGCGCAACTGTCCGACACCCAGGCGTCGGCGCTGGCTGCGTATGTCTGGGGCCTCAGTCATCCGCCGAAGTAGTCATTCCCGGAGCGAAGTTGGCAGGGCAAATGCAGTTCGCGAAATTTGAGGGGCAAGCCAGCTGACGCGCGGTTTCTTTTGTCGCCGTGTGGAATGCAACATTGAATCTCGATCGACGAGAGGTCGACATGCAGCAAACCCGAATCTCCAACGCCTTGAATGTATTGCTACTCACAATCACAGTGATGGCGCTGGTTTGTCTCAGCACGGCGCAAGCGAAATCGCCATCTCCGCGTAAATTTGTGCTTTCGAGTCCAGACGCGCAGCTCGCGGCGAAAGTTCCCGAAACTTTTATCGCGAACGTTTTCGGATGCGGTGGAGGAAATATGTCACCTCCGCTGCAATGGACCGGGGCGCCGGCTGGAACGAAGAGTTTTGTCGTAACGTTGTTCGATCCCGACGAGCACGGGGATCCCTCGGGATGGTGGCACTGGATTGTTTATGATCTGCCGGCGAACGTCGACAAACTCCCCAAGGGCGCCGGGGTGGAGCATAGCTCCGCTCTGCCGGCTGGGACCATGCAGGGGCGCACCGATCTCGGAAACGACGCTTATCACGGCCCCTGCCCGGACAAGGGAGATCCGCCGCATCGTTACACGTTCACCGTTTATGCGTTGAGCGTAGAGAAACTTGACGTGCCGGCGGACTCCAGCGGTGCGATGGTGGTATCGACCGCGAAAGAACATTTGCTGGGGAAGGCGGTCTTCATCGCGCACTACGGACGTTGAAGGTTCGGGTGCTGTGATCTGTTTCACTATGCAGCCATCAGAAGAAGGACTAGTGGCGGGGCTGTTGGATGCCCAAAGAAAGGCCCAGGCGCTGTTTGCAGAGGTTCAAGCGCAGAGCCTGATTCGGCCAGGGGCCAAGGAAAGCGAAATCAATGAGAGCATCTACGCGCTCGCGGAAAGCATGTATGGGATCTCGCGATATTGGCACAAGCGGATCGTGAGAGCAGGGCGCAACACTTTGGCGCCTTACGACGAGAATCCTCCAGACTTGACGGTTGCGGAGGATGACATCGTCTTTCTGGACCTCGGTCCAGTGTTTGAGGAGTGGGAGGCCGATTTTGGGCGGACGTACGTTGTAGGAAACGATCCGGTGAAACGCAAGTTGTGCCGCGACATCGAGGAGGCGTTTGCCAGCGGCAAGCGGTATTTTCACGAACATTCTGAGATCACTGCCGCTGAGCTTTATGCGTACGCGCAGAAGTTGGCGACGCAAGCCGGGTGGGAATATGGCGGCCCCATCGCAGGACACCTGATCGGCGTTTTCCCGCATGAGAAAATCGCAGGGGACAAGGTCACTCTTTACGTCCACCCCAATAATCAGAGCCGGATGCGGATGCCGGACGCTTCTGGCCAGCAGCGACACTGGATATTGGAGATACACTTTGTGGATCGGGCGCGGGAGATCGGTGGATTCTACGAAGAATTGTTAACGATCGGCTGAATTCCTCATTGACCCAAACGGACGCGATGGATCCTACTTTTCCGGACGTGCACGGCGTAAATCTCGATTCACAAACCCGTTGCGAGCATTACCACGGGCCGACCGACATCGTTGCCATCAGGATGAAGTGTTGCGGCCTTTACTATGCTTGCAAAGACTGCCACCTGACGCTCGCCGATCATCCGATCGCAATCTGGCCGGAAAGTGAATTTGACCAGCCCGCGGTACTTTGCGGCGCCTGCGGTGCAGCGCTGACCATTCTCCAGTACATGCAAAGCGATTTTCGCTGCCCGGCTTGCGGGGCCGAGTTCAATCCTGGGTGTCGCAACCACTATCATTGTTACTTCCAGGTGGCCGAGCAACATCGAGAGCTGTGACGAGAGGTGTCACGGGAAAGAGGGCATTGTTGAGCAAAGCGAATATAACCAACCGGAAGACGATTCATATCGAATGGGGCGACTGCGACCCCGCCCAGATTGTTTTCTACCCGCGTTACCTGGCCTATTTCGACGCATGCACGACGGCGTTGTTCAAGAAGGCCGGTTTCCCCAAGCGGCAGATGCTGAAGACCCATCAAATTGTGGGCATTCCTCTCGTCGACTTGCGCGCCTCATTCAAGGCGCCGTCGCGGTTCTCGGACACAGTAGTCGTCGAATCCGAGATAACCGAATGGCGCCGGAGCAGTTTCAGCGTCCGGCACAGGTTGTTTAACAAGAATGTTCTGGCGGTGGAATGTTTTGAGATCAGAGTGTGGGCCGCGGTGTCGAAAGCCGACCCGGAACGAATTGAGAGCAGACCTGTACCGCGTGAGGTGATCGAGATGTTTTCTGCGGAAAACAATCGCCGTTCGGCGGATCAGAAATCGCGGCGAAAAGTGCGGCGAAGGTTGTAATGAGAATCCGCACTCAGGTTGGGATTGTGGGAGCTGGACCCGCAGGGCTGGTCTTGTCGCACCTGCTGCAGCGACAGGGAATTCATTCGGTTGTGCTCGAGGCTCGAAGTCGCCAGCACTGCGAGCAGCGGGTGCGAGCCGGTGTTTTGGAACAGGGAACTGTTGAGCTTCTGACAGAAATGGGTGTTGGCGGGCGAATGAAGCGAGAAGGGCTGATTCATGATGGCGTGGAAATTCGCTTCAGAGCGCGGCGGCATCGCATCGATTTCAAAGCGCTGACGGGGCGCGGGATCACGATCTATGCGCAGCAGGAAGTTGTGAAAGACCTGATCGCGGCACGGCTCGGAGCGGGAGGCGAGATTTTCTTTGAAGCTGAGAGTGTCACCATTCACGATTTCGATTCCACGACACCGAAGATACGATTTCACCACGATGGCGAAGCTTCGGAAGTGCTTTGCGATTTTATAGCGGGGTGCGACGGTTTTCACGGAGTGTGCCGGCCGAGTATTGAAAAGGCTTTAACCATCTATGAGCGGGTGTTTCCGTTCGCGTGGCTCGGCATTCTGGCGGCTGCGCCACCTTCTTCCGAGGAACTGATCTATTGCTACCATGATCGCGGGTTTGCCCTGCATAGCATGCGGACTCCGGAGATTACGCGGCTATATCTACAATGCGCTCCAGAGGAAGACCTGGCGCGGTGGCCCGATGCGAAGATCTGGGAAGAATTGCAGACGCGGCTCACGACCCGCGACGGGCGCAGGCTAACCGAGGGCGCCATCTTGCAGAAAGGTATTACCGGGATGCGCAGTTTCGTGGCGGAGCCGATGCAATACGGCAGACTTTATCTGGCTGGGGATGCGGCGCACATTGTCCCTCCAACCGGCGCGAAGGGCCTGAATCTTGCCGTGGCTGATGTTCGGGTTCTGGCGGCCGCGTTTGCAGAATTCTATGCGTCTGGAAACCAGCAACTGCTCGACCGTTACTCAGAAACCTGTTTAAGACGAGTGTGGCTGGTACAGCGGTTTTCTCTGTGGATGACTGCGACGCTGCACCGGATTCCGGGGAACGACAGATTCGAGGAGCACCGGCAGTTGGCTGAACTGGATTATCTGACAAGCTCTCGCGCAGCGGCGCAAATCTTCGCTGAAAACTACGTTGGCCTTCCGATGAGCTAAATCGACGTACAATCTATGGCGGCAATCTGTTTGTGAGATCAATATGTCTTCTTCATTAATTGAGAGCCAGAGGAGCAATCCCAAGAAATTTGTCGTGCCCTTCCGTCGGCATGAGCCGGGGACCCAGCCAGAGTATTTCTATCCGGCCTATCGTGCGACCAGGCTGCGGGCGCCATCTCAGCCGCTGATCTTCTTGCCGCATACTGTTTCAGAGGTTACAGGGCCGGTCTTTGGCCATTCTGCTATTCATCCTCATGATCAGGACCTGACGATTCAACATGTCGGAGAACCGTTGGGGGAGCGCATCATCGTACGCGGGCGAGTGGTGGATGGGGATGGGCACGCCGTATCGAATAGTCTGATCGAGATTTGGCAGGCCAACGCGGCGGGACGATACGCGCACGCGAAAGACGACCACGCCGCACCGCTCGATCCGAATTTCACCGGGACGGGAAGAACTCTGACCGACAACGACGGATTCTATAGTTTTGTGACCGTCAAGCCGGGCGCTTATCCATGGCGCAATCACGACAATGCATGGCGTCCGGCACATATCCACTTTTCTTTGTTTGGGCCGGCCTTCGTCACGCGACTGATCACGCAGATGTATTTCCCAGGCGATCCGCTGTTTGCTTACGATCCCATTCTGCAATCGATTCCGGACGAAAGGGCGCGTCAGCGTTTGGTTTCGAAATTTGATATGGAAACGACGAAGCCGGAATGGGCTTTGGGCTATCGTTTCGACATCGTATTGCGAGGGCGAGAATCAACGCCGTTTGAGAAGTAAAGAAAGACCACAATGGACTTCACCCCGACTCCTTCGCAGACTGTTGGCCCCTATCTGCATCTTGGCTTAACGGACGCTCGAAGCATTTCGCGTGTCGCCGGCGACGGAGCGAAGGGCGAACGGGTGTGGCTCACTTTTCGTGTGCTGGATGGAGAAGGAGTGCCTGTTCCCGATGCGATGATAGAAGTGTGGCAGGCAGACTCCGAAGGGAACTACCCGCATCAGGACAGCAGCGCGGATGGCGCAAGCTTTCGCGGTTTTGGACGATTGGCCACCGCGGAAGACGGGTCGTGCACGTTTGAAACGATCAGGCCGGGCTGTGTGCGGGGTCCAGCTGAAACAGTTCAGGCGCCCCACATCAATGTATCTATTCTTGGCCGAGGCATTCTCAAGAGATTGTCGACACGAGTTTATTTCGCAGGGGAGCCAGTGAACGCGGCAGATCCTGTATTGGCCCTGGTACCGGAAAATCGGCGCGCGACATTGTTGGCCCGGCCTGGTCCTGCTCGCACTGGCAATTGGGTTTTCGATGTCCGCTTGCGTGGAGAGGACGAGACGGTATTTTTCGATGTGTAATCCATTCAGATTGAACAGACGACCCGAATCGAAGCGAGTCGCGGTGCGGAGCCGAACATGAGTGGACGCTTGATTGAAAGCCTGGCGACCACACCGGCGTTGGCCGCGCTGTTTTCCGATGAGGCGGTTCTGCGGGCAATGCTGGAATTCGAAACGGCTCTGGCGCGGGCAGAAGCCCGATGTGGCGTGATCCCAGCTGAGGCCGCGGAGTCGATTACGGGTGCTGCCAGGCTCGACAAGTTTGATATCTCCGCTCTTGCTGACGCAGCATTTCGCGCTGGAACGCCCGCGATTCCTCTGGTGAAAATGCTAACCGACCAGGTGCGAGAGATTGACGCGGAAGCGGCGCGATTTGTTCACTGGGGCGCTACGAGCCAGGATGTCGCCGACACCGCGATGTCTCTGCTGTTGAAACAAGCAGAACCGATTCTTATCGCAGACCTGCTGCGATTGGAAAAAGCATTGGCGGACTTGTCTGAAAGGCACAGGCGTAGCGTTATGCTCGGGCGGACTCTGCTTCAGCCGGCCCCGCCCGTGACCTTTGGACTGAAAGCCGCCGGATGGCTCGCTTCTGTTGGCCGTGGCAAGCGGCGTCTGCAAAAAACATTTCGAGTTGCGGCGGTGTTGCAGTTTGGCGGAGCCAGCGGCACGTTGGCGGCGCTTGGCAACCGCGGAATTTCCGTGACTGAAGCTCTGAGTGCGGAACTTGGATTTGGAGACTCTCCCCCAGCGCCCTGGCATACTCAGCGCGATCAACTGGCGACGCTGATCTGCGCTTGCGGAGTGCTGACTGCGTCTCTCGGGAAAATGGCGCGCGATATCAGTCTGCTCATGCAGAACGAGGTGGGGGAAGCATCCGAGCAGGGAGGAGAAGGCCGCGGCGGATCGTCAACTATGCCGAACAAGCGCAACCCTACGGCCTGCTCACTCACGCTTGCAGCGGCGCATCGGGTACCCGGACTGGTTGCCTCGTTTCTATCAGCCATGTTGCAGGAGCACGAGCGTGGGGTTGGGGGTTGGCAAGCGGAATGGCCTGTAGTTGCGAGCGTAATCCAGTCGACCGGCGTGGCTGTAGCCTCGATGGCTGAGGTGGCCGAAGGGCTCTCAGTTGACGCGCAGAAGATGCGTCTCAACATCGAGAATACGAACGGAGCGATTTTTGCCGAGCGCGCCATGATGATGCTTGGAGCCAAGCTGGGGCGAGATGTCGCTCACAAGGTGGTTGAGGCGGCGGTTCGGAAGAGCGTCAAAGAGGGCAAGCATCTCGCTGCTGTCCTCGCCCAGACTCCTGAAGTGACGACCCATTTGAGTCATGCCGAGCTCAAGGAGTTGGAAACGCCGGAGCAATATCTTGGATCGGCAGAGGCTTTCCGGAAAGCGCTGGCATCAGAGTCCGATCGCGAAGACGACGTTCGCCAAGATGACAACAAGGAGCAATGAATTGCCCTTCGCAACCATTTACAACGCGCGGATGTTCTACCGACTGCAGGGAAATGCGGGACGACCCGTTTTGATTCTGTCGCACTCGATCAGTACGGACCACGCGATGTGGGAGCTGCAAGTAAATGATCTGCTTCCGCACTTCCAGATTCTCCGCTACGACACGCGGGGCCACGGTGCGTCGGAGGCGACAGCCGGTGAGTATTCGATTGAAATGTTGGGCAAGGATATTCTTGCTCTGGCCGACACATTGGAGATTTCGCAATTTGCTTTTTGCGGTCTGTCGTTGGGTGGGGCGATTGGACAATGGGTTGCGGCGCACGCCCCCGAGCGAGTGACACGTCTTGTGCTGGCCAACACTTCGCCGCAGTTCGTTCCGCGCACGAATTGGGAAACCCGAATTGCAGCAGTTGGCAAAGGGGGAATGTCTGAAGTTGTCGACTTGGCTATGCAGCGGTTCTTCTCAGCGGACACGCTGGCAAAACAGAATCCTCATGTCGCTTCGATCCGCTCCGTCTTCCTGGGCACCGATCCGGTTGGATATCTGGGATGTTGTGCGGCGCTCCGCGACATGAATCATTTAAGTCTCCTCGGTCAGGTCAATTGTCCAACTCTGGTGATCTCCGGCGAGCGCGACGTTGCGACACCATGGAGCGGGCATGGCGAGAGGCTGGCGCAGGGGATTCCGGGAGCAAAAGCGCTTCACCTGGCGGCGGCTCACCTTTCTAATCTGGAGCGGCCACGTTCGTTTACCACCGCCCTGCTTGAGTTCCTGCTGCCGCAAACGAATGCCATCGCAGATTCCCTGCAAGCAGGATTCGAAGTGCGTCGCGCAGTGCTCGGCGACGCCCACGTCGATAAGGCAATTGCTGCAACGACAGAATTTAATCGAGAGTTTCAAGAGTTGATAACCCGTTACGCTTGGGGAACGATCTGGTCTCGTCCTGAGCTGGATCGGCGGACACGACGGCTGCTGGTGTTGGCGGTAACGGCATCGCTTGGCAGGTGGGAAGAGTTTGCCCTCCACCTGCGAGCTGGTTTGGCAAGTGATCTTGAATTATGCGATTTGAAAGAAGTGCTTTTGCAAACCGCCGTGTACGCGGGCGTTCCGGCGGCGAACACCGGATTTCAAATTGCAGCTGAACAGATCAAGAAGGATTATTGAGCGCGAATGTTTGGGGCTTGCGCTAAAACATTCGACAGCCCTAAACACTGGATAGGTGCTCATGCACGCATCAAGAGCTTGAATCCCGCAGTCCTGGCTGCAAGTAAAGCACGGCCTAATTGTGCGTTGGACCCAATAGACCCAATTGAAAGAGGAACCCGAAGGCTTGTAACTGATTGAAAAGGTTGGTTGCGGGGGGTGGATTTGAACCACCGACCTTTGGGTTATGAGCCCAACGAGCTACCAGACTGCTCCACCCCGCATTTCGATCATAGCAACCGCTGCGACCATCGTCAAACGGGAACAAAACTGTCCTGTGAGAAACTGCGGGATATTACGCGGAATCGGGCCGGCATCGTTTGGCCGACGGGATCCGTGGCGGATCGCTGATCTGATTTTGTTTCGAGGCTGTTTCGATTGTGTCGAAAGAGCACCTTCTTCCGTTTCCGAGCATCCAAACGGAAGTGGCTCGAGGCAGGAGAAACGCCGCCGGAGGCGGCAGCGCTTTCGGTCGGCTTTGCGGAAGAGCTCAAAAGCGACCTACTTGCGAGTTGCGCACCGGGGCCAAAATTCCAGGAAGACTACGGAGGGAATAAACATGCGCAAGAAGAATGCTTCTACGCGCCAAGCACTGATCAGCGCCGAACCCCGCTTTCATCAAACTGCTGCAGAGCTACAAGCCTACGGCACCGTTTCACATATGCAACCGCTGGAACTCGAAGAACCGGTGCGGCTGGAAATGACGGAACAACTCAACCTGTTGCTGGCCGATACTATGACCCTGCGCGATCTGTATAAAAAGTCGCATTGGCAGGTGTCGGGCGCAACGTTTTATCAACTTCACCTTCTTTTCGACAAGCATTATGACGAGCAGGTCGAGATTGTAGACGCCATCGCAGAGCGGATACAGTTGCTCGGTGGCGTCTCATTGGCCATGGCTGCAGATGTGGCGGAAACCACTCGCATTGAACGTCCACCGCGAGGCAGGGAAGAGGTTCCCGTCCAGATTTCACGGTTGCTGGACGCGCATCAGATTCTGGTTCGCCATAGTCGCAAGCTGGCGCGACTCGCTTCCCAACTCGGCGATGACGGCACCAATGACCTGGTGGTGAGCAACGTGCTGCGGCCCAACGAACTGCAGGCCTGGTTCCTGAGTGAGCATCTCGTGGATGCTCCTCTGGTGCGGGCGGAAGATCCGCGAGTGCGGAACGCCGGGTAACGAACGCCGGACAACTTGGATCCGCGGACGCTTCGAAAAAAAGGGCCCGGCGAACCGGGCCCTTCTTTTATGAGGCACTTTCCCTGAAAAGCGCCAGCCGGTCTGGAGCATGTCTACTTTGCGGAGCCAGCTTTGAGATTGTCGTGGTCGTAGTATTCGTAGGCAGACATCGGTTTCTCGCCGCCTTTTTTCCAGACGCGCGAATCTTCCGGCAGCTTGTTCAACACGCGCGCCATCTCGCGGATGTGCATGGCCACAGTGCCGCAACAAGCTCCGATGAAGTTAATCCCGACATCTCGCGCCTGCAGCGCGTAGTCCGCCATTTCCTTGCGCGTGAGTTGTAAAGGATCAAGCGCGTAAGGAAACTCGGGCAGACTGGTGAAGTCAGGTTTGTCCGCGGAAGTGCGATACGCGACCGGTTGACACGCCAAGAATCCCGGAACTGCTTTTCGCATCTGCTCCATGGGGCCCAGAATGTGCTGCGGCGGGCGCAGGCAATTCATGCCGACAATATCGGCGCCGGCGTCGAACAGCGCTTTGGCCGCGTCGGCTGCGGTCTTGCCTTCTGCGGTCTCATCCTTATTTTCAAAGCAGATAGTGACCATTGCGGGCAACCCGGTTTTCTTCGCGCGTTCGACAGCGATGAGCGCTTCTCCCAGCCAGGAAAACGTCTCACCGATAATGAAGTCCACGCCTTCGTCGACCTGCACTGCAAGTTGCTCGTCGAAAGTTTTTCGTACGCGATCGGCGGCCGACGGGCTGCCCGGCTCGTACATCCATGTCAGGCTGAGGTTGCCCGCGACGAGACAGCGGTCTCCGGCAACTTCGCGGGCAATGCGAACCGCAGTGCGATTCAGTTCATCGATGCGGTTCTCCAGGCCGACTGTGGCTAACTTATCTCTGCTGGCATAGAATGTGAGGGCCTGCAGCACCTCCGACCCCGCCTCGCGAAATTCTACATGCAGTTCGCGCAACGCTTCCGGGTGCGTCAACACCACTTCGGGCGTAAACGGACCCGCGCGCACCCAGCCACGCTTTTCCAGTTCCAACAAATACCCACCGTCACCCAGAACGGGGCCTTCCTTCAGCCGATCGAGAATGCCTTTTTTCTTCATGTCATATGCTCCTGAGAATTCCACTGCTAAATTGCTGCTTTCGAAGCTCCGGAATCAAGCGAAATTTCTGACTTAGTTGAATTGCCCATTCTTCCAATCGCGCAATGCCTGATGTGCTGCATTGCGCCCTGGTGCTCCGGTTACGCCGCCACCAGGGTGCGCCCCCGCCCCGCAGAGATAAAGCCCCTCGACCGGCGTCCGATACTGCGCCCAGCCCGGCACCGGACGCATGAAAAAGAGTTGCTCCAGCCGGAGATCGCCGTGGAAAATATTTCCTTCGGTCAATCCATAGGTTCGTTCCAGATCCAGCGGCGTTAGCACCTGCCGCGCCACGATCGCGCCAGGCACGTTGGGAGCATATTCAGCGATCTTCTTCACTACGCGGTCGCCGAGCAATTCCCGTTTCTCGTCCCAGTTGCCTTCGCGCAAACGATAAGGAACATATTGCACAAAGCAGGTGAGGATGTGCTTGCCCGACGGCGCCAGCGAATCGTCGGCGTTGGATGAGACCACGCAGTCCACCCAAAGTTCTTCGGGGATCTCGCCAAACTTGGCAATGTCATAACACCGCTCAGCAAACTCGAGCGAAGGAACCAGCGTGTAGAAGGTGCGCTCCAGAGGGGTGGCCTGCGGGGAGGTCCCCGTGAAGCGCGGTTCCTCGGCCAGCACCATGTTCACTTTGGCGCACGGACCCTGCATCTTGATGCCTTGAATCGCTGAACGAAAGTCCTCGGACAGATCCGACACCGCGACCAGGCCAAGGAAAGTTCGTTTGGGGTCAGCGTTCGATAGAACCATGCGTGCTCGCAGCTCGGTGCCGTCCTCGAGCACGACCGCGCGGGCGCGACCGTTGCGGACGTCAATTCGCGCCACTGATGCCGATGTTTGAATCTCCGCTCCAAGCTTGCGCCCCGCTGCAGCCAGCGCCTGAGTGATCGACCCCATCCCGCCCATCACGTGTCCGTAGAAGCCTTGCAACTCGTGCTCTCCGCCGCTGAGCAAATGAAAAAGCAATCCGATCGCTGTCCCCGGCTGGTAAGGTCCTCCATGCTTGCCATAAACGTTGTTGGCAAGGAACATGGTCTTTAGTTTTTCCGACTCGTAGTTGTGGTCGAGAAATTCCCCCAGGCTGCCAGTCAAGAACGAAACAAGTTGCGCAACTTCAGTATTCGTAATTCCCCGAAAGCGACGGCCGGTGCGAAACAGACTGATCCAGCCTTTCATCGAAGAGGCATCGACCTCAGGCGGGGGCTCCATGAAGAACGGCTGCAAATAGCGCGCCAGCTTTTTGAGTTGCTCGTCCACTTGCACGAAGCGGGCCGCATCTTTTGGCGAAATCCTGGCGAACTCTTGCCGAGCCCGTTCCCGATCGGCCCACCAGGGGACGACGTGGCCATCGGGGAAGGGAACCTGTATGGCAGGGTCGCAGGGAATCATGCGCAAACCGTAATCCGCCAGCCGCAGTTCGGAAATCACCTCTGGACGCAGCATGCTGGCAATGTAAGATGTGGTGGAAACGCGGCAGCCCGGCGCGATCTCTTCGGTGACGCAGCATCCACCCACGATTTCCCGGCGCTCGAGCACCAGGACGGAAAGTCCGGCGCGCGCCAGATACGCCGCCGCGGTTAATCCGTTGTGGCCGGCGCCGACTACAATTGCATCGTAAACTTGCTTCGCGGTTTGAATTGGATTATGACCTGCAGTCACTGCGTGCGCTCACGAACTTGATCACATTACCGGAATCATCAATGAAAATGAAGTTGAAATTTGCTAGCGTCTCTTATATGCTTCCATGACTTAAAGTCACTTCTATGTCAGGAATCGCCAGCAATCGAGCAGCGCCGCCGCTTTACCAGGCTGTTACCCCGGCGCGTCCGCGGTCCGACGCCAAGCGCAGCCGCATCGTCGAGGCCGCCATGCAGCATTTCGCCGAGCATGGTTATCACGCGGCTCGCGTCGGCGATATCGCTTCGGGTCTTGGAATCGCCAAGGGTTCGGTTTTTCAACATTTCGGCAGCAAGGATGGTTTGTTCTTCGAGGTGTATAAGCGGGCCGTGCGCTCGTTTCCTAAATATCTGGACGCGCCTCCGGAAGTTCGAGCCGGCGGCTTTTTCGCGGTGCTGCATTATTGGCTTACCCGCACCGAACACCTGTTACGCGAAGATTGGATTCCTTACCGGATCGCGTTGCTCGGAAACTACGGGACGGATCTGAATCTGAGGCGGGAAATCAACCGTTTTTTGATCACCGAGGATCCTTACGGGACGGTGCTGTTTGTGCGATTCGGATTGGATCGTCGCGAGCTGCGTAAAGATATGGACGTGGAAATGATCGTTTCCATATTGGATTGGACCATGGAACGCTTCCAGGATGCGTTGTTGACTGCGGAGTTGGATCCCGGACTGTTTCGCCGTCAGGGGGAACTAGCCGAGAAGAAAGAAGCCAGAATTCAGCAGTTCTTGTCCGTGTTGCAACGGGCGATCGGGGCCGCTCCGGCCGCCGCTTCACGGGCTGAAGTTATCAAGGAGATTGCCGTCAAGGAGTCGTCCAACGCACGACGCCCGCAAAAACATGTCGCGAAAGTGACAATAAGAACGAATCGAGCCTAGACGATGCCAGCCTCTGTGGAGAACATTCTCGCAAGCTACAACGACCGTGCGCCTCTCTCGGAAGCGTCCACTATTCCCGCGCCCTGGTATATCGACCCTCGAATCGCGGAACTTGAACGTCTGCAGGTATTCAGCAAGACGTGGCAGCTCGTGGCGCGCACGGAGCAAGTTGCGACGGAGGGACAGTTCGTCGCGACAACTGTGGCTGGAGAGCCGATCGTCGTGGTTCGCGGCAGTGACGGCAAACTGCGCGGATTCTACAACGTTTGCCGCCATCACGCGGCTGCAGTTGTCACGCAACCCTGCGGGCAAGCTTCCATTTTGCAGTGTCCTTATCATGGCTGGAAGTACGGTCTGGATGGATCGCTGAAAGGTATGCCCGAGTTCGATGGGGTGGAGAATTTTGATCGCGCTCAGAATGGCCTCGTGCCCATCCGCGTCGAGACTTGGGAGTGTTTTGTCTTTGTAAATCTTGATCTTCAGGCCGCGCCGCTGCGCGAGTTTCTCGGTGGGCTAGTCGGACGCGTGGCGCCTCTCGGCATCGGCAAGCTTCATTTTTTTGATCGCCGAACTTTCAATATCCACTGCAATTGGAAAGTGTTCGTCGATAACTATCTCGACGGCGGCTACCACGTGCCGCATCTGCACAAAGGCCTGAACTCTGTACTTGATTACAAGCAGTACACCATTGAGAACGAAGACCGCTACTGTCTGCAGTCGAGTCCGATGGTTTCCTCGGACGACGATGCGGCTACGGGCGCTACGCGAAAGGGTGACCGCGCGTGGTATTTCTGGCAATATCCCAATCTGACGATCAACTGCTACGAGGGATACATGGACACCAACTATGTCATCCCGGTGGATGCGGACCACTGTACCGTAATTTTCGACTTTTATTTTGGTGACGTGAGCGAGTCGAAGCTCGCCTACAATACGGAGTCGGTTAACGTGGGCAACCGCGTGCAGGAAGAAGATCTGGGTATTTGCGAAGACGTGCAGCGAGGGCTTAAATCGCGAGCCTACGGCGCGGGACGGCTCTCGGTCCGCCGCGAGGCCGGCGAGCAGTTGTTCCACCGTTTGCTGGCGGCAGATCTGAAGAGCAGTTCTGCAGTCTCATCGGCGGCCGCCGACTGAGTTATTTCCGATGATGGTAGTATTTCGTAGAGACGTTGCAAGCAACGTCCCTCCAGAAAGTTATTGATGATCCCGTGGGATCGTCTCCTGCCATGTCTTCGACTTGATCATCTGGCCGTCTTTCAATAACTCGCGTGTGTACTTGTAGTAAAAATTCTTCTGGTCGGTCATGACCAGAAGATATCCTCTCCAAATCAAGGTGCGTCCCTTCAGGGTGAAGATGCTTTCCGCCTCCCCGCGAACCGAGCAAGTCTCGGGATGGGCGTCATCCGCGTCGTAAGTCAGGTTCTCGAAGTCATCCTGTTTTCCCCAAGGATATTCGTATCCATCCTTACCCTTCCAGTGCACGGTAGTTTTCTGCCGGGCTTCGTCGCGCTCCACGGTCCACTCGCCGGGCCAGGGGAAGCCTTCACTCTTTATGTCAGTGCGCTCTTCGGAAGGCTCGGGCGGCGTGAACGCGGGCGGTACTGCACCGTGCACCGGGACCACAGGAAGCACCAGCCTGGATCCTTCGCTCCCGCCCAGTTCCAAGGAAGTGGTCATGGCATATGGCGTCGGCAACATCATCGGCCACAATGCATTTGAAATCGCGACGCGGATGCGATGCCCCTTGGGAAAAATCCACGACGTCAAATGCATCTCAATATCGAGCGCATAAACTTTACCCGGCTCCAGATCGCGCGGTTCGGTCATCGACTCCCGTTGCGCGCCATTCAGTCCTGCGCCCGTGATCTGCGTGACCGTACCGTCAGGCGCAACGTCGGAAAGGCGGGCAAACCAATCGGCCAGCGGCGCGCTCGCGGACGCCCGCAAGCGAGCATGCGGCCGCCCCAGGATTGCGACTTCATCCTGCAACGGCGCAGAATCATACACCAGGCTGAACGCGTCCACGGGCCGCGGATCGCTCAGCAACTCTCCCCACCAGAATCCGGCCTCTACGCCGACGGAAGGAATATATTTCAGCTCGTGCTTATCCGGAGCGGTTGCAGACTCCGCCAGCGTGTGATTCGTCTGCAAAAACAATATCGTGGCCTTCGCATCCGCCGGCGGCCACGCATCCTCGCGCCGCCACTCGCCGGGAACGTTCTGCAAGTTCGGATCCGGAGGATGCCAATGCTGTATATAGATCGCGAGCCTGGGGTCATGCTCCACGCCGGTGTCGCGGCCTTTGAGCCAATGGTCGAACCAGCGTACGGCTTGGTCGCGCCACTCGACTTGCGGACCGAAGTCCGGCTCATTCGGGAAGGAATGATTCCACGGACCGACGATCGCTTTGATCGGGGCTTTGGACTTCATGAGCATGTCGGGAACATTATCGCGGTAACCGTCCTGCAGTCCGCCGATCAAGAAACTGGGAATCGTAATCTCGCTCAGGGGACGCACGCGGTCCCGCCAAAACGGCCCATCGTGCTGATGTTTGAGATAGAGTAGCGACCACGGTGGCGAATCAAAGCGCGGGCCCAGAGTTTTCTCGCTGAGCGAGTAATCGGGAGCGCCCGCCCAGCCCTCAGCCATGTCCATGTTCAGTTCGAATTCGTCAATGTGCGTGATACCGTCCACGTAGTGAACGTCATCGTGGAAGAGTTCAGCCGTAGCGTGGACGGCAAGGATCGCTTTCAACGCGGGCGGATGCCGCATCGCCATCTGCAGCGCCGTGAAGCCGCCCCAGGAAATGCCAAACATTCCGACATTTCCGTTCGACCAACTTTGGCGGGCCAGCCAGGCGATGATCTGCTCGCCGTCAACCTGCTCTTGCTCGGAATATTCGCGCTCTGGCGGTGCGCCCTCACTCGCGCCAAAGCCGCGAATATCCACTCGCACGCTGACGTATCCTCGCCGCGCGAAATACGCATGCTTGGGATAGTCACCCGCCGCTGTACCATCATCTTTGCGATACGGCAGATATTCGAGCAGGGCAGGGAACCTCTCAGTCGACTTCGCGCCGTCGGGCATGTAGAGAGTTGCGGCCAGTCGGACGCCATCTTTCATAGGGATCCAGGCCTGCTCCATGCGCACCCCGTAGGTAGGCGGCGTTGGCGGCTCACTCGCGGAAACATCGTGCGTAGAAACGCAGAGGAGAAAAAGGTAAAGCGGGCAAATGTTAAACGCCAACCAGCGAAACCAGACGGCTATTGTTCTTGCCAAAGAGGTCTCCAGAAAAGTGCGGGTGAACACTGACCACGGCTCAATCCTGCGGTTCTTGCTCGCGGCGCAACGCCCGCAGATCGATTCCGAGTTGTTCCGCTTTCTTATACAGGTGGCTGCGTTCCAGGCCAAGCGATTTCGCTGCCTCGCTCACGTTATGCTGACTGCGCTTCAACTCCGCCAAAATAACCTCACGCTCAAACGATTGCACACGACTGGCCAGTGCGCCGGACAAAGCCATGACCCCGGGCAGTACGCTGCCAACCGACTTGGGCAGAGCTGACTGCACGGTCGCGAGATCTACCTCGCCATCAGTCGCCAGCAACATCAGCCGCTCCACCATGTTGCGCAGCTCGCGAACGTTGCCGGGCCAGGAATAGGCTTGCAGCGCATGCATCGCGTCGAGAGCAAACGGAATCGGCTTCCACCCGTTTTGCACGCTCACTTGCTCCGCGAAATGTTCGACCAGCGCCGGAACGTCGTCCCGCCGGTCACGCAGCGGCGGCAAAACCAACGGGAAAACGTAAATTCGGTGAAACAAATCCTGACGAAACTTCTCCTCGCGGACTCGTGCTTCCAGATCGCGATGGGTCGCAACCAAAACTCGAACATTCACCGCCACCGGCTTATCGCCGCCAATGCGCTCCACTTCTCCTTCTTCCAGTACCCGTAACAGCTTGGCCTGCATGTGCAGGGGCATGTCGCCGATTTCATCCAAGAAAATCGTGCCGTGATCGGCTTGTTCGAACTTGCCGATGTGGCGTCCCGCCGCGCCCGTAAACGAACCTTTCTCGTGCCCAAAGAGTTCCGACTCAATCAGCTCCGCCGGCACCGCCGCGCAATTCAGCGTGACAAACGGGCCGCCGGCACGAGCGCTCCTTTCATGGACGGTTCGCGCCGCCAACTCTTTCCCAGTCCCCGTTTCGCCCAGAATGCACACTCGAGTTTCGCTGGCGGCCACGCGTTCCAGTTGTATCATCACCCGCCGCATGGCCTCACCCTTCCACACGATTTCGTGCTTGCCTAGCCTCTGCCGCAGTTGCCGGTTTTCGCTCTCCAGCCGCTGCAGCTTCAACGCGTTTTCCATCGTGAGCAGTAATTTGTCGCTAGAGATCGGCTTTTCCAGAAAGTCCAGCGCGCCCAGGCGCGTGGCCCGCACCGCCATCTCGATGTGAGCCTGCCCGGACATCATGACCACAGGCGTGGTCACGCCCTGCGTTTTCAACTCTTCGAGCAGAGTGAGGCCATCTTTGCCGGGCATGACGACATCGGAAAAAATCAGATCGAAATGCTGGGTCTTTGCCAACTCCAGCGCTTTTGCCGGATTGTCACAAACGGTAGCCTCATGCCCGGCCAGGCGGAAGGCGCGCGATAACGACGCCAACGTGTTGGCCTCGTCATCCACAATCAGGAGATGCGCTTTTGTAGCCAACCGTCCTCCTCTTCAGCGCTTGGGGCAAGAGTTCCGTTCACTGGCCATCCTCGTCGGCGTGCGTCGTACCAGACAGGCTTTGTGGGCGGTTTCCATTTTGCGGCAGCTCAAGCAGGAATGTCGCACCGTTGCCGGGTTCGCTGTGCACGCTGATTCTGCCGCCGTGATCACTCACGACCGATTGCACAATGGCCAGGCCCAACCCAGTCCCATGCCGCTTGCTGGTGTAATACGGAGTGAAAATCCGCTCGCACTCCTCAGGGGTCAATCCCTGCCCTGTGTCCGAAACTTCGATAATAGCCTTTGCGTTATCGCCCCGCGTTCGCAGTGCCATCGTGCCACCCTGAGGCATGGCGTCCATCGCGTTTAGCACCAGATTTGAAACTGCACGATGCAACAGCTCCGCGTCTGCCGCAATTGGAGTTAGACTTTCGTCCAGCTCCAGCTTGCAGGTGATGGGCGCACGTCCGGGCGCCTGCAACTGGGCCTGAAAGAGCTGTGCCACGCCGCGCACCACTTCGTTCACCTGCACCGGTTGCAACAGTGGGTGGGGCATTTTAGAAAACTCGCTAAAGCGCCCGACGATCCCCTTCAGGTTTGACAGCTCGCTTAACAGCGTCGTCGCACTCTCCCGGAAGACTTCATCGAATTGTTCCGGGCTCTGCTCACGCGCGCGCACCAGATTCTCCACAGTGAGTTGAAGAGGGAATAGCGGATTCTTCAATTCATGCGCCAGGCGTCGCGCCAATTCGCGCCACGCCGCCACCCGCTCCGCCTGCACCAGGCGTTCTTTCTGCATGAGCAACTCTGCAGTCATGCGATTGAAAGACGTGGCGAGCTCAGCCATTTCATCGTTGCCGGAAACTTCAACCTTGGTGTTCCAGTTTCCCGCCGTTACTTCGCGCGCTGCCCGCGCCAGTTCTACTATCGGCCGCGTCGCTCGCGCTGCTGCCCAACTGCTCAGCAGAATGGCCAACACGATTCCGCCGCTCCCGACCAGCAATGCGGACGACCGAATATGCCGCTTCAACTCTACATAGGAGCGCAGCGAATTTCCCACCAGAAGAATTCCCAGCAGCGGCCGGTCCTTGCCCGCACCGCGTAAGGGAATGGCGTGGAACACCTCATCGTCGGCCTGGTCCGCCGACCAGTGCACGACCGAGGTCATCTCCTGGTTAGAATGCCGCACCGCCTCGATCAGCGGAGCAAGCTTGTCGGCAGGTCGCGCCGCGCCTGTCGCCGCGTTATTCCCGGGATCGATCAGTAACTCTGGGAGAAAACGCTCACCCCGGTTCTGGTAGAGCAGCGTGCGCATGTCCGCGGACAGATTCAAGCCCGCCAGAAACGTCTTATCTAGCCGCCGGCCTCCGATCACGTATACCGGACGCTCTCCTACCCGCGACGCGCGCACGGCGAAGAGACCCAGCGCGGTCGAATCTTGCAGTTCCTCTTGTTTCAGAAACGCCGGCTGATCCGCTGATGCCGCAAGACTTTCAAATGCGCTGTCAGGATATCCAAACTTCGCCGGCCACTGCGCGGAAGAAATAATGATCCCGCGTTTATCCACGAGCTCCAGAAAATCGAGCTGGTAATTCTCTGCCATTACTTTGGCCAATTCAAAATATCCTCCGGTATCAGCCGCGCCCTGATTCAACACCAGCGCCAGCCGGGTTACCGGCTCCGCCGCGGCAACGGCTTCCACTCGCCGAGCTGCTTCTTCGCCTTGCCGCTCGAATTCGCGCTGGAACTGTGTGACCAGGGCCGTAGTCCGCACGTCTTCCGTTTGCTCAAACGCGCGCCGCGTCAGTGCCGAGACAAGAAGTGCCACCGCGGCCACGACCAGGAAAACCGTGAGCGCGAACACCACCAACAATTTGCGGCGAAAAATCATTGCATCCCGTTTCCTGGTCCGAGCCAGACGTCAGCCAGGTCCCAACTTCCGTCCACTCGCGGCTCCCAGTCACGAAGCGATACACTCGCCGCATAGGTCACAGGTAGGT